>ENA-UEYG01002764-UEYG01002764.1-human-gut-metagenome-genome-assembly--contig:-NODE-2764-length-10670-cov-2.949306_pt1 | contig 10670 bp, 6 predicted proteins | sample MGYA00242933_ERZ507934 | MGnify/ENA primary metagenome ERZ507934 (study PRJEB26167, sample SAMN06115527) | human gut metagenome | host: Homo sapiens | place: China:Zejiang | collected 2015-11-10... | reverse complement strand
ATCTAAAACCACTACAAATGGATAATATTTTCGATCTCGTCTGAAGCATCTTCCTGCTCTATCATAAAAAGTATCTTGTCAGACATCACGTGTCCGGACGGTCTGACATATTAATGATTTAACGATAATGAGGGGAATCATGGCCATTGGAATAGTGAGGGGATTGATCGGTTCGGTAACCGTAACCGACAGCAAAGGCATGACACGCGAACTGCGAACCGGCGATTCAGTTGAAATCAACGATTCCATACAGGCAGCAGCCGGAAGTACCGTCCATATCGCATTCAACAACGGCAATTTCGCCACGGTGGGAAGCAACGAAAAACTGGTACTGGACCCGTCCGTCACCGATCCGATTGCCGAACCTGCTGATACGATCCGGACGGAACCGGATGTTGCCGACATTCAGGCGATGATTGCAGCCGGTGCCGATCCTGCGGAAATCACCGAAGCGACCGCGGCAGGAACTGATATGGGAACCCGTGATGACACTGATCATTCCGGCTCGCATTCTTTCGTCGTGGTCGATCAGGCGGCCGCACGTGGGGAAGTTACTCCGGGTTTTGAGACCGGGACTTTTTCCAATCAAGTTCCCGAAAGGGAAAACTATGACGGATTGCCCGATATATTTCTGCTGAATCCTGACATTCCTGACAATCCCGATTTTCCCTCTTCCAATAACCATCCGGAAATTATCGGGACAACCGGTGATCTTTTCCTGAAGGAATCGGGTGTCGGTACCGTTGATCAGGGAGGAAAACCAGGTTCCGCAATCGGCGATTACAACCATGCCATTGACGGAAAACCACGCGATGAAGCATCAATCAAAGTCATGGATATGGATGGAGATACGCTGACCGCCATACTGCTGGACAAAAACGGAAACCCCCTGAATGGTGTGATAACGGACGATTCCGGCATCATGACTGTCCAGACCGAATACGGCATCCTGACCGTCACTCCTGTAGTGGGGGGGGGTCCGTCACCTATACCTGTCATTATGAACTGGACAACAAACTTGCCGATTCGTTGAACGAAGGTGACGATCCGGTTCACGAACAGTTTCAGATCAAGATTACCGACGGCCACGGCGGAACGGTTACGCAACCGTTCGACATTACGATTGAAGGCACGAATGACCTCCCTGTCCTGACCGTTGACAAGACAAGCCTTGATGTCACTGAAAAGGGAGAAAATGTCAGTCCGGATTATATCGGCATCGATTCCGGCAACGCGCATGGAACGGATATCGACCGTGGCGCAGAGCTGCATTACAGCCTGATCGATGAAAATGGCAACCAAACCACATTTATCGAAACGAAATACGGTACCCTCACCATCGACGTAAACGGTAAATACCACTTTACGATCGACAACACTTCCGAGGACGTCAAGGCGCTCGCTGAAGGCGATACCCGATCCGCCGGACAGTTCACTATCCGCGTAACTGACGAGCATGGTGCCTATACCGAACAGGTAATCGAGGTCAACGTCCACGGTGCCAAAGACGCGCCGGTCGTCAGCGATCACCTTCTCGTCAGCGAACACGGACTGGACAATCCTGCCGACGCTTCGGAAAACGCTGCCATCAAGGCACCGGATGGTTACAAAATCATCGATGTTCAAAATGGTGAACATGGTACCGTATCGAAGGATGCCGACGGAAACTGGCATTACACCCTTTCAGAGGCAATCGATTCCGGAAACAATAATCCTGGACCGAATACCGTTTCCGAGGCCGACAGCGTCAAAATGACGATAGAAGATGAAAATGGCAATCGGTTCAATGTCAAGGTGAAAGTCGATATCATCGACGATGTTCCCGTTATCGATCTCGGAGGAAAAGACTATCAGGAAATTCATGTCGGTTCCGGTACCAGCATCCATGAAGCAGCCGGATCGATTCATTATGATTTCGGCGCGGACGACGGCAAGGGGAAATCACTGACGATTTCCATCGGAGACAGGACGGTCGATATCTCCGACATTGTCTCTGACGGGTCACATACCGTTCAGGGTGACTTTGGCAAGCTGACGATTCATGCAGACGGCAGCTACAGTTATCAGGCCAACCCGAACATTCACGGTGGTGCACAGGACAGTTTCGTCATGACCATTACCGATGCCGACGGTGATACGAAAGACGTCAAGCTGGATGTGACGATAGACCCTCCTTCCGGCCCTGGCCCCGACAGCATGGCTCATGTCGTTGTCGATGAAGCCGGACTGAACAATACAGACAAGACATCCGAAATTTCGGACCCCATCACGTTGCCGGACGGTTTTAACATCGTGATGTCCGAAAAAGGATATGCCGGAAGTCACGGTACCGTCTCTTTTGGTGAAGACGGACAATGGCATTATACTCTGAACGAAGCAATTGATTCCGGTAAAGTTCAGGGAACCAATACGGTCGAAGGAGCCGATACCGTCAAGATGGTCGTTCAGGACGCCTATGGCAACCGGTTCACGGTCGACGTCAAGGTCGATATCATCGACGATGTCCCTGTGCTCGATCTGGCAGGAAAAGGCTATCAGCAGATTTCCGTCGAATCGGGTGGCTCTGTCAGTGAAATAGCCGGTTCGCTGAATTACGATTTCGGTGCCGATGACGGTTCGGACAAATGGATGGAAGTTTCCATCAACGGCCGGACGACGGATATCACGGAGATTGCTTCCCACGGTGCTTATGTCATTCAGGGCGAATACGGCAAACTGACCATCAATGCGGACGGCAGTTATCATTATCAGGCCAACAAGAACATTTCAGGTGAGGCATCGGACAATTTCACCATTACCATTTCCGACGCCGATCACGATTCGAAACATGTCACGCTGCATGTCAACGTTACCCCGTCCGGTATCACGGCCGGAAACGCTTCGGCGATCGTGTCCGAACACGACATTGCCGGTAACGATCATGCCAATGCCGGTTCCGATGCCTCGCATGGGCAAGACAATCTGCCCGGCAACCCTGCCGGGGACGAATCCGGGTTTTCCGGCCATCTCAATCTCGATTACGGCATCAACGGCGCTGCGCAGAATGGCGCATTTGCATGGAACGTGCCTTCCGGTAACAGCGTTCAGGCGATGGTTGACGATTCATGGCAATCAGTTACATGGAAGGTGAACGGGACTACGCTTACCGGTATGGCTGGCGGCCAGACTGTCTTTACGCTGACGATCGATCCTGCCACCGGGGATTATCAGGCTGCGCTGAATGCTGCCCTGAAACACAATGCACCGGACGGGTTGGACATGTCGGACAGCAATGTCGACTTTTCCGGACAGACAGACGCTTCTTCAGGACTGCATTTCGGATATACCATTACCGACGCCTCCGGCAATACGGCAAAGGGAGGTCTTGATGTGAACGTTCAGGATGACGTCCCGGTGTTTAGCCAGTCATCCGATTCGGTGATCGTGACGGATCATCATTACTATACGGATAATTCAGAACTGAAATTCTCGGCAGACAATATCGGAGAAGGTAACCATTCCGTGTCGTTCGGAGAGAATCTGTCCATTTCGGCGGGTACCGTTCATTACGGCAATGACGGAAACATTTCGACCATCGATTCATCCGACGGAACCCTTTATTACAAAAATCCTGCCGATAGCAAATTTGCCGGCCTCGGTGTTCAGGATACTGTTGTCGATGATGCCCTGATGAACGGACAGGACTATAACGGCAAAGGACGTTTTCCAGAGATCAATTACAGTCAGGAAGACAACTCCTCCGAAGCGATTATTATCGACCTGAACGGCAAAATCGCTTACGGCATGAATATCGGCCTCAGCAACTTCTTTGGCGGCAAAGGCGAAGGAGCGGAAAAAGCCCTTTTCACGTTCTACCTGAACGGTGAAATTGTCGACGTCAAGGAACTGACGTCTGCCCAGAAATCCGGTCTGGTAAATAATACGTTCAATTCCGTCACGGCCGGTTTCGACAAAGTCGTGATTTCGGCAATTGACAATGGCATATCGCACGGCCCACTGAAGGACAACAGCGATTTTTCCATCACGTCCATCCAGTTCGTCACGGCCAGCGGGCAACCGCTTGTCACGGCTGAGGGACATGTCGAAGCCATCAGCGCAGACGGTATCAAATCGTATGACTTCGGCGACATGGCTTTTGAAATGGCAGACGGTGAAAAAATCAGTCTTTTCCACACCGTTACATCCAATGGCGACATCATTACCGGAACGCTCGCCGATGGTACGGTTGTGCTGCAAGGCTTTTTAAGCGACAACGGCACATGGTCGCTTCACCAATATGTCACCGGTATCCACAATGTCGGCAGCAATGGTATATCGCTTGATTTCGTTGCGACGGACAATGACGGCGACCGGACGGCACATAATGTCATTATTCCTGCAGCCCCCGACATTGCTCATGTCGAGGTGAACGAACACGGTCTGAACGATGGTCCTGACGGAAGCGATCAGACGGAAACGGTACAACTGAAAGCGCCCGATGGTTACTCTATCGTTGACATTACCGGAGGTGAGCATGGCAAGCTCACTGTGGATTCCGAAGGTAACTGGCACTATACACTGAAAGAAGCTATCGATTCCGGCCTCATTCAGGGCGCCAACCGGGTCGATGGTGCCGATTCCGTCAAAATGACCGTTGAGGATGAATATGGCAACCAGTTCATGATCGACGTCAAGGTCGATATTGTCGACGACATCCCGGTTTTCCATACGGCATCGGGTGAAGCGATGCAAGATATGGTGAACGCCACTGATGGGGTGGACCATTTCAAGGCCGGATTCGATGTCGATTTCGGGGCGGACAAGGGTGAAGGCAAGTCTATCGAGGTCAGCATTGACGGGCAAGTCTTTTCTCCGCATCACACGCAAGGCAGTGTCGGCGGCAATCACCAGACTCTCTCTTCCCTCGAGGTGAATGAAAAAACTGGAGAAGTCCGCTATGAACAAAACAGCGAAGTCGTCAACACCGCGTTCGGGACGCAAGGGCAAGCCCACGATATCACTGTGTCGGTGACCGACAGCGACGGGGACATCGTGTCGAAAACGGTCCATCTGGAAACGGTTGGCGTTCAGACTGGAGGGGTTCATTCCGATACCCTTACCGGAGGAAGTGGAGCGGATATCATCATCGGGGACAAAGGCCATATAGACGGTATCCAGAATACGGTCACGTACAATCTGTCGCTGGTGCTTGACGTATCCAATTCCATGTATCGCATGCTTGACAACGGAAATACACGTCTCGCCTCCTCTGTGGAAGCGTTGAACAACCTGATCGATTCCATTGCCGCCCAGACAGCTCAGGGAGGATTGACCGTCAATATCCAGCTGGTCGGATTTCATTCCGGTGCATTCCAGCACAGCTGGCTTTCCGTCACGCAGGACAACGTCAATGAACTCAAGAACTACGTGAACGAACTGGCCGGTCACATCCGGGATGGCGAAGCGTCCAATACCAATTATCAGGCAGCCTTTGAGAAAGTTTGCCAGTGGTTCGCCGAACAGTCTGCCGTCCTTCCTGTTAAGGGAACGGAAGTGGTCAATAAAGTGTATTTCATCTCGGACGGGGTTCCCAACTCCCTGACCGTAAACGGTGCCATCGTCGATTACGATTCCCTGCACCAGCAAGCGGACTGGCCTGCCAGCTGGCCGCATGATTCTTATGCACCGGATTATTTCATCTATGCCCGTGACTACGTTCTTTCCCATACAGACGGCTATGAGAAATTGCTGAATCTGGTTCCCGGGCTGGAAATGAACAGTGCCGGTTTCGCCGGATCGGGACTGGATGCGGGAACACTGAACCATTTCGACAATACAGGAGGTGGCCAGATTCTCCAGAACAACCATGATCTGACCGAATTTCTCAAACCCGGCGTCATCGTCCCTCCTGTCGATGCAGACAGGGATATCGTCTATGCAGGCGCAGGAAATGATATCGTTTTCGGCGATCATGTCCAATTCGTCGCGAAAGACGGCTCGGCACTCGATGGCCAAAGCGCCCTGCTCGCTGCCGTGTCGGCTGCTGGCGGCGATACCAGCAGCAATGCCAGTATCCATCAGTTCCTGATGGCTCATCCTGAATTAGCCGACACGCTGGCCGATCCAAACCCGGCCACCAACCAGAATGACCTGTTGATCGGTGGAACCGGCCACGACATCCTTGTCGGTCAGGGAGGTAACGATCTCCTCATCGGCGACGGTGACAACAGTGTGACCCACAAAGGCAGTCTGGATCATATCGGCTTTCTGATGGATTCACATGCACAGGGAGACGATCTGGCGGCCGGAATCCATCATCTGTTCGATCATGGAACAGCGCAGGAAATCAGTCATTTCACAAATGGCATTGAAAATCCGGACATCGAAAGCAGCCACGACGGCAATGACCATCTCTACGGCGGAACCGGTAACGATATTCTTGCCGGCATGGGTGGGAACGATCACCTGTATGGCGGCGAAAGTCATGATATCCTGCTCGGCGGCAGCGGCAACGATGTGCTTGTCGGTGGCAAGGGCGACGATATCCTTTCCGGAGGAACCGGTAACGACATATTCAAATACACGTCTGGCGATCTGGATGGCGTCACATACGGCGATACCATTACGGATTTCCATCTGGGCAATCTGAACGAGTCGAAAGGACCACTTGATGTGAATGCCGACGTGCTTGATATCAGCGAACTGATCACGGGTCACGACAAGCCGACCAGCCTGGAATCGCTTGTCAACGGGGGTTATCTGAGCTTTGACGATATCACTGAAAACGCAGACGGTACCCTGACTGTCAAACTGTCGATTGACGTGGATGGAAAGGACGGCGGCGCTCACATGACGAATCTGGCGAAAATAACAGTGACAGGTTTCGAGCATCATGGTGGTACCGACGTCGTACAGGACCTGATGAATCAGCTGGTCAACAACGAAAACATCAAATTCTAGTTTTGACGCCTGTTCTTTCAGGGAATGCTGTCGCAGCATTCCCTTTTTTCATTTATTGAACAGACCTGTTTGAAAGCCGCAGATCTTGTGCAGTCTGGCCAAACCTACCCGCCAATCCCTGTCATTTGATGTAACATGGCTTCTTTTTCTGCTTGCTCCTGACACGCCATGACTCCATCAACATCCGCAAAAGGATATCTGCTGGCCCTGCTGGCAACCGTCCTGTGGAGCATGACGTTCCCGCTGGCACGGCTGATCGCCTTTACCATGTCTCCGGTTGAGCTGGCCTTCTGGCGATGGCTGTTCACGTTCTCATGCATGTTGCCCTTCGGCTTCGTCGCCGTGAAAAACAACCTGTCCGCCCTCAAGAGGAACTGGAAATGGATTCTTGTCGCCGGGGTGCTCGGGTTTTCGATGTACAGCATCCTGATGTTCGAGGCAGGCAGGACGACGGATGCCACGAACATGTCACTGATCGCGGCGACGGCACCGGTTTTCATGGCTTTTTTTGCCGTCACGTTTCTGCATGAACGCCTGTCCCTTCCCCAGATTTCCGGGCTGGTCATTGCCGTGACCGGCGTTCTGGTTCTGGTCCTGAAAGGCGAATTTCATCGTATCGCCGACCTGTCCTTTACCATTGGTGATCTCTGGATGCTGCTTGCCGCCTCGCTTTTTGCCGTTTACAGCATTCTGGTTCGCAGGCGCCCTGCCGCCATGCCGCAAAAAGCGTTGATGACGGCCATGCTTGCCTTCGGTTTTTTCGCCCTTTGCCCTTTCATGGCCGCCGAAGCCCTGTCTTTTGGGTATCATCTTCCCGATAGCCAGACCCTCCTGATCATCCTGTATATCGCCATCATCCCGACTCTGATCGGCTATCTGCTCTGGAACCGGTCGGTGGAACATATCGGCGCAGCCCGTGCCGGTATCGTCTATTACAGCATTCCGCTGTTTTCCAGTCTGGAAGCCGTCATTCTCCTGCATGAGACCATTTCCATGCCACAGATCGTCGGCGGCCTGCTGATCATCGGTGGCATTCTCCTGTCGTCCCTGAATGTGTTGAGACAACTTATCCGTCATTAAAACCCTCTGTATCGAGAGAATCGGGCAAGAATCAGGCAGCTTTCCATCTGTGTTTTTGTCCCGTCGGGGACTATATTGGGCTCATGAAAAAGGGATTTTCCTTTTTGAAACCAATAAATGGAGAAAACCATGCCAAAGAGCCTGATTGCCTACTATTCCCGCAGAGGGAAAAACTATTTCGATGGAAACATCACCGATCTGCCTGTCGGCAATACCGAAGTGGTTGCCAGAAAAATAGCTGCCATTACCGGTGGCGACCTGTTTCATATCGAAGCAGTCAAACCCTACCCTGACGATTACGATGAGTCGACGGAAGTGGCGAGAATCGAACTGGGCGAAAACGCCCGTCCTGAATTGACGGCAACCGTACCGGACTTCAACGCATACGACATCATTTATCTCGGTTACCCTATCTGGTGGGGCGTGATGCCCATGCCAGTGCTGACCTTTCTGGAGTCCTATGACTTTGCAGGCAAGACGATCGTGCCGTTCTGCACGCATGAAGGCAGCGGGCTTGGCATGAGCGAGCGCTATATCCGTCAAGCCTGTCCACGGGTGTCGATCCTGCCGGGGCTGGCGATCATCGGCCACCTGCGGGACAAGGCTGACAGGCATATTGAAGCGTGGATGAGAAAAAACGGCCTGATCCTGAGACCGACCGGTTCCTGAAGCACCTGCAAGGCAATCGGGAAGAAAAACAGGCTCGTTAAAAACGGGCTTGCACAGTTCATTCAGAAACACATTGCCTTTGGCCGGTTACTCTTTTGTGCTCCCGCTACATCCGCAACAGTCGTGAACAGATGTTATTGCATTGCCTTAGCCGGTGAACTATATTGATAATACAGATGTTTGTTTCAGCAGGCAGGAGGCAATATGACAAAAAGTCTGGTCGCTTACTTCTCCCGCAGGGAAAACAATCGATTCGGTGGTGAAATCGTAGACCTGCCCACAGGCAATACGGAAATAATCGCAAAAGAAATCGCCCGTCAGGTCAACGGCGATCTGTTCCGGATTGAGAGGCGGGAAGCTTATCCTGACGATTACGAACAAACGACAAAAGTCGCGTCACGGGAACTGCTTGACAATGCCCGTCCCGAATTGACTTCGACAGTCAAGGATTTCGATTCCTACGATGTCATTTACCTGTGCTTTCCGATCTGGTGGGACGCGATGCCCATGCCGGTGCTGAGCTTTCTGGATACGTATGATTTTTCCGGAAAGACAGTCGTCCCGTTCTGTACACATGAAGGCAGCGGGTTCGGAAGAAGTGGCCTTTATATCGAAAAAGCCTGCAAAAAAGCCATCATCATTCAGGGATTGGCCATCAGGATGGATCGATGCAATGACGATGCCAGACAGGTGATCACTGACTGGATAAAGGATCACGACGTACTGTCCTTGCCTACAGGCTCCTGAAGCGTTCACAAGCCGATTTGAACGAAAAGCCGGCGCGTTCGGAGCCATGCGCGTAAAGCTCGTCCAGAAACGCTTTTTCTTGTGCCAGTTCTTCTTCCGCGATGTCTTTCCACCAGTGGCGGTTGGGACCGGTCGTACCATCGTGCCACCGGTATCCGCGGGCTTTCAGGCCGTCTTTCGCCTCGAAAGGCGCGCCGAATGCCTGCACCGTCACTGTTTTTTTCTCTGCCAGTTCAAGCAGGCTGGCAAACGCATCGGGTTGACAGTGAAGCAGCCAGACCAGCGCCAGACAGTCAATGGATGCCCTGTGCGCTTCATAAAAATATCCTGACTTCAACAGCAACTCTTCCTGTTTCAGGTTTTTGAAACCCAGTTCATTCCAGGCAATACCGGTCAGTGAACAGGCCCATCTCTTATCTTCAAATCCCTTGAACCGTTTCTCGAAAAACGGGCGATCGAAAGCGGCATTGTGCGCGACGACCAGAACGGCATCGGAGAGCACGTCGGCTACCATCGTTTCATCGATCCGCTTGCCACGAACCATATCGTCTGTAATACCGGTCAGTTCCGTTATGAAAGGCGTAATCGGTTTGCCCGGATCTTCATACGCACTGATGACGCGTTCGATGGATACCAGACGCTGTGCTGACGGGGAAAAAAGCGCTTTCACGAGTCCCAGCTCGATGATAGCGTCCATGTCGAAAGAAAGACCGGTTGTTTCGGTATCCAGAATAACGATGGCGATTTCATCACCTGTCTTCCCGGACAGGGAATATGGCCATGCGATATCGGGCTTTGTGACGGGGATGCGTTCGAGGATTCTGAAATCATCCGACCCGGCCAGCAAGTTGTCCAGACGTTTTTTCAGCGTCTGGCGATCGTTTTTGTCGGTCTCCGGTTTCTCTTCGATTTCCCGTTCGGCAAACAGATCCGCCTGAGATGACGGTGACAGGGTTTCTTTCATGGGCAATGCGGTTCGTTGAACAATTAAGAATAATCGTGCTTCCAGACTGAATGATACCGCGTGACGTCAGGGAAAGCGACTGTCAAAAACACGGCCAGTCCGAATCGTTGTGCCGGGTACTATTTTTCCGGTTTGATTCACTCATGCCATATCAGGTTTATTCTAATGAGTTAATCAAGTATGTCTAAAATAACCATTAAATACACTATTCAATAAATATAAGAATTTTTCATACAAAAATCATACGTCGCTTTTCAAAACCGGGCGATTC
>ENA-UEYG01002760-UEYG01002760.1-human-gut-metagenome-genome-assembly--contig:-NODE-2760-length-10688-cov-4.414004_pt1 | contig 10688 bp, 6 predicted proteins | sample MGYA00242933_ERZ507934 | MGnify/ENA primary metagenome ERZ507934 (study PRJEB26167, sample SAMN06115527) | human gut metagenome | host: Homo sapiens | place: China:Zejiang | collected 2015-11-10... | reverse complement strand
CTTTTTAATGCTCGAACAGAATACAAATTTAATGTGATGATAAACAGCTTTACACCTATGTAAAATTTTTATAGAGATATAATGATGAAATACAAAATATCGAAATAAGAATAAACCTCCTGCACAGAGTAAAATCCGTTGCAGGAGGTTTTGTTGTACGAAAAATTATATGGGCTTAATTATTGGCATATTTGTTGGAATCTATATATAAAATTTACAGAACCTGAAAATATGCATTATTGATACTTTGTCGGGGCAGGGCACACATCAGTTCTTGCTGTTTGCAATTGCCTGATCAATCAACTTTTGCAGCTTTTCAGACTGCTTTTCAGAGGTTATTGCACCGACAATCGGCTCTCCCACAATATTACCGTTTTTATCGACAACATAAGTTGTGGGGTAGGAGTACAATCCGGATGTGAATTCTCCGGCTTTACTTTTTGAATCAAACCAAATGTTTTTGTAGGTCACACCCTTTTTTGCCAGAATATTCTTTGCGTCAGAGATAGCCGTTTTGTCACCGTCAAGTGTAAATGAATTGATTCCTACTACTGCTCCGCCTTTTTTTGCAAGCTGTTTATTCAGAGCTTCCAGGTCGGCAAGTTCTTCCACGCAGGGATTGCAGGTGGTAAACCAGAAGTTTACTACAGTAACGGTATTTTTTGCAAAAAGCGTACTGCTCTTAACTTCGTTTCCGTCAAGATCCTTGCCGTCAAATGTCGGGAATTTCTTCAGATCATCCTTTTCGATGGGCTTACCGTTTTCCGCCGGAACGCTCATATCTCCATCAGACGGTTTTTCTCCGCATCCGGGAAATTTTTGTTCCAAAAGCTTCAGCTTTCCTTCAATTTCCTTAATCTCTTCGGCGCCTTTATTAAGCAGTTTCAACTCATCAGCACTGAACTGATCCTTGATACCGTCAATTGTTTTCAGAAGAAAATCGCCGTAGTTTTTGCCGTCCTCATTCATCGCCATACCTTTATCGGCTGAAGCAAATACCTTTTCCCAAAGCTTGCTGTTTTCGGAAAGAATAGCATTTTCCTGTGCCATCAGTTTTTGATGCAGGTCGGCGGCCTCGTCTTTTGTTTTCGGATTCACAGCTGTCAGCATAGCCGTTTCGCTTTTCTTATTTGCAGTAGTATTCGTCGTATTGCCTTTGGCTGTGCCACAGGCGGCAAAGCTTAACAACATCATCAGGGCAGTCAGTAAGCTTAAAATTTTAGTCGTTTTCATAGTGTTTACTCCTTTTCTGTTTCAATTCCTGTTTTAATTTCTGTTTTAATTTCTGTTTCAATTTTTTGTTTTGCTGTTTCCGCTTTTTTAGCGGGACAATCATTTTCTTTTCCTTTGCCAAAGCCGTAGCAAAAGCTGACCGCCTCGACAGGACAGGCACGGATACACTTACCGCAGCGTATGCATTCGGTATGGTTGGGAGTTTTGGTTACATCTACATCCATCTTGCATGCTTTGGCACATTTTCCACAGGAAATGCACTTGTGTTTGTCTACTTTCATTCCGAAAAGTGACACCTTGTTAAGCAATGCATAAAATGCACCGAGAGGACACAGCCACTTACAGAACGGTCTGTAGAAAAGCACACTCAGTACGATTACTGCGATCAATATGCCCAGCTTCCACGAAAAGAGCGTACCAAGTGCGGCACGGATTCCCGAATCGACAGCGGAAAGAGGGATTGCCCCCTCGAGTACCCCTTGAGGACAAAGATACTTACAGAAAAAAGGATCTCCCATATCCGCATCGTTTGTAATGAGCATCGGCAGTAAACATACAGCAAAAAGCAAAACTGCATATTTTATGTATGTCAGCGGTTTCAGCTTTTTAGTGGGAAGCTTTTTTGTCGGCACCTTATGTAACAGTTCCTGAAGCCATCCGAACGGACACAAAAAACCGCAGATAAACCGCCCGAGCAGAACCCCTATCAATATGAGGAATCCTGTGATATAATATGAAAAACTGAATTTTGACGAACCCACCACTGCCTGAAACGAGCCGATTGGGCAGGCTCCCGATGCCGCCGGGCAGGAATAGCAATTCAGTCCGGGCACACAAACAGCCTTTCCTTTGCCTTGATAAATTCCGCCCTTAAAAAAATTCGGCAGATGAATATTACTCAGCAAAGTTGCTCCTGCTTGAATCAGCCATCGAAAGCGTGAGAGGAACTGCGATACACCGCCTCTTTTTTTCTTCGGTTCTTTGTTATCCAATTCCCACACACTCCAAACACAGCCGGATTGCCTTGCTTAACACGGTTTCTGCCTCTCCGCGCAGAGCTCCGTAACACAGCATCGTAATTCCGCAGATAATCAGTACGATCTGAAATACGGCTTTTTTCTTTCGAGTCAATTCGGTCACTCCTTTCTTTTGTGCTCCCATTGTAACACAGAGGATGTAAAATCCCTGTTAAGAAAGAAAACTTAACAAAAACTTTATGTATGAGCGATATAATGATATAATTAAATTATCAAAGAAATATGAAAACACAACAAGGAGAGTTTCTATGCGTATTTTAGTAATTGAAGATGAGCGTGCGCTGTGCGAGACAATTGTTCGCAGCCTTAAAAGATTGGCATACAGCGTTGATTTTTGTTATGACGGAAACAAAGCAAATGAGTTGCTCGGAATAGAAAAGTACGATCTTGTTTTACTTGATCTTAATTTATCCGGTGCAGACGGGATGACGGTACTGCGAACTCTGCGACAAACCGACAAAGATACCGGAGTGTTAATTCTTTCGGCACGCTGTGAGGTTGCCGACAAGGTGGAGGGACTGGATGCCGGAGCAAACGATTACCTGACAAAGCCTTTTCATTTGGAGGAGCTTGAGGCAAGAATACGCAGTCTGACTCGCCGGCGGTTTACACAAAACAATGTTGTTTTGAACTGTGGACAGGTTGCTTTTGACACCCAAGCCCGTGTTGCCGTTGCTGACGGTCAGGAGCTGTCGCTTACACGAAAAGAAATCGGAATACTTGAATATTTACTTCTTAATCAAGGTCGCCCCGTCAGTCAGGAAGAACTGCTCGACCATGTTTGGGATAACAGTGTTGACAATTTCAGCAATTCAATAAGAGTACATATTTCTGCATTACGAAAGAAACTGCGTGCGGCACTCGGCTATGACCCGATTCGCAATCGCATTGGTGAAGGATATGTTATGGAGGAAGAAAAAGTATGAAAAAGCTATCCTTGCAATGGCGCATAACTCTGATGACAGCACTTCTTATCGGAGCCACTTGCATTTTTATGAATGTTCTTATCGGCTATTCCGGCAGCCATTATATGGATTCCATAGGCTCTTATGTTACAGGTTACGGTGATACGGACAAAGGAGAACCTGACTTTTTCGATCCCGAACACGAAAAGCTTGATCGTGAATTGACTATTGTAATTAACGGAGCACAGGAATCCTTTATCGCTACCAATTGGTATATTACGGCGGCGGCAACATTGTTAGGCGGTGTGCTTGCGTATTTTTTAAGCGGGCATGCACTGAAGCCTCTGCGTACTTTTACCGCTCGGGTTGAAAAGGTTCAACCTAACAATTTGACGGATATGAAGATAACCGAAGAAGTTCCGCCTGAGCTGAGACAGTTTGTCAAGTCGTTCAATCGGATGCTTGACCGTCTTGATGAGGGATTTACCGCTCAACGACAGTTCACGGGAAACGCCGCACACGAGTTGCGTACGCCGCTTTCGCTTATGCAGGCACAGCTTGAACTTTTTTCGGCAGAGCATCCCGAGGTATCGCCTGAAACGGCGGAGTTTCTCCGATTGTTGCGTGAACAGACCGAACGAATGACGCAAATGACAAAAACCCTGTTGGAAATGAGCGAGCTGCGGACAGTATCGTGTGCCGACCGCATAGAGATAGGACCTATGGTAGAAGAGATTTTCACTGACCTTGCACCCCTTGCAGAGAAAAACAATGTTACACTTGAAAGCACGGGCGATGCTGTTATGACAGGCAGTGACACGCTGATTTACCGTTTGTTATATAATCTGACCGAAAACGCTATACGCTACAACCGTTTTGACGGTACAGTGAATATTACCGTAATGTACAAAGACAATCAGCTTGTTATTACGGTTGCGGATACCGGCTATGGCATCCCCGAACAATACAGAGAAAGTATTTTTCAGCCCTTCTTTCGTGTGGATAAATCCCGAAGCAGAGAATACGGCGGAGTTGGATTGGGACTTTCTTTGGTGTGGGAAATCGTTGCACTGCACAATGGTAAAGTTCGTGTGGAAGAGAGTTCGGAAAAGGGTACTGCTATAGCGGTAAAGTTTCCGACAGATGTGATAAAAATTTAATATATTGCGATTTTTTCTTAGATAATTGTTGAAATTACCGTAGCTCTGTGCTATACTATAATTAATTAATCGATTAGTTATCAAAAGGAAGCGAACATTATGAGAACAACAGAGGAACAGCACAACGAGCGTAAGAGGGAAATGATGGAAAAATGCTTTGAATGCTATGCTGAAAACGGATTGACCGGTACGGGCATCAAGGCTTTGGCGGCAGCGTGTGGCTGTACAACGGGAAATCTGTATTCCTATTTCAACAGTGTTGATGAACTGATTATTGAATCAACTGCATACTGTATGGAAAAGGTCGAGGATGATTTTATGGAAAAAGCTCCCACCGACCCGAATGATGTTGTTCGATTTGTGAAAGAGGTTCCGTATTGGACCGCAAAGAAGCACGGCAAGAAATATCGGCTGATGTATCAGGTCTATACCCATCCGAAATATATTGAGCACGGCAAGAAATTCTTTGAGGGGGTAAATGAGCGCTATACCGAGTATGCCAAGCGACTTGAGCCGAAAATCGGCATTCCGTACACGGTGATTACACCGCTCATTTTTATATTTGTCCGTGCCTGTGTACACTATGCTATGTTTGAGGATGAATATTATTTAAAAACCCAAATGGAGGTCTTAAAACAGGGTGTTGCCCTGTTTGCTGATAAATACCGTTCACAATATTTGAGAGGAGGCAATGACAAATGAAAAAACGAATATACTGTATTACTACCGCACTTTGTCTTGTGCTTTGCATCGTACTTTGCATTGCATTTGCTGCCGTATGCAGCAAGGCGGAAAATAGCAAAACCCTGTTGCCGGAGGTGCGAAACAACGGCACAGCAATCCAATGGAGAGATACCGCCGAAGAGGAATGGCACGATCTTGTAGCTCTTAACACGCTCAGAGGTACTGACGGAAAAGACGGTATTGACGGAAAAAATGGTGCTGACGGCAAAGACGGTACTGACGGAAAAAACGGTCTTGACGGAAAAAACGGCATTGACGGAAAAGACGGTACTGACGGCAAAAACGGTGCTGACGGCAAAAACGGTGCTGACGGCAAAGACGGTACTGACGGAAAAAACGGCATTGACGGCAAAAACGGCATTGACGGCAAAAACGGTCTTGACGGCAAAGACGGCACTGACGGAAAGAACGGTCTTGACGGTAAAAACGGCATTGACGGCAAAGACGGTACTAATGGAAAAGACGGCATTGATGGCAAAGACGGTCTTAACGGCAAAGACGGTACTGACGGAAAAGACGGTATTGACGGTAAAAACGGCGTTGACGGCAAAAACATAGAGGTACAAAGAACAACAGAATATATACAGTGGCGCTATGAGGGAGAAAACTGGCAAAACCTTGTTGCCATTTCCGATATAAAAGGACCCACAGGGCAGAACGGTAAAGACGGAACAAACGGAAAAACACCGGAGTTCCGTGTAAATGAAAACAATCTTCAATGGCGTTATGTCAGTGAAGAAATATGGTTAAATCTTTACGATCTTTCAAATTTGAAAGGTCTTGACGGAAAAGACGGAATCGACGGAAAGAACGGTGTCGATGGTATTGACGGCAAAAACGGTGATACGCCGTTCATCGGTGAAAACGGCAACTGGTGGCTCGGAGTGACCGACATTGGCGTAAAAGCCGCAGGTGTTGACGGTGAAAAAGGCGACAAGGGAGATAAAGGAGATGCCGGAGAGAACGGTAAGGACGGAGCAAACGGAAAAACACCTGAGTTCCGTGTAAATGAAAATAACCTACAGTGGCGTTATGTCGGCGATGAAATGTGGCTTAACCTTTACGATCTTTCAATTTTGAAAGGTCTTGACGGCGCAGACGGTAAGGATGGTATAAACGGTAAAGATGGTGTTGACGGCAAAGACGGTGCTGATGGTAAGGACGGAACAAACGGACAAAACGGCGCTGACGGCAAAGACGGAAATACCCCGTTCATCGGAGAAAACGGCAACTGGTGGATTGGAACGACCGATACGGGAGTGAAAGCCACAGGAGTTGACGGTGAAAAAGGAGACAAAGGAGACATCGGTGAAAAAGGCGAAAAGGGTGACAAAGGAGATAAAGGCGACAAAGGCGATGCAGGTCAGAACGGCAGCTGTTCGGGATATTTTTACGGAGAGGCGGCCTCTCCGATTAAAGTAGTACTGAAGAATAACAGTCGTGCCAATATTACTGTCTACCAAAAAATAAACAAGGGCGGCTTGATTTCATCCTACATGAATAATATTACACTCAAAAAAGGACATATTTACAATGTCTGCTTAAGCGGTTCTCTCGAAGTCGGTTCAAACGAAGCTAACAAAAGCGGCAATTACTCTATTCAGATGACAGACGGTTATGATGACGATCTGTGCAGGGAGCTTACACGAATAAAAAGGGACGGGGCAAAAATACCGTATACCAATGATCAACATTCCTTTAATTTCAACAGAATGTACGATGCGTCAAATAAAGACATTACATTGCAGTTGTGGTTTGAAAATTCGGTATACAATACTTATCTCGGTGGCTTTAGAGGCACTATTACAATAACCGCTCTTGATTAAATTTATATAACGGAGGTGGCGAAAAATGAAAAAACGAATACTTAGTATCCTGATGACTTTATTCATGACGCTCTGCCTTACGCCGATAAGCGTATTCGCCGAGGAGGTTGGGACAGAGGGCTCTGCTGCGATACAGCTTGGTGCAGATGCACTAAGTGTGTTAAGTAAAAATGTAAACACAGCGACCGCACCGACTGTGTATTTCGGGCAAAACCATGAAAATAATCCCGCTGCATGGCGAGTTATCGGCTATGACGGAAGCGGTGTTACAAGCTCAAAGGGGGATATTACCCTGCTTGCGGCAGGCGCTATGGGGGTTATACCATTTGTCGATGCCATATTAAACAACGAATACGCACCGAGCAATTTGAAAGCCACAATAGATGCGCTTGCGGAAAAGCTGACGACAGAAGAAAATGCTGCCGTAAAGAAACGGGCGCTTACAAGCGGAAGTTACGACGGAGAGAATACCGACTGTGTAGCAGGAGGGCAGGTGGATAACGCTGTATTCTGGCCACTTTCCGCAAAAGAGGCTATTGCTGTAAACAACGATCTGCGTGCCTTGGATCCTGCACATCCGAATTGGGTGACAACCGGTTGGTGGCTGCGCTCCCCCGGCTCCGATAAATATCATCTCGCCGTCGTGCGTAGTGAGGGTTCTGTCCAATACTCTGGGTACTCTGTCCTCATTTTCAATAATTATCGGACTGTTCGTCCCGCTTTTAACTTAAATATGAACTCTGTCCTTTTTGCATCTGCCGCTGTGGGCGGAAAGCCTGACGGAGGATTGACCGAAGTTTCCAAATACAGCGGAAACGAGTGGAAGCTGACGCTTTTAGATAGTAGACGCAATTTTGCCGTAACGGAAAAAACTGTCAGCGCCGTCCCCGACGATACCGTTACGCTGAATTACAAAGGGGCGACCAGAGGAAAAAATGAATATATCTCTGTCATCCTGGCGGATAACAACGGCGCACAGTATTACGGCAGAGTAGCACAACCTACTGCCAAAAGCGGAACGGTTGAAATCAAAATCCCGTCTGACATTGCACCGGGCGACTATACCATGAAGGTATTCAGCGAGCAGTATAACGGTGACTGCAAGACCGACCTTGCAAGTGCTTTTGCGGATGTCACGCTGACGGTGGAAAGTCAGCCTGACGAACAGTTTACCCTCACCCCCGGCGGCAGATACTATTTTGACCTTTCGGCAATGAATATTTCGGGAACGGTAAACAGCAATTTGCCTGACAGCACACTTCATTATGTGCCTTTTACCTATGTGGGTACGGTCAACGCTTATAAGCTCACATCGGAAATGGCAACCACCGAGGAGTATGCTCAGAAGAATAAATATCCCCACAGCCTATTCATTGCGGACTATGCCGTAACGAATGATGTAAGCTGGGATGCCCTGAACACCGCAGGTCTGATTTTCGGCAAGGACTATGCCACAGGCGGTGTGAACTATACACTGCGTGCGCCGTCCGTGGGAAGTGGTAACAGAGGCTCGGGTGATTCAGAACGCGGTACGCCCCAAAGCAACGAATGGGACAGGATACTGGACAAGGACAGCGGATATATCCAAAACTGGAATGGAATGTTTTCGTGGGGACAGGATGCTTATTCCACGTCGGGCCGTGCGATTCGCGGGTGCTTTTCGGCCCGCACCTGGGGCTACAGCGGTGCTACGTACTCCCTCCCGACTGTCGGTTTCCGCCCTGTCCTTGAAGTCCTGAACCCTGACACACTGAGTTCTGACGGGCTGAAGGTCGTTACCCTTGACCTTGGCGGCGGAACGCTCGGCGGCAGCTCCGATGCTATTCAAATCATCGTGAAAACCGGCAGCGAGTTTACCGCGCCTGCGTCCGACGGCATGACCCGCCCGGACGGAAATACAGGCAGCTACTTCATGTGGCTCGGAAGCAACGGTAAGCTCTACGCGCCCGGTGCCAGTGTTCCGGCGGACGTTACCAAGCTCACGGCGCAGTTTGTTTTATCAGAACAGTTTTCCCTTACCCCCGGCGGCAGATACTATTTTGACCTTTCGGCAATGAATATTTCGGGAACGGTAAACAGCAATCTGCCTGACAGCACACTTCATTATGTGCCTTTTACCTATGCAGGCACGGTCAACGCTTATAAGCTCACATCGGAAATGGCAACCACCGAGGAGTATGCTCAGAAGAATAAATATCCCCACAGCCTATTCATTGCGGACTATGTCGTAACGCATACGGTAAGCTGGGATGACTTAAATACGAAAAGTCTGATTTTCGGCAAAGATTATGCCAGCGGCGGCGTGGACTATACCCTGCGCGCACCGTCTGTGGGAAGTAACTTTATAGGTTTGGGCAATTCCGAACGCGGCGTGCCCCAAAGCAACGAATGGGACACGATGCTGAATAAGAACAGCGGATATATCCAAAACGGGAATGATATGTATTTGTATTTGTGGGGACAGGATACTATTTCTCGCAACGCGTCGCGCCGTGCGGTTCGCGGGTGCGCTTCGCCCCGCTTCTGGATCAACTGCGATGCTACGTACTCCGACCCGAGCGTCGGTTTCCGCCCTGTCCTTGAAGTCCTGAACCCTGACACACTGGGTTCTGACGGACTGAAGGTCGTTACCCTTGACCTTGGCGGCGGCACGCTGGGTAATAGCTCCGAGGATATTCAAATCATCGTGAAAAATGGCAGCGAGTTTACCGCTCCCGCATCCGATGGTCTGACCCGCCCGGACGGAGATACCGATAATTATTTTATGTGGCTTGACGGCAATGGCAATTCCTACGAACCCGGCGGTAGTGTTCCTTCTGATGTGACGGAACTGACGGTGCAGTGGACAGCCCCGACCTACGCCGTAACCTTGAATACGAACGGCGGCACGATCAACAACGGCAATGTCACCGGATACACCTACGGCGTGGGTGCAACACTCCCGGCGGCGGACGATATGACCTATACAGGCCACACGTTCAAGGGCTGGTATGACAACGAAAATCTGACCGGCTCTCCTGTTACGGCAATCGGCGGTGCAGAAACAGGTAATAAAGAGTATTGGGCGAAGTGGGAAATCAATCAATATACCGTCACAGTCAAGCCCGAAAACGGCAAAGCGGATATTATCATAACGCAGGATTACGGCACACCGATTACCGCTCCGACCCTGACAAGAAAAGGTTACACCTTTAAGGGATGGGATAAGGAAATCCCCGAAACCATGCCGGCGGAGAATATAACGGTTAAAGCGCAATGGGAAATCAATCAGTACACAATAGCCTTTGATACCAACGGCGGAAGTGAGATTGCACCAATTACACAGGATTACGGTACGGAAATTACCGCCCCTGACAACCCGACAAGAAAAGGTTATACCTTTAAGGGATGGGATAAGGAAATCCCCAGAACCATGCCTGTGGAGAATATAACGGTTAAAGCACAATGGGAAATCAATCAGTACACGATAACCTTTGATACCAACGGCGGAAGTGAGATTGCACCCATTACACAGGACTACGGTACGGAAATTACCGCCCCTGACAACCCGACAAGAAAAGGTTATACCTTTAAGGGATGGGATAAGGAAATCCCCAGAACCATGCCTGTGGAGAATATAACGGTTAAAGCACAATGGGAAATCAATCAGTACACGATAACCTTTGATACCAACGGCGGAAGTGAGATTGCACCCATTACACAGGACTACGGTACGGAAATTACCGCCCCTGACAACCCGACAAGAAAAGGTTATACCTTTAAGGGATGGGATAAGGAAATCCC
>ENA-UEYG01002749-UEYG01002749.1-human-gut-metagenome-genome-assembly--contig:-NODE-2749-length-10725-cov-4.634955_pt1 | contig 10725 bp, 9 predicted proteins | sample MGYA00242933_ERZ507934 | MGnify/ENA primary metagenome ERZ507934 (study PRJEB26167, sample SAMN06115527) | human gut metagenome | host: Homo sapiens | place: China:Zejiang | collected 2015-11-10... | reverse complement strand
TATGATAAGGACTTGTTTGGTGATGATTTTTTTCGGAGTGAGCTGGCTTGCTTTTTCCCAGCAGGACCCGGTGTTGACTGAGTACACCATTGATGTGTTCCGTGAGTTGGATGAAAACGCGCAGGATGAAGATATTTATTTGGACGAGTTCAGAGATGAAATCGACGGATGGGTGATCGATGCTATCAAGGCTATTGGCATTGATACGGCTAAGTCTGTATTGAATGCACCTCGCGAAATGCTGATTGAAAAAACGGATCTTGAAGAAGAAACGGTGGACGAGGTATTACGCATTTTGAAATCGGAGTTTGAAGATAATGAATAATAGATCAATGCGATGATGTGCCGATATGCCAATAAAAAGAAAGGGCGTATAGGAATTGGCACATTGGCATATTGAACGATTATCAAATTATTCTTTCTCCATTATTCTTTAAATTAAAATATGACGATAAGGTTAAACAAAGTTACAAGAGATTTAAATGTAGGAATCGCGACGGTAGTTGAGTTCTTGCAAAAGAAGGGGTATACCGTTGAGGCAAACCCGAATACGAAAATTACCGAGGAGCAGTATGCTATGCTCGTGAAAGAGTTCAGCACAGATAAGAACCTTAGACTTGAATCGGAACGTTTCATTCAGGAACGTCAAAACAAAGATCGCAACAAGGCATCTGTTTCTATCGATGGTTATGATAAGAAGGAACCGGAGAAGACTGTTGCTGACGATGTGATTAAGACGGTCATTCCGGAAGATGTGCGTCCGAAGTTTAAACCTGTCGGAAAAATTGATTTAGATAAACTGAACCGGAAGGTTGAGAAAGAACCGGTGAAAGAAGAGCCAAAACCACAACCTGTAGCTGCTGAGGAAAAGAAAGTAGCGGAAGAGGTTAAGCCTGTTGTAAACGAAGTGAAAAAAGAAGAAGTCACTGTGACTCCTGCTACTTCGGAACCGAAACCGGTGAAAGAAGAACCGAAATCGGTGGTGGTTGAAAAGCCTGTTGAAACAGAAAAGAAAGTGGTTGAGGAAGTCAAGAAAGAAGAACCAAAAGTCGTGGTGTCTCCAGAAAAAACAGAGAAGAAAGAAGAGAAACCGGTAGCAGAAGCACCGGTTACTCCAGTAGAGAAGGAAGAGGAGGGCGTATTTAAGATCCGTCCGACTGAGTTTGTATCTAAGATTAATGTTATCGGGCAGATTGACTTGGCTGCATTAAATCAGTCGACACGTCCGAAGAAGAAATCGAAAGAGGAAAAGCGGAAAGAGCGTGAAGAGAAGGAAAAGCTTCGTCAGGATCAGAAGAAACAGATGAAGGAAGCCATCATCAAGGAAATCCGTAAAGAAGATAGTAAACAAGCTAAGGTCGTTGGTAAGGAAAACCTTGATCCTAACGGTAAGAAGAAACGTAATCGCATCAACAATAATAAGGAAAAAGTAGATGTGAACAATGTTGCTTCTAATTTTGCACACCCTACTCCAAACAGTGAGCGTACGAATAATAACCGTGGAGGAAATCAACAAGGTGGCGGCGGACAGAATAGAAACCGTAATAACAATAATAAAGACCGCTTCAAAAAGCCTGTAGTAAAGCAGGAAGTAAGCGAAGAAGATGTAGCAAAGCAGGTTAAAGAAACGTTGGCTCGTCTGACAAGCAAAGGTAAGAACAAAGGTGCCAAATATCGTAAAGAAAAACGTGACATGGCGTCCAACCGTATGCAGGAACTGGAAGATCAGGAAATGGCAGAAAGCAAGGTACTGAAACTGACAGAATTTGTGACTGCTAATGAATTGGCAAGCATGATGAACGTATCTGTAAATCAGGTTATCGGAACTTGTATGAGCATTGGTATGATGGTTTCTATCAATCAGCGTCTGGATGCAGAAACGATTAATCTTGTGGCTGAAGAATTTGGATTTAAGACTGAATATGTCAGTGCAGAAGTAGCCCAAGCCATTGTTGAAGAGGAAGATGCGCCGGAAGATCTGGAACATCGTGCTCCGATTGTTACAGTCATGGGACACGTAGACCATGGTAAAACTTCGTTGCTTGACTACATTCGTAAAGCAAATGTAATTGCAGGTGAAGCCGGAGGTATCACACAGCATATTGGTGCATATCATGTTACATTGGAAGATGGACGTAAGATTACGTTCCTCGATACTCCGGGACATGAGGCATTTACTGCAATGCGTGCCCGTGGTGCAAAGGTGACCGATATCGCAATTATTATTGTAGCTGCCGATGATGATGTAATGCCCCAGACCAAAGAAGCCATTAATCATGCAGCAGCAGCAGGTGTTCCTATCGTATTTGCTATTAATAAAATAGATAAGCCTCATGCTAATCCCGAGAAAATTAAAGAGACATTGGCTCAGATGAATTATCTCGTAGAAGAGTGGGGTGGCAAATATCAGTCACAGGATATCTCGGCTAAGAAGGGTCTCGGAGTTCCTGAACTGATGGAGAAAGTACTTCTTGAAGCAGAAATGCTCGACTTAAAGGCAAATCCGAATCGTAATGCTACGGGTTCTATCATCGAATCAACTTTGGATAAGGGACGTGGATATGTTGCGACTGTATTGGTCTCTAACGGTACGCTGAAGGTGGGTGATATTGTACTTGCCGGAACAAGCTATGGCCGTGTAAAAGCCATGTTCAATGAACGTAACCAGCGTGTAGCCCAGGCAGGGCCATCGGAACCGGTATTGATTCTGGGTTTGAATGGTGCTCCTGCTGCAGGTGATACTTTCCACGTGATTGAGACTGATCAGGAAGCCCGTGAGATTGCCAATAAACGTGAACAGTTACAGCGTGAACAGGGTCTGCGTACTCAGAAACTGTTGACACTGGATGAAGTGGGACGTCGTATTGCGCTGGGTAACTTCCAGGAACTGAACGTAATTGTGAAAGGTGACGTGGATGGCTCTATCGAGGCCTTGAGTGATTCGTTAATCAAGCTGTCTACCGAACAGATCCAGGTAAATGTGATCCATAAGGCTGTAGGTCAGATTTCGGAATCGGATGTGACATTAGCAGCTGCTTCGGATGCTATTATTATTGGATTCCAGGTACGTCCATCGGCTTCCGCACGTAAGTTTGCCGAACAGGAAGGTGTGGACATACGTTTGTACTCTGTTATCTATGCAGCTATCGAAGAGGTGAAGGCTGCTATGGAAGGTATGCTTGCTCCGGAAGTGAAAGAGGTAGTAACTGCTACTATCGAAGTGCGTGAGGTATTCCACATTACTAAGGTGGGTACAGTAGCCGGTGCTGTTGTGAAAGAGGGCAAGGTGAAACGTTCGGATAAGGCTCGCCTGATCCGTGATGGTATAGTAATCTTCTCAGGTTCCATCAATGCTTTGAAGCGCTTTAAAGATGACGTGAAGGAAGTAGGTACAAACTTCGAATGTGGTATCAGTCTTGTTAACTACAACGATTTGAAGGTAGGTGATATGATTGAAACTTACGAAGAAGTAGAAGTGAAGCAAACTTTATAATTCTCACGAAACTGAAAATATACGGAGGCACAGAGTGATTACAACTCCGTGTCTCCGTTTTCGTTTTACATAGAATGACGACCATAGATATTATCATACTGATTGCTCTTGGAGCCGGTGTTATTGTCGGATTTATGAAGGGCTTTATCCGGCAGCTTGCTTCCATTCTCGGATTAATTGTGGGGCTATTGGCAGCAAAAGCTTTGTACACCTCACTGGCTGTGAAGTTATGCCCTACGGTGACCGACTCCATGACTGTGGCGCAGATACTGGCATTTGTCATTATCTGGATCGCTGTGCCGCTAATCTTTACATTGATGGCTTCAGTATTAACCAAGGCATTGGAGGCGGTTTCACTTGGCTGGCTGAATCGCATGCTTGGAGCCGGGCTCGGAGCTTTGAAATATCTTTTATTGGTGAGCTTGGTTATCTGTGTCATTCAGTTTATAGACTCCGATAGTCAGTTGATTAGCCAAACAAAGAAGGAGCAGTCCTTGTTATATTATCCTATGGAAAGCTTTGCGGGGATCTTCTTTCCCGCAGCAAAAGAGGTTACACAACAATATATATTCAAATAAAAATGATGCAACAAGAAGAACCCAATAAATATGTAAAAGAACTCACGCAGGAGAAGTATAAATACGGCTTCACTACGGAGGTACATACAGATATCATAGAGAAGGGACTCAATGAAGACGTGGTACGTTTGATCTCGTCTAAAAAGAACGAGCCGGAGTGGTTGCTGGAGTTCCGTCTGAAAGCTTATCGTCATTGGTTAACGCTGGAGATGCCTACTTGGGCACATTTGCGTATACCGGAAATTGACTATCAGGCAATCTCATATTATGCCGATCCTACGAAAAAGAAGGAGGGCCCGAAGAGTATGGATGAAGTTGATCCGGAATTGATAAAAACATTCAATAAACTCGGCATTCCACTGGAGGAGCAGATGGCATTGAGTGGTATGGCTGTGGATGCAGTGATGGACTCTGTGTCAGTGAAAACGACCTTTAAGGAAACACTGATGGAGAAAGGTATTATTTTTTGCTCATTCAGTGAAGCTGTGCGTGAACATCCCGACTTGGTGAAAAAGTATCTCGGATCTGTTGTTGGGTATAGAGACAACTTCTTCGCGGCATTAAACTCGGCTGTATTCTCAGACGGTTCTTTTGTCTATATCCCCAAGGGGGTACGTTGTCCTATGGAACTCTCTACTTATTTCCGTATTAATGCTGCCAATACCGGTCAGTTTGAACGTACATTGATTGTGGCTGATGACGATAGCTATGTTTCCTATCTGGAGGGGTGTACAGCTCCAATGAGAGATGAGAATCAATTACACGCTGCTATTGTCGAAATCATGGTACATGATCGTGCGGAAGTGAAATATAGCACCGTGCAGAATTGGTATCCGGGCGATGCCGAAGGCAAAGGTGGAGTTTATAATTTTGTGACAAAACGTGGCAATTGCAAAGGAGTAGACAGTAAACTTTCATGGACCCAGGTTGAGACAGGTTCGGCTATTACATGGAAATATCCGTCTTGTATTCTTTCCGGGGATAATTCTACTGCAGAGTTTTATTCTGTAGCTGTGACGAATAATTATCAGCAGGCAGATACAGGTACTAAAATGATTCATTTAGGTAAGAACACCCGTAGTACGATTGTCAGCAAGGGTATATCTGCCGGGAAGAGCGAGAACTCTTACCGTGGGTTGGTCCGTGTAGCTGAAAAGGCTGATAATGCCCGTAATTATAGCCAGTGTGACTCATTGCTGTTGGGTGATAAGTGTGGTGCACATACTTTTCCCTACATGGATATCCATAATGAAACGGCAGTTGTAGAGCATGAAGCGACTACCAGTAAGATTAGTGAGGATCAGATATTTTATTGTAATCAGCGTGGTATTTCTACAGAAGATGCCATTGGATTGATCGTAAACGGCTATGCTAAGGAGGTACTTAATAAACTTCCAATGGAATTTGCCGTAGAAGCTCAGAAACTACTTACGATCTCTCTTGAAGGCAGTGTAGGATAATGAAGACGAAACGTGTTGGTTGGCTATTGATATTCCTGTCCTATGTTGGTGTAGTACTGGCACAAAACCTTGACGATCAAGAAAGGAGGTGGGCGATCAGTGGCTCTTGGGGAGGAAATTGGCCGATAGTCACAAAGAATACACTTTCGGGAAAAGCTGTTTCTGCAGGACATATACATACTTTAATGTTGGAGTATTATATTCCTTATACCCGTTTCTCCCTGAAAGGAGGATATACAGGTGAAGAAATAGGTTTGAATCCAGGTATTTCTGCCTCAATGAGTAATCTGGAAATAGGAGGGCGGTATTATTTCTTACCACAACGGTTTGCAATCCAACCTTATGGGGGACTTTCTACTGGATGGAACCTCTCTCCACGAAGGCAGGAGGGGATGGGCAGTAGCAGTTATTACGATCCTTCAAGGCAAGAGTTTCGTAAAGATTACGATTATCGATACCGAATTAAAGAACCATTATTCACAGTTTCTCCTGTGGTGGGAGCTGATATATATTTTCTTTCTTGTCTTGCTCTCACCTTGGAATATAATTTCCGGATGGGCATTGCCGGAAAGATAAGTGGAGAGATAGAGAAGACCAATTCTCGTGGAACCGGATTTGTACGTAGCAATGGGATGCGGCAGACCGTAAGTGTAGGGGTAAAGGTTAACTTCCCTTTTACTATTACGCAGACGGACGGAAATTCCATATTACAATGGTTGGACGAGGTTATTTTTGGAAAAGAATAGATAATGAAATAATTGATAAGATCATGTTAGAGATAAAAGACCTGCATGCCAGCATTAACGGCAAAGAGATATTGAAAGGCATCAACCTGACGGTGAAGCCGGGCGAAGTACATGCCATTATGGGACCTAACGGTTCGGGTAAAAGTACGCTTTCGTCTGTTCTGGTAGGTAATCCTGCTTTCGAAGTGACGAAAGGAAGCATCACGTTCTATGGTAAAAATCTTTTGGAATTGAGCCCTGAAGATCGCAGTCACGAAGGTATTTTTCTTAGTTTTCAGTATCCGGTGGAGATCCCGGGCGTGAGCATGGTGAACTTTATGCGTGCTGCTGTCAATGAACAGCGTAAGTACAAAGGATTACCCGCTTTGACAGCCAGTGAGTTCTTGAAATTGATGCGTGAAAAGCGTGCAGTGGTCGAGTTGGATAATAAATTGGCCAATCGTTCGGTAAATGAAGGTTTCTCGGGTGGAGAGAAAAAACGGAATGAGATTTTTCAGATGGCTATGCTCGAACCCCGTCTCAGTATCTTAGACGAGACTGATTCCGGACTCGATATCGATGCGCTTCGTATTGTAGCCGAAGGAGTAAATAAACTGAAAACTCCCGATACCAGTTGTATTGTCATCACCCACTATCAGCGTCTGCTGGACTATATAAAGCCGGACATTGTACATGTTCTTTACAAAGGACGTATTGTAAAGACTGCCGGTCCGGAACTCGCTCTTGAGTTGGAAGAGAAGGGATATGATTGGATTAAGAAGGAATTAGGAGAATGAGTTTAATTATGAATGCAGAACAGCAATATATAGATCTCTTTTCTCAGTGTGAGGCGATGATCTGTCGTCATAGCGCTGAGGCGTTGAATGCCCCCCGGGCAACAGCTTTTGCTGATTTCGAACGTCAGGGGTTTCCTACACGGAAACAAGAGAAATACAAATATACGGATGTCAGTAAATTCTTTGAGCCGGATTATGGGTTGAACTTGAATCGGCTGCCCATTCCGGTGAACCCTTATGAAGTGTTTAAATGTGATGTTCCGAACATGAGCACTTCATTGTTTTTTGTAGTGAACGATGCATTCTACAATCAGGTGCTTCCTAAGTCCGGATTGCCTGAAGGAGTTATCTTCGGTAGTTTGAGAAATATGGCTGAACAGCATCCGGAACTTGTGAAGAAGTATTATGGTAAGTTGGCTGATACTTCGAAAGATGCGGTTACGGCTTTTAATACAGCTTTTGCACAGGATGGAGTATTGATGTATGTTCCGAAGAATGTGATCGTCGATAGACCTATTCAACTGGTCAATATACTTCGTGCGGATGTTAATTTCATGGTAAACCGCCGTGTGTTGATTATCCTTGAAGAAGGGGCTCAGGCCCGTTTGCTTATTTGCGATCATGCAATGGATAATGTAAACTTCTTGGCAACTCAAGTTATTGAAGTGTTTGCAGAAGAGAACTCCGTTTTCGATCTTTATGAATTGGAAGAGACTCATACCAGTACAGTGCGTTTCAGTAATTTGTATGTGAAACAGGGAGCAAACAGCAATGTATTGCTTAATGGAATGACACTTCATAACGGGACAACCCGTAATACGACAGAAGTTACTCTTGCCGGTGAAGGTGCCGAGATCAATCTTTGTGGTATGGCCATTGCTGATAAAAACCAACACGTGGACAATAATACCTCGATAGATCATGCCGTGCCGAATTGTACCAGCAATGAGTTGTTTAAATATGTTCTTGACGATCAGTCTGTGGGAGCTTTTGCCGGTTTGGTACTGGTACGTCCTGATGCGCAACATACCAGTTCTCAGCAGACAAACCGTAACCTCTGTGCTACTCGTGATGCCCGTATGTATACTCAGCCGCAACTGGAGATATATGCCGACGATGTAAAATGCTCTCATGGAGCTACTGTAGGTCAACTGGATGAAAACGCTCTTTTCTATATGCGTGCTCGTGGTATCGCCGAAAAGGAGGCCCGTCTGTTGCTGATGTTTGCATTTGTCAACGAGGTGATTGATACCATTCGTCTGGAGGCGTTGAAAGATCGTCTGCATTTGTTGGTTGAAAAACGTTTCCGCGGTGAACTGAATAAGTGCCAGGGATGTTCTATTTGCAAATAATCAGTGATAAAATGAATATTCATAAGATACGTGAGGACTTTCCCATACTTAGCCGTACGGTATATGGCAAGCCTTTGGTTTATTTAGATAACGGTGCGACTACTCAGAAGCCTCGCCTGGTGATCGATTCGATTGTAGACGAATATTATTCGGTCAATGCGAATGTACATCGGGGAGTTCATTTCTTGTCTCAGCAGGCGACGGAGCTGCATGAGGCTTCACGTGAGACTGTACGTCAGTTCATTAATGCCCGTAGTACTCGTGAGGTCATTTTCACTCGCGGGACAACGGAGAGCATTAATTTAATTGTCTCCAGTTTTGGTGAAGAGTTCATGCAAGAGGGTGATGAGGTGATTGTTTCAGTGATGGAACACCACAGTAATATCGTACCTTGGCAGTTGTTGGCGGCCCGTAAAGGGATTGCGATTAAAGTCATTCCGATGAATGATAAAGGTGAGCTGTTACTTGAAGAGTACGAAAATCTTTTTTCTGAACGTACTAAGATTGTCAGCGTAACCCAAGTGTCCAATGTACTGGGAACAATCAATCCGGTGAAAGAGATGATTGCCACGGCACATGCTCATGGAGTACCTGTTATGATTGACGGTGCTCAATCCATTCCTCACATGAAGGTGGATGTACAGGATTTGGATGCTGACTTCTTTGTTTTCTCAGGTCATAAAATATATGGGCCTACCGGAATAGGCGTCTTATATGGAAAGGAAGATTGGCTTGAACGTCTTCCGCCTTATCAGGGTGGAGGAGAAATGATTCAGTCTGTCTCATTTGAAAAGACTGTCTTCGGTGAATTACCATTTAAATTCGAGGCTGGAACCCCAGACTATATTGCCACTACCGGGCTTGCCAAAGCGCTGGACTATGTCACAGGTATTGGCTTAGACCCAATAGCATTACATGAACATGAGCTTACAGTCTATGCTATGCAACGGCTGAAAGAAATTCCGAACATGCGTATTTTTGGTGAGGCTGAGCATAAAAGCAGTGTAATTTCATTCTTGGTAGGCGATATACACCATTTGGATCTGGGTACCTTGCTTGATCGATTGGGCATTGCTGTCCGTACGGGACACCATTGTGCAGAACCGTTAATGCGTCGTTTAGGCATTGAAGGTACGGTTCGCGCCTCATTTGCCGTGTATAATACAAAAGAGGAAGTTGATGCTCTTGTAGCTGGTATCGAACGGGTCAGTAAGATGTTCTGAGGCATGTGTATTCTGACAGATATTGAAGTGTCGTGAAAGTTGTTGCTTTTGCGACATTTTTTTATGTTTGATAGGGGCTTGCTGAAATGTGTTGAATGACTTTAGGGCTCTGTCTTTAACTTTTTGGGGGAGGAGGTCTGTTTTTCCTCCGTCAACCAAGGGAAGGCGGAGCAAGTACCGTACAGTATTACTTCCAACGACCGATCCGTATAAATAGATAATAAATGAAGGATTCCTGCAACCTTTTTCTTTCTTTATCGTCTAATATTAATATAAACCTCTAAATGAAACAAGAATTATGTTATTAGCAACCACTCCAATCATCGAAGGAAAACGAATAACCACTTATTATGGCATTGTGTCCGGAGAAACTATTATAGGTGCCAATGTCTTCCGTGACTTTTTTGCCAGTATTCGTGATATAGTAGGCGGACGCTCCGGTTCATACGAAGAAGTGCTTCGTGAGGCAAAAGATACTGCTTTGAAAGAAATGTCTGAACAGGCTCGCCAAATGGGCGCTAATGCTGTGATCGGAGTTGATTTGGATTACGAAACAGTTGGGGGAAGTGGCAGTATGTTGATGGTAACTGCTAGTGGGACGGCTGTGTTTTTGGAATGAAAATAATTGGTAAATTGTGATAATGGCAAGCTTTTATTCCAAGCTCGCCATTATTTATATTGCAGATTTATATATTTATCTAAGGCTGTTTTCTCTTTATTAAAGGATAAGATTAAGGTAAAACTCCTTTATGGAAAAATATAAATAATATAGGACTTGGTTTATTTTAAATAAACTTGATTTATCTCATCAGCATAATTGTGATAAATTGTTTTAGCTATTTCTATTTCTTTATTGACAGGTACTGCAGAGAATTTTTCCTTACTTTCTATCCAACAGGTTTCCATAGCAAAAAAGTCAATTTCTTTTGGATTTTTTCCTTCCAACTTAGCGTGAAGATAATCGAAGTATACTTTCCAACGCGGAGCGTATAAAGTGCTCAAAATCCCGTTCCATTCTTTATGAGCATATTCATGTAGACTTGAGTTTACAGAAGTCCAGCTTGTTATCTGACGTTTGGCATTATTTATAAACATCC
>ENA-UEYG01002739-UEYG01002739.1-human-gut-metagenome-genome-assembly--contig:-NODE-2739-length-10757-cov-3.932865_pt1 | contig 10757 bp, 5 predicted proteins | sample MGYA00242933_ERZ507934 | MGnify/ENA primary metagenome ERZ507934 (study PRJEB26167, sample SAMN06115527) | human gut metagenome | host: Homo sapiens | place: China:Zejiang | collected 2015-11-10... | reverse complement strand
GATGAAGCCTCACAAAGAAGGCATATTGCAAGCTGAAAAAGGGACAGCCACGGTGGAAGCCAAAACAATGGAAAAACCTGGCTTTCTCCGTTGCCAAGCCTTTGTTAAATATGGAGGACGTGAATACCAAGGGATAGTAACCGTTGGAATCAATCCAGAAAAATTAAAACCTATCACATCATTGCCCGAAGACTTTCTAAATTTCTGGGAAACAGCAAAACTCCAGGCTCAAAAGACACCAATGGATGTACAAATGACCCTTGTACCCGAACGTTGTACAGAGAAAGTGAATGTATTCCATGTGAATATACAGAATTATGAATCCCATACACGCTTATACGGCATGCTGGCTATGCCTAAAGCAAAAGGTCGATATCCCGCAGTTTTAAAGCTACCAGGTGCAGGAATACGTTCTTATGCCGGAGATGTGGAACATGCTGCCAATGGCTGGATTGTTTTCGAAATAGGAATACACGGTATTCCGGTCAACATGTCAGGACCGGTATATACCAATCTCTATATGGGAGCATTAAAAGGGTACCACACGTTCAATCTGGATAATCGGGATAAATACTATTATAAACGTGTATATCTAGGCTGTGTACGTGCCATTGACTTTATTTATTCCCTACCACAATTCGATGGGAGCAATTTGATAACATTCGGCAGTAGCCAAGGAGGAGGATTGTCCATCGTGACAGCTGGACTTGATTCACGTGTCAAAGGACTGGTAGCCTTTTACCCTGCTCTTTGTGACATGGTCGGCTATATACATAACCGTGCCGGAGGATGGCCACACATGTTTAACAAGCAAGAAAATCAGACTGCAGAAAAGGCAAATACAGCACGTTATTATGACGCAGTTAATTTTGCACGCCAAATAAAAGTTCCCGGATTCTACTCATTCGGATATAATGATATGGTCTGTCCACCCACTACTACCTATTCTGCCTACAATGTAATTCAAGCACCCAAACAAATATTAGTATCCGAAGAAACGGCTCATTATGCCTACCCAGAACAATGGACAGCCGCATGGAAATGGGTCGCTGATTTCTTTCAACAAAACAAATAAAAACTATAAAAATCATGAGAATACTTTTTTTTATTACAACACTGCTTTTCATCATCCCGAACATGTTCGGACAAAAGGAATATCGTCTGAACTCACCGGACGGTAAGTTGGAGGTTACCTTATATATAGGTGACCGGATCACTTACGAGCTGACGGAAGAAGGGCATACATTGGTAGCCCCCTCTCCCTTATCAGTACATCTGGATAATAGGACAGTCTGGGGTAACGGCTCCCATCTTAAGAGAGTCAGTCATCGCCAGGCAAATGAGGTGATTCCCTCTCCTTTCTACAAACGCAGTGAAGTAAAGGATGTCTATAATGAAATGACGTTAAGTTTCCGGGAACATTTCAACCTCATTTTCAGAATGTACAATGAAGGAATGGCATACCGGTTCGCAGCGACCGGAAACAGACCGTTCAAAGTTACAAACGAAGAAGCCGCCTTCAACTTCAACAAGGACTACAAATCGATTGTTCCTTATGTAAAAGATGGCGATAAACAACCGATAGAAGCCCAGTTCTCCAACTCTTTTGAAAACACCTATACACATATAGAGCTATCCGGACTGAACCCCCAAAGACTGATGTTTACCCCCGTAGTAATAGAGCAGGAAAACGGCCGTAAACTTTGTATTGCCGAATCCGACGTGGAGAGCTATCCGGGCATGTTCCTCATCAACAGAAACGGGGGAACAGCACTCACTTCCGCTTTTGCCGCCGTCCCCAAAACAAAAAAACAAGGCGGGCATAACCAACTGCAAATATTAGTCACAGAGCGTGAAAACTACATTGCTTCCTGCCAGCCGAAAGCCAAACTACCCTGGCGCATCATTGTTGTGGCAAGAAATGACAAGGAGCTGGCAGATAACGATATGGTTTATAAGCTGGCTGCTCCATCACGCATGAAAGACATCTCATGGATACGTCCGGGCAAAGTGGCCTGGGAATGGTGGAACCATTGGGGAATCAAAGGCGTGGATTTCGAAGCTGGAATAAACAATGAAACATACATGCACTATATCGACTTCGCCTCCCGGCATGGCATCGAGTATGTGATTCTGGATGAAGGCTGGGCTGTCAACCTCAAGGCTGACCTTTTCCAAATTGTACCGGAAATTGATTTAAAAAAGCTCACGGCCTATGCCAGGCAAAAGAATGTAGGACTCATCCTTTGGGCAGGTTACCATGCCTTTGCCCGCGACATGGAACATGTATGCAAGCACTATTCCGAAATGGGCATCAAAGGATTCAAGATTGACTTTATGGATAGGGATGACCAGGAAATGGTAGACTTCCACTACCGGGCTGCCGAAATTGCCGCTAAATATAAGTTGATGGTAGACTTTCACGGCACGTACAAACCTACCGGGCTGAACCGCACTTATCCCAATGTCATCAACTATGAAGCCGTTCACGGGCTGGAACAGATGAAGTGGAGTGACATCCATACCGACCAGGTAACCTACGATGTCACCATGCCATTTATCCGTATGCTGGCCGGACCGGTGGACTATACACAAGGCGCCATGCACAATGCCAACAAACGGTGTTACCACTCCTCAATGGATACCCCAATGAGCCAGGGAACCCGTTGCCGCCAATTAGCTGAATATGTAGTATTTGAATCACCATTGAACATGTTGTGCGACAGTCCCACCAATTACGACCGTGAAGAAGAATGCACGGAATTCATCGCTACCATCCCTACCGTTTGGGAACAAACAATAGCCATGAATGGAGAAATTGGAAAATACATTACAATGGCGCGCAGGAAAGGAGATGTCTGGTATGTCGGCTCCCTAACCAATTGGGATGCACGTACTCTGACACTGGACCTTTCTTTCCTCGGTGCAGGCAGATGGAAAGCGGAAATGTTTCATGACGGAGTGAATGCCAACCGCCTGGCTTCCGACTACCAAAAGACCGTCACAGACATTCCTGCATCCCGTAAACTGACCGTCAAAATGGCACAAGGAGGCGGATGCGCATTGAAAATATACAAAGAATAATTCATAGGCTTTTTAAACGTTAACTGATACATACGATTTATGAAAATTAAAAGATTAATGATTACTTGTTTGCTCGCAGTGTCTGTACTGGGAGGCAAGTCACAAGCACAAGACTTATTGTCCAATGTTTACGGACGCGATTACCAGCTACTGAATGGGAAGTGGGGAGCCATTGTAGACCTTTATGACCAAGGAGAAAGGATGCAGGTGTACAAAAACAGAAAACCTCAAGACAACAAGCAATTTTATGAATACTCTTTCGACGGAGGTTTGGTCCTGAATGTACCTGCCGATTTCAATTCACAAATGCCCGAGTTGAAATTTTATGAAGGAACAGTATGGTACGGACGCTCTTTCGATACCCCAAAGACTGACGGCAAACGTTTGTTTCTCTATTTCGGTGCGGTAAGTTACCGTAGCAAAATATATCTGAACGGGGAGAAAATAGCCAGTCATGAAGGCGGATTCACTCCCTTCCAGGTGGAAATCACAGATAAGGTAAAGCAAAAGGACAACTTCCTGGTGGTGAAAGTCAACAATACCCGCACCACGGATGCCATCCCTGCCATGTCCTTTGACTGGTGGAATTACGGCGGCATCACACGCGATGTAATGTTGGTAAGCGTTCCACAAAGCTACATCAAAGACCATTTCATCCAGTTGGACAAGGTACAATCCAACCTGATTCGTGCCAAAGTAACCTTATCCGAAGCAAAGCCTGGCATCAACGTACAAGTCGCCATCCCCGAATTGGGCATCAGACAGAACATGACTACCGATGCCAACGGAATTGCCCAGGCCACTATCAAAACCAAAAAACTGCAACGTTGGTCACCGGATGCTCCAAAGCTGTATGATGTAACCATCACTTCGGAAAGTGACCGGCTCAACGAGCAAATTGGTTTCCGTAACCTTTATGTAAAAGGTGAAGATATCTATCTGAACGACCAGCCCATCTTCCTGCGCAGTATCAGCTTCCACGAGGAAATTCCGCAACGCCGCGGGCGTGCCTTCTCTGAAGCGGACGCAACAATGCTGTTGTCCGAAGCCAAAGAGCTGGGTGCCAACATGATTCGTCTGGCACATTATCCACAAAATGAATATACTGTCCGCCTAGCAGAAAGAATGGGATTTCTTTTATGGGAAGAGATACCTATCTGGCAAGGGATTGACTTCAAAAATACCGCTACCCGTGAGAAAGCAGGCAGAATGATTAAAGAGATGGTGATGCGCGACAAAAACCGTTGTTCCGTTGCCTTTTGGGGGATTGCCAATGAAACAGCCACTTCCGCCCCGCGCAATGAATTTCTGAAACACATGAAACAATGTTGCCTGGACATCGACTCAACCCGTCTGATTACGGCCGCCTTCGATTTGGTACGCTTCAACCGCGAAAGCCGGAACTTTGAGATGAATGACTCCATTATCAACATCCTGGACATGGTAGCCATCAACAAATATATGGGATGGTATCATGACTGGCCACTGGCTCCGGACCAGGCTGTCTGGAATGTAGCTCCCGGCAAACCTCTTTTCATTTCCGAGTTCGGAGGCGAAGCGCTCTATGGCAAACATGGCGACGCGGAAGTCAAGAGTTCTTGGAGTGAGGATTATCAGGCACAACTCTACAAGGACAATCTGGAAATGTTTAAGCATATCCCCAACCTGCGCGGAACATCGCCGTGGATTCTTTTGGATTTCCGTTCTCCCTTCCGTTTCCATCCACACCAGGGAGGGGAATGGAACCGTAAAGGACTGGTTTCCGACCAGGGACAACGCAAAAAAGCATGGTACATCATGCGTGATTACTATAACCAAAAGAAAACAGAACAATGAAGCACAAAATAAAACACTACATGGCTGCCCTCCTCCTGACCTCTATGGTCTGGAGCGGGCATGCCCAAGAAAAGAATGAAATGGACTTGTCTGGTGAATGGGCATTCCAGACAGATGTCATGGACTTCCGGAGAGGTTCACTGGACGTACGTTACTGCCATCGCCTGCAGGAAAGCATCGTTCTGCCGGGAATTACAGATGACTATAAAATAGGCTACAAATCTCCTTACCGCCACCTGGATAGGCTGACCCGTGTCTACGAATATATGGGCCCCGCATGGTACCAGCGAGAAATAGAAATTCCTGCGGCATGGAAAGGCAAACGCATTTTCCTCTATTTTGAACGTACACACTGGCTCAGTTCGGTATATGTAGGCAAAGAAGAAGTGAGTAAAATAGACTACATCAGTATTCCCCACAACCACGAACTGACCCAATGGCTACATCCAGGCAAAAAAGAACTGATAACTTTCTGTATAGACAACCGCTACCAGTACGATACCCATAAATGGGACCATGCCCACTCCGAATTTACCCAAATAAACTGGAACGGAGTATTGGGCGAAATTAAGCTGGTAGCTGTAGACCCAGTCTATGTAGATGACATGCAGGTCTATCCGGACATCAAGAACAAAAGCATCAAAGTCAAAATGACTGTCCGCAACTGTACAGAACATACCGCCAGCGGCAAAATATCCTTCCACGTGACAGGAAAGGACTATAGACTACAAAAGGAAGTACCAGTAACAGTGACCGATTCCATTACTTATATCGAGGAAGAAATGTTTTTGGGTAAGGATATCCATTTGTGGAATGAGTTCCATCCCAATCTTTATACGTTGGACTGTAAGTTGACTTCCAGTGTAGAGGGCCAATCCTATGCGCATGAGAAAAGCACAACTTTCGGTATGCGCGAAGTAGAGGCTGGTGAGGACCGTAACGGAAACGAAATTACCGGCGATTTCAGTTTCATAGAAGAGCTTACCGCCACGGCCCGCCAGTTGGATAACCGCCGTCTATACAGCGGTTCCACAGCCCGCACACGTGTCAAATCAGACCAGTTCTACATTACCCATCAGACTACCAAAGGACACATGGCTATCTACGAAGGACGTCCTTATACAAACTGGGACAAAAACAAGGAACTGGGAGTAGGCCTGCCCATCATCTCGCATGAATCCGGACAGCGGTGCATCTATCCCAATTTCGAGGAAATAAAGAACTTCACCGGCCCCGTACAAGCGCGTAATTTCGAGATATTCCGTGAACTGCTGGACAAAAACCACATGCTCGACCAAGCACATGACTTCTTCCGTGCTTCTGGAGCCTTGACCGCCATAGAGTACAAGGATGTCATAGAAGCCCAGTTGCGCACTTATCTGAAAGGCGGTTTCCAATTACTGTCTCTGAATGATTTTACCGGACAAGGATATGCACCGGTAGGCATTCTCGATCCTTTCTGGAATACCAAAGGGCTCATCACACCGGAAAAGTGGCGCGAGTTCTGTGCACCGACTGTTGCATTGCTCCGTTTCGACAAACGCGCACTTTACAATGATGAGGTATTTGAAGGAAAAGCGGAAATATACAATTATGGACCTACCCTATTGAAAAACGCAAAAATCAATTGGAGTATCACCGACAGCAACGGTAAAACCCTTAAGAGCGGAAAACTGAAAACACAAACTGTCGGAAAGAACGGGGTATTTCCACTTGGCAGTTTCAGTTATGCATTGGACAATATCACTGAACCACAGAAGCTGACGGTCCATCTTTCTGTTGCACACGTAAAAAACAGCTGGGATATCTGGGTATATCCCCGTCATAGCAACTTAATGCAGTCCACTAGTGAAGTGCTCTACACCACAGTATTCGATGAAAAAGCAAAACAACACCTTGCCGATGGCAAGAAAGTGGTACTCTGCCCCAAACCTTCCAAAGTAAAAGGTCGTAAATCCGTGTTCCACAATCACTTTTGGAATCCGATAATGTTCAAATGGCCTCCTATGACCATTGGCTGTCTGATTCATGACGACCAGCCTATATTCGAGCATTTCATAACTTCCTACCATACTGACTGGCAGTGGTGGGACATTCTGGAAAATGCCAAGGTTATTGAGATGAAAGATGCTCCGGCAGCACTGCGGCCTTTCATACAAGTAATAGACCAGTACGACAATAATGAAGAGCTCGGTATTGGTTTCGAAGCAAAAGTGAAGAAAGGCAGTCTACTGGTACTGGCCGTAGATACCCAGAAAAACATCAACGAACGTCCTGCCACCCAGCAATTGCTGGAAAGCATTGACCGCTACGTAAAGAGTGACAAATTCGCTCCACAAATTACCGTTGACGAGTCCTACATTGAATCATTCTTAAAGAAATAAATAAAGGAAATATGATGAAATTATTCTTGCTTTGGGCTCTTTTGTTGCTGCCGGTCGGACCGGCAGCAGCACAAGAGATAAAAATGTCACAAACAGCTCCATTGGAACAAGTTTATGGAGAAACTGTAGAAGATGATGCCTTACTGCCCATGAATGAACTGGATATGGATTTTGGCTATGCCCTCTATGAGACAACCGTTGATGTGGAAGAGGAGAATCCCACACTAACTATTGAAAACGTACGGGATTATGCTGTGGTCTATGCAGACGGCAAACTGCAAGGATATTTAAAAGATAGCAGTAAAAGCTTGAAAACCAATCTACCGATAGGTATACACAAACTTAGTATCTATACTGAAAATATCGGACGTATTACCTATGGTCCTGAAATTCTGGACAATTCAAAAGGTATCTACGGCAGCATAACATTGGGAAAGACAGATTTAGAAGGCTGGAAGATGACCCCATTGGAAATTAAGGAATGCGATGTGGCCGGAATAACTTTCAAAGAAGGTACCTCCTCCATCCCTTGCTTCCGTAAAGGTTGTGTCACAGTAAGCAATCCGGCACAAGAGACCTTTCTTGACGTGTCTGGCTGGGGAATGGGAGAAGTCTGGATAAACGGGCAATACTTGGGTGCCTACTGGGAAGAAAATGCAGAAAAGACCCTGGAGATACCTGCTGGTGCTCTGATAGCAGGTAATAATGAAATAGTGGTATTTGAACTAAAAAATAACGAACAAGCTTCCATGACACTAACCGATAAGCCTATTTTCAAATAAGCCCTTGCATGTACTTGTTTATATTCCTTAAAAAAACGACCTTTGTGTAGGAGCAGATTCCGAAAAACGTGTCTTATTTAATGAGAATAGCATAATTATATATATCATGAAGAAACTAACATTTATCAGTTGCCTCCTTTTAAGTGGTTGCCTGGCCGGAGCAATGGCTGCAAACAAAAAGCAACCCATCTACAAAGATGCCAAAGCTCCCATTGAGGAGCGTGTAAATGACCTGGTCAGCAGAATGACACTGGAAGAAAAGGTACAACAACTCAACCAGTACACTTTGGGGCGGAATAACAACGAGAACAATCGTGGTGAGGAAGTAAAAAAAATTCCTGCCACATTAGGCTCCCTCATTTATTTTGATGAAGATGCCAATCTGCGTAACGAGGCTCAGAGAAAAGCAATGGAAGAATCACGTCTGGGTATCCCCATCCTTTTCGGATACGACGTCATCCACGGGTTCCGTACCATTTATCCCATCTCTTTGGGACAAGCATGTTCTTGGAATCCCCAATTGGTAGAACAAGCATGTGCCGTTGCCGCCCAGGAAGCACGCATGTCCGGGGTAGACTGGACTTTTTCCCCTATGATTGACGTGGCAAGAGACGGACGCTGGGGACGTGTTGCAGAGGGCTATGGCGAAGACCCTTATACCAATGCTGTATTCGGTGTCGCATCTATCAAAGGATACCAAGGTGAAGACATGTCCGACAGCAAGCGAGTAGCCGCCTGCCTTAAACATTATATCGGATACGGCGCTTCTGAAGCAGGACGTGACTATGTTTATACGGAAATCTCCAATCAGACTCTGTGGGACACCTATATTCCTCCCTATGAAGCTGGCGTAAAAGCCGGTGCCGCTACTTTAATGAGTTCATTCAATGACATCAGCGGTACTCCCTGAAGCGCCAACCATTACACGATGACAGAAATTCTGAAGAACCGTTGGAAACACGACGGCTTTGTTGTTTCAGACTGGTCTGCAGTACCGCAACTTATTGACCAGGGCCATGCTGCCGACCGCAAAGAAGCTGCCCGTCTAGCTTTCAACGCCGGCCTGGAAATGGACATGATGGGGCATTGCTATGACAGGCATATGGCAAAGCTGGTGGAAGAAGGTAAAATAAGCATGCAACTGGTGGACGATGCAGTGAAACGCGTGCTCCGTATCAAATTCCGCCTTGGACTTTTTGACAATCCCTACACCCCGACATCTACAGAAAAAGAGCGCTTCCTCCTTCCACAAAGCCTGGCTATTGCAGAGAAACTGGCAGAGGAGACCATTGTTCTACTGAAGAATGAAAACAAGGTACTCCCTCTGGCAAATGGAAACAAGCCAACTATCGCCGTCATGGGGCCTCTGGTACAAAACAGTGCCGAGCTCCTGGGGTCATGGTATGGACATGGACATGCAGAAGATGTCCTCCCCATCAAAAAGGCGCTGGATGCAGAATTTGCAGGCAAGGCCAAACTGATTTATACCGAGGGTTGTGGTTTCGACGGTAACGACACTTCCAAATTCAGTGAGGCACTGGCTGTAGCCCAGAAAGCAGATGTCATTCTACTCTGCATGGGTGAAAAGAAAAAGTGGAGTGGCGAAAACGCATCGCGTTCCATCATAGAACTGCCTACCATTCAAGAGGAATTCATTGCTGAAATGAAGAAAGCAGGCAAACCGATTGTTCTGGTACTGGCTAACGGACGTCCTTTGGGACTCTCTAAAGTGGAACCTCTCTGTGACGCCATCGTTGAAATGTGGCAACCGGGAGTACCTGGCGGTAAACCATTGGCAGGTGTCTTGTCCGGCCGGGTAAATCCTTCGGGCAAGCTTTCCATTACTTTTCCACGTTCCACCGGACAGATTCCAATCTATTACAATCAGCGCAAAACAGCCCGTCCACAAAGTGGCAAATATCAAGACATCCCCTCTTCCCCACTGTATGAATTCGGATACGGCTTGAGTTATACCACCTTTAATTATGGTAATATCAACTTGCCCAAAGAAACCATCAGACGCGGTGAAAAGTTGGTAATGGAAATCCCAGTCACCAATGTAGGCAAACGTGACGGTGCAGAAGTGGTGCATTGGTTTATCTCAGACCCATTTAGCACGATTACCCGTCCATGCAAAGAGTTGAAGCACTTCGAAAAGCAACTAATTAAAGCAGGTGAAACACATATATTCCGCTTTGAAATAGACCCGATACGTGATCTTGGTTTTGTAAATGCCAATGGTGAACATTTCCTTGAAAATGGAGAATATTATGTAATAGTGAAAGACCAGAAAGTAAAATTCACGGTTATAGATTAATCTTCTTTTTATATTGTAGGCCATCCTCCTTTCATCATTCTAAAAGACAGATGGCCTGCAATTTCTATTTTTAGAACAAATAAGTATACTGTTCTCCTAAAAATTTCTTGATATGCTTCAAGGCTTTGGTTATTTGGGCCTCCACCGTCTTGACAGAAATACCCATTTCCCCGGCAATTTCTTGATTAGTCTTCCCTTCTTCCCTACTTTTGCGATAAACCTGCCCACATTTGTCCGGAAGGGAACAAACAGCTTCTTCAATCAATCGATTAAGTTCTTCCATCTCCACCGAAGTATCAGCCGCAAGAGCATATCCATATTCTTCTCCTCTCTCGATGGGAACCGTATCCTTTT
>ENA-UEYG01002737-UEYG01002737.1-human-gut-metagenome-genome-assembly--contig:-NODE-2737-length-10760-cov-4.690443_pt1 | contig 10760 bp, 11 predicted proteins | sample MGYA00242933_ERZ507934 | MGnify/ENA primary metagenome ERZ507934 (study PRJEB26167, sample SAMN06115527) | human gut metagenome | host: Homo sapiens | place: China:Zejiang | collected 2015-11-10... | reverse complement strand
AGGGACTTGCATCCCACCGAATTTGCTGCGCTATTTATAAAATGTCGCGTCCGAGATGCCGTTCTGTCGGCACAAATCGACAACGCGCACTCCTGCCTCGGCTTGCCGCAATATCCCAATAATCTGCTCTTCGGTAAATCTGCTACGTTTCATCCTTGTGCTCCTATGTCAGGAACACGAACTTTTTAATGGCATACTTTTCGGGGGGAGGGTCAAAATGTGTTTTATATATTAAAAGAGTTTTAAATGTTTTTGGTGTATTCGTTAGGTATGCGGAACCTATTTGCACATAGGCAGGTGGTATTTGTTCGCAGGGCAACAGAAAAGCCGGATTGCTCCGGCTTTTCTTATCTTCTCTGCGTGGATGAATTTTATCTGGCGCTGTGGGCGTCACGCGCAAGGCAGTTGGCTATCCAGACCTTGACCAGCGCCTGACGGCTCACGCCCAGGTGGCGGGCCTCCGTATCCAGCGCTTCCACCATCCAGGTGGGAAAGTCCACATTTACCCGCTGTGTCTGCTTGTTGGGCCTGCGGCCTGCTGCCCAGTCCACATGGCCGGAAATGTCTTCGCCAGCGTCAAAACGGCGGTCAAATTCCTCTGCGGAAATATGTTCACGATCCATAGTGTTCCACCTCGTCCTTGCGGGCGCGCCGTACGGAAATGATGCGCACGGCGTTGCCCCTGTATGTGATAACCCCGGTCCAGATCTTGCCCCCAATGCAGCCAATGACAAGAAAGCGCGGCTCCCCGGTGCGCAGCACGGGAACCTCCAGCAGGTTTTCGTCTTTCCACAGGGCCTTGGCCTCTTCAAAATCGAGGCCGTGTTTGGCCTTGTTGGCCGCGCTCTTGGCCGGATCGTATTCAAACTTCATACTCATAAGGTATAAAAAATATACCGTTTGTCAATGGGCGGAGAGGGGCTGCCTGGGGGTGTTTGCATATAAAGCGGCACAGGGGTTCGCAACACCGTAATAAGTGTAATCGTCTGTAATTCAGGTGTGATATGGTGTAACATTTTTTAGGGCTATTTGTAATATTTGTATAAATTCAGTTAGTTATAAGGACACAAAAATTACAGCAAAGAGTAATTTTATTACATGGAAAAGTGTAACCATATTACAAAAATATTACACTTTAATATACTGAAATATAATGAGATTACACTTATTACACCTTTCCGATGCCCCCGAAAATATTTTGCGGTTATTTTTCCAAGAGGGCCAAGTTTAGAGGCATTAAACAAACTTTTCAGCATGTTGTGCTGTTTTTGCGTTATGTCTGCTTATGGACAAAAAGCCCCGCGCCGGACGAGGGGTTCCGGCATGGGGCTGGACCGTGGGAAGCGACCCGGGAGGGAAAGATCAGAGGGCCAGCCGGGCCTGCCCCAGGGGGCGCCTGTTGCGGCGGCGGCAAAAATGCAGCAGATATTGCACATAAGGCGCGCGCCCTCGGCTGGGTCGCTTTGCCGAGCCGCGTAGCTCAGCAGGCGGCGGAACGCCTCGCGTTTATACGCTTCCGGCAGGCGCATGATCTGCTGCACGTCGTCCATGATCAGGGGCAGGCCGTAGCAGCTGGTTTTGCGGATAGAGGGCAGCACCCCGCCATAAATCCATCTTTGAAAGGGCAGGGCTTGGGGGTTGTCGCTGCGGCCCAGAAACCAGTACAGACCAGGTTCGGCAAGGCAGGGTCTAGACCAAAGACAGGGGCAAGCCCTTTTTAAGGGTTCACTCCGAAATGCGCGTTGGCCCGCGTTTGCCTGTCCCAAGCGGGCATTTCTTTTTGAAGTGCCCTGGCAGGTCAGCAGCCGCCCGTCGCTGAGGCGCAAGCGTAGCTCAGACGCTGAGATGCAGGAGCCTGATCCGTTACAACGAGAAAGTTACGGGCAAAGACAGCAGCGCCAGCTGCGGATGCAGACAGCACCGCTATGTTATTTGCGCGGGTAAGTGCCGGAACAAGCGTGCCGTAACCGTTGAGAATGCGTATTCTCAACGGAACGCTGTTCTAGAGCAGTTAGCGAATGAAATGAGCTAACTGCTCTGCAAGAATTTTCTTGAAAATCCTTGCCACAAAATGCGAGAAGGCAGGCTTTTGCCTGCCGTAAGCGAGCATTTCAAGTGTTAAATGCTCTAATAGACCAGCGCTTCGGGCAGAACGCAGAAGTCCGCCGGGGCCCCCGGTTCCAGGCGGCCCGCGCCGCTGGCCTGCAGGTTGAGGGCAGCTACGCCGTTGACCGTGAGCAGGCGCACCAGGGCTTCGGGCGGCACGTCCAGGGTTTCGCGCAGCCACGCGGCCTCCTGGCGTACGTCCAGGTCGCGGTTGGAGGTCAGGCCGTCTGTGCCCAGGCAGAGCAGGCAGCCGCTTTCCATCAGTTCGCGCACCGGGGCCAGACCTACGTCCAGGCGGCGGTTGGAGCGGGGGCAGAGGCAGAGGGCCGCGCCGCTGGCCGCCAGCACTTCCACTTCCTGCTGGTCCAGCTGTACGCCGTGCACGGCCAGGGTCCCCGCGCACAGTAAGCCCAGGCGCAGGGCGTAGGCCAAAGGCCGCAGGCCCGGCGCGCGCCAGTCCGGCGGCAGCACCACCCCCGCATAGCAGTCCAGCAGGGGCCCCGCGCCTTCCGTGAGCAGCTGCGTTTCCTCCGGCGATTCCGCCAAGTGGAAGGAAAATACCCGCCCCATGCGGCGGCAGTTTTCGTGCGCGGTTTGCAGCACGTCCGGCCCGGTGGAGTAGAGGGCGTGTCCGCCGGGGGCGCAGCGCGCCGCCAGAAAGGGGTCTTCCTCGGCGGCCTCGCGGCAGCGCGGCGGCCAGGGGCCTTCCCCCTGGGCAAAGGGCGGGCCAAAGCCGAACCACTCACAAAAATGGCTTACCGTAAGGCCTGCAGCACGGGAAGCCGCATCGGCCACCAGGATGCCGTGGGGCAGGGAACCGGCCACATTGCCCACGCAGCGCGTGCCCATGGCGGCCATATCGGCGCAGGCCGCCTCTGCCGCAGCCACCACCGCGCTGGCGGCCGCCGCGTCCTGGGGCGGGCTCAGCAGGGGGATGAGGCTTTGGAGCCAAGCCGTAAAACCGGCTTCCCAGCGGGTACGCCCGGCCAGGTGGGAGAGCTCCAGGTGGGTATGGGCATTGACGCAGGCCGGGGCCAGGCATACGGGCCCCACGTCCCGCACCAGCGCGCCCGGCGGCAGGGGCGTGGAGCCCCAGCGGCCCACGGCCTCCACCAGACCGTGGCGCACCACCAGCACGGCATTGTCTACGCGCTTCAGGGGGGCAAAAAGGCGCGCGCCGCGCGCTGGTTCCTCCCCGGTCAGGGGCAGCAGGCTTTTGGCGCGGATGGCAAGCACGGGGCCGTGGCCTGCATCCCGATCGGGTGCGATGCCATCGGGCAGAGGCTGCGCTGGTGAGGAAAGGGGCGGCGTGGCGTGCACAGGGCCTCCGCGTTCAGCGAGGGCGGCGGGCAAACTGGCCGCCAGCCACGTAAAACGTGTTTTCCACAATGAACAGGGCATGGGGGTCAATGCTGTAGACCAGGTTTTCCAGGCGCTTGAGAGCCACGTTGTTGGTGACCGTGAGCAGAATTTCGCGGTCCACGCCGGAATAGGCCCCCTTGCCGCGCATAAGGGTCACGCCAAAACGCTCTGAAACCAGGATGGCCTCGCTCACTTCTTCCCCGTGGTCGGAAATGACCATGACCAGCTTGTAGCGGTTAAACATGCCCAGCACGTATTCCAGGGTCTGGGACGAGATGAACATCATGATCATGGACGCCACAATGCTGTCCAGGGGCATGTGTGTGCCTGCCGCGAGAAAGAGCAGGCAGTTGAAGGCGAAGTTGAACTGGCCGATGGGCACGTTCCAGCGGTCCTTGAGAGCTACGGCAATGACGTCCGTGCCGCCGCCGCTGCCCAGGGTGCGCAGCATCATGCCGCCGGCCGTGCCGTGCAGCACGCCGCCCACCACTGCGGCGTAGAGTTCCGTTTGCAGAGGGATGGTAAAATTGATGCAGAAGCCGAACAGCGTGGTGCAGAGCGTGCCGTAGGCCGTATAGAGCAGAAAGCGGCGGCCCACAACAAACCAGCCCAGCACATAAACCGGCGCGCAGAGCAGGGAATACCAGATCAGGGGGGTGAGCGTGTCGGACCAGTAATTGGTCAGCAGGGCGAGCCCCATGACGCCCCCGGACAGAAAGCCGTGGGGCGCGGCCACGCCCTGAATGCACAGGGCCATGAGCAAAGAGCCCAGAGTGAGCCAGAGCAGGTTCCACCAGATGGCCCGTGCGCGCTGGATGTTGTGGGTGTGTAGTTTCATAGTTCCGTCTTGGTCGGGTGGAGTGGAAGAACCGCCCCCACACGGGTGCGCCGCAGCGGTCGGCCCAAGCTGCGGCAGAACTGGCAGCCTCTTGCGTAAGCGCCGCCGCGCCGCTGTCCAGCGTGTCGCTCGGGCGCGTCGCGTTGCGAAGGGCGCTCCCCCAGGTTTTTTGCCGGTGGTGCGGCCATGCCGTCAGGCTGCCGTTTTTCCGGTGTCAATGGACGTTCATGGCTTGGGGATGGGGGTTATAGAAGCCCCCAGGCCATTTTTGCGGCTACAATGATCAGAAAACAGGCAAAGCCTTTTTTGAGCTTGGCCGCAGGCAGGGCGTGGGAAAGACGCGCCCCCAGCGGTGCAGTGCAGAAACTGGCCGAGGCTATGCCCACCAGAGCCCAGAGGTTGACAAAGCCGAGGCTGGCGGCGGGCAGATCCGGCCGGCCCCAGCCGCCTATGATATAGCCCAGGGTGCCGGCTACGGCAATGGGAAAGCCGATGGCCGCCGAGGTGCCCACGGCGTGGTGCAGAGGCACGTTGCAAAAGGTCATAAAGGGCACGGAAAGCGTGCCCCCGCCGATGCCCACAAAGCTGGAAACAAGCCCGATGCCGCCGCCCACGCAGGCCGTGCCCAGGGATCCGGGCATGTCGCGGCTGGCCGGCGGCCGATAGTTGGAGAGCATCTGCACGGCAACAACCAGCAGAAAGCAGATAAAAAAGACCTTCAGGAACATGGTGGGCAAGTGCGTGGCCAGCAGGCCGCCGCCGAAGGTGCCCACCAGAATGCCGGGGGTGATGGCCTTGAAAATGTCCCAGTGCACGGCTCCACGTTTGTTGTGGGCCCGCGCGCTGGAGATGGAAGTGATCATGATGCTGGCCAGCGAGGTGCCCAGGGCCATCTGCTGCACATACTGGGGCGGCACGCCCACGGTGGGAAAGATGGCGAGCATCATGGGCACCAGCACAAGGCCGCCGCCCACGCCCAGAAGTCCGGCCAGGATACCGGCTACAGCCCCACAGCCAAGATAGGCCAGCAGCGAAAACAACATGACCCCCTCCCTGTTGCAGTGTCGTAAGGTTGTCGCGGCCCCGGTCCGGAGCGCGCGGCCGCAGCCGTCCGGAGGCGGCGGCCCGGGAGCGGGCGGCGTCGGGGCGGCAGTCTGTGCGTCCATAACTAGTCAAAGCCCCAGGGAGCGTCAACCGACTTTTTGCTTTACAAAGGCCGGGCCCGCGCCTACATTTTGCCCATGAAGACCGCCACCCCCATGCCCGGCAGCCCACGGCCGGGAGGGCTTCGAGCCTCTGGTCTGCCGCTTTTTGCGGCTTTTAAGCCGTTTTTTTCCACCCCCGTTGGTTCCAGCGGGGATTTTTTTTGACCGGGCACCGCCATGCACAGTACAGAAATCTACCAATGGCCCCACAAGGACTTGCTGGACGTCACCCAGCTCAGCCGCGTGGATACCCTCCACCTGCTGGACCTGGCCGCCAGTTTTCAGGAAATCAACCGCCGACCCGTAAAGAAGGTGCCCACTCTCAAGGGCAAGACCGTGGTGCTGTTTTTTGTGGAAAACAGCACTCGCACCCGCACCTCCTTTGACGTGGCGGGCAAGCGCCTTTCGGCGGACACCTATTCCCTGGCCAAGACCGGCTCCAGCCTAAATAAAGGCGAAAGCCTCAAGGATACGGGCCTGACCCTGCAGGCCATGGGGCCGGACGTCATTGTCATCCGCCATCCCAGCAGCGGCGCGGCGCGCTTTCTGGCGGAGCTGCTGCCCTGCGGCGTGGTTAACGGCGGCGACGGCTGGCACGCCCATCCCACCCAGGCCCTGCTGGACTGCTTCAGCCTGCGGGCGGCCTGGGAGGGCCGCTTTACGGGCCGCACCCTGCTTATTCTGGGCGATATTGCCCACAGCCGGGTGGCCCGCTCCAACGTGCACTTGCTGCACATGCTGGGCGTGAAGCTGCGGCTCTGCGCCCCGCGCACGCTCTTGCCCGCCGGCGTGGAGCACTGGCCCGTGGAGGTCTGCAGCGACCTTGCCGCCGCCGCGCGTGACGTGGACGCGGTCATGTGCCTGCGCCTGCAGCTGGAGCGGCAGCAGGCGGGGTTGCTGCCCGACCTGGCGGAATATTCCCGCCGCTTCTGCCTGGGCGCGCGCCATCTGGCGCTGGCCCGGCCCGGCGCGAAGGTGCTGCACCCCGGCCCCATGAACCGGGGGCTGGAAATCGCCGACGACGTGGCCGACGCCCCGGCAAGCCTGGTGCTGGACCAGGTGGCCGCCGGCGTGGCCACGCGCATGGCGGTGCTCTATCTGCTGGCCACGCGCCGTGACGGAGGACGCGCATGAAACTTTGCATCAAAAATGCCCGCCACCTGGAAGCCCCGGTGGACCTGCTGATCGAAGACGGCAAAATTCTGACCATGACCCCGGCCGGACACTGCCCGCCGCCGGAAGGCTGCGAAATTTTTGAGGCCCAGGGCTTTACCCTCATGCCCAGTCTTACGGACGCGCATACTCACCTGCGCGAACCGGGCTATGAATATAAGGAAGACATCGCCTCCGGTCTGGAGGCGGCAGCGCGCGGCGGCTTTGGCGCGGTCATGTGCATGGCCAACACCAGGCCGGTCAACGATACGGCCAGCGTCACCACCCTTATGCTGGAGCGCGCCCGCCACAGTCACCCCCACGGCCCGCGCCTCTACCCCGTGGCCGCAGCCAGCATGGGGCTCAAGGGCGAGGAACTGGCTCCTCTGGCCGAGCTTAAGGCTGCGGGCTGCGTGGCCGTGTCCAACGACGGCCGCCCCCTGGAGAGCGCCGAGCTGGTGCGCCGGATTATGGAATACGCGGCCGACCTCGACCTCACCCTCATCGACCACTGCGAAGACCCGCATCTGGCCAGGGGCTGGCGCATGCACGAGGGCGTGACCAGCGGGCTGCTGGGCGTCAAGGGCCAGCCGGCGGCGGGCGAGGCCGTACAGGCCGCGCGCGACATCATGCTGGCCGAGTACCTGCAGTTGCCCGTGCACATTGCCCACGTTTCCGCTGCGCTCACCGTGGACGTCATTGCCTGGGGCAAGGCGCGCGGAGTGCGGGTCACGGCCGAAACCTGCCCCCACTATCTGCTGTTGGACGAAACCGCCCTTGAAGGGTACAATACCCTTGCCAAGGTGAGCCCCCCCCTGCGCACGGCCGAGGACCGCGCGGCCCTGCGCCGCGCCGTCAAAGAGGGGGTCATCGACATTCTGGTGACGGACCACGCCCCCCACGCCGCCCACGAAAAAGAAGGCACCCTGGACGAAGCCCCTTGCGGCTTCACAGGTCTGGACCTGGCTTTGAGCCTGACCTGGGAGCTGGTGCGCGCAGGCGTGCTGGCCGAAGCCGACCTGCAGCGCCTGTGGTGCCGACGGCCGGCAGAGATTTTTCACCTGCCCTGGAACGGCTTTGCCCCCGGAGATCCGGCGGATTTCTTTTTGCTGGACCCGGAGGCCGTCTGGGTTCCCGGCAGGGAGACCATGTACTCCAAAAGTCTGAACACGCCCTTTCTGGGGCGCGAACTGCACGGGCGCGTTGTCCACCACTGGCTGGGCGGCAGGCAGCTGTTCTGATCCCGGCCGCGGCGGCGGTCCCGTGCGTATCTGGGGGAAAAGATGCAAAAACTACTGCGCGATGCGGGCCTTTTTCGTGAGCAATGCCTGATCAACGGCCAATGGTGCGGGGCCGACGACGGCAAGGTGCTGCGTGTGACCAATCCCGTCGACAACAGCCTGCTGGGCCAGGCGCCGGACTGCGGCGCTGCCGAAACCCGCCGGGCCATTGAGGCGGCGCAGGCGGCTTTTCCCGCCTGGAAGGCCAAAACGCCGCAGGAACGCGGGGACCTTTTGCGGGCCTGGGGCCAGGCCATTGAAGACAACCTGGAAGACCTGGCCCGCCTGCTCACCCTGGAGGAAGGCAAGCCTTTGGCCGAGGCCAGGGGCGAAATCCGCCAGGGGGCGTCTTATTTCCCCTGGTTCGCCGAAGAAATCCGCCGCGCTGCGGGCGAGGTGACGCCCGTGTTTCGGCAGGGAGTCCAGGCCTTGACCCGGCGCGAGCCCGTGGGCGTGGCCGCAGCCATTACGCCCTGGAATTTCCCCATGTCCATGCTGCCGCGCAAGGTGGCCCCGGCCCTGGCTGCGGGCTGCACCGTGGTGGTCAAGCCCGCCAGCGCCACGCCTTACAGCGCCCTGGCCCTGGCCGAGCTGGGCCAGCGCGTGGGCCTGCCCGCGGGCGTGCTCAACGTGCTCACGGGCGGGGCTGCCGCCATTGGCGGCGAAATCACCGCCAACCCTCTGGTGCGCAAGCTGAGTTTTACCGGCTCCACCGCCGTGGGCAAGGCCCTGGCCGCCCAGTGCGGCCCTACGCTCAAGCGCCTTTCCATGGAACTGGGCGGCAACGCCCCCTTCATCGTCTTTGCCGATGCGGATTTGGACCGCGCTGTAAGCCTGGGCATGGCCTGCAAGTTCCGCAACGCCGGGCAGACCTGCATCTGCGCCAACCGCTTTCTGGTGGAGCGGCCCGTATACGATCAGTTCGCCCAGGCCATGCTGGCCCAGGTGCGGGCCCTGCGCGTGGGCAACGGGCTTGATCCGGCCACGGACATGGGCCCCCTGATCAACCCCGCCGCCGTGGCCCATGCCGACGCTCTGGTGCGCGACGCCCAGGACAAGGGGGCGCAAGTGCTTGCCGGCGGCAGGCCTCACAGCCTGGGCGGCAATTTTTACGAACCTACCCTGCTCACGGGTCTGACTCCGCAGATGCGCATTTTCCATGAGGAAATCTTCGGCCCCGTGGCGGCCCTCATGCCCTTTGACACGGAAGAAGAAGCCGTGGCCTTGGCCAACGATACGGAATACGGCCTGGCCTCTTACGTCTGCACCAATCACATGCCCCGCGTCTGGCGGCTGTTTCGGAACCTGCAGTACGGCATGGCCGGCGTCAACGACATCACCCTGGCCGCGGCGGAGACCCCCTTCGGCGGTACCAAAAACAGCGGTCTGGGCCGTGAAGGCGGCCGCGAAGGCCTGCTGGAATACATGGAAACCCGTTACCTGCTGCTGGGCGGACTGGAGGGGTAGGGCCAGCCCCTGCTGCCCCGGCCGGGCGCATTGCCTGCTGCCTCCCCACCGTAAGCCTTCCTCTGCGGTTTGGCGTCGCTGCAGCGCCGCATGTGAACATTTGCAAGGAGAACCGCCATGCCCCTGCGTCAGCCCATAGCTGCGGGTCGGTTTTATCCCGACGATCCCGAAGCCCTGCGCGCGGCCCTGCGGGCCTGCCTCACGCCTAAAAATCTGCCCGAACCCACGGGCCCGCGCCCGCACAGGGCCGCTTCCCGCCTGTTGGGCGTCATGCTGCCCCATGCGGGCTATGTCTACAGCGGCCGGGTTGCCGGAGCCGTGCTGGCCGGGCCCTGGGGCGCGGGCACGGTGGGGGCGGCCCTGCCGCGCCGTTGTGTGGCGCTCTGCCCCAACCACACGGGGCAGGGGCAGCCCCTGGGCGTCTGGTCCGACGGAGCCTGGCGCACACCCCTGGGCGACGTGCCTGTGGACGCGCCCCTGGCGGCGGCCCTCTGCGCTCAGGGCGGTTTTGCGTCGGATACGGCCTGCCACCTGGGCGAGCACGCCATTGAAGTGCTGCTGCCCTTTCTGCAAAGCCTGCCCGCCGCAGCCGCGCCGGAAGCGCCCCCGCAGCCGGACGCGACAATGGAACCGTCGGTGCGCGTCGTCGTGCCCGTGTGCGTGGGCACGCGGAGGCCCGAAATACTGCGCGCCGCCGGTCAGGCTCTGGGCGCGGTGCTGGCCGCCGCTCAGACGGCGGGCGATCCCGTGGGGCTGGTGGTCAGCTCGGATATGAACCACTATGAAGACCAGCAGACAACTCTGCAAAAGGACGGTCTGGCCTTGGAGCGGGCCCTGGCCTGCGACCCCGAAGCCCTGCTGGACACCGTGGCCTGCAACCACATCAGCATGTGCGGCGCGGCCCCCATGGCCTTAGCCCTGTACGCCCTGCGCGTTCTGGGCGAACCCTGGGCCGAGCTGGCCGCCTACGATACCTCAGCCAGCGCCTCCGGCGATGCCGCGCAGGTGGTGGGCTACGCCGGACTGCGCTTCGGCATTGCGTAGGGGGAAAGGGGAGAGGCTGTTGTGGGGGGAAGGGAACTTTTGTTCACAAAAGTTCCCTTCCCCCCACGCCCCCCATCCTCCAAAAACCTTTTCTTCCATAACAGCCAAAAAACGTTTTTCGTACAGCGCCGTGCCGGACGGAGTCGGGGCGGGAAGCGCGGCAGTAAAAAGCAGGCGGCGCGGGAAGGATTCCCGCGCCGCCGTGGCATATGTCCGTGGGGAAAGGGCTCGTTAGCGCAGTTTACGAATGCAATGAGTTAATTGCTCTGCAAGGATTTTCTTGAAAATCCTTGCCACGAAATGCGA
>ENA-UEYG01002731-UEYG01002731.1-human-gut-metagenome-genome-assembly--contig:-NODE-2731-length-10782-cov-3.291079_pt1 | contig 10782 bp, 8 predicted proteins | sample MGYA00242933_ERZ507934 | MGnify/ENA primary metagenome ERZ507934 (study PRJEB26167, sample SAMN06115527) | human gut metagenome | host: Homo sapiens | place: China:Zejiang | collected 2015-11-10... | reverse complement strand
AAACATTTTATAAAATATATGAGACAAGCTAATTTATTTATGATGTCGGCAGCAATGTTGTTAGCTGCCTGCGGAGGCACAAAAGACGCAGGCAAAACAGACCAAGTGCTTATCGAGAAATCGAACATTAAGATTGAAGGGAAACGCATGACTCCCGAGGCACTCTGGGCTATGGGACGTATCGGCGGATTCGCAGTATCGCCTGACGGAAAGAAAATTGCGTATACGGTGGCCTATTACAGCGTACCGGAGAACAAGAGTAACCGCGAAGTTTTCGTGATGAACGCAGACGGTAGCGATAACCAACAGATCACACGCACACCTTATCAGGAAAATGAAGTGACATGGATAAAAGGAGGTACTAAGCTCGCCTTTCTGAGTAACGACAATGGAAGCAGCCAGCTCTACGAAATGAATCCGGACGGCAGCGAACGCAAGCAACTGACCAACTACGACGGTGACATCGAAGGATATTCTATCTCACCGGACGGCAAGAAACTGCTATTTATCTCACAGGTAAAAACTAAAGAGAGTACGGCTGACAAGTATCCGGACCTCCCGAAAGCCACAGGTATCATCGTCACTGACCTGATGTACAAGCATTGGGATGAATGGGTAACGACTGCTCCACATCCTTTTATTGCAGATTTTGACGGCAACGGCATTTCAAATGTTGTAGATATTCTTGAAGGCGAACCTTACGAAAGCCCGATGAAGCCTTGGGGCGGCATAGAGCAACTGGCTTGGAATACAACTTCGGATAAGGTGGCTTATACCTGCCGAAAAAAAACAGGGTTGGAGTATGCCATTTCAACCAACTCGGATATTTATGTGTATAACCTGAATACCAAAGAGACGAAAAATATCACCGAAGAAAATAAAGGATATGATACAAATCCGCAATATTCACCGGACGGCAAGTATATTGCCTGGCAGAGCATGGAGCGTGACGGCTACGAGGCTGACTTAAACCGCTTGTTCATCATGAATCTGGAGACGGGTGAAAAGCGTTTTGTCAGCAAAGCTTTTGAATCGAATGTAGACGCATTTGTATGGGGAGCTGACGCCAAGACTATTTACTTCACAGGAGTATGGCACGGAGAATCACAGATTTATGCACTTAATCTGGCGAATGATTCTGTTAAAGCCATTACTTCCGGAATGTATGATTATGAAGGGGTCGCTTTATTCGGGGATAAACTGATTGCAAAACGTCATTCGATGAGCATGGGTGATGAAATTTATGCAGTAGCATTAGACGGTTTGGCAACTCAACTGACACAGGAGAACAAGTTGATCTACGACCAATTGGAAATGGGTAAGGTGGAAGGTCGCTGGATGAAGACTACTGACGGCAAGCAAATGTTGACATGGGTAATCTATCCCCCGCAATTTGACCCGAACAAGAAGTATCCGACATTGTTGTTCTGCGAAGGAGGTCCCCAGAGTCCGGTAAGCCAGTTCTGGTCTTATCGCTGGAATTTCCAGATTATGGCAGCTAATGATTATATCATTGTTGCTCCCAACCGTCGTGGATTGCCGGGATTCGGTGTGGAATGGAATGAACAAATCAGCGGTGATTACGGTGGTCAGTGTATGAAGGATTATTTCACGGCTATTGATGAGATAGCGAAAGAATCGTATGTCGACAAAGATCGCCTGGGATGTGTAGGTGCCAGCTTCGGAGGATTCTCCGTTTATTGGTTAGCAGGACATCACGACAAACGCTTCAAGGCATTCATCGCTCACGACGGTATCTTCAACATGGAAATGCAATATCTGGAAACAGAAGAAAAATGGTTTGCTAACTGGGATATGGGCGGTGCATACTGGGAGAGACAAAACCCGGTGGCGCAACGCACCTTCGCCAACTCCCCTCACCTCTTTGTAGAGAAATGGGATACTCCAATCCTTTGTATTCATGGAGAAAAAGATTATCGTATCCTAGCCAATCAGGCAATGGCTGCTTTCGATGCTGCCATAATGCGTGGCGTTCCGGCAGAACTGCTAATTTATCCGGATGAGAATCACTGGGTACTGAAACCGCAAAATGGCGTTTTGTGGCAACGTACTTTCTTCGAGTGGCTGGATAAATGGGTAAAGAAGGCTCCTTCAGAGTAAGACCTCGAGTAAATAAGATAAACTCCGAAAGGTGAAAAATCAACGAAGGCTCTATTCTCAATCATTGAGTTCAGAGCCTTCTACATTACATCCGTCAAAATTCGCTAAATTTACTCCGAATATATATTTTTAATCTCTACGATATACATTTTATGAAATCCTCCATGAGCACCACCATACCATTTCTCCAATGATTCTTTGTCCAAAAAGCATTCGGGTTTGATACCGTCCGCATAAAGTTTCTTACATTCCAGACTTAAACGGGCTTGTTCAAACACCACATTACCTCCTTCCGTAAAAACAGGCTTCAGGCCGGTTTCTTTGACTTTATCTGTATTACGACCTGACTTTGAACCGCATACTGCATGAATTTTCTTATTTTCTTCTCCTAAAAAAGAAAGTGTCAAGTAATCACTTTTTTCAATGAACTCATAAGTATATCTTTCGGGACGGACAAAGACAAAGGCTACAGGCTTATTCCACAGCCACCCAATGCCACCCCAACTTGCTGTCATAGTGTTGAACTTCTCCTTTGTTCCGGCTGTAATCAGCATCCATTCTTTTCCGATAGCTTCGAAAAAGTTGTCTTTTAAGTCTTTTACTTCTAATTTCTTCATCTCTTTATACATTTATAATTACTTCTTCTTGCTTAGTTTTACTATTTCTCCCAAATAAGGTATTTCTACCGGGATCTTTCTTTTCTTTGCTTCTGCCGCAAACACTTTAGGAGGATCGTGCAGAGGCTCATCCGACAGATCAAAAGTTCCATAATGCATAGGGATAGTAAGTCCTGCATGCATTTCTTCTGAGGCAGTCAGGGATTCGTAAGGGGAAATATGGTTGGGACGCATAAACCAACGGGGTTTGTATGCACCGATACCTAGCAAAGCATAATCAGGAGCACCGAACAAATCGGGAATCTCACGAAAATGGCTGGAATACCCTGTATCACCACTATAATAAAGTGAGATATTGTCACCCTGCAACATAAAGGCTCCCCATAACCGTTGACCGCCGTCACGCACAGAACGTTTGCTCCAATGCTGTGCAGGAAGGAAGGTTATCTTTAATCCTTCGTCTTCTATCTGTTGATACCAACCTGCTTCAACAATTTTCATTTCCGAGAACCAACTTTGAATCAATTCACCTGTTCCCAAGCCGCAAAACAGTTTCATCTGCGGATTATTTTTCAGCAAATGGGCGATACTTCGTTTATCCAGATGATCGAAATGATCATGACTGACAAGGAGATAATCAATCTCTGTAAAAATGTCGGGATTCGCAGGAAACTCACTTTGCCGTTTTACAAAGGGAATATTTCCGAATACGGGATCGAACATGACTCTTTTACCTGCCAATTGGAGGAAGAAAGAGTTATGCCCCAGCCATATCAACGAATCTCCCACTACGGCATCCAGCGAACGAAGATAGCAGACCTTCGGATCCCACTTCACAGCCTTCTTTTCTTTACGCTGAGGGTTAGGCGACAAACGCCATTTCAATACACTGCCCATACCCGGACGGAAGCGGTGTTGTCTGTTAAAAAAGCGCCCGCGCACCATCGGATTGCCTCGCCAATAAGGATTGACAGTAGCTAAACGTTCATTTCTCCTGAAACATATATGTTCACCCATTTTTATACTTATCGAATACGTCTTTACAAACTTAATAAAAAATCCCGATTTACCATAGATAAGAACAAACAAAAAATGTACCCTGGACACACTATCAGGGTACATTTAGTTATAAAAGAATAAATATTATCCTTTTTTAATAGAATAAACTTGGTTAAAAGTGGTGCAAACCATATAAAGGCAGTTGCCAGCCTAGTGCTGAAAGATTAATAATCATAATAACCGCACCCAATATCCACAGAATCAGTAACGACCACTTCAGTCCTGTCCCCATTGGTGCCCAATGGAACAACTGACGTAGAATCGTATATAAAAAAGCTCCCAAAGGAATACCAATCAAAGCAACCCCGGCAATCGTACCAAGTAACGTCATCATAGGAGTGACGGAAGCGATAGGTGTCCAGTCAATAGCAGGGAGTAATTCGTACAACAAGGCTCCCCCACTCACCGCTACGGCGATTGCTGCAAATACCAAAGCAACCAATACTATAGCAAGTACAAACAGCACCGGACAACAGATTATGACAAGAGCAACCAAGAATATCTTGAAGAAAACGGCAGCAATAGCCACAAACACGTCTCCTATCTTTTGCAAAAAGGTACGTGGTTTACCGGAATTCACATAATTATTTACCCCGTCCGCTACCCGTTCAAAACCGTCCGTCACCGTCTTGCCAATATTCTCAATCGTCACCGCTTCGCCACGCATACTTAATTTCTCGGCTGCTGTATGAGCCTCCGGTATCACAATCCACCCGACTATATAAAGTATAATCATCGGGCAATAAGGAACAAACACCAGTACAATCATCAGAATACGCACCAGTGTTATATCCCAACCGAGATATGCGGCCAATCCTGCTGCTACGCCCCCCAACAACTTACTGTCCGGGTCACGAAACAAACGGCGTGGACCGGCAGTTCGTGTATATGTCTGACTGGCAGAAGATGATTGCTCTGTTCGTTTATTGGACTCGGCATCATCTTCGGTAATTCCAAAATCTTCCGGTTTACCTACACGGGCTATAACTTCTTCCACATCCTGAACTGTAACGACTTGTTTTCCCGCAGCTACTTTTTCAGCAAATAATTCGGCAATACGCATCTCAATATCATTTATAATCTCCTCCGCACTCTCTTGTTTACGAAAGTAATGCTTCAGATTAGACAGATAATTGTCTAACAGACGGTAGGCATCATCATCTATATGATAGACAGTTCCACCTAAATTTACGGTCAATGTCTTTTTCATTTCTATTATTTCTTTATTCTAATTATCTATTGGCTATGTGATTTACTGTTTCGGTCAACTCTTTCCAGGAAAGTTCGAGTTCTCCCAAAAAAGTTTCTCCCTTCTCCGTAAGTTTGTAGTACTTGCGAGGTGGCCCTTGCGTGGATTCCACCCACTCATAACTTAACAGATCATCATTTTTTAAACGCGTCAGCAATGGATACAAGGTACCTTCCACCACAATCAGTTGAGCTTCTTTTAACTTCTGAATAATATCCGAAGCGTAAGCAGGCTCCTTATGCAGCAAAAGCATGATGCAGTATTCAAGCATGCCTTTTCTCATCTGGGATTTTACATTGTCTACTTTCATTATTCACTTCTTTTAGATGCACAAATATATGCATTACTTTAGTACCTTGCATTACAAAGTACTATAAATTAATAATAATTAAAACATTAGAGACTCTCCACCTTATTATAAAAAGAAATAATGGCTATATTTGTGCCCATTAAACCAAGAATGGATAATAGATATGTTTACAATTCGAAAAGCAACAGTAGCCGATTGCGAGCTTATTCATAAGATGGCAAAGGAGGTATTCCCCGCCACCTACAAGGAAATTTTATCTCCCGAACAACTGGATTATATGATGGACTGGATGTATGCACCTTCCAATGTGCGCAAACAAATGGAGGAAGAGGGACATGTGTACTCCATTGCTTATAAAGAGAATGAACCATGCGGATACGTTTCCATTCAACAACAGGAAAAGGATGTATTCCATCTTCAGAAGATATATGTCCTCCCCCGTTTTCAGGGTACGCATTGCGGCAGTTTTTTATTCAAGGAAGCAATCAAGTGTATCAAGGAGATACATCCGGGACCTTGTTTGATGGAGCTCAACGTAAATCGTAATAATAAGGCTTTGCAGTTTTACGAGCACATGGGAATGAGAAAGTTGCGGGAAGGTGATTTCCCGATTGGTAACGGGTATTATATGAATGATTATATTATGGGACTGGATATTTGATATACAAAAATGCCCCGGAACATTTATGATACTTGTTCCGGGGCATTTTGTTTATTTAGTTAATGGCAAGATTTTATTTCGCTACACGTTCCAGCCATTTTACCATTGAAAGCATTACAATCATGGAAGCACCTGTTGCTCCTACAAATACCAACCAACAAGCCCAAATAGGAACAGTTGTATAAAGAATACCACCGATAAACAACAGTGAGTTACCCACAGCTGTTGCAGCCAACCAGCAACCTTGCATCAATCCTTGCAAATGAGGAGGGGCTACTTTAGATACAAATGATAATCCCAGAGGAGAGATAAACAGTTCGGCAACCGTAAGAATGAAATACAGGCCGATCATAATCCATGGAGTAACACGGATAGCATTGATTTCAGCAGCACTCATAGTGCCCAACACTTCTTTTGAAGGCAATGTAAAAGAGAATACCATCAAGAATACATACGCTAATGCAGCAATACCCATACCGTTAGCTATCTTCATCGGAGTAGATGGTTCTTTACCGTTCTTCTTCATCGAACCGAACATCCACATGATAAACGGAGTCAGGAATACAACAAAGAACGGATTAACGCTTTGAAATATCTCAGCACCTTTGATCTGTGTAAAGCCCAAATCGATATTAATAACACTTAAATCCACATAATCACGTGCAAAATAAGTCAACGAATAACCGTTCTGATGGAAAGACAGCCAGAAGAAAATAACAACGCCAAATACTGCAAACAGAGCATAGATACGCTGTTTGATTTCAGTAGCACTCATCTGGATTTCCTCTTTATTCACAGTTGCAGTTCCTTTATCTGTTTTTGCTTTCGTTGCCGGATCCGGGAAGCGCTTCTTATTTGCCATATAAATAATCAACGAAATAATCATAGCACCGATAGCAGCCATAAAGGCATATTGGAAACCGCGATTAAATACATCAAGATAATTATTCACAAATACGCCCATATCCGTTACAGGAGTTTTATCCAAGACAACACTGTTAGCTAACGTAGTCAGATTTTCCATAGCCTGTGGAGCCATATCTTTTCCTTTTTCCAAATATTGATGACATAACTCCGGCAAAGTGGCATCATAATCAAAGTTATTCACTTTCAACCACCAGTTACGCACACCGATAGCAATAAACGGTGCAAAAACAGCACCGATATTAATAAACATATAAAATAAAGAGAAACCGGAGTCACGCATGTTGGCATATTGAGGATTATCGTACATCTGTCCTACCAATGCCTGCAAATTTCCTTTAAATAATCCGTTTCCAAATGCAATAACAAACAAACTAGCACAAGTAATAACCAGATAGAGCATCTTGTTATCTACCGGAGTCTTAGATGGAATAGCCAATAATAAATAACCAACTGCCATTAACACAATTCCTGTGAAAATAGTTCCTTTGTAGTTCCTCGTTTTATCGGCAATAATACCTCCGACCAACGCCAAAATGTAAATAGAAAAATAAAAAGTTGAGTAAATAAATCCTGCTTCTTTTCCATTCATTCCAAACTTAGCTTGCAAGAAAAGCACGAGGATCGCCATCATTGTATAGAAGCCAAAGCGTTCACCTAGATTGGCTAAAGCGGCTGCTATCAGTCCTTTAGGGTGTTTGTCAAACATAGATATAAATTTATTAATTAATGATTGATAATTTTTCTAATGACATATATTCTGCAAATATATACTTTTTTGGATTTATTCCTCAAATAAACGGCAAATTTCTGCCCTCGATTCACGGATTAAATCACCCGGCGCAAGCTTTATCTGCAGCCCCCGTACACCAGCACTTACATAAATATACGGAAATTGCCGGCAGGTTTCATGAATATAAGTAGGAAAATGTTTCTTCATGCCAATAGGTGAGCAGCCGCCCCGGATATATCCCGTCAGCGGAAGAAGTTCTTTCACCGGTATCAGATCACACTTTTTATTGCCGGAAGCCTTTGCTGCCAGCTTCAGATCGACTTCGTGCTCACCCGGAATGACGCAAACAAAATAACCGCTTTTGTCACCGTGAAGAACCAGTGTCTTAAATACCTGTTCTATATTCTCGCCTAAGTTGGCAGCTACATGAATGGCACTCAGATCGTTTTCGTCAACTTCATAAGGAATCAGTTCATAAGCTATTTTAGCTTTATCCAGCAGACGCGCCGCATTCGTTTTATTGATTTTCATCTTGTTGTTTCTTTTTAGTAAGCCGACACTTATACTTCAATATTAAAGTCCTAATTCCTCGCGAAGAAACTTAGGAGTATAACCTTTCTGGCTCTTCGCAACCTCTTCCGGTGTCCCGTAGCTAAGGAGTACTCCCCCGCCCTTACCACCTTCAGGCCCCATGTCGATGATATAATCCGCCATCTTGATAACGTCCAGGTTATGTTCGATTACAATGACGGTATTACCTTTGTCCACCAGCTTATTAAGTACCCCCATCAATACACGGATATCCTCAAAGTGAAGTCCGGTAGTCGGTTCATCGAGAATGTAAAGTGTTTTACCGGTATCTCGCTTGGACAATTCTGTTGCTAGTTTCACACGCTGGCTCTCTCCACCGGAAAGGGTAGTAGATGACTGCCCTAATTTAATATAGCCCAAACCGACATCCTGCAAGACTTTTATCTTATTCAGAATCTGCGGCACATTCTCAAAGAATTCGACAGCACGGTTTATAGTCATATCAAGCACATCAGCAATAGACTTTCCCTTGAAACGTACTTCAAGCGTTTCGCGATTATACCGCTTGCCGTGGCAAACCTCACAAGGCACATACACATCCGGCAAGAAGTTCATTTCAATTGTCTTGTATCCATTTCCGGTACAGGCTTCACAACGACCGCCCGATACATTAAAAGAGAAGCGTCCGGGCTTGTAACCGCGAATCTTAGCTTCCGGAAGGCTTACGAACAAGTTACGGATATCGGAAAATACACCTGTATAAGTGGCCGGATTGGAACGGGGGGTACGACCAATCGGAGATTGATCCACGTCCACTACCTTATCTATGTTTTCCAGTCCTTCAATAGAATCGTATTCCAGAGGATCTTGCAAAGAACGATAGAATTTCTGTGAAAGAATCGGCTGCAAAGTCTCATTAATCAACGTCGATTTACCACTTCCGGATACTCCGGTCACACAAATCAACTTCCCTAATGGAAATTCAACATCTACATTTTTCAGATTATTTCCCTTCGCTCCTTTCAGCCAGATAGATTTTCCATTTCCTTTTCTTCGCTTGGCGGGTACTTCTATTTTCATCTCTCCGTTCAGATACTGCGAAGTCATCGTTTCGGTTTGAAGCATTTCTGACGGAGTTCCCGAGAAGACTACCTCCCCACCCAGACGACCGGCTTTAGGCCCCATATCAATCACATAATCGGCAGCCAGCATCATATCTTTATCGTGTTCAACAACGATAACCGAGTTTCCCATATCACGAAGCTCTTTCAACGAGCGGATCAAACGCAGATTGTCACGCTGGTGCAACCCGATACTCGGCTCATCCAGGATATAAAGTACATTCACCAGTTGCGAGCCAATCTGTGTGGCCAGGCGAATACGCTGACTTTCACCACCGGACAGGCTGACCGAGCTACGGTTCAATGCCAAATAATCCAATCCTACATCCAACAAGAATTTCAAACGCGTACGAATTTCTTTCAGAATCTCGGCTGCGATTTTCTTTTGTTTATCGGACAGAAATTGATCTACGTTCATCAACCAGTCATATAGCTCATTGATGTCCATATTGGCCAAGTCATTGATGTTCTTGTCATGAATACGGAAGTGCAATGCTTCTTTATTCAACCGGGCACCTTTACATTCCGGACAAACAGTGGTACGGGCAAACTGCTCCGCCCACTTCTGCGCGGTAGCAGAAGCATCCTTTTCCTGAAGCATCTGGATATATTTTACGACTCCTTCATAGGTTACAAAGTAATCGGAAGAAGTTCCTATCAGCGAACTCTTGATCTTGATCCGGTCATCCGAACCATATAATATTTCTTCAACCGCATCATCCGACAATTCCTTCACCGGAGTTTTTAAAGTAGCTTCATACTTCTCCAGCAAAGCACCGATCTGCCAGAAAATCATGGCATTCTTGTATTTTCCCAAAGGTGCTATCGCTCCTTCATAGATGGAAAGTTCACGGTCGGGAATCACTTTATCGACATCAATCTGATTGACCACGCCTAATCCTTTACATTTCGGGCACGCTCCCTGCGGAGAGTTGAACGAGAAGTTATGAGGAGCCGGTTCCCGATAAGACAGTCCGGTAACCGGACACATCAGGCGTTTACTGTAATGACGGACACTTTCTGTCTGCGCATCAAGAATCATCAATAAACCATCACCTTGGCGCATAGCAGTTGCCACGCTCTGTTTCAAGCGTTTATCATCTTTCTCGGCTACTATCAGTTTATCAATGACTACCTCAATATCATGATTCTTGTAACGGTCGAGTTTCATACCGTGCGTCACTTCACGCAGTTCACCGTCTATCCGTACATAGAGATATCCTTTCTTTCGCACCTGTTCGAAGAGTTCTTTGTAATGTCCCTTACGTGAGCGAACCAAGGGTGCGAGCAAGTATATTTTCTTTCCTTTATAATCTTTCAGGATTAAATCCAGAATCTGTTCTTCCGTATATTTCACCATCTCCTCTCCTGACAGGTACGATGCCGTACCGTTACCGTTGTTTTCTTCGGGCATGGGGAAAGCGAGGGTATAAAGTCCGTCGGCGGTGGCATCGCT
>ENA-UEYG01002726-UEYG01002726.1-human-gut-metagenome-genome-assembly--contig:-NODE-2726-length-10804-cov-2.192318_pt1 | contig 10804 bp, 7 predicted proteins | sample MGYA00242933_ERZ507934 | MGnify/ENA primary metagenome ERZ507934 (study PRJEB26167, sample SAMN06115527) | human gut metagenome | host: Homo sapiens | place: China:Zejiang | collected 2015-11-10... | reverse complement strand
AGCGAGTTTTCTGAGCGCCGCATCTTTCTGCTCATCGGTGAGCGGATGCACCTGAAACACGAGTCCCCAGGAAAGACGTGAAATCACGTCCGGCCTTCCCTTCATCTGAAGCGGCGGAAGATCTCCTGCCGTAATCAGACGGTACTGCCCGAACGGGCCGCCGTCAGAATGACTGCGCACGTCGTTCATCAGTTCAAAGAGTTTCTGCTGAGAATCCTCTCCCAGCTCCTCAACATCATCCACGGTATAAATCAGGCGGCTCTCGGAAAAAGCGGGAACCCGCTCGACGCCGGCCAGAGGATCCATGGCATGGAGCAAGTGCGTGCAGCCGACCCCGGTCTCGCCCCACAGATACAGAAACTGAGGGCCGGAGCCGGTTTCCGCCATCGTACGCAGCACCGACACCAGTTCCGCGTTGTCTCCGACAGCGAAATTATCGAGGCTCGGCGCAGGTCTAATCTGCAAGTTCAGAGTGAGCTGCTCTTGTTCCATGAATGAATATCCGGGGGACGCAGGGCAAAAACTACCCCTCCGTCTGAGGATGCATCGAATAAAATCTCTTAGAATGAGGGTAATGCGATAAACGGAAGTTTAGCGCGCCCACCTTTTCTCATGTTTCTTTGAGACATTTCTACTCATGACTCAACTCTCCTATGATGCAGCCGGCGTTTCCATTGATAACGGAGACGAACTGGTTGAGCGCATCAAGCCCTTTGCCAAGCGTACTCTGATCCCGGGCGTTCTCGGTTCCATCGGCGGCTTCGGCGCACTTTTCGAAATCAGCAAGGAATACAAGGAACCCGTCCTCGTGTCCGGCACTGACGGCGTCGGCACGAAGCTGATGCTCGCCTTCAAGCTGAACCGTCACGATACGGTCGGTCAGGATCTGGTGGCGATGAGCGTGAATGACGTTCTGGTGCAGGGTGCGAAGAACGTCTTCTTCCTCGACTACTTCTCCTGCGGCAAGCTGGATGTCAGCATCGCGGAGCGTGTCGTGAAGGGCGTCGCTCACGGCTGCGAACTCGCTGGCTGCGCTCTGATCGGCGGCGAAACCGCTGAAATGCCGGGCATGTATCCGGAAGGCGAGTATGACCTCGCGGGCTTCGCGGTCGGCGTGGTTGAGAAGAGCCAGATTATTGACGGAAGCAAGGTGAAGCCCGGTGACGTGGTTCTCGGTCTTGCCTCCTCCGGCCCCCACAGCAACGGCTTCTCCCTCATCCGCAAGATCGTTGAGGTGAGCGGTGCCTCCTGGGATATGCCGTTTGACGGCGCGACGCTTGCCGACCGTCTGATGGAGCCGACCCGCATTTACTGCAAGCAGGTCGCGAACGTGATGAAGAAGGTGCCGATCCACGCGATGGCCCACATCACGGGCGGCGGTCTCGTGGAAAATGTGCCGCGCGTTCTGCCTGAAGGCACGCAGGTCGTGATTCACCGCGACTCCTGGAAGCGTCCGGCGATTTTCGACTGGCTGCAGAAGGAAGGCAATGTGGCCGAAGACGAAATGCTCCGCGTCTTCAATAACGGTATCGGTCTCGTTGTGATCGTTCCGGCTGAAGCCGCTGACGCCGCTGTCTCTGCCTTTGAATCTGAAGGCGAAAAGGTTTATCGTCTAGGTGAAGTGGTCAATCGCGCAAACGCAGCTGATCCTGGCTGTGTCGTGATCTGACGAAGTAAAGACGGTCTGCTGTTCGCCCTCAGGCCGCCTCGCAGAAAAGGTCGGAACTTATTCCTCGGTTCCGGCCTTTTTTCATGCCCGGACGACAGGCCTCCGCAGATCCCAGTCAAGCGACAGCGCATAGGCCTTCGCGTCCCGGAGCCCCGACTCGGTATAGGGATCAAACGCCCGGATCTCATCCTTCATGGAGCGAAGCCACGTGATCTGACGCTTCGCGAGCTGCCGCGTCGCGGCAATCGCCTTATCGCGGAACACCGCGTAGTCGGTTTCGCCTGCCAGATACTCGAGCGCCTGGCGGTACCCGACAGAGCGCATCGCGGGGGACTCCCGGTCAAACCCCGGCAGCCCGGTGAGACGCTTCATTTCGTCGAGAAACCCGGCTTCAAGCATCGCGTCAAACCGCTCGGCAATCTTCGCGTGGAGCGCCGCGCGGTCTTCAGGAAGCAGCGCGATCGCAGCAATCCGGAAGGGAGGAGCCGAATGCGGCTGCTCCGCGATTATCGCGGACATCGGCCGCCCGGTCATCCGGTAAACCTCAATCGCGCGGCTGATCCGCTGCCGGTCATTCGGTTTCAGGCGCGCCGCGGTCTCGGGATCCACTTTGGCGAGCTCTTCCCGCATCGCGGGCCACCCCTTTTCCTCTCCTTCCGCTGTCACCGCTTCCCGCACCGCAGGGTCCGTCGCCGGTAGCTCGGCAAGCCCGTGAAGCAGCGCGTTCGCGTAGAGCATCGTGCCGCCCACGAGGATCGGCAGCGCGCCGCGGGACCGGATTTCCGGGATGAGCTTCACGCAGTCCTCCGTAAAGTCCGCGACGTTATACGGTTCACCGATATCGCGGATATCAATCAGGTGGTGCGGCACACCGCCCCGCTCTGCTTCAGTAGGCTTGGCGGTCCCGATATCCATCCCGCGGTAAACGAGCGCTGAATCCACCGAAATCACTTCGGCCGGAAGCTCGGACGCGATGGAGAGTGACAGCGCCGTTTTGCCGCTTGCGGTCGGCCCGAGAATCATCAAGGCGTCAAAAGCCATCAGCGCCCCCTCAGGAAAAGCCGGTCAAGGTCGTCAAGCGACATCTGAATCCACGTCGGACGCCCGTGATTGCACTCATCCGCGCGGTCTGTCTTCTCCATTTCGCGGAGCAGCGCGTTCATTTCATCAAGGTTCAGAATGCGGTGGGCACGGATTGCGCCGTGGCACGCCATGGTGGAAAGAATTTCGTTCCGATGCTTCTCAAGCACCTGCGTCCCGCCAAACTCCCGGAAGTCATCCAGAATGTCGCGGATAAGCTGCGGTCCCTCGTGCTCAATATCCGCGGCGATCACAGCCGGAACGGTACGGAGCGTGAGATGCTCGGGAGACGCCGCTCCGACATCGAGCCCGAGGCTCTGAAGCTCGGCCTCATGCTCCTCGAACGCCGCCATCTCAAGCGGATTCACGGAAAAAACAAGAGGAATCAGAAGCTGCTGCGTCGGGATGCGGGAGGCATCCATCTGACGCTTCAGTTTTTCGTAGCAGATCCGTTCGTGGGCCGCGTGCATATCAACAATCACAAGGCCCTCGCGGTTTTCGGCGAGCACATAAATGCCGCCGACCTGCGCGAGCGCGCGCCCGAGCGGGAACGGATTTTCGTCTGTCGGAATCGGGACACCCTCCGGCACCTCAACGCCGCCCGTATGGCCGGCCGGCGTGCTGACGGAGAGAGGCGCTGCCGCGGGAGCAGCTGCCGTCGGTGATGCGGGTTCAGGAGCGCTGCCAGATGCTTCAGGAGCAGAGGCTGGCGGCTGAGGCTCCGTATGAGCCGGCGCGGCTCCCGTATCAAAGAGCTTCAGATAGGCGGATCCGGGGAGCGGCGGTTTCTTCCGGTCCCAGCTCAGCGTTTCACCGCGGCTCTGCTGACCGTACCCCGGTCTCGGGCGGCTTTCAAAGACGTTATCCCGGTTCTGAGGTGCGGATGAATGGCTGAAAAGCGGCTTCTGAGGGATGGCCCCCGGACTCACACCGCCAGTCACCTCAGCCTTCACGCCGGCCGCAGCGCCGCCAGAAAGCCCGGAAGGCGCGGAGCCGCTTGAAATCGCCGGGGCGAGCGCCGCCTCCACCGCATGGAATACAAACTGATGCACCCGCTGTCCCTCGCGGAAGCGGACCTCACTCTTTGTCGGATGCACATTCACGTCGACCTGCATGGGGTCAACGTCAAGGAAAAGGCAGAAGGAAGGCTGCGCGCCGTTATAAAGCACGTCGCTGTAACCCTGCTTCACCGCGTGCAGCAGCGTCTTATCCTTCACGCAGCGGCCGTTCACGAAGAAGAACTGCGCGTCACTCTTCTGACGCGCCGCGGTCGGCGTCCCGACCCAGCCGGTCACGGTGAGACCAGGGGCCGACGCGTAGACTTCACGCGACGCATCCGCGAATTCCTTCGGGAGAATCATGTTCGCACGTTCCCGCGGCGCCTGGGCGGGGAGCGCGTGAATCACGCGGCCGTTCGCCATGAAGCGCATATCAACATCGGGATGAGACAGCGCCGCGTGCTCAAACTGCCGGAGACAGTGCGCGGTTTCCGTCGCTTCGGACTTCAGGAATTTCCGTCTTGCCGGGGTCTTGAAGAAGAGATCCACCACTTCGATCTGTGTGCCCTGGCTGCCGGCCGCGGGCATCACGCCATCCTCGCTGATCGACCAGGCGTGATCCTCGTCCGCCGTACGGCTGATCAGGGTGAGGCCCGCGACAGAGGCGATGGAAGCGAGTGCCTCACCCCGGAACCCGAGGCTTCGGACACTCTCAAGCTCAATCAGATTCCGGATCTTGCTCGTCGCGTGGCGCTTCAGCGCGAGCGGCAGCTCTTCCTTCGGAATGCCGCAGCCGTTATCCGTCACGGATATGCGTCTGAGACCGCCGCCCTCGATCCGGACCTCAATCCGGGTCGCGCCGGCGTCAAGCGCGTTTTCGACAAGCTCCTTCACGACCGATGCGGGGCGCTCAACCACCTCGCCTGCCGCAATCTGGCTGATCAGCTGGTCCGGGAGCTCGGCGATCGAACGCCTCGCTGCCGGCTTCTCTTCCTTCTCGATTTCTTCCATTCACACTCCGCGGATCATGTATTTAGCCGATTTCCCTACACTAGGTCCAATGATGGAACCCGCCTCAGTTGTTATGATAGGGAATTTCCGGTACTACTATCTGCCAGCGGCTAAAAAGCAAATTCCTCTATGGACTTGAGCGTCATACTTCAGCTATTCACCAACATGGATGCATTCCTGGTCAATCTGGCCTCGAATTACGGAATGATGATCTATGTGGTGATGTTCCTCATCTTCTATCTGGAAACGGGCGTCTTCGTCTTTTCCTTCCTTCCGGGAGACTCGCTCCTATTCGTGGCCGGCACGGTGGCTGCCGCCGGTACAACTAGCCCCGTCGGACTGATGCTCGCCGTGATCATCGGTGCCATCGTCGGGAACACTCAGGCCTATTCATTCGGCCGCTGGTTCGGCCAGAAAATTTACACGAAGAACTTCCTCTTCCTGAAGCAGGATAAGCTCATGCGGGCGAAGGTCTTCTATGACAAGCATGGCGGAAAGACCGTGTTCCTCGGCCGTTTCGTGCCGATCATCCGCGCGTTCGTTCCGATCATCGCGGGCGCCGCGAGCATGAAGTCACTCCGGTTTGAGTTCTATTCGATGACAGGCGCCGTCGCCTGGGCGGTCGGCCTGATCGGCGCCGGATATCTTTTCGGCAACATCCCGATCGTGAGAAATAACCTCACCGTGATCCTTCTGATCGGTGTGGCGGGTGCCTTCTCAGGCCCCATCATCATCGCCTGGATCCTCCGGATGCTGCATGCGAGGGATGCCCGAAAGGGAGTCCCGGTCACGCTGCCGAAGGACTGAGACCGAAAGGTCTTTCCTCTCCACACCCGGAAATAAGAAAACGGAGCTGAATCAGAATTCAGCTCCGTTTTTCATGCCGCTTATCTGAAGCGGTCAGACTCAGTCGTCCGCGCGGGCTTCAAGAGCCGCCACAGCGGGAAGCGTCTTGCCTTCGAGGAACTCGAGGAACGCGCCGCCGCCGGTCGAAATATAGGACACACGGTCCGCGATGCTGAACTGCTTCACGGCGGACACGGTGTCGCCGCCGCCCGCGATCGAGAACGCTCCGTCATCGGTCGCCGCGGCGATGGAGGCAGCAAGAGCCTTCGTGCCGCCCGCGAACGGTTCCATTTCAAAGACACCGACCGGGCCGTTCCAGACGATCGTCTTCGCGGTGCGCACTTCACGGTCGAGTTCCTCACGGGACTTCGGGCCGATATCGAGAATCATCTCGTCATCTGCCACATCGCTCACGCTGCAGACACGGAACGGACCCTCGGCAGAGAACGTCTTCGAGACGACGACATCCACCGGAAGCGGCATCGTGGCGTGCTTCTCTTCAAGCGTCTTCAGAACGCGGAGGCATTCCGGAACGAGATCGGGCTCAGCGAGCGACTTGCCGATCGGGAAACCCTTCGCGAGGAGGAACGTGTTCGCGATGCCGCCGCCCACGACGAGACGGTCAACGGTCGAGGCAAGGTGATTCAGAATCGTGAGCTTCGTGGAGACCTTGGAGCCGGCAACGATCGCCATCAGCGGATGACGGGCTTCCTCAACAGCTGCGGTCAGCGCTTCGATCTCACGGGCCAGCAGCGGACCCGCGCAGGCGCACTTCGCGAAGTGCGCCACGCCTTCCGTCGTCGCCTCAGCGCGGTGAGACGTGCCGAACGCGTCATTCACGTAGACATCGCAGAGCGCCGCGTACTTGCGGGCGAGGTCTTCGTTGTTCTTCTTTTCGCCGACATTGAAGCGGCAGTTTTCGAGCATCACAACGTGACCCGGTTCAACCGTGACACCATCCACCCAGTTGCGCACGAGCGGCATTTCGGTGCCAAGGAGCTCGGAGAGGCGGTCAGCCACGTGGATCAGGCTCTCAGCTTCGGTCGGAACGCCTTCCTTCGGGCGGCCGAGGTGGCTCACCACCATCACCGCGGCACCGGCCCTCAGCGCCATCTGGATCGCCGGAACAGACGCCGTGAGGCGGGTCTCGTCCGTGATGCGGCCCGATTCATCGTGAGGGGCGTTCAGATCGCTTCTGATCAGCACCCGTTTTCCCGAAAGCTTTCCGGCGTCAGCCAGTTCCTGCAGTGTCTTAACCCGCATGTATCACTCCGTACAAATGGTTGTTTTAACGGCTGAGGTCTTCATCCCGCCTCAGCCGGCGCACATATTCTAAAGTGAAGAACGGCTTTTTCAAGAAAAAAGTTATCGGTCTTTTCCGGCGTGCCACCGTCCGGTATCCGGCGCCTCCGATGCCCCCGTTTCCTTTACGGACTCCTGCCACTGAGTGCGGGGCCTGATGACTGCGGCGCACACCGCGCGGAGCAGCACCACATCATCCTCCGTCAGAGAGGCGCGGCTGAAGATCGTCCGAAGCCGGTCCATGATCTTCCGATGATCCCCCTCTCTTGTCATTCCGACATGAATCAGCGCTTTTTCAAGATGCGAGATGAACCCCGCAACATCCGACGCTGAAGCGGGTTCCCCCGCCTTGAACCGAAGCTCCCAGGGAAGAAGGTCAGACGCCTTCCCCTCCGTCTCTCTCAGCGCTTCCCGCACCTCATACGCGCAGACCTGGACCGCCTGCGCGAGGTTAAGGCTCGGCATTTCGGAGTCAGCCGGAATCGCCGCGATCGCGTGGCAGAGCATCACCTCTTTATTGGACAGACCATCCCGCTCAGTGCCGAAAACAAACGCGATGTCGCCCGGGGCGGAATCCCCCGCGGTCTCAGAGAGCAGCGCGGCGGACGACGCCGCAGCGGTCCGGAGCGGATAGATCTTCGGCCCGAACTCGTGGTTATAGCCCGAGAGCGCCCAGGCGTAGCGGACGCCTTCCAGCGCTTCAGCAAGCGACGCGGTCTCGCGGCTCTCCGAAAGCACATCCTCCGCCTGAGTCGAGAGCCTCACCGCGTCCGGATCATGCCGGTAGTCCTTCACCCGGGGATTCGATATCCAGAGCTGACGGAACCCCATCGTCTTGATCGCGCGGGCAGCCGCGCCGATATTCGCCGGAATGCTCGGATCCGCCAGAATGAAGCGCACGCGGTCCGCCTTGAAACCCAGATCCATCTTTCTCCACCCGAAAAAAAACGGAGGCTGCCGAAAAAACCGGAAGCCTCCATATTGCCTTCAGAAAATTTTCTGCCGGCGGATTACTTGGCGAGCGCCATCGCGCGGGCCGTGTCGATCATACGGCAGGAGAAGCCCCACTCGTTGTCGTACCAGGAGCCGACCTTCACGAAGTTCGACTTGCCTTCGATCACCTTGGTGAACGTGGCGTCAAACGTGGAGGATTCGTGCGTGTGGTTGTAGTCGTGAGACACGAGCTTCTCTTCGGTGTAAGCGAGAACGCCGTGATAGGCCGGATCCTGAGCGGCAGCCTTCATGATCTCGTTCACTTCTTCCACGGCCAGCGGTGAAGCAGAGGTCAACGAACGACACATTCATCGTCGGGACGCGCATCGACACACCGTCGAGACGGCCGGCGAGTTCCGGCAGCACGAGGCCGATCGCCTTGGCGGCACCGGTCTTCGTCGGGATGATGGAGGAAACGGCGGAACGGGCGCGGCGCATATCCTTGTGGAACACGTCAACCAGCACCTGGTCATTCGTGAAGGAGTGAATCGTGGTCATCAGGCCGCGTTCAATGCCGAGCGAGCTATTAAGAGCCTTCGCGATCGGGGCGAGGCAGTTCGTCGTGCAGGAGCCGTTCGACACGATCTTCATGTCGGAGGTCAGCACATCATCATTCACGCCGTACACAACGGTCGCGTCGCAGTCCGTGCCAGGAGCGGAGATCAGCACCTTCTTCGCACCGCTCTCAAGGTGATAGGCAGCCTTTTCACGCGTACGGAAAGCGCCCGTGCATTCGAGCACCACGTCCACGTCGCAGGAAGCCCAGTCGATCTCGTGCGGATCACGGGTGGAGAACATCTTGATCTTGTCGCCGTCGACCGCGAAGTCCTGACCGTCGAGGATCTCAACCTTGGAAGCGAAACGGCCGTGGGTCGTGTCGTAGCGCAGCAGGTGCGCGTTGGTTTCGAGGTCACCGAGAGTGTTGATCGCAACAACCTGCACATCATCCCAGCGCTTTTCTTCGTAGAGGGCGCGGAGAACGCAGCGGCCGATGCGGCCAAAACCGTTAATGGCAAGACGAATAGTCATCTGTAGGGTCCTTTAAAAATCGTTTTCTCAGTGAAGGAGGTCCTTGACGCGGGCAACGCCGTTTTCAACCGTCAGACCGAAGAGCGGCCAGAGCTTCGAAGCCGGAGCCGAGGCGCCGAACTGATCGATGCCGAGCGACGCGCCGTTGCCGCGGGTGTACTTGTACCAGAGTTCCGTGCTGCCCGCCTCGATCGTGAGAACGGGGAGACCAGCCGGGAGAACGCTCTCGCGGTAAGCGGCGTCCTGGGCGTCGAACCGCTCCGTGCAGGGCATGGAGACGAGACGCACAGCGATACCTTCCTCAGCGAGCTTCTCCTGGATCGCGCTGCCGAGTGACACTTCCGTGCCGGTCGCGACGATCACAGCCTTCGGGCTTTCAGCGTCGGTGAGAATATACCCGCCTTTTCGGATCAGGTCAGCCTTGGCACCTGCCTGATGCAGGAACGGAACGCTCTGACGCGAGAAGATGAGGGCGCTCGGGCCGTTCTTCTTTTCAAAGGCGCAGCCCCAGGCGACAGCGGCTTCCACCGTATCGCACGGACGCCAGACATCCAGCCCCGGAATCAGGCGGAGGCTCGCGGTCTGCTCAATCGGCTGATGCGTCGGGCCGTCTTCGCCGACACCGATCGAGTCATGCGTGTAAACGAAGATCGAACGGATCTGCATCAGGGCGGCCATGCGGATGGCGTTCTTCGCGTAGTCAGAGAACGTGAGGAACGTGGCGCCGAACGGGATGAAGCCGCCGTAAAGCGCAATGCCATTCATAATCGCGGACATGCCGAATTCGCGGACGCCGTAGGAAATATGGCGGCCAGCGAGGTTATCGGTGCCGAACGCGGTGACGCCTTCCCAGTTCGTGAGGTTGGAGCTCGTGAGGTCAGCCGAGCCGCCGAGCGTCTCGGGGAGCTTCGGGCAGATCGCGCTCAGAGCCTTCTGGCTCGCCTTGCGGGTCGCGACCGATTCAGCGGCCTTCTCGGCAGCTTCCACGGCCTGAGCGACCGTTTCCGCGTAGTTCGCGGGAAGGTCACCCGCGATGCGGCGCTTCAGTTCAGAGGCGAGTTCCGGATACGCGGCAGCGTAGCCGTCAAACATCTTCTGGTAATCGGCTTCGAGCTTCTCACCCGTCGCGCGGGCGTCGAACGCGTCATACACGTCCTGCGGAATCTCAACCGGGCCGTCCTCCCAGCCGAGCGCCTTCTTCGCCGCGGCGATTTCCTCGTCGCCGAGCGGAGCGCCGTGCACCTTGGAGGTGCCCTGGAACTTCGGGGAGCCCTTGCCGATCGTCGTCTTGCAGATAATGAGGGTCGGCTTTTCGCTCTGGGATTCGGCTTCATTGATCGCCTGGTCCACCGCGTCGATGCTGTGGCCGTCGATCGGGCCGATCACGTTCCAGCCATAGGCTTCGAAACGCTTTCTCGTATCGTCACCGAACCAGCCCTTCACGTTGCCGTCGATCGAAATGCCGTTGTCGTCATAGAAAGCGACGAGCTTGCCGAGCTGCCAGACACCGGCGAGCGAGCACGCTTCGTGGCTCACGCCTTCCATGAGGCAGCCGTCGCCGAGGAACACATACGTGCGGTTATTGATCACGGGGAAGCCGGGGCGGTTGAATTCAGCGGCGAGCATCTTCTCGGCGAGCGCCATGCCGATGCCGTTCGCAATACCCTGGCCAAGCGGCCCGGTGCTCGTCTCGACCCCCGGGGTCACACCCACTTCAGGGTGACCCGGCGTACGGGAGTGCAGCTGACGGAAGGACTTCAGATCATCCATGGAAAGATCGTAGCCCGTGAGGTGCAGCAGCGCGTACTGGAGCATCGAGCCGTGTCCGTTCGACAGAATGAAGCGATCGCGGCCGAGCCACTTCGGGTCTTTCGGG
>ENA-UEYG01002724-UEYG01002724.1-human-gut-metagenome-genome-assembly--contig:-NODE-2724-length-10808-cov-3.294194_pt1 | contig 10808 bp, 5 predicted proteins | sample MGYA00242933_ERZ507934 | MGnify/ENA primary metagenome ERZ507934 (study PRJEB26167, sample SAMN06115527) | human gut metagenome | host: Homo sapiens | place: China:Zejiang | collected 2015-11-10... | reverse complement strand
CAGTTCCTTGATGTCGAAAAGTAGGAAACGGCCTTTCTCGGACAGAACGCCAATCCATTTGTTTCCATCAGGAATGGCAATCGGTGGCAATAGGGATTCCCCTGCTTCCAGGGTAATGAATGATTTGCCATTACGAACCCGGCTCATCATGTCAGACGTTTTTGCTGCAAAACCGTATCCTGAATCCATGGAAAGTAACACGGATTTTTCGGGTGAACTGACAAAATACTGGACGATGGTCTCATCGATACCGATTTCGGCAAACGTCGTGATCGGCATGCCATCGCCCCGTCCCCCTGGCAACTGGTGTACGGGAACAGTATAGATTCGTCCCGTTGACGAGAATGCCAGAAGAAAATCGGTGCTCCGGCATTCAAAGCTGGACAACAGGTTGTCGCCGGATTTGAATGTAACGGCAGAGAGATTGAGTCCGTGACCGGTACGCTGGCGAACCCAGCCATTTTGCGAAATGATAACGGTAACGGGTTCATCGACGATTTTCTGTTCGGCAGTAGCCCTTTGGGCTTCTTCGATCAGGGTACGGCGAGCATCGCCATACTTTTTGCGGTCGGATTCAATTTCACGGATGATCAGTCGCTTCATCGAAGAAGGATTGTCGAGCAAGTCGTGCAAGCCTTCCTTTTCCTTGCGCAGTTCGGCCAGTTCCTGTTCGATTTTGATTTTTTCCAGACGGGCCAACTGGCGCAAACGGATTTCAAGGATATCGTCAGCCTGTCTTTCAGAAAGCTGGAAAGCGTCGATCAGAGCTGTTTTCGGTTCGTCTGACTCGCGAATGATACGGATGACGGCATCGATATTCAACAAGACGGTTTCGCGTCCTTCCAGAATGTGAATGCGGTCATCCACCCGCCCGAGCCGCCAGTTCGTACGGCGGGTCACCGTGGCAAAACGGAAATCGATCCATTCCATGATGATGTCGATCAGGCCTTTTTGCCGTGGACGTCCATCGATACCGATCATGACCAGATTGATGGGCGCATTGCATTCCAGAGAGGTGTGCGCCAGAAGCGTTTGCATGAAGTCATCCGGGCTTTGCCGTTTCGATTTCGGTTCCAGAACGATACGAACCGGTGCGTCACGGCTGGATTCATCGCGGATAGTATCCAGGATGCCCAAAAATTGCTGGCGCAAGGCAACCTGTTCTGCCGAAAGAGTTTTTTTACCGGTGCGGACTTTCGGATTGGTGATTTCCTCGATTTCCTCAAGTACTTTCTGGGCGGAAGTGCCGGGTGGCAGTTCGTTGACGACGGCCTGCCATTGTCCTCTCGTCAGTTCCTCGATATTCCAGCGGGCGCGTACCTTGACGCTGCCCCGGCCGTTTTCGTAAATTTCCGAAATGGTATGAGGAGCGGTGATGATCTGTCCCCCTCCCGGAAAGTCGGGGCCCGGGATAATTTCCATCAGTTCAGCGTGACTGATGGATGGATTGCGGATCATCGCGACAGCGGCCCCTGCCACTTCATTGAGATTGTGAGAAGGGATTTCGGTAGCCATACCGACAGCGATGCCGGATGCGCCGTTTAACAAGGTAACTGGCAATCTGGCGGGCAGGAGTTTTGGTTCCTGTGTCGAGCTATCGTAATTTTCCTGAAATTCAACGGTTCCCTGATCGATTTCTTCAAGAAGGATTTCGGCAATCGGGGTCAAACGCGCCTCTGTGTATCGCATTGCTGCCGCTCCATCGCCATCGCGTGATCCGAAGTTGCCGTGTCCGTCGATAAGAGGGTAGCGCATCGAAAAATCCTGCGCCATCCTGACGAGGGCATCATAAACGGACTGGTCGCCATGTGGATGCAGTTTACCCAGGACATCGCCGACGACGGCAGCCGATTTACGCGGCTTGGCATCCGAATCCAGCCGCAGTTCGTTCATGGCATACAGGATGCGGCGCTGTACCGGTTTTTGTCCGTCACAGACATCCGGAAGCGCTCGGCCCTTGACGACAGAGATCGCATAATCCAGATAGGCGCGCTCGGCAAAACTGGCAAGCATCAGGCTTTCCTTGTGTTCGTCATCCGGTGGCATCTCGTCGAAAAGCGTGGGTTGTTCAGTCATGGTGGTGATTCATTCGATTATTGTCTGTTATATATCGGCTTCAGCTTCGTTACCGTGTTCTTCCATCCAGTTGCGTCGCGCGGCGGCTTCGCCCTTGCCCATCAGCATCTGGAAGCGTTCTTCCGATTCATTGCGCGAGAAAATGCCGAAGGTGATCGGCAGCAGGCGACGGGTATCGGGATTCAAGGTTGTTTCCCAGAGTTGCTCGGCGTTCATTTCGCCGAGCCCCTTGAAACGGGAGATTCCTAAAGCATTGTCTTTAATGCCTTCACTTTTGAGTTTTTCCAGTATGCCGTTCAGTTCGGAATCGTCCAGCGCATATAATTTTTGCATCGGTTTTTTGCCGCGTGCCGGTGCATCGATCCGGTAAAGGGGAGGGCGTGCCACGCAAATGTTCCCGTTTTCGATCAGTTTGGGGAAATGACGGAAAAAGAGGGTCAGGAGCAATACCTGAATGTGCGAGCCATCCACGTCGGCATCAGACAGGATACAGATTTTTCCATACCGCAGTCCGGACAAATCCGGGTCATCAGCCGGGCCGTGCGGATCGACGCCGATGGCAACGGAGATATCGTGGATTTCCTGATTGGCAAACAGACGGTCTTTTTCGGTTTCCCATGAATTCAATACCTTGCCCCGCAGGGGAAGGATAGCCTGAAATTCCTTGTCTCGCCCCATTTTGGCCGAACCGCCGGCCGAATCGCCTTCGACGAGGAAAAGTTCGTTTCGACTGATGTCGTGGGATTCACAATCAGTGAGTTTGCCGGGAAGTACTGCAACTGCCGATGATTTTTTCTTTTCGACTTTTTGAAGTTGCCGCATGCGCGACTGGGCCTGTCTGATGACCAGTTCAGCCAGTTTCCGGCCGTATTCGACGTTCTGGTGCAGCCAGGTTTCGAAAGCCGGTTTGACGAAATGGGAAACCAGCCTGACCGCATCGCGCGAGTTCAGACGTTCCTTGATCTGGCCCTGAAACTGGGGGTCGAGCACCTTGGCGGATAACACGAAGGAGACACGGGCGAAAACGTCTTCGGGTAACAGGCGTACGCCTTTTGGCAGCAGAGAGTGGATTTCGGTGAAACTTTTGACGGCATTGAACAGGCCGTCACGAAGGCCGCTTTCGTGTGTGCCGCCAGCAGTAGTCGGGATCAGGTTGACGAACGATTCCCTGATCAGCGGGCCTTCCGTTGTCCATGCGACGACCCAGGCTGCGCCTTCGCCGCTGGCAAAACCTTCATTTTCATGGTCGGCATACAGTTCACCTTCAAACAGGGGAATGACGATTTCCTCTCCGGTTGTCAGTTCCAGTTCCTGAGACAAATATCCCCGAAGGCCGTTTTCATAGTGCCAGGTTTCGGTTTCATCTGTTTTTTCGCTGCGAAGTTCGACGTGGACACCAGGCAGAAGAATGGCTTTTGAACGAAGCAGGTGTTTGAGTTCTGCCAGTGGAATCGTCATTGAATCAAAATATCGGGCATCCGGCCAGACAGTGACTTTAGTACCCGATTTTTTTTCACCGCGTGCAATCGGCCGTGAGGTCAGTGGCTCCGTCACTTCACCATCGGTAAAGGCAATCTGGTGAACTTCCCTGTCGCGCCAGACAGTCACTTCAATGCGTTTTGACAAGGCGTTCGTGACGGAAACACCGACGCCGTGCAAACCACCGGAAAAAGCATAGGCGCTTTCACCACCCTTGGTGAATTTGCCACCGGAATGAAGGCGCGTGAATACGATCTCGACTGTCGGGACTTTTTCTTCCGGGTGCATTCCGACCGGAATGCCACGGCCGTCGTCTTCGACACTGACACTGCCGTCTGCATTCAGGGTGACGTTGATGTTTTTGCAGTAACCCCCGATCGCTTCGTCAGAGGCATTATCAATGACCTCAGTGATAATATGAAGCGGATTTTCCGTGCGGGTATACATTCCGGGACGCTGGCGTACCGGTTCAAGTCCTTTCAGAACCTTGATCGAGGCTTCGCTGTAACTGGTTTCTTTAAGAGCCATATTTTGGTCTGTTCAAATACTTCACTTGTTTTTGCCGGAAAAGTGTCAATCACAGATAAAACCGTCAGATTTTACCGTTTTCAGAGCGTTACACAAAAGTTCAGGCCTGTATTTTTGAGAAGGATTAAAAGTCAGGCATTGAAAAAATGATGTTTTGGCGTTTGTGGCAAAAAAGCGAGTATAAGGCAATTTTCCTGTATTCATGCCGTCTGGCACCATGATGATCATGCTGTCTTCGGTCAGACTGTTTACTTTCTGAAAAGCTTACTCATTGATATTATTGGAATTCCTGCTGCCTTGCATTGCAGGATGTGCATATATTGTATATAATGAGCAACTTATTACGGTTTCGTCCATTTTCTGGATGGTGCTGGTGCTTTGAATTTTGATCATGGGCTTTAGCCCATTTTTTTTTCATTATTCGATCCGAAGTGCCACTAACAACATGATTTTCCTTTATTTAGGGGGGAATTCAAATGAATAGAAACGGGAGCGGATTTTGTTGCAGGAACTGATTGAAAAAACGGTGAACGGCTGCGGGTATGACCTAGTCGATGTCGAAAGGGCGCAGGGAAACCTGTTGCGCGTTTCTATCGATTTCAAGCCTGAAGAAGCCGAACGCGGCAATATTTCGCTTGAGGATTGCGAAAAGGTCAGCCGTCAGCTGTCGCATGTTCTGATGGTTGAAGATGTTGATTACGACAGGCTGGAAGTCTCATCGCCTGGACTTGATCGTCCTTTGAAGAAATTTGCCGATTTTGTTCGTTTTGTTGGAATGGAAGCGCACGTCAAACTGCGCAAACCGGTTGCGGGAATGGCTAATCGCAAGACTTTCCAGGGAATTCTGCTGGCTCCCGAAGGGGATGAACTGGCACTGGAATTCGAAGGGAAGGATAAAGATAACAATTCCGTTTTGCATTTTACAATCGCTGATATAGACAAGGCACGTTTGGTGCCTCAGGTGAATTTTAGGAGCCGTAAAGCATGAGTCTCGAAATTCTGCAATTGGTTGATGCGCTGGCGCGCGAAAAAAACGTTGACAAGGAAATTGTCCTGGGTGCGCTTGAACATGCTTTGGCCCTTGCTACAAAAAAACGTTATCCCGGTGATGCGGACATTCGTGTCACGATCGACCGTGAAACAGGTGAAGTCGAAACTTTCCGTCGCTGGCACGTTGTGCCGGACGAGGCAGGTCTGCAGCAGCCGGATCAGGAAATGCTGTATTTTGAAGCCAAGGAACAGTTCCCTGATATCGAAGTGGACGATTACATCGAAGACCCTATCGAATCAATCGATCTGGGCCGTCGTTTCGCACAGGATACGAAACAGATCGTTTTGCAACGCATCCGCGATGCCGAACGTGAACAGGTTCTCCAGGATTTTCTGGATCGCGGCGACTCGCTGGTGACCGGTACGGTCAAGCGGATGGAGCGTGGTGACGCCATTGTCGAATCCGGCAAGGTTGAAGCCCGCCTGCCTCGTGAACAGATGATACCGAAGGAAAATCTGCGTATCGGTGATCGTGTCCGTGCTTATATCCTGCGTGTTGAACGCGGAGCACGTGGACCACAGGTCATCCTGTCGCGTACAGCGCCTGAATTCATTATCAAGCTGTTTGAACTGGAAGTGCCTGAAATCGAACAGGGTCTTCTGGAAATCAAATCGGCTGCACGTGATCCCGGTGTTCGTGCGAAAATAGCGGTATATACCAGTGACAAGCGTATCGATCCGATCGGTACCTGTGTCGGTATGCGCGGCTCCCGTGTTCAGGCCGTTACCGGTGAACTGGGCGGTGAACGTGTCGATATTGTTCTGTGGTCGGAAGATCCTGCGCAGTTTGTTATCGGCGCACTGGCTCCTGCCAATGTTACTTCCATTGTGGTTGATGAAGACAAACATGCAATGGATGTGATCGTCGACGAGGAAAATCTGGCTATCGCCATTGGTCGCAGTGGCCAGAACGTTCGTCTGGCAACCGAGCTGACGGGCTGGAAGATCAATATCATGACGGCGGAAGAATCGGCAGACAAATCCGCTCTGGAAAAAGCCGAACTGCAGAAACTGTTCATGGAAAGACTTGACGTTGATGTGGAAGTGGCTGATATCCTGATTGAGGAAGGTTTCACTGCGCTGGAAGAAATCGCTTATGTGCCGATCAGCGAAATGCTGGAAATCGAGGCATTCGATGAAGATACGGTCAATGAAATCCGCCAGCGTGCCCGTGATGCCCTGATTACTGAAGCGATCGCGTCCGAAGAAGGGATGGCCGGCATGGAAGAGGAACTGGTCAATCTGGAAGGAATGGATCGTTCGACTGCAGGCAAGCTTGGACTGGCTGGTGTGAAAACCCTGCAGCGATTTACAGAGCTGGCTTATGACGAATTCGGCGCTATTCTGGCACTGCCAATTGAACGTGCACGCCAGTTGCTGGAAAACGAGTTTGCCGATGTAACGGACGATGAAATGAAACTGATCGATGCGAAGTATGACGACGGCGCGAAGGAATTGCAGGCACGTGCCTGGAAGCTGGTTGAGCCGCAGTAAGCCCAACGCTTGTCCTGATTCGTATTTTCCGCATCAATTAGAAGAAAGAGGAATGAATGGCGACTAACAATGTAGCCCAATTTGCAGCCGAACTGAATATGCCTTCTGACGTACTGTTGAAGCAGTTGCGTGACGCCGGTGTGGACAAAAACTCGGCCGATGATATCCTTTCGAAGGAAGACAAGGACAAGTTATTGAGTTTTCTGCGCGGGTCGCATGGTTCGCCAACGGGTGAAAAAAGAAAAATCTCCCTGACCCGAAAGGAAACCACGGAAATCAAGCAGGCTGACGCGACAGGCAAATCCAGAACGATTCAGGTCGAGGTTCGCAAGAAACGGACTTTTGACAAGCGGGAAGAGCAGGCTGCCCAGATGGCAGCTGTCGAAAGAAGGGCGGTTCCTCCTGTTATCGATGAAGCTGAAAAACAGCGGCGTGCGGAAGAAGCGCGTCGTCAGGCCGAACTGATTGCCCGTCAGGAAGCCGAGTTGCGTGAAAAACAGGCTTTGCTGGCCCAGATGGAAGCCGAGAAGCAGGAACGGATCAAGGCCGAAGAACAGGCCCGTATTGAAGCTCTGGAGTTGAAAAAGAAAGAGACCGAGCAGCGCGAGGCGGCTGAAAAGATGCGCCAGGACACTGAACGGCAGAAAATGGCTAAACAACAGTTGGCTGCGGAAGAAAAAGAAGCGGCCGAAGCTTTGAAGAAGGCAGAAATGGCTAGGATGGCTGAAGAGGCGGCACAGGCTGAAAAAGCGAGAAAAGAAGCGGAAGCTGAACGCGTTCGTCGGGCTGAAGAAGCCGAACGTGCCCGCAAGGCAGTGGAAGATGAGGTCGCCCAGATCAAGGCGATGATGAGTACGTCAGCTTCACGCAAAGTGGTTAAACAACCGGAAAAACCGGCTGCAGAGTCTGCCGGAAATTCTCCAGCGTCCCAGAAAAATGCAGGAACAATCTCCAAACCGGCCCAAGCCAGACCGGCTCAGGACAAACCGGCCGATAAAAAGCCCGCACCTGCTGCTGACAAGAAAACGGAAAAGAAAACCTCGGCTGACAAAAAAGCGACCAAAACGGCTTCGACCTGGCAGGATGATGGCGCCAGGAAACGTGGAGCCGGTCTCAAAAGTCGTGGCAACGATATGTCCGGACGTGATGGCTGGCGTAGCAGCTCGGGTGGCTCGAAAGGACGTCGCCATTCGCAGGTTGCTGAACGGGAAAGCAATTTCCATCAGCCGACAGAAGCGATCGTTCATGACGTTTACGTTCCTGAAACCATTACCGTTGCCGAATTGGCACACAAGATGGCAGTCAAGGCTTCAGAGGTGATCAAACAGTTGATGAAACTGGGCCAGATGGTCACGATCAATCAGGTGCTGGATCAGGAAACGGCGATGATTCTGGTCGAGGAAATGGGGCACAAGGCTTTTGCTGCCAAGATTCAGGACGTTGAAGCCGAGCTGGCCGAGCTGGGTGAAAATGAAAACGCGGAATTGTTGCCGCGCGCTCCGGTCGTTACCGTTATGGGTCACGTCGATCACGGCAAGACGTCTCTTCTGGATTACATTCGCCGTACGAAAGTCGCTACTGGTGAAGCTGGCGGGATTACCCAGCATATCGGTGCGTATCACGTCAAAACCGGTCGCGGTATTGTGACTTTCCTCGATACCCCGGGCCATGAAGCGTTTACCGCCATGCGTGCCCGCGGCGCGAAAGCGACGGATATCGTCATTCTGGTTGTGGCTGCCGATGATGGTGTTATGCCACAGACAAAAGAAGCGATTGCCCATGCGAAAGCGGCTGGCGTTCCGATCGTCGTGGCAATTAACAAGATCGACAAACAGGGCGCCAACGTCAATCGCGTTACACAGGAACTGGTTGCAGAAGACGTCATTCCTGAAGAATACGGTGGAGATATTCCATTCGTTCCTGTTTCGGCAAAATCAGGACAGGGAATCGATTCCCTGCTTGAAAACGTATTGTTGCAGGCTGAAATTCTCGAATTGACCGCACCGGTCGAAGCAATGGCAAAGGGTCTCGTTATTGAAGCCCGTCTGGACAAGGGACGTGGTCCGGTTGCCACAGTACTTGTTCAATCCGGTACATTGCATCGTGGTGACGTGGTTCTGGTCGGTCAGGAATACGGCCGTATTCGTGCCATGTTGAGTGAAACCGGCAAAGCCATTTCCGAAGCGGGTCCAAGTATTCCTGTCGAAATTCAGGGACTGACCGGTGTTCCTTCTGCTGGTGAAGAAATCGTGGTACTGAATGATGAACGCAAGGCACGTGAAATCGGTCTGTTCCGTCAGGGCAAGTTCCGTGACGTGAAACTGGCAAAACAGCAGGCGGCCAAACTGGAAAACATGTTCGAGAATATCGGGGAAGGCGAAGTCAAGTCACTGCCTGTGATTATCAAGACCGACGTTCAGGGCTCGCAGGAAGCGCTGGCTTCTTCACTGCTGAAATTGTCCAACGACGAAGTGCGTGTCCAGATTGTTCATGCAGCTGTCGGTGGTATTACCGAAACAGACGTTAATCTGGCGCTGGCTTCGCAGGCGGTCATTATCGGGTTCAATACGCGTGCCGATGCACAGGCACGTCATCAGGCTGAAGCCAATGGCGTCGATATCCGTTATTACAATATTATTTACGATGCGATCGATGAAGTGAAAGCGGCCATGTCGGGCATGCTGGCTCCGGAAAAACGCGAGCATGCTTTGGGTCTGGTCGAAATCAGGCAGGTCATCAATGTCAGCCGGGTCGGTGCGATTGCAGGCTGTTTTGTGACTGAAGGTCTGGTTCGCCGGGGTTCTCCGGTTCATCTGTTGCGCGACAATGTCGTTATCTGGTCTGGCGAAATCGATTCATTGAAACGCTTCAAGGATGACGTCAAGGAAGTCAAGGCCAACTTCGAATGTGGTCTGACGCTGAAAAATTACAATGACATCAAGGTGGGTGACCAGCTTGAAGTGTATGAAATTCAGGAAATCGCAAGAACCCTGTAATTTATTCAGACAGGAACGGCAATTTCGGATATGTTGATATTGGATATTTTCATTTTTTAGGGAGTGGATCATGGCAAGACACAGCAAATCGATTCACGGCCGCAGTATTCGTGTGGCTGACCAGATCCAGCGCGATCTGTCCGATATCATTTTTTCGGAGCTGAAAGACCCGCATGTCGGGATGATTACCATCGTCGATGTCAAGGTGACACCCGATTATGCCCATGCCAAGATCTTTTTCACCATGCTGGACGACAGTCCGGAAAAGGTGGAAAAGACTCTGGACAGCCTGCACCGTGCTTCGGGGTTTTTGAGGATGCAATTGGGCAAGCGTTTGCATATTCATACTTTGCCGCAGCTTTCTTTCGTTTACGATAATTCCATCGCTCAGGGCATGGCTTTATCCCATCTGATTGATGTAGCCAATTCCGAGCGGGCAAAAGCCGATGGTGAAGTCTGATTGTCAATTTTCATTTTCGGCCTCGTGAAAACGGGGCCTTTCATTTTTCAGGTTCAAGGGATTTATGAGTCAGGCATCCGTCAGGAAAAAACGGCTGGATATCGATGGTGTTTTACTGCTGGACAAACCGGCCGGAATTTCCAGTAACGATGCCTTGATCAAGGCAAAGCGTTTCATGAATGCCAAAAAGGCAGGACATACCGGAACACTCGATCCTTTTGCAACTGGCTTGTTGCCGATCTGTTTCGGGGAAGCGACCAAATTTTCACAAGATCTGCTGGATGCAGACAAGACTTATGAAACGGTCGTTCATCTGGGCATTTCCACAACGACAGGCGACACGGAAGGCGAAGTTTTGAAAACAAGTGACTCCGTGTCGTTTTCAGTCGATGAAATCAGTTCTGTTCTGGATCAGTTCAAGGGCGACATCCTTCAGATTCCTCCAATGTATTCCGCACTGAAGCGGGATGGCAAACCTCTTTACGAGTATGCTCGCGCCGGAGTGGAACTCGAACGCGAAGCCCGTCCTGTCACTATTTCCGAACTGACCTTGCTTGGCTGGACTGCTCCTTTTCTGACCCTTCGTGTCAGGTGCAGCAAGGGAACGTATATTCGTGTTCTTGGCGAAGACATCGGTAATGCGCTCGGATGTGGTGCCCATTTGAAAGCACTGCGCCGCGTTCAGGTGGGTTCATTGGGCATTGAAAAAGCGGTTTCCCTGCAGG
>ENA-UEYG01002720-UEYG01002720.1-human-gut-metagenome-genome-assembly--contig:-NODE-2720-length-10818-cov-4.376874_pt1 | contig 10818 bp, 6 predicted proteins | sample MGYA00242933_ERZ507934 | MGnify/ENA primary metagenome ERZ507934 (study PRJEB26167, sample SAMN06115527) | human gut metagenome | host: Homo sapiens | place: China:Zejiang | collected 2015-11-10... | reverse complement strand
TTTAGATATTAAAGTATATTGAGTAAACTAATTCAGTTATAACAAACGAAGTTGTCAACTAAAACCAGTACACATCAGTATAACTGGGACAGGTAAGGGAGATTTCCGTTTCAAGTAAAGAAACGACAGTTTCCTCGTAGAGAAACGCAAGTATCCCCGTAGAGAAACGACCGTTTCCTCGCCGGGAAACCATCGTGTCCTCGTAAGGGAACGACAAGGAAACTGCAATCATCTATTATACAATACATTAGTATAGACTAAGGAAGTTGCTATCTAACAAAAAGAACCTATATATGCTAAAAACTTTTGCAACCATCTGTATTATCGGTATGTTCACATCTAGTTGTACATCAAAAAAGGCTTCCCGGACCGAAGGCTCCCATGAAGCAGAACAGGAACTGACAATGATTGTCGGTACTTACACTTCGGGAGACAGTAAAGGTCTCTATAGTTTCCGATTCAATGAAGAAAACGGAACCGCAACCGCACTCAGTGAAGCGGAAGTGGAAAACCCATCTTATCTCGTACCTTCTGCCGACGGCAAATTCATCTATGCAGTCAGCGAATTCAGCAACGAACAAGCTGCTGCCAATGCGTTTGCTTTCAATAAGGAGGAAGGAACTTTCCGACTGCTGAATACGCAGAAAACCGGAGGCGAAGATCCTTGCTACATCATTACCAACGGAAGTAATGTGGTTACTGCCAATTACAGTGGAGGAAGCATTTCTGTCTTCCCGATCGATAAGGACGGGGCACTTCTCCCCGCTTCTGAGGTGGTGAAGTTCAAAGGGTCGGGAGCCGACAAGGAACGTCAGGAGAAACCGCATCTGCATTGTGTCCGCATCACGCCGGATGGCAAATACTTATTTGCAGACGATCTGGGCACGGACCAGATACACAAATTTATTGTTAATCCGAATGCAAAGGCAGACAATGAAGATGTTTTTCTGAAAGAAGGAAGTCCCGCCTCTTATAAAGTAGAAGCCGGTTCGGGTCCCCGCCATCTGACATTTGCACCGAATGGAAGCTATGCGTATCTCATCAATGAACTATCGGGAACAGTCATTGCGTTTGAATATAACGACGGAGAGTTAAAAGAAATTCAGACTATTGCTGCCGACACTGTGGGAGCCAAAGGAAGTGGTGATATTCATATCAGCCCGGACGGCAAATTCCTGTATGCAAGTAACCGGCTAAAGGCTGACGGGCTGGCGATCTTCAGTATCCATCCGGAAAACGGTATGCTGACGAAAGTCGGTTATCAACTGACAGGCATTCACCCGCGCAATTTCATTATCACGCCTAACGGCAAGTATTTGCTGGTGGCTTGTCGGGATAGTAATGTGATACAGGTTTATGAAAGGGATACGGATACAGGATTACTGACGGATATACGTAAAGATATAAAGGTGGACAAGCCTGTCTGCATTAAGTTTGTACCATAAACAGGAAGAAGTACTTGGTTAGCACCGGACTGAAACAAGAGTACGCCGGTCCTAACCAAGAACCAATACTTCCTACCCAATCAGACTACGAAAAGCCTGAATACCCTGATGATTGATATCCAATCTTTCTACCTCACTCAGCAACCGAACGGATTTCTCTTTTTCGTTCAATCCCCAATAACCCAATGCCATCATATATTTGCAGTGAATGACGTTTCGTATGGTCAGGTCATCTTCCCATATTAACAAATCGGGTAGTGACACTGCAAAATAATCCATTTTAACCTTGTCAAAAAGATATTTCTCTCCGTAAGTTGTCAGTTTATGGAAGCGTCCGTTAGCCTCATCCATGCGGTTCAGTTTCAACAAAGCCAGTCCCTGATAGAAAATTTTATCCGGTTTTGCATCATTGTAGTACATGGCAGCAGCCGGTTCGGTAGGACCGACAATCGCTTGTTCCCAGCATTCCACCGCTTTGTCATTCTGCCCCAGACCTTCATAAGCGCAACCCATGAAATAATAGAAATCATTTTCCTGTGCACCGTGCAACTTACCTTCACCCAAGTGATGCGGATATTCAAGACACTCTGCCAGCAACGAGACAGCTTCACTGTAATTCCCGGCTTCAAGTGCTTTCTTCGCCAGTTCCACACGGGCAAACTGATATTGTCCCGGTACTTTTCCTTCGCCGCCTTCCCACGGATGGAAGATATGCGCATCAAGTAACGTTTTAGCCTTTTCATACTCGCCTGTCTGATTCAGCAAAGTGATCTCTTCCAGTACGAGGTCGTCACGTTGCGCTATCAATTCGGGGTATTGCTGCAAGAACGCCAGACGTTCGGAATGCGGACGACGGACACGTTTATAGAGCTGATCCAATTCCATCAACACACGTGCATCGGTCGTATCGAGTTGGAAAGCACGTTCCATATATTCGATGGCCGTTGCTTCGTCATCCTTTTTGTTAAAGTTAGCCAAAGCCAGATTACGCCATATCGTAGGGAACTTGTCATCCAGTCCGGCGGAAGTTTCCCATGCTTCGAGTGCCAAATCGTACTGACGTTTGTCGTAGTACAAATTACCCAGATAATAAGGTGCTTTCGCATCATTCGGGTTTTGTTCCATAGCACATTGCAAAGCAAGAATGGCTTCCAGGCGGTTAGGGAAACAATAGTCCGGACAAGCGTTGGCAGCATCGGCAAATGCCTGTTCCGCACCGGATAACTTACCCTGAACAAGACACCAACCCAAGTAATAATAAGTCATCGGTGTTACACTGCCCTCAGCGATAGCTACATTCCACAAAGAAGCGGCTTCTGTCCAGCAACCGGCAGCACAATAATCAAGTGCGATTTCATCATAGTTGTGAGCTTCGCCACGCATCATCGTTTTTAAAGTAAGCAAGTCTTCGGTAGCATTGGTTATCAGATATTTCTCATAACGGCAACCGAAGTTGAATTTATCAATAGCCAATGAATCTTCAATCACTTGCAAGGCTTCTTCCGCTTTCCCCATCTGACGGAGAATGGTCGTTTTCAGAGCACGTGCCTTATGATTATGCCAGTTGCGGATAAGCGAACGGTCCACTTCGTCCAAAGCGTCTTCCAGACGTCCTTGCATCGTAGCAATCTGGGCACAGGCAAAATAACCGGCATCCTGCCAGGCTGCATTCCAGCATGATTTATAGAAACGGTCGTAAGCCTCATTATAGCGTCCCTGATATTTCAAGGCAAGTCCGAGATTATAGATAGGTTCTCCATCATACGGATTCGGGTTGCGCTTCTGCAAGGTCTTCACTGCTGTAAGCAAGTATTGTTCAGCTTTCCGGAAACGGCCTTTACGGATATACCATAATCCGAGTGCATTATTGCTACGTACATCGATCGGGTCACGGCGCAAGGCTTCTTCGTAATAGTCTACCGGATTATAGGTGGCGTGTCTGTATTGTTCCAGATGTAAACCTGTCAGATAGAGTTGCTCGGTTGTTTTTATTTCTTCCGGCAACAAAGCAGCTTCGGCAGCATCCGGAATCGGTTTTACTTCGTCCGGTTCGGCATGCCAGTAAAGCAGTTCCTTGCCGTTTGCGGTGATTTCAAGATTCAGTTTGTTCAACTTCTCTCCTGCTACGTCTACCGTTTCATTCAATAGTTCTTCCGGAGTAATGGTCACTTGCCTGCTATAATACACTTTTCCATCGTCACCTTTCAGCACTACATTAACCACCTGCTTAGATGTTGCGAATATCTTGAAACGTACCTCCTTTTCACCTTCCGGTTCTATGTTCATCAACAAATCTTTGCTTGCATTCTTCACCACTCCCAGTTCACGGTAAGGCAGGAAATACTGTACGAAGCTCTTTTCTTCGTAAGGTTGCAGCCATGTAAAGTCCGGCTGGTTCTCGGTATAGACACCTGCCATCAGTTCGATGTAAGGTCCGTCCTCGTCAGTCAGATTACGGTCCCATGCACGACCGAAATCACCGTTCCCCCATGTCCATTGCTTTTTACCCGGAGAAATATGATGATTTGCCACATGAAGCATACCTGCACAAGTGTCGTTTTCGTAGCCACCCTCAAAGTTGTAACGGGAGTTGACAGCCATATACGAAGTAGGAACTTTGATATTCTTATAGATCGAAATGTCTAATACGGCAGAATCGTCCATATTATAATAAGTCCCCGTTGCTATAGGGAAGCTGGATACGGCACGCTTCCCATGATCGAACACCGCATTGATGTCGGGCGGAAATACACTCTGATAGTAGTCGTTCACCGCTACGGCAGGATTCGCCCACCACAGGAAGGTTTGCGGCACTTCGGTGCGGTTGTAGAGCACCCCTTTTATTTCGAGAAAAGCATGTCCCGGACGAAGCGTGAAGCCCGCCATCCCTTTCTGATGAAACATCCGTTCCATTTCGTTCACCCATACAGTGACGCTGCCGTCAGCATTTTCTTCAATCGTCGTATCCACAGGCATATAAGTACTGGGACGATGATGCTGAGGCCAGTTAAACTCAATACCTCCCGAAATCCACGGACCTGCCAGCCCCACCAATGCAGGTTTAATCACGTGATTGTAATAAATAAAATGACGTTCCCTGATCTTATCATAAGCCATTTGTACACGACCGCCTAACTCGGGCAGAATCATCACCTTGATGTATTCGTTTTCAATAAAGATAGCTTCGTATTCCTTATCTACTTTTTCATCGGACATCGATTCGATGACAGGATAAGGATAAACTACCCCACTACTGCCCTGGTAGACACGTTTCTCCAGGAAAATAGGATTCTTTTCCGGTTTACCTACTTCATAAGTAGGAATTACAACCTTTTCTCTCCATGCTTTTACCATGATATTATTAATTATATCTTTTTATTTTATCAGATCTTTCTCCAATGTCTCCAGCGATTTCCCTTTTGTCTCAGGCAATGCACGCAGGAAGAAAAGGAAGCCGAAGACGCAGATAGCCGAATAAATCCAGAATGTGCCGTAACTGCCCAATGCAGTATTCAGCAACGGAAATGTGTAGGTAAGCGTGAAACTACCGACCCACAAAGCGAAAGTACAGGTTGCCATAGCGACACCACGCACGCGGTTGGGGAATATCTCAGCAAGCAGTACCCACGTGATAGGCCCCAAAGACATGGCATAACAAGCTATCGCCAACACTACCAGCACTACCATAAAGAAACCGCTGACCTGAAAAAAGTAACACGTACCGAGAACCAGATAAATACCCGCCAGTCCCCCAGCCCCCAAAAGCATCAAAGCACGGCGCCCCAAACGTTCGACCGTATAGATAGCCACAAACGTAAAGATCACATTCGCTACACCGGTCACTACAATATTAAAAAGTACATCACCCAGCGAATAACCCGCCGACTGGAATATTTCCTGTGCGTAATTGAAAATCACATTCGTACCGCACCATTGCTGGAACACAGCCACGATAACACCCAGTACGAGTACCTTACGGAACGGACGACTGAACAACAATTTCAATCCTCCTTCCGACTTGGAAGCGGAGGTTTGTTCCACCATTTGAAGTTCCCGCTCTGCATAGCGGTTTCCTCCTATCCGGCTGAGCACACTCCATGCTTTCTCCCTCTTGCCTTTCATTGCCAGCCAACGGGGACTTTCGGGAATAAAACAGGCTAGCAGCAAGAATACCGCTGCCGGAAATGCTGCTCCCCAGAACATCCAGCGCCATCCCATCTGTCCGTTCCATGAAGCACAGATATCGGCAGGCGTAAAGTCGGCAGGTATAGGCTCGGCTATCAGCCAGTTGGCTATTTGTGCACCAAGGATACCTAATACAATAGTCAGTTGATTGAGGGACACCAATTTCCCCCGAATGGAAGTAGGAGCTACTTCGGCAATGTACATCGGAGACAGCCCCGAAGCGATACCGATGCCGATGCCTCCCAAAAAGCGTGCTGCCAGAAACCAGCCGAATACGGAAAATGCACCGGTAGCGTATGCGGAAGATAAAAAAATAAATGCGGAAATCAGCAAGAGAGGTTTCCTGCCATAGCGGTCAGCCATCATACCGGCTACCATAGCACCGATCAGACAGCCAAGCAGGGCTACACTCATAGCCAGTCCCTGCATCGTCGGCGAATCGGCAATACCGAAATAGAGTTCATAGAAAGGTTTCGCTCCTCCGATTACCACCCAGTCATACCCAAAGAGCAGACCGCCCATCGCAGAAACCAAACAAATGGAATAGACAAACTTTTTATTATAACTTTTCATACCACTAGAAGATTGATTAATTGATGTTGCAAAGATAGAGCGTATCCAAAGCACAAAAAATAGAATTTCATTTTATAAAGATGGACAATCTTATTTTTAATGTATTATTTGACAGATCGCATACATTATTATATATTTGCGCAGAATAACCAATTATGTACTATGGTAAAACTAAAAGATGGATTTACCGGGGAAAGAGCCTTAGTATTGCCCCGCATCATCGTTGATAAGATGGAAGAGGACCCGCTGACCTCCATGCTGCATATCACTGACATCGGATATTATCCCAAAGCCAAGCATCATTTTCGGGAACGGAAAGAGCCCATCAATCAATATGTCTTCATCTATTGTATTGATGGCGCCGGATCTTACCGGATCGGAGACCAGGAATATACCGTCTCCGCCAATCAGTATTTTATTCTTCCAGCAGGAGTCCCGCATTCTTATGCTTCCAACAAATCGACGCCATGGACTATTTACTGGATTCACTTCAAAGGTATTCTTGCTCCGTTCTATGCCAAAGACGCCAACCGTCCGATGGATATTCAGCCCGAACAACACTCCCGCATCAGTACGCGGATCAACCTGTTTGAAGAGATATTCAATACACTCAAAAATGGTTATAGCAACGAGAACCTGCGTTATGCGTTTTCTATGTTTCACTTTTATCTGGGAACGTTACGCTATGTCCAGCAATATCGTAATGCAGGCACCAATGAGGCAGAAGACGAGGGAATAGTGAACGTTGCCATCCACTATATGAAAGAGAATATGGAGAATAAGATTACGCTGGAGGATATAGCTCAGCATGTGGGCTATTCCGCATCTCATTTCAGTGCATTGTTTTCGGAGAGAACTTCTTATGCTCCAATGGAATATTATAACCAATTAAAAATTCAACGTGCTTGTTCGTTCTTGCAATTCTCCGATCTAAAAATCAAAGAGATTGCTTTCCGTCTAGGGTACTACGATCAATTCCATTTCTCGAAAGCTTTTAATAAAGAGATGGAAATTACTCCTAAAGAATATAGGAGGAGATATAAATAACCCGTTGGCGGGATTAGAGGCTGTCAGCATCCTGTCAGAGTCGTATCAGAGAGGAATCAAATCCCTATTTGCTCCGTACCATCTTCGGATAGAGGTACTTCTGACCGAATTTACTACGGAGTTGGTACGGATCGGATACTGCCCAAACCCGGTCCTGGTCTCTATTCGGGCACGGGGAGGAGGCCGTTAATTCCGCCAACGGGTATAAATAACTTCGGATATAATGTGAAATGCGCCCTAAAAGTTTGCTACAGACTTTTAAGGCGCATTTTGTAATAAAGAAAAATTAGTTTTGCTAGGCTTTAGCTTTTGGAAGAGCTTAACCTCTTTTTATATACAATCACCATTATCATAATACCTATCACCATTAGAGCCAGTGCTGCATAAGCAATACCTTCTGTTACATGCAAGCTCTTCGGATCAAAGCGCATTTCAATGGTGTGTTTTCCAGCAGGTACATACATGGAGCGCAGGATATAGTCTGCACGGGCAATGTCGGCAGGTTCTCCGTCGATGGTAGCTATCCAGCCATCCGGATAATAGATTTCGGAGAATACGACTACACCATCCTTTGAATTATTTGTTTCATAAACCAGACGGTTCGGTTCGTAATTCGTCAGGCGTACGCTGGAAAGGCTGTCTTTATGAACGGTGGTAACACCTTTCAGAATATCTTTGAAGCGTGTATCTACTACGGCAGTTTCCGTTGGAAGTATAGTATTCAATGCATCTATTTCCTGATTTGCATTATCCACATATTCCACTTTATCTACGAACCATGCATTGCCGTAAGCATACGGGTTTTCGATAGGCACTGTCTGTCCTTGTCCGGCAGGAAAGATGAAATACTTCGTATTCAGCATGTTCAGGATGCGGAATTTGGAAGCATCTACGCTGTCCATTTCTCCGCCTGCGGTGGCAATAACCCGATAGGTGGCTTGCATTTCAGGAGAAATGTGCCGTTCGATCATCTCCTGATAACGACGCAACTTGGCAGCATGATATCCGCCCACACTCTTGTGCCAGTAGGAAGTATTATTCTCGTTGAATGCATCTCCGGAGAAATTCAGTACACGGTAGTTCGGATCAGTGTCCTGCAGGATGATTTCGTCAGCTTTCGTTTTTTTGAAAGTATCAACTTGGGTAGAACGTGGAACGAATTGATCATCGTGCAGATAGCGCTTGTTGACTCCCCACATATCGATCACGCAAAGAATGGCAATGCCTGCAATAATATAGGGTCTCTTTAATTTTCCACTATAGTAAAGCCACAACAGTGCACAACCAATTACGATAATAATAAAGCTACGCAGTGCATCGGCACTAACCATTGCAGCACGCATTTCCGCCATATTAGAGAGGATGCCGGACAACTCGTTTGCAGGAATCATTTGCTGATTGACCGCATTCTGTAGCATTTGTGCTTCCTTTGCAGGGATGAAAGTTGAGCTGAAAGCTCCGGGAATAATGGCTAATATCAAGGCTACGCCAGCAGTAAGTGCCAAGCTGACACCTATAAACTTCATCTTCTTCTTGAGTATCTCTGGTTCATCCAGAATCTTTTTCAGCGCAAAGATAGCTAGTAGTGGAATTGTAAATTCTGCAATAACGAGAATGGACGATACGGCACGGAACTTGCTATACATAGGTATATAGTCGATGAAGAAATCAGTCAGTGGCATGAAGTTCTTGCCCCATGAAAGAACAATGGAGAAGAATGTAGCTCCGACTAATGCCCATTTCAATGGACCTTTGACTATAAAACAACCCAAGATAAAGAGGAAGAGTACAAAAGCACCTACATATACAGGACCTGAGGTCATCGGCTGGTCACCAAAGTATTGGGGTAATTGCTGGTATAGTCCGGAATAGGTTGGATTGGCTTTTTCCATGGCTGTCTCATTCAGGATGAGAGGTACGGAGGCACCACCTTTAAAGTTAGGCACTAACAAGGTCCAGGTTTCGCCGATACCATAGCTCCATTGGGTGATGTAGTCACGATCCAGTCCGCTACTGGTTTGTTTGGCTGCATCACCGGTTTCTACAAGCTCGCTTTTACCGCGCATGGTTTCTTTGCTGTACTGGTAAGTGTGATACAGGTTTGATAGATTGACGGATATGCCAATCAATGCAGCTACTACAAGCACACCGCTAGCTTTAAAGAATTGTGGCAAGGTCTTGTTGCGCCATGCATCTTCAAAATAGGCTCCTGCAATGAAGAGGATGACGAACAGGAAGTAATAACTCATCTGTACGTGGTTCGACAGAATCTGCAGGGCAATGAACAATGCTGTAACGATACCTCCTGCCAGATATTTACCCCGGTATGCCAGTACGATACCTGCTATCGTGGGCGGTATATACGCCAGTGTGATAAACTTCCAGATGTGTCCGGCAGATATCAGAATGAAGAAGTAGGACGAGAATGCCCACATTAATCCGCCTAACCCTGCCAGCCATGTAGGTATGCCGAATGCACGCAGCAGGATGAAGAAGCCCAGCATCAGAATAAACGTCAGGTTGACATATGTGGGTAAAAATAGTCGGTACACTTTCTGCACCCATGTCAGCGGTTGAGTTGAATCGTAGCTGGGGGCTATCTGGTAAGTCGGCATACCACCGAATAAGGAGTTAGTCCAGCGCGTATACTCACCGGTTTCCTGGCGATACAAGCTTGCTTCTTGTCCGGCACCTGCACCGGCAGCCGTGTCATGTTGGAAAAGAATGCGGTCTTCTATATCCGCCGGAAAGAAGTAGGCGAATGAAAGTACTGCAAACGTAAGAATGACCAGGAGGTCAGGGAGGAGCTTTTTCATAAAAACGAAGTCTTTATGAAATTGACAATTGACAATTAACAATAGACAATGGCTATGCAGGATAACAGCGCAGCTTAATTGTCAATTGTCAATTGTCAATTGTCAATTTCGTTATTTTAATAGCGATAGTGTTCTGCCTTATACGGTCCGTCTACAGTTACACCGATATAGGCAGCTTGCTCAGGAGTCAGCTTCGTCAGTTTCACACCGATTTTCTCAAGGTGCAGACGTGCTACTTCTTCATCAAGATGCTTAGGCAAGCGGTAAACGCCGGTTTCATATTTCTTGTTGAACAACTCAATCTGAGCTAATGTCTGGTTGGTGAATGAGTTACTCATAACGAATGACGGATGGCCGGTAGCACAACCCAGATTCACCAGACGACCATCGGCTAATAGAATAATGCTGTGTCCGTCGGGGAAATAATAGCGGTCTACCTGCGGCTTGATGTTAACACACTTGATACCGGGATAATGTTTAAGAGCATCCACCTGGATTTCATTGTCGAAGTGACCGATGTTGCAGACAATTGCCTGGTCCTTCATCTGAGTCATATGGTCGATGCGGATGATGTCGATATTACCTGTTGTGGTAACAAAAATATTACCTTGTGTACAGGCCTCTTCCATAGTTACTACTTCGAAACCTTCCATTGCAGCTTGCAGGGCGCAGATTGGGTCTACTTCCGTAACCAGTACACGGGCACCGTATGAACGCATGGAATGTGAACATCCCTTACCTACATCGCCATA
>ENA-UEYG01002719-UEYG01002719.1-human-gut-metagenome-genome-assembly--contig:-NODE-2719-length-10821-cov-2.870905_pt1 | contig 10821 bp, 11 predicted proteins | sample MGYA00242933_ERZ507934 | MGnify/ENA primary metagenome ERZ507934 (study PRJEB26167, sample SAMN06115527) | human gut metagenome | host: Homo sapiens | place: China:Zejiang | collected 2015-11-10... | reverse complement strand
AGGCTATTATATCACGTTTGTCTTGTATGTCAATATTGTTAGGTAAAAATATTTATCTAATTATGCTGATCTCTTATTCTCTCTACCAGAAGCGAACATCATGCAAAAATTCGCACAGCATCATCCCCTGCAGCGCTGGCATTGCTGCTGACAGGTAGACGCAATGCAATACTTTGGGTGAGGGCACTCCCCCGCTCCGTCTATTGACAATTCCGCCACCTATAGATAAAAACGCCTGCAAACTCAGGCGTAAATCCGCCTTTATGCACAACGGCGTGATTGCCCGCGCTCTGGTGCTGGACAAGCTGGTTTCTACCTACCTGGCGCAGCACCCCGGCGCAGTGGTCAACATTACCTGCAGAGCATCTCCTTGCTTCTTACATATTTTTTATAATGCAGCAAACCCAATATTTTCTGGGTGACACACCGCACCACGGTCCACCAACATTATTCTTTATTTTTTACATTATTATCCTTGTTTTTGAAATATTGTACAGTGCCATCTACAATAGTGTCAGCCATTCTCCCACCAAAAACATCCTGAATAGTCCTTAAAATCAGCCCTTCCGTCCCGTTTCTCGTGACATTGCTTATTCCCGTTCCCAGCATCCCCTTCAAAGCCCCCTTGAATATGTCTCCCAGAACACCTTGCCGGGCATATTCCTTTGCCATGATGTATCTCGCTTCTTCAGGGTCCGCCACCTCTTTGCGGATGCGCACGTAATCCGGATTGTCCAGCATTTCCGGTTCCGGTTTCGCCATCAATCGGTCCATCTCCGTATCAATCCTTTTTGTGTAGGCGGCCATTCCCCCTTCGACACCACTGATGATGAGTGCTGCCGTCCCTCCCTTGACGCGGGCCGCCAGTCCGGCACCAGCCAGAGCATGTGGCAATTCGCGCACAAACTCTCCCGCTCCTTTTACGGACAGATAGCCGGGATTGTCCAGACTGGCATTGTCATTATCCTGACTTCGCAAATCCAGATGGCCTTTTGCTTTTTCCCGGAAATACTTTTTCAGCTTGTAGCCGCTGTATCCGCCCAGGTCTCTTATATAGTTCCTGCCATTGAACTGATTTTCAAAAAGCGAATAAGGTGCAGGAATAAACATGAAACGGTTTATTTTCTTCGTATCTTCCAGCAGATCCAGAGTGGTGGCCGCTTCGTTCCCCAGTTCGTACCCTCCGGCCATACCCGAATGGTATATATCCTTCCATTCCTGACTGAATTCTGCCTTGTTCCTGTCCTTGATGCTTTGCGCCCAATCCCCCTGCGCGGCATTGTCACTCCTGTTTCTGGAGTCCACATACATGCCCAGTATGCTCCGGTGATTCTCTCCCGGTGCCGGAAGGCCGTTGGCAAAGCGCTGCTCTTTTTCGTTTCCTTTCATGAATCGTTCGATAAAGGCGGCGTTTTCTTCTATCCGCCTTTTGGATTCGGCTGCCAGCGCTGAGGTGTCTTCACGGATGGTAAAACCTTCGTTGGCACTGTGTCCGGCAAGTTTTGCCTTTTCGCCGGGGTAGCTTTCTCCACTTCCTGTTGAGGGCGACATGGGCGGGATGGCATAGCCTTCGTTGCCTCCATCGATTTTCAAACTGTCTTCGTAGTTTCTCTCTCTTTTCGCTTCTTCTGTGGGACGGGTGTTGACGGTTTTGGTTCCGTAGTTGAACAGGCTGCCCGAACGGTTCTGACTGTCGGTGTCACCCGGGGCGGGTTCGATGGCGCTTCGAGGCTGCGGCCTGATGTCCGGCTCGTCGGGGATGTTGACGGCCGAAGCGGGTTTGCCCGCTTGCGTGGCGGTTCTTCCGATGGCGTTGTCCCTCTCCTGACTTTCGCGCAGGGTATCTTCGGTATCACGAAGGATGCCGGGTGGCTCGCCTGAGAGTCCAAACGGGTTTTCATACGGGTCTTTTTTCCGCTTTTTTCGTCCGTCTCCGGTGCTGTCATTGAACATGCCTTCGTCCCATCTGTATTCATTGCTGGCCATTTTTTTTCCTTTCTTTTGTCGTGCCCGGCGTCATGCCTGCCGACGCCGGGGCTTGTCTGTCCTGTCTGCCTCAAACCGGAATGCGGTGAATGCCGTCGTTTCCGATATCGGCCTGATTGTCGATGCCGTCCAGCTCGTCGCTGCTTTTCGGCAGTTCAGGCGAACGGCGGCGTCTCATGACACCGTAACGTGTCGCATCCCAGGCATGGTCTTCAACCGTGGTGTCCACGTCTTCCGGGTTCAGTTCGTCCGGCGGCAAGCCCGGCACTGTCCGCAGCCAGTGCTTGCACGTCCTGAAGATTTTGAGTTTTTCTTCCGCCAGCAGCCGGATGATTTCCTGCGCGCCATTGACGCGCGAGCCTTTGGCGTTCCATGCCTCCAGCCATCTCACGCCGTTGTCCCGGAAGATCTGTCCGATGGAACGGTCTGTCCCGTTTTTGGAAAAGATCGACGGGTCGGCCAGATTCAGGCGGTATTCATAGCCCAGCCGGTCGTCATGTTCTTCAATACGTCTGATTTTTCTGGCCACCTCTGCCGCGCCTTCGCGGCTGCCCTGCCCGGCTTTTTCGCCTGCGCCGTACAGTTCGCGCCAGAGATAGATGCAGCCATCGGAATCCATGGCGAACCAGTACACGGCATACGGGGCGGAATAGCCCCAGTCCATCGCTTTCCAGACCGTCCATGACGACGGGATCGGAAAAGGATCGACAATGTGTCTGGACGCGTCCCAGACCCCTTCGAGAAAGGAACCGACATGAATGTCCCAATCTCCGAGCAGCCATGCCTTTTTGCGGTTCGGATCGGAAATGGCCTCGAGTGTCGGCAGGTAATTCGGGTCGTTTTTCAGCAAATGCTCGTTTTCATAGATTGACGAATGAATGCGTACGCGAGGCTGCTGGCCTTCTTCCCGGATGATGGTTCCGGCGGATATTTCGCCGATTTTATAGCGTGCCTTGACGGCGCCATGCCCCACACCGAAAGGATTGCAGGTGGCACGGATCATGCGCGGCATGCCCGGAAAGGAGGAACGGCACGTTGACAGCATGGCCTCGAAAAAGGACAGGTCTTTCCAGTTGGTCAGTTCCTCGAACCCGAGCCAGGGATATTCATGCCCGTGGTAATTCCAGTAGTCGTCCTCCGTCGCGCCATAGCGGAAATACAGGATTTCACCGGTCGGCCATGTCCAGCGGTATTCGGACTCGTTAAACTTCGCGCCAGGAAAAATGGAATAAAACCAGCGCTTCGATTTGGCCACCACGTCGGCCAGTTGCGGATAGGTCAGCCGGAACAGCGCCCCGCGCCAGTGTTCGCCAAAACCACGCCCGCAATACTGCGCGAACGACATCAACAGCGCATCGGTCTTGCCCCCGCCCCGTGTCCCTTCCAGCAAGGCCTCGAATACCGGACAGGTCAGAAAACGGGTTTGTGACCCCGGCAACGGTTTCCAGATAACGTTGGGTTCTTTATCGGATACCTCGTCCGCGATTGCATCGGTTTGATCGGAATTCACTCTTCACCTCCATTCAGATACCGTACCGGTTATATTCCCGAGCTATCCACTGGCACAAAACAGCCAATGGAAAAGCGGGAAAGGCCGTTTTTCCGGCCTTTCCCGCTTCATTCAAGACACAACCGGCATGACTGGCCCACCGGTTCAATAACCGCCGTTATCGTTGCCGGAAGATCGTCCGTTACCCCGGCCGATATTGTTGATGCGCGCCTGCAAGCGGGTATACGGGGTGGAACCCTCCGGAAAAGACTGTGGAGGGGGCATACCCGGAATACTTGCTTTCTGCTCCGGGTGTTGCATCTGCTGTTCCATCATGCCGCTCTTGTGCATCCAGTCCATGACCTTGCCCATCACTTCCGGATTGCTGAACAATTGCTGCATCGAATCCAGCGCTTCCTTGCCCATCATCTGGCCGCCCTGACTGCCCGCCATTTCGTAACGCCGCAACATGGACGGATCATTTTCGCCGCCTTGCGAACGCATCCCGCGAGCCGCAATCTCACGCAGGCGGTCGATCACTGGCTGGTAATCGCTGCCGTAGCCACGGTTGTCATTCATTTCATAATCACTCATAAAAATTCCTTTCACTCCAATTTCACTTCGTAACAGGAAACCCTTCACGGATTTCAAAAACTGCCACCTCATTTGCGCGGCTGTTTTGCACAAGAGAGGTGGCAATGCCTTCATTCGTTTTCGACTGGACGAATCCGTTCAGTCAGCGGACGAAACTCCTTTTTCCCATTCCTGCATCGTCGGTACCGGCGGCACGAGCAAGACGCCCGATTGCAGTGTCTGGCCGTTCGACGTCATATCCATCTTGTCGGTAAACATCTTCATATGCTTGCCCAGCAACTCCAGTGCCCGGTTGGCCGAGGCCGGCTCGAACATCATCCCCTCGACCTCGACCGGTTCCGCCGTGCCTTCCCGGGCGTTCTTGACAATCGTCATGATCTTCACCGAACGACGCCCCATGCAAATGTCGCGCAATTCGCGCAAATCCTCGATGACCTCGTCCTGACACAATTGTGTGCGTCTGGCCCGTTTGTCCATGGCTTTGGACACGGCGTTTTTCACGTCTTCCTTCATCAGGAGGCGGCAGGCATGCTGACGGGCACTGGCAGGCGAATAACCTGCCCGGATGGCAGCCTGCGTCGCATTCAGATCAAGCAGATATTCCGATACAAACCGCTCCTGCCTTGCCGTCAGGCCTGCCCCGTCAACTCCCGCACGACGTTTTTTGCCTGACTGCCTGTCAGGCGTCAGGATGACTTCGTTTTTGCATTCTTCTTCCAATTCATTTCCTCCTTCACCGCTTTTCGGCTGATACATCCCGGGCAAGTCCCTTCTTCCGCCTTGCCATCCGTTTTCACCGGTTTACACTGCTGCCTTTTCGGCTGGCGCCCGGACGAAGACGATGGCCGGGCAGATGCCCTGGGCAGGTTCGTGACGATCCGGTCGCCATACACACCCATTTTCCTGAAGCGATCCATCTGCCCGATCAGCGCAACGGCACATTCAAGCCCCAGTTCATCCTTTAACAACTCCACCAGGTCATCACCCCGGATAAAACCGTTCTTTTCCAGCATGTCCTTTTCAAGGCGTTTCGACAGGGAAAGGCCAATACCGCCGGCAAATTCATGCCTGACGTATTCGATCATCGGAAAAATGATTGTTTCACCATAAAACCGGTTCATCAGGAAAACACTGTCATCTGCCTCATTAACATCAACCGCTTCATCCTGATCACCTTCCAGCCGGAATTCACGGTCACGGCAGGCAAACTGGCACGATATCGATGTTCCCGTATCGGCCCGTGTTGCCGGCGGGTTTCGAGTGCAGTTCTTTTTCATAGACTTCCTTTCACTGTTCGTCACTTTTGTTGCCATCACTGGCCGTCAACACGGCCAGAGCTCCCGGAAGAAAAGAGGTCACGGGCTTTCGCCAACCCTGCGCATCCCGTTTGCGCCTGTCATTTGTCCGGCTTTCCCGGCATCCATTTCCTCCCGGATTTTTTAAAATCCCATCTATACTTATAACCCCATTTCAGACCATCTCCGGACATTTGTGGCACATTTGTGAAGGTATTGCACAAAAAACAGGCAATAAGGCATGAAAAATGATCAAAAAAACATCAATCAGACCGTTTTGTGTCTGATTGATCGCCTGTTTTCCGGCTTCACGCCCCCAATTTCCGGCATGTTTTTAACCACAGGCCAAACGTTTTCAGTCTTTTCTGAACGAGTATCCCATGATCGCATGGTCGGCAGCGAAGGCCTGACGCTCGAAAAACGGGACGGACTGGTTGCCCGGCAAAACGAAAAGTGTCTCGAATGAATGGGTTCTTGCCCAATCCTGAACGGTATCCATCAATTCGGCGGCAATGCCCCGATTGCGGTAAGCAGGCAAGGTAAAGACGTTCGCGACATAGCCCAGTCGCAAACGCTCACCGGAAGGCACAGGCATCTTTTCCAGCATGCCGATATAGACGGCCGAAACGATCCGGCCTGCCTCTTCGGCGACCCAGCAGATGTAATCCACGCCGATAACCGTTTCAAGGAAAGTGAGAAAACGTCTCGTGAAGGCTTCCTCCGTCATTCCCGGGAAATCCTTGTTTTCAGTGACATACATCCAGTACAGGTGGGCCATTTGCCCGTAATCGGCTGGCCGGGCTATCCGAAATCGCATGATTGGCTCCATAAAAATGTAAAAATATGATTCATTCCATGATAAGCCGACCCGTTAGCAGGTAAAATCCGTTTTTTACAGACTGTGCCTTCAGTCTACAAGGATCAGGACAAGCTCCCTGATACTTTTTCCGTCATCCTGAACCAGTGTAAAGCGTAAAGACGAGTGCCCGATGAAAAGATTTTTTGCCTTATCCCTGTCCACCCTGCTGGCTTCCCTGTCCCTTGTCACGGCGTCGTGCCTTGCCAGTCCGCTTCAGGAAAACATCGATGCCATCGTCAGGGACAAACCCGCGCAAATCGGTGTCGTCATCGAAGGTTTCGACTCCCATCAACATGCCGGGTTCAATGAAAACACACGCTTTCCCATGCAAAGCATCTTCAAGTTCCCTGTCGCGCTGGCTGTCCTCGATCAGGTCGACAAAGGTAAAATCAACCTCGATGAAACGCTCCTGCTGAAGCCGTCCGACCTTCTTCCCAACACACACAGTCCGTTACGGGAAAAATATCCCGATGGGAATGCAGCCGTTTCCATCCGCGAAATCCTGAAAGAAACCGTCACCGCTTCAGACAATAACGGTTGCGACATCCTGCTGCGTCTGGTCGGAGGCCCGCAGGCGGTCGACCAATACATCAAAAAACTCGGTATTACCGGTATGCAAATCGCCGTCAACGAGCAGCAAATGCATGCCGAAAAAGACGCCCAGCACCAAAACTGGGCCACCCCTGTCGCCACAACCCGATTGCTCCGGCTCTTTCACGACGGCAGACTGTTGAAACCCGACAGCCAGGAATTTTTATGGGCAGCCATGCGGGATTCCGTCACGGCGCCGGGACGCTTGCGCTCGCCATTGCCCGCCGGAACGCACCTGATCCACAAGACCGGCACCAGCGATTATTCCCCCAGAGACGGTTCCACCGTCAATGATGTCGGCATCATCATCCTGCCCGACGGCAATCCCGTATTCGTCAGCGTCCTGATTTCCGGCTCTAAAATGTCGATGATGGATACGGAAAAAATCATCGCGTCCGTCTCCGGCGTGGCATGGGACTATTTTTCGCAGGAAAAGCCGGGGCTCTCGATCAAAAAAACCGGCAAGCAGCTTCGTGAACTGATCGGCATCGAAAATCCGTAAGCCACAGGCGAAACCGCCCCCTGCTGAAACATCCCTGAAACAGCCTTGTCAGGCGTTTCTTGCCGGTTCATGTCGTCAATGCACCAGTGGCATTGACGACAGACAAACGCTTTCCGTTCCCGTTTGATTCCCGTTCAACTGCATCACCATCGTGTTTGCCCCACTCTTTTTCACGGACTACAATCTGGACATGTCCCGGCATGCGTCTGGCAAACATATCCGGTTTCACTCGTCTGGTTTCAATAAAACGGCTTTCCGGCAGAACATGACATGAAAAAAACGGTCGCCTTCCTCTTCTCCGGTTTGATGGCTTTTACATCATCCATACTGGCCCACCCCCTTCAGGAACAGGTCAACGCTATTGTCGCGTCCCATCGTGCCCGGATCGGGGTCGCCATCGAAAATGCCGATGCAAGCGAGAAAGCCGGGTATCAGGACGAAACCTTTTTCCCGATGCAAAGCGTTTTCAAATTCCCCATTGCACTGGCAGTGCTCGACAAGGTCGACAAAGGCGAACTCCGCCTGAACCAGCGTATCTTCCTGAGAAAATCCGACTTGCGTCCCGGTACCTGGAGCCCCCTGCGCGAGAAATACAAAAACGGGAACGTTTCCGTTCCCCTGAAAGAAATCCTGCGCACGACGATGAAGGACAGCGACAACAACGGGTGCGACATCCTCCTGGGACTGGCAGGAGGCCCGCAAGCCGTCACGGCTTACCTGCGGCGGATCGGGATTGAAAACATGACCGTCGCCACGACAGAGAGAGCCATGCATGGCGACTGGGCCATTCAGGCCAGAAACCGCGCAACACCCGCCGCAACCAACCGTCTGTTGAAGCTGTTTTATGAAAAGAAACTGCTGAAACCCGACACGCAGGCTTTTTTATGGGCGGCCATGCGTGATTCGATGGTCTCGCCTGAACGGCTCCGCAACGGTCTTCCTCCCAAAACCCCCCTGATCCATAAAACCGGCACGTCAATGGCGTTTTACAAAAAACAGGGCAATACCGTCAACGACGTCGGCATTGTCATCCTGCCCGATGGCAAGCCGCTCTTCATCAGCGTCCTCATCTCCCACGGCAAGGAACCCAAAGCGGTGACGGAAAAAATGATCGCCCGTCTCTCCCGCGCGGCATGGGAACACTTCACGCCCGACTCTCCCGCCATCGCCAGCCGTTGATTATTTGCCGCACCCCCCTGAAAAAACCGGTGTACCAGCTGACCGATGTTTTTTGCCTTGTTAAACTCGACCCGTCAAGACCAGATATGGTCTATCGCCATGAACAGGCCAAAACATATTTTCAGGGAGAACCATGAGTAAAACACACGAAACAAACTGGATCGACAGCGGCAAAAAACCGAGAACTTTCAGCGAAATGCGGGAAGCGTTCAGCCAGATACGCGGCATGATGAGCGACTGGCGGAAAAGACAGGAAACATGGGACAACACCCCCGACGGGGATCTCGAAACGCGCGTCGCGAACCTGTCAGCGCTGGTGGAAAAAATGAAAGCGTCGGCCATGTGCCGGTCTCCATTGCAGGACGATATGGAATTGGCTTATCTTCTGGAATCAGTCGAAAACGTCATGGCCGTTCCTCCCGGAACCGTCGTCCATGTCTGCTCCCACCATGCCCCTCGTGGCTATCTGAAAGCGGATGGCTCAGCCGTCAGCCGTGAGCAATACCGGAAACTGTTTAACGTCATCGGCGTCTATTTCGGCTCCGGCGACGGCGTGTCCACCTTCAACCTGCCTGACTTGCGGGGGGAATTTATCCGTTCCCTTGACAATGGCCGGGGCGTCGATGCAGGCCGTGAACTGGGAAACGTCCAGATGGATGAATTCAAAAGCCATTACCACGGTTTTCTTGACCGCCCGAACATGCGGCTGGAAAGCGGCGTCTATACCTGGACGCCGCAGGTCATGGAAGTGGCCGAACAGGATTCCATCGCAACGACCCGTGCAGGTGGCTCGGAAACACGTCCGCGCAACATCGCCCTGCTGGCGTGCATCAAGATATAAGGACGTTCAGGCATTCTGAACCTGTTTTTTCAGCGCCCCTCGTCTTTCCGCCAGATACACACCCGCCAGAATGAGGACACATCCTCCGATGGTCATCAGCGTAATGGGCTCATCCAGCAAAGACCATGAAGTCAGCATGGCGACCAGCGGGACGATGTAAATGTAATTCGTGGCATGGATCGCACCGAGCTCCTTGACGGCAACGTTCCACATGATGAAGCACAGCATCGAGGCGACGAGGGCCAGAAAAAGCAGGTTCATCCAGACAAGCGGCTGCATCAGGATCGCCGTATCCCAGTGAATCGGGTCGAACGCCATATACGGCAGAACCGTGAGCACGCCATAGAAAAACACCTTGCGGGTGATAAACAGCGTCGGATAACGGGTATCGAGGCGTTTGAGGATCAGGCAGTAAAACGCCCATGACAGGGCCGCCACGGCAGTGAGCAAATCACCGGCCGGTGACAGTTTCAACACGAAATGTCCGTTGAAAACGACCAGCGCCACGCCAAAGAGCGCCATGATCGACCCGACAATCAGGCTTCGTCTCAATTTTTCATTCCGGTAAAACAGCACCACCAGAAACGCCGTCAAGAGCGGGGCAATACAGACGATCAGCGACACGTTCGACGCCAGTGTCAATCCGAGCGCCGTGTTTTCCGTCACGAAATACAGCGCCCCGCCGCAAAAACCGGCCGCGACCATCCACAGCTCGTCCTTCAGGTTATCGGCAAACAGGCGTTTGGGCGCGAGAAACCAGATACACACATACGCCATCACAAACCGGTAAACAAAGATATCCACGGGAGACAAACCATGCTGGATCAGCACTTTTGTCGAGACGAACGTTGTTCCCCAGATGGAAACGGTCACGAGTGCCATCAGGTGATACCAGATTGAGTGTTTGTAAGTCATAGGAAGTTCAAAAAAAGCCGGAAATCTTCCGGCAAGCCCTTTCGCCCGCTTGTTATCCGGACGAAAGAAAGGATTCTAACCGATTCACCTGCCAGTGAAGAAAAAAACTGTTTTGATGCGAGTTTCATCTCCAAAACCAACTTACTGCAGGACAAATTCCACAATTATTATAGAGATAGACGTATAAAACGCCATAGATAGAATAAAAATAAGGAAATAATCCTGCAATTTGCCTTTATACTGACTAAATTCTTCAATTAAGCTGAAAAACCGGCAAAGAACAGGAAAAAACACCATGACGCGACTCGACAAGACCGACCTGAAAATACTGGAAGCCCTGCAAAACGACGCACGGATCAATGCCAAGACACTGGCAGCCGATTTGCACCTGTCAAAAACCCCGATTTACGAACGCATCAAACGGCTGGAAGAAGAAGGCGTGATCAAGCAGTACGTGGCACTCGTCGATCCGGAAAAGATCGGGCTGCCGCTCGTCGTTTTCTGCAACGTGACCCTTTCCACACACGACAGTGAACACATCCGGGAATTTCACGAAGCCATTGCCGATAT
>ENA-UEYG01002715-UEYG01002715.1-human-gut-metagenome-genome-assembly--contig:-NODE-2715-length-10827-cov-6.355628_pt1 | contig 10827 bp, 11 predicted proteins | sample MGYA00242933_ERZ507934 | MGnify/ENA primary metagenome ERZ507934 (study PRJEB26167, sample SAMN06115527) | human gut metagenome | host: Homo sapiens | place: China:Zejiang | collected 2015-11-10... | reverse complement strand
ATGGGCTTTCCTTGTTGAACATTCAGTTTCTTGTTCTCGTTGAGCTCTTTGACGCATTTCTGGAAGAATGCCTCTTCCACAGTATTATGAGTATGGGCGTAGAGAAGAATCGATCCGCGATGCTGGCCGTTCCACATCAGGATGGGATAGTGCATCAAGCAGAGCTTGTATGTCTTTCCATCAAAGGAATCGGCAATCTCCCGGTAGTCAGTGATTTCCTCAAAGAGCCGCTGATAGCGATAGTCGGACAGGTCATCGTGGTTACCGCGAAACAAAATCTTCTTGCCCTTCAACTGGGCAACCAGCGCGAGTAGTGCACTGTTCTTACCCCGCATGGCCATATCGCCCAGGATATAGACGGTAGTGAAAGCGCTTTTAGACCGCGGTACCACAATGGAGGTCGCCTATGGAAGATGAAAAAATCATTGGGCTATATTGGGAGAGGAACGAGGATGCCATTACAGAAACCTCCTCAAAATACGGAAAGCTCTTTTTTCGCATTGCCAGTAATATCCTACTAAACCATGAGGACAGCGAGGAATGTGTGAACGATACATATTTAGGCTTATGGAATGCCATTCCCAAAGAAAGGCCGTCACCGTTTTCCGTATTCGCAAGTAGAATTACCAGAAATCTTGCCCTGAAAAAGTATGAATACCTCTCCGCAGAAAAGCGAAAGCCAGAGGCGATTTGTTCATTTGAAGAACTTGGTGACTGTGTTTCTGGCAAGGAGTATGTTGAAAGTGAAGCAGAAAATCGGCGCATCGAGCAGCTTATCGACACATTCCTTTGTCAGATAGGGGAAGAAAAGCGCAACATTTTTTTATGCCGATACTGGTATTTGCTATGGTTTTTATTGCCTTTATCTTATTTTTAATACTCTTTTAGAAGATGTTTCCTCAAATGTCGATGCAATGAATGAATCTAATCTACCACTCTATATTTTGTTCTTTGTAATAGCAATGCATAGTATTTCTATTACCTTAATATATAGAGTTCTAAGACCAGCTGAATAGAGAGTGTGCAGATGTTTCAGGCTCTAATAGCTATAGTGTATAGAGCCCTCTCCAGCGGCCACAGAGATAGGACCTCAGTGGCCGCAGGAATAACTATAGTGGATTTTCAGAAAAGACCATGCCAACAACAAATGGACCTATATCATGAAGAACATTGTTTATATTCTTGTTCTTTCTCTGTACTGGTATATCCTCCGGTAGAGTAGGTTCTTCTGGATGCGCCATGATGACGCCACCCTATGGACAGATTTTTAGGAGAGAAAAGGTCACAGTCCCCCCTTGGCGGGAGACTGTGACTTTTTTGCCGCTGTCAGGCGGTACAGATTGCTGGTAAGGCTGCCGTTGGCGCGGTGGCGCTGCCGCTTCTCAATGAGCTGCCTGTGTTCCAGATCTGCCAAGGCCCGCTGGACGGTGCGGGGTGAGAGGCCCAACTCACCGGCGATGGTCTTGATCCCCGGCCAGCAGACGCCGGAGGCATCCGCGCGATCCCGGAGGTAGATGTAGACCGTCTTTTCCCGGTGGCTCAGATCCTCGGCGTAAATAAAGTTAAATTTGCTCATTTGCTATCCTCCGTGTTGTAAGGGCTGTTTTCGCGGCGGTTCTGAATATTGCGGGCCAGCTCGTCGCGGTTCACATAGGAGATTTTTCTGGCCGCCCGCTCCGGCATCCGGTACCCATCGGGATCGAAGGTGATGCCCCAATCCAAAAACAGGCGCAGTCTCGTCCGCATGGGATGTGTTCCTGTTTTCATCACCACAAATTCGCCCTTGGGGATGGACTTCAATTCGTCTGGCGTCATGAGCGGGCGCTCCATCATCTGCAAGGACTGGCTGCTCTCCTTGCCCTGGCTGACGGAGCCGGAGAGCACCGTGCGGCTGCCAAGGGCGGTGGAGAGGGCCTCCGCGGTTTTGCTCTGGGGCGAAAAGCCGCCGAAGATGGTATCCTGACAGTTATCGCAAATGATCTCCGCACCTTCTTTACCATAGTTCTTCTCCAGTTGGGCAAGGCTCTGGATGATGGGAACCAGCGTCAGGCCGCGGGAGCGTCCCGCGCTGAATAGGGGCAGAATGTCAAAGGGCGGCATGGTGCCCAGCTCATCGCAGAACAGCACCACGCGGTTTTTGAGCCTGCCGCCGGTTTCATCCGCCACGGAGAACAATTCGCGGGACAGATTTTGGATCATGAGCGACGCAATGAAATTCTTTGCCGGATCTTCTTCCGGTAAAATCAGAAAGATGGCGCACTTCTCCGCGGCAAACATCTCCGCGTTGATGGGACTGTCGTAGCAGATGACCTGCTCCAACTCCGTGTCCAGGAAGGCGTTCAGACGGGAGAGGACGGTGGACATGACCGAGGCCATCGCCTGATCCGCCGCCGTCAGCGCCGCGCCCGCCAGCCACCGTGCCTTATGCTCCGGCGGCAGAATGTCCACCAGCAGCTGAAAGCCGTTTCTGCCCCGTGAGCTCGGCATCGCCAGCAGATCCTGCACCAGCTTGAAGGCCGACACGATATGCCGCTTTTCCGGCTCTCCGTCCTTTGGCGGCACGAATTCCGCCAGCAGCAGCACAACGGCCGTCAGCAATCCCTCGGCGCTGTCATAGAAGTAGGCGTTATCACCATATTGGGAGGCGTCACCGTCCGGGCTGATAATGGTCTTGGCAAGGATCTTGGCGTACTTCTCCGCCTTGGCCCGCGCCGCCAAGTTGGACGGATCTGCTCTCGCCAGATCCATGTAGTGATTCATCAGCGTCAGGAAGTTGAAGCCATCCGAGCGGGTGGGATTCCGCAGGTCGATGACGGATACCCGGTAGCCGTAGTACCGGGAGGCGATGGCGCCGTAATTCCTCGCCAAGTCTCCTTTGGTGTCCAGCGCCAGAAAGCTCATGCCGCAGGCGCAGGCGTATTCCAGATTGGGGTACAAGAAAAACGCTGTCTTGCCCACGCCGGAGGCGCCGATCATCAGACAGTGGATGTCGTCGCTGTCCACCAGCGCCCGGATATCCCCCTGTTCCTCGATCACCTTTTTGACTTTTGAAAGCACCTTTGATTTTTTCTTTGGTTTCCGTTTCTGCTTTCCCGCCACAGGACGGCGCAGCTTTTCCAGCAGCTTGCGGGAGGTTTTCAGCAGGATTCCTCCCTTGCTTTTACGCTTATCACCGCCCACGCTGCCGAGGATGAGCCCCTGCTCCGTGGGCAGCTCCTTCCCCTTGCGCCAGCGGCGGGGACGAAAGGGTACGGTGTGATAGGTCTTGCTGATCTCCTTGGGCGTCGCCCACCGCGCCGTGCCGTGCTGGCCGTCGCCCACCGTCTTGCTCTTGATGCGGTCAAGGGAGTAGCTCTTGGAGAGGAAGGATGCCATGAGCAAAAACACCAGCAGAGCGCCGCAGAGGGCGAGGAAGATCCATGTATCCCCGTTCATGGCTGGCTCTCCTTTTTTTCGAATTTGGCACGGAGGTCATCGTTCCAGTCCTTGCGTACCGGACAGAGCCGCTCCACCTCCAAGCCCATGTCCTCCAGCGTATCCGTCATGCGGTCGCAGGCGTCATTGCCCGCGTCATCGTTGTCGAGGCAGAGGTACACCGTGTCCAGCTTGGGGTTCTGCCGCAGCCGTTCCAGCACCGGCTGAATGGATGTCCCGCAGCAGGCGACGTAGCTGTGCTCCTGCCATCCGTAGGGGTAGAGGGTGATGTGGGAGAGCAGGTCGATGGGGGCCTCGAAGACATAGAGGGACTTGTCCGTGCCGTTTTTGTGGAAGCAATGCTCACTTGCGCTGCCCTCAATGTTCATGCGGAACACCCGGCCCTCGCTGTTGGTGCTGCGGATGTGGGCGTGTTTTGCTTCGCCGCTGCCATCCACTCCAACGAAAACGCAGTTGTGATGCTTATCCTCGTAGAGCAGCTTTTCGTGTACGAAATAGGAGATGACCTCCCGGTCAATGTGGCGCTGACGCATGAGGTAGGCATACATACGCCGCATGGTTCCGTAAGGCTCCGGCAGCGCGAAGGGCTTCGGAGCCTCCTTTGCGGGCTTTGCCTGCTCATACGATTTTCCATTCTTTCTGCCCAGCAAAAGCAAAACCGCCTCCTGATAAGGGAGACGGTAATAGCGTTGCACGAAGCTGACGGCATAGCCGCCCTCGCGTTTGGAGTGGTCGAACCACTTGTTGCCCCGGACGGTGATGCTGGGATCGTTGGGTGTGCGGAACTCCCGGCCGGAGCGCACAGGTCGTTCCCCCTGGGCACGCAGCAGAGACACGAGGTCTGTGTTCCGCGCCCGCGCCTTTTCCTCCGGCGTGAAATAAATATATTTGCTCATGATATTTCCTTTCAAAATTCTGCTTTGCGCTATCTGAACGTCTGTTCTTCGTGGTCGTCCGGCTTGTGTCCCATCGCCAGCCGCTTGCGCTGCAATTCCTGACGGCGCTTGCGGTCGATCTGCAAGCCGCGGTGGATCTGATCGATCTTGCTGTTGTCCTCAAAAATTCTGCTCATGTGATGCAGCATCCGCACGACGGTTTCACCCACCGTGGGGGCACGATAATCTGATCCTGCCGGTGCGGTTTGCCCTGCTTGACCGGATGGCTGTGAGTGCGTCGGAGTCATTTCGCCCACAGGCGGCACGGCGTCTTTGGAGGCGGCAGCGTCAGCGGAGCCGGGATCTTCCGGTGCGGTACTCTCCGCACGGTCAGATTTGGGCTGTGCGGGAACGGTTGGCGCTGTGGATTCTACTTTGGCTCTCGTGGCCGCCGCGGAATTCTCAGGCGAGAGGGATTCCACCGATGTGGCAGAAACTCTTTGTGCATCCGCACACCTCTGCCGCTCAGCCATCCATTGCAGTGTTTCCTGAATGACCATGTTGCGGACACTCCGGAACTCCTTTTGCCGGGAGAGCGGCAGTCGCTTGGGCGGCTGCTGATCGTAGTCCAGGCACACCTGCTCGTAGAGCGTCTGCCACGTTTCATAGGCGGCGGACACCCGCTCGTCCTTCGCCAACTCCTCCACGATGGCGTCCACGATGGCCTTGACCCTTGGCGGCAGGTAGCCGTAGACCTTTCGGCCCTTGACCGTCAGCAGACGCTCTGCTAACTCCTCGGTGAGCTGCTCCAGCCGTGGGTTATCCACTGCACCATGTTTCAGTTGTGCGATGCATTCCACCATGGCCTTGCGTGTTCGTGTCTGGAGTTCCTGACGCGCGATGTCCTTTTGCTGGTAGATGTGCATCCGATCCGCGTGGTAGATCCGTCTGGCGAAGACGGATTTCATTTCCCGGATACCATCCTTGGTGAGGTAGCCCTCCTTGGGATTTGCGGAGAAGATGATCATGTGGATATGCACCTGATTCGGCTTTCGGTGGAAGGCGGCATACCAGTGCAGGTTGTTCGGCTGGATCTTATACGCCGCGGCGATGTCGCAGACGGAGGCGTTCACCAGAGCCTGCCAGTTTTCCGCGTTGTCATAGCCAAGCCGCTCCGCGTCCTCACGGCGCAGCGCAATCACCGGCGTCCACACATTTCCCGGATGCTCTGCCACCTCCCGTACCGCCTGCGCGAGATTTTGTACCTTGCCGTGAGCGTCCCACAGACCGTGTTCGCCGTCCTTCTGGACGCCGGGGCGGTGGGAGATGTAGTCGATGAAATTTTCCTTTTGATCCAGCGCCTCCATGTAGTCTTCCCGCACCTGCTGGATGAACGCAGAGGCATTGCCCTGGGTGGGATGCTCCAGATACTCCTCGTACTCAATGAGTTCCCAACAGGAGGGAAAGGACTTCAGCAGCCGTGCGATAAAGTCCTGCTGCTTTTTTGTGGCGGGGAGCGTACTGCGCTCATCCGCCAACAGCTCCACGCCGGGACGGGTAGCGACGTAGCGGGTGCGCTGGGCCAACTTCGCGGCGTTCTGTCCGCCCTTGAGGTAGGGGGAGATCAGTACGATCCGGGCCATGCGTCATCCGGCTCTATGCGCCGCTGGCTCCGCACCGCGTTTTCAAAACTCACCTGACCGTTGGTGCGCTTCACCTCATCCACGGCGTAGGCCCGCAGCTCCCGCGTGTGGATGGGATCGGTACGGAAGTGGGCGGCGATGGTGTGGCACAGCATATTCAGCTCCACCGCGCACTTGAAAAGAATGCGGCAGAGCCGATTGTTGTTGTCGTCCAGCGTACCCTGAATGGCGGTGAGGATGGCTTGGGAGAGGTAGGCGGTGTTGTCCTCGGTGCCGAGATAGCCCATGTAGAACCGCAGGGCCTTGTTGATAAATTCACTGCGGTTTTTGCAATTATCCGCGGCCAGCCAGCCGTCCATACGGGGGATTAACTTGGCATCCAGCCATACCACCGTGCGCTCGATCCGCTTTTCGTCATTTTCCTGCATTTTTGCAGCTCTCCTTTCTGAAAAGGCGCAACCTCTTGTCACGCCTGCGTTTTTGCGGGTAAGGTGCACCTGTTTTCCATCAAGACCCGCAAAAGGTGCACCTTGTCCAAACCTCTGAAAGCCCCGCACTGCGGGGCTTTGTGGCTGAGAGGTGCCCAATTAGGGGCACCTCTCTTTATCTTGTGCTTTTATCGAACGGGCAAATAAGGGGCGAAACCCTCCGAAATGGGGCATGGCCAGGAGGTGAACACCCATCCCCAATGGCTCGGTTTCCCACTGTCGGAGCAGGATTCACCGGGCCTTTTCACACATCGCCCACAAACGCCGCAACGTTCGTTTCAAGAGGCTGCGGCGGGTACACACGCCACCCCAGCCCCTAACCGCGCACACAGCGGCTCACACGGCGAAACACGGGGCCTTCTCTCCATCGGCCACAGCGTGGCTTTGTGCTGTTAGCGAAATTGCCACCGAAAGAATAGCCGGAGAAAGTGGATGCACGCCCTACGGCGTGTGTCCGCTTTCTTCGGCGTCGCGGCCCCGCTGGGCTGCGCAGCCTGGACGCTGTTGTTTCCGCAGCCGTGAGCGTTTCAGCCTTGCTGAGTTTGTACCTACAGTTTCATCACCGGACCCTGCCGCTGTTCCGGTTCCTCTCGAAACTGCTGTGCGTAGTCGTGGAGACTCATACCAGTCTGCTTCTGACAGTATTCCTCCATCTTCCGCAGCAGCACCTCCCGCTCCGCCGCGTTGAGCTGGTAGCTCCAGCTCTCCTCTGTGCCATCCGCTTTGCAGAGATTCAACTCCAGCGTGTCGCAGGGTCTATCCTCCGCGATGTCATAGTTGGCGTAGATGTTGAGCCAGTCATCGTTCTCGTCAGTACAGACGAAGATGCCGAAGACTGCGTCCACATCGAACTCCGTCCGCACATAAAAATTGAGCTTGCCGTCCGACTCGATGATCTCATCACCGAAAGAAAAAATCCGCGCGGAGAGGTGTCCCGCCGAGGTGATCTCCTTACCGCTCAGATGATCCAGCAGCTTGCGCCACTGATCATCACTCGACGCGAATTGTGACCGGGTGGCATGGTACGCCGCCACGGATACATCCCGCATCGCCCAGGTCTGCCAACCGTCCATGATGTGTACGGCGGAGAACTCCCGCTTGTCGAAGTTGATGTCGAACTCACCGCGCACCTTGCCGGTGTTCTCCATGCGAAGGGCTGTGAGCGCGTTGTACTCCTGCACCGTGATGGGTTGCCCATTCGCGAACAGCTTGATGAACAGATCCGGCGCGGTGCCTTTCTCCGCAGTGACATAGCCGCGCAGCCTTTCCGCGGCATCCAGCAGTTCCTCACCGGGCGAGGTTTTGAAGTACCACTCCTGTCCGTTCTCTACCACATGGTAGGCGGCGTAGGTACGGGCAGCCTCCCTCGCTTCACGCTCCGCGACGTCCTCCGCGTAGATCTCGGCACTGATGCGCTCATACTCACGCTCCGGGAGTTGGTTGCACAGCTCATCCAGCACATCCTCCAGATGCTCCTGCAAGGTTTCATCCTTGAGATGCTTCTCGATGGCATCCTTCCATCGCCGGTCGATCCACAGTGTGATGTCTACATGATCTGCCATCTCACTCACCATTCCTTTCGCCAGTGGGCTGCGTCAACGCGGAGGGAATCTCCTCCCGCGGCTGCGGCTTCGCCGGTCTTGCCGGACGGCGGGGACGGGCAGCGGGCGCCGCGCGGCTGTCCAGATACTCCCGCACCGGCTCCGGCACCTCGGATTCATAAAGGCATTTGAGCAGCTCATCCAACTGTGCTTGCACGCTGGTGTTCTTCTTTTTAAGTGAAAATTCGAGAGCGGCAAGCTGCTCGCTCTCGAATGAGATCGTGACATTTTCCTTTTTCATAGTTGGTATGTTCCTCCTATTTCATCCGCATCGTTGGGGATCTCATTCGCTGCGCTTCTTCGCGCAGATCAGAGAGTAGGCTGGAAAAGGTTTCACCCTCATCCGCACTCTGATGCTCCAGCCAAGCCTCTCGGAGAACCGCCAAAGGGTTTTCCGTTTGCAGTAAAAATTGGAGCTCCTCTCTGGACAGATTTTTCCCCTGTACCGTCAGTTCACTGCGGCACACCTGCATGGCGGAGATCTCCGCCGCGGACTGGATCAGCTCGTCACGTTCCAGATGATCCAGCCCACGCATAAAGTCCGCCATCTCTGATTCGGTTCGCTCAAATAATAGGCCCCACAGTTCGCCGGAGGTCAGTTCCTTGTGGCTGATGATTTCACCGGCAAGGAATTTTGGCACATCGATGACCTCCGCGTTGCGGAACGCCATGTCGCCGCGGTAGCCGATCTTCAGCAGAGAGAATTCTCTTGCCGCCCGCGCCAGTTCTTTGGGACTGCCGGGAGGGATCTCCTGATTCCAGCGGTACCAGTTGTCAGGCTGATCACAGGGGCTGAGTTTGAGCAGCACATGAGCCTCTGGCACGAACTTGGGATAACGGCAGAGCTGACCGCCTACGGCGTAGTAGGGCTTGCCCTCACAGAGAACCGTCTGCGCCATGTATGCCCGCATCTTATCGAGGCTCTCGCAGAACCAGCATTCCGTATCATCAAAGCGACGAATCACGCCGTCATCCAGAATGCTGTTAAGATGTTCCTTTTTCGTCAGGTGATAGACCGTGGACGGTCTGGGTACTTTTTGGTATGCCATATTATTCAACCTCCTCGTAGTAGTCGCAGAGCTGGAAGCCCAGCGCCTCCATGTCGCTGTGCTCCATGTTTTTTTGGTGTTTTTGTGTTGTGGGTGGTATCACTACCCTCCGGCGGTCGCACGAAGTTTCAATCCTGCGGACGTCCGGCATTATCAAGGGCAAAATTGGCCTTTTTTATGGCGTTGCGCCGCTGTATCTTCTCGGCATCAGACAGCACCCTGTTTGGCGCGATCCTTATCCATGATTTTGGGATGGTGTAGTCAACTGCCCGCCCGCTGCGGGACACTTTGACGAGCCTGCAATCCTCCGGTCTGTCCCGCGCCAGCGCTTCCAGCTTCTGACGCAGTACCTTGTTGTGAGTATAAATTCCGGCTGTCTTTTCCTCCTCGTTGAAGCTGATAATGGTTTCCTGCTCATAACGAGCCATGTTCATAATCATTTTTCTCCTTTCAGCCTTTCGGCAGATATGCTCTGGGGTTCGTCCGCTCCCCGTTGATGCGTACCTCGAAGTGGAGGTGCGGACCAGTGGAGCGCCCGGTGCTGCCAGAGAGGGCGATGATGTCTCCTGCCTCCACCGTCTGTCCCACTTTTGCCAGCAGCTTGGAGCAGTGGCCGTACAGCGTGGCAAGGCCATTGCCGTGGTCGATCATGACATAATAGCCGTAGCCGCCAGCGTTGTACTTGGAGACTGTTACCGTCCCGCCCAGCGCGGCGCGGATGGGCGTGCCGGTGGGGACTGCCAAGTCCATGCCGCCGTGTCCCTTGCGCTTCCCGGTGATGGGATCGACGCGGTTGCCGAATTCAGAGGTGACACGGCGTTCCCAGCCGGAGCCGATGGGCGAACAGAAACCGTCCGCACCAATAAACGGCACATCCGCGCCGGGTATCCAGCCCTCGGTGCTACCGGCTATGCCATAGCGGACGAGGCTGTAGATACTGTCGGCGTTGGACTTCTGCTCCGCAGATATTTCCAAGTGAAGCACGTTTTCAAGATTACCGTACACGGCGGATATGTCCGCAACGGGAATCGCCACAGTATAGCTCTCCTCGGTTTCCGTCCCATCCTCATCGGTGACAGTGCGGGTGCGCTCCTCGTAGGTCACAAAGCAGTCCACGAACTGTCGGTGCGCTCGGCGGCTGGGGGTGTCCTCCCCAAAGAAAATGGCATAGAAAACAGCCTTGACGCGGATACCGTCAAGGCTGTCGCTGTTCTCCGTCATGTCATTGACGGCGGCGATGGCATCGTCCAGCAGCGTGAAGCTGCGGCGCATATCTTCAATGTAGGCGACATATTCGGCAGGCGTTTTGTTCGGGATTGTTCCGCCGTTGAAACAGAGCAGGACGGCAGAGTTGTTATGCTCCGCACTGCCGGAGAGCAGAGAGCAGATCAGCGCCAGCGTCAGGATCAACGGTGAACAGATCGCCGCCACGATCCAGCCCAGCTTTCGCCGGGTGTCCTCATCCGAGAGAGCGGCAGCGGCGATCTTTGCCAGAGCTGCGACGGGTACTGCCATTACCGTCCACCTGCCGTTCCGAAGATGGTCTGCTTGTACTCCGGGGCCTGCACCTGCAAGAGATAGCGCTCGTTGCCGCACTTGTAGAGGCAGGAGCCGCGCTGCGGGTCCCGGATCAGGGCATATTCGGACTCCTCCAGCTGGAGGTTATCCATGAAGAACTTCTTATCCACGTTGCCGCCGTTAAAGATAAATTGATGGACGGGGATGGAAAAGAGGGG
>ENA-UEYG01002699-UEYG01002699.1-human-gut-metagenome-genome-assembly--contig:-NODE-2699-length-10859-cov-4.617974_pt1 | contig 10859 bp, 9 predicted proteins | sample MGYA00242933_ERZ507934 | MGnify/ENA primary metagenome ERZ507934 (study PRJEB26167, sample SAMN06115527) | human gut metagenome | host: Homo sapiens | place: China:Zejiang | collected 2015-11-10... | reverse complement strand
ACGGCAAGATACTGCTGTTTCAATCCACGCCCCCGTGAAGGGGCGACTGGCTATTTTAGCAACAGCGACGGCGTATACATGGTTTCAATCCACGCCCCCGTGAAGGGGCGACCTTATGACGACAAGCCTTATGTTACCATATACTGGTTTCAATCCACGCCCCCGTGAAGGGGCGACTTACAGCTTACGAAGCAGGCGCTTTCCATAAGGTGTTTCAATCCACGCCCCCGTGAAGGGGCGACTGCAGTTTATCAGCTTGATATATCCTTTGTCAGTTGAGTTTCAATCCACGCCCCCGTGAAGGGGCGACAGCAAACCATGCCGCCGGGCGGGGAAAATACAGAGTTTCAATCCACGCCCCCGTGAAGGGGCGACGTACGCTCCGGTGGCGTCATAAAGGGACGCAAGGGTTTCAATCCACGCCCCCGTGAAGGGGCGACGCCGTTGACGCTGACCGAGAGCCAGGCGTCCGTCTGTTTCAATCCACGCCCCCGTGAAGGGGCGACTGCCATATTCGTCAATGTGCCCATCCACTATGCGGTTTCAATCCACGCCCCCGTGAAGGGGCGACAGCGGCGTCCAGGCTCTGCACGCCGCGCGGGATACGGGGCGCATTTCCGCGAACGTACGTCCCGCAGCCTCCAGTTGTTCTTCTCAAGCTGAGGCGGTCCTCCTATTTCCGCCACAAGCGGGCCTTGGCGCCATTTGCGAACCCGCTGGGTTTCCGCCACAGCTTGGGGTTCGCGGCGCAGCCAGTTTCGTTATGAAATTTATAGTAAATTCATACCGCAGGGCGATGCTGATGGCAAGATTTTTGGAATCAGTCCGGGGTCTGCGGCGGGCTCGCGGGCACAGGCCACGCCGCAAGGGATGGTGGCAACCCCACAAGACACTTGAGCAGCGGAGGGATACCACTAGGCACACCATTTTGCGCCGAAAAAACGCGCCCGCGATCGTCCACGTAAAGAGGCCGGCTTCGGCAAGGGGAAACAGCTTAAAAAACTCCCCCACGCCTTTGCGTCGGTCGCCCTTGCACCTGTGAAGCAGATTACCGCCAAGGGATATACCGCCCCCATGCATGAAAGGCAGGGAAGACGTCATTGGGGCGTAGTATTGCGCAGCCCGGCTTTACGTGCGCCTTTGCGGCAGGCGTCCTGCCCTCGCAGCCGCCAGAACAATTACAGACCAAGGCTGTCTTAAATCAGACTAACTTATGGATATTTATAAATATTATAACACACCCATTCTTGCGCTTAACCGCGCAAATACATCGCGATTGCGCCTCAACGGCGGGCGCCTGCTGACGCAACCGCCAGGGCATTGCAACGTTGCAATGCCCTAAAAAATGAGCGCGTCGGTTTCCGGGTCATAGCTCTGGCCCGCGCCGTGCTGCTCCACGCGCCGCTGCCAGTTTTTGCCCAAAAAATAAAACCTCAGGCTGTCCTGCGCGGCGTCAAACGCTTCCAGCAATTGCGCACGCAGCGCCGCCCACTGGGCCGGGTCCACCACGCATTCAAACACGGAATACTGCACGCGCTGACCGTAATTGGTGCAGATGCGGGCAATGCGCCGCAACCGCCGTTTGCCGCCGGGGTCTTCAAAACTCACATCATAACTCACCAGCACCAGCATGACTTACTTCCAGAAAAAGGGCGGATACCCGTCCAGATCGCCCCGCAGATATCGCGCCAGCAATTGCGCCTGAATATGGAAGACCAGCCCTAAGGGGAGAGACTGGTTCAGAAAAGGATGGGTCACTTCCTGCTGCTTGCGTTTCTGCCAGGCGGTGAGCACACGCTTGCGCGCGTCGTCGTCCATAAGCACCGCCCCGCTCTCTTTGCGCGCAAAATCCCGGCCGCGCACCTCGCCCCGGTTGATGAGCGAAAGTACTAGCCGATCCGCCACCACAGCGCGGAATTCTTCCATCATATCCAGGGCAAGGCCGGGCCTGCCGGGCCTGTCCCGGTGCAGAAAACCCACCTGTGGATCCAGCCCCACACCCTCCAAAGCGGAACGCACGTCGTGCGCCAACAGGGTATAGACAAACGAGAGCAGACAATTGACCGCATCCAGCGGCGGGCGACGATTGCGCCCGGCAAAGGGGAATTCCTCCCGATTCTGCAGAATCAGACAGTCGAACACGCCAAAATAGGCGCTGGCCGCCTGCCCTTCCATCCCTCGGGCCTGATCCAGACCCAACGGACGGCGCAACTCCTGGGCACAGGCTTCCAACACCTGCAGAGCCTGCCCCACGCGCGCGGCGTCCACCCGCTCACCGTGGTCCCGCAGGCAGCGGCGCAGCACCGTCCGCGTATTGGCCACCTTGCCCGCCAGCACGGCCCGCGCCACCCCGGCCACGCCCGCCGCGTCGTCGGCCTGGCGGTACTGAGCCTTGCGCAGGCGCACATTGCCCTGCTGCGGCCCGCGCACCATGGCCAGAAAGCGGCCGTGCTCCGTCAAAAAAGAAACAGCCAGCCCCTGTTCAGCGCAATGCCCCAGCAAAAAAGGGCTGCACAGCACATTGCCAAAGCAGACAATGCCGTCCAGCACATGCAGAGGGAAGCGCCGCGAAGCCCCGTCCTCGCCCCGCACCAGCACACACTCCCCATCCTTGGAAAGATACGTGCCCTGAGCAGTGATATAGAGGGTATTGAGCAGCTTTTTCATGACAAAAGCCCCCGCAATAAATAGTCCTCCACCCCTTGTCGGGGGGCCTTGGGCATGCAGCGGGAGAGGAGCGAACAGCCCCGGCAGCGCGGGCCGTAGCGCCCCGGCGGCGTGCGGCCGCCCTCCAGCAGGGCGTGCAATCCGGCACAGGATTCCGTCACCACGGCCCGCAGGCGGGCATCAAAGAGCACCCGCTCCCGCCGTCGCGGCTGCCCATAAAAAATGGCCCCTTCAGGAATGTCCCGGCCCAGCATTTCCTCCAGACACATGGCCTGGGCGCAAAGCTGCGCGCGGTCCCAGTCCTCCACCTTGGGGCTGCCCCGCTTGTATTCCACGGGATAGACCATGTCGTCCGCCGATGCTGCGGCTGACGCGCCGTTCTCCCGCCGTTCCACCAGATCGGCAATGCCGTAGAGCCCCAGACGTTCGCTCCTGACCGGCACGCTGCGATCCTCTGCCACACCGCCGCGCGCGCCGGGAAGCCCGGCGTCCACACGGCGGTGCAGCAGACGGCCCTCGGCCGTAAAGCGGTTCTCCTCCCAGACGCCTTCCAGATGAATGAGCGCGCACTGGCGCGGGCAGTACAGATAGTGCTGCAGGGCGGAAAGGGGCAGAAGATCGTCCACGGCCAGTCTTCCTTTTACAACAGTTCTTCCACGCTGACGCCAGCGGGCACGGCGGCCGCATCCACGCTCACCGCATAGTCGCCAAAGGCCCTGGCCGGCGCGCTGCCGTCGCCCTGGCGGGCCACGCGCACGGCGTCAAACAAAACGTGCGCCGGGGCGTTGCCCAGGGCGTCCGCATGCTTGAAGACAATGAGCTTACGGGCGCTCATGAGGCCGCGCGCCGCCGAATGGTCCAGATCGAACATCTGCCGCAGGGCCTGCCAGAAAAGCTGCAGGTCGTCGTCGGAAAAGCCCGTGCCTTTGTCCCCTTGCGCCAGATGGGGAGAAATAAAGCCGTGGGCCAGGTACAGGGCATAGGGCAGGATGTGTTTGTTGCCCATGGTACGGTTGCCGCCGCCCTGTTTTTCAGCCTCCTTCTCCGTTTCCACGGCCATGCGGGTGATGCTCACCTCCACAGGCACCACAGCTTCCACGCTGCGGGCAAAGGTCAATTGCACGGGGCCGCGTACCTGGCCGCAGTTGTTGAGCTTGGTGGACATGACCGCCCCGAAAGCGCGCACGTCATAAAAATTGGCGCACATCCAGCGCCGGGCCGCGTCGATTCTTGCCGACTCGCCTTTGCAGGCCTTGGCTTCGACGCTTTCATAGGCGGGTTCACGGGACTGGGACAATACGGCCCGCTCCGCCACATAAATCTTGTAGCCCGGCTCTCCGGCCTTGGCGATTTCCACAAAATTGCGCACCTTGCGCTTAAGGCAGACGTCCGTCACCAGGCCGAAGCCCGTTTCCGGGTCCAGACGCGGGGTGTTGCCCGCATCCGGATCGCCGTTGGGGTTGCCGTTCTCCACGTCAAACAGGTAGACAAAATCGTAACGGTTGCTGATGGCGGCCATGGCTTAGTCCTCCCTTTGCGCTGCGGGCGCGACGGTTGCGCTTTCTGCGGTTTCTTTTTTGGTAAAAAAGGCCTGGCGCTGCTGATAGTAGCCCAGGATAAACATGCCCTGCTCTTCCAGCCGAAGGGCAGCGGGAAAGCCGCCGCGGGCGGCGTCCAGGCCGTTCAGGATTTCCTGCAGAGCTTTTTCCAGATTAATGGCCTTTCCCGGCTCCTCCTTGCGAATTTTTGCCAGCCCGTGCTGGGCGTTGCGCAATATTATGGGAAAAACGCGGGCCGGCGTGGCCGAAGCCGCGCCGAAAAAGCGGTCACGCACTGTGGCGTTGGCCCCGGGAACGGCATTTTCCTGAATGCGTTCCACCAGAGCGAACAGACGGCCCAGACGATAGGCCACATCCGTAATACCGATATCCAGGCTCATGGGAACCTCCTTCTGTGCGTTGCGGACCAGCCAGGCCTTGAGCATGGCCGCCCGAAGAGAGTTGACGCCCCTGTCCGCCCGGATGCGCTCCACGGCGGCAGTGAGCAGCGTACGGGGGTAGGGCAGTTTGCCCACAATGGCCCGCAGCAGTTGCCCGGCCAGCAGAGGGGAAATGTTTTTGGAATCCCGTCGGGAGGCCAGCTCCCGCAACAGCTGCCAGGGGCTGGGGAACTCCGGTTCGCTGTCAAAACTGCGGCGCAGGCGTAACGCCTGGTAGTGGGCCGCCAGGTTGGCGGCCATGCCGCCCACTGTGTCCCGCTGCCAGAAGCGTACGGCCACGCGGGCCGCATTGCCCGCCAGGCCCAGCACAAAAAAGCCTGTGGCCGGGTCGCCCAATTCCTCAGGATAGCGGCCTTGCGCCACGGCGGTAAGATAGCCCTGCAATTGCCGGGTCAGGCTGTCGTCTTCCGCCTTGCCGCCCATGCTCATGCCGAACAGCCCCTCCGCCGCCGGGGCCGCGGACCAGAACACCACTGTGGTTTCGCCGATGACGACTTTGCGCGGGCTGCCCTTGGCCAGCAAGTGGTTGAGGGCCGTGGTGTAGGCAAAGGCCGCGCCCTGCCCTACCGGGGCATTGTAGTTCTGTTCCTTGCCGAAAGATTTGAAGGACGCGATGTTAAACGAAACCAGGGCGGCCCCGGTGGGCTGCGCCCCGGCCACCCCTTTGAGGGCCGGATGGATGGCCGGAATGGGCGCGTTGTCTTCGCCGGTCACCAGGCACATACCCCTTTCTTCTACGGCGTTGGCGGCCAGATGCCCCAGCCATGCCTTCTGAAACGCCGAACAGTCGTGCAGAAAACGCCGTTCTCCGTCCAGACGGAAAACCAGATTCCAGCCTTCCATTTCTTTCCAGCACGGCAGTTCCGCAGCCTGTTCCGGGGTCCAGGCTTCCAGAAAACGCAGCAGGGCCAGGGCCCCGGCGTCGTCCAGGGGATCCAGCAACTCGTGGGCCAGGGCCTTGAAGGCGGCGTGGGCCTGCGCCGTGCGTTCGGGCTTGCCCTTGGCGTCCGCGCCCAACACATAGCCCGTATTGTCCCAGGCGAAATTGGCCAACACGTTGACGGACCGCTTCACCGGCCCCGGCACACGGAGTATCTTTGCCTTGCCCTTGGCGTCGCGCAGGTCTTCCGGCGGCCCGGCCAGGGTGCCGTCGGGCCGCAGCGCCAGACAGAACTGCACGCCCTGCATACCGAAGCCGTAGGGCGAGATGTCGGCTTCCGGGTCGGCGGCCAGACGTTGGTAATAGTCGTTGAGGGCTTGCAGAATCATGCGCTTTCCCTCCCTTCCCGGCAGTCCAGCACGCCGTTGCGCAGCCGCGCGCGAAAAAAGCGCGGGCTCATGTCCGCCGTGTAGTCCAGGTCATAAAGCATCCAGCCCAGATCCGCTTCGCCCTGCAGGGGAGAAGTGGGAATATCCCCCTCCACCGGACCGAAAAAGGCGGCAAACTCCCGGCAGCCCAGGTACGGCCGGTGAAAGCACTGGCCTTTGGCCGCCCTGCGGTTAAAGATGTCCAGATGTTTGCCGTCATTGCGGTCTTCTGTCGAAGTATAGCTGAAATGGGCTTCAATGACGTAGTCCACCTGGCGCAGCACCAGGGCGGCCCGCTGCTGACGGCTGTCCTCCACAAAAAGTCGCAGGGGCGTGGTCCCGTCCTTCATGGCGGAACTCACCGTGCCAGGAGGGATTTTGTCGGCCACCTCGTTACGTCGCACATTATCAAAAACAATGGGCCGCAGGACGTGGATTTTGTCCACCACCCAGCAAATGCTGGGCTTCCAATACACGGCCTCCAGCACGCCGCGCGCGGCGGAGGGCGTCATGACGTCGTAGCTCACGCGCTCCGCCTTCATTTCCGGGCGGGTAAAGCAGGCATACTCCCCCCAGACCCGCAATCGTACACCTTGAGACACGGGCAGACCTCCTTGGTAAAAAGGCCAGGATCAAAAAATAAAATCTTCCGCCGTGGGGGCCTGGCAGACCAGCCCCAGGCGCTCATCGTAAAAATCCATATCCGCAAGCACTGCGCAGCCGCCCGCCCCGTCTCCCTGCTCCGTTTCCGGCCATTCCAGCGCGCCGCGCAGATCCAGAGCCTGGAACTGGCCCTCGTAAACCTGCACCGTGTACTGTTGCAGTTGCCGTAAAATGCCGCGCGGATGTTCCGCAAACGGCAGGGCGGCCAGCAGCTCGCGCGCCGTGGCGTCGTAGGGGATGACAATGGGCAGCATGGCATTTTCAATGAAGTGGAAGGCCTGCGCCGCACTGCGGAAAAACCACTGTCCTTTGGGGTCGGAAAGCAGATCGAGAATGCCCTTGCTGTCCAGGCTGTCCTCTTTTTTCCAGTACACTGTGCGAAAATAACGGTGCAACGCCTCAGGGCTGAAGGGATCCGCCACATGGCGCAAGACTTCGCGGGCGCTGTCAGCCGCGTAGCGGAAGGCCCTGGGCACGCCGCCTTCCGGCGTGAATACGGTGACCGGCGCAAGGCCGTCACATTCGCCCTCGCGGTTGCAGCGCCCGGCCGCCTGCACCAGCGAATCCAGACCGGCCAGTTCGCGAAAAACGCGGGGAAAGGACACGTCCACACCGGCCTCTACCAGTTGCGTGGACACGGTCAGGCAGGGCGCGCCTTCCCGCAGCTGCCCACGGATGTCCTCCAGCACGCGGGAGCGGTGCGCCGGACACATGAGGGCGCTCAAATGGCGCGCGCCCGGCTGGTCCTGCAGCAGACGAAACAGCTCCGCCGCCCGCTGCCGGGTGTTGACGATGCACAGAACCTGCCCTTGCTGCCGCAGACGGCCAGCCAGATTTTCCAGGCCAAGGGGCTCGTCAAGCAGTTCCAGACGGGTACGGGCCAGATCGCGCTGCAGACGGGTGGGGTCCGGGGCCAGCTCCCGCACCGCGCCGCGCAGGCCCTTTTTGAACTCCGCGGGGTCGTACGCCAGAGCCGGCTGGGTGGCCGTACAAAAAACAATGCTGCAGCCATAATGGGCGGCGAGTTCTTCCAGGGCCCGCAGGCAGGGAAGGAGGTAGTCCGTGGGCAACATCTGCGCTTCGTCCAGCACAATGACCGAACGGGCCAGATTGTGCAGCTTGCGGCAGCGCGAAGGTTTAGCCGCAAACAAGGACTCAAAGAACTGCACGTTGGTGGTCACCACCACGGGCGCGTCCCAGTTTTCGCAGGCCAGGCGGTGGCGGCGCGCGGCCGGGCTTTCGCCCACCGTGTCCGTGTCCGCGCCGGGCGCAAGCACGCGCGGGTCAAAATTGCTGTGGTGCTCAATCACCGCGCCTTCAGGAAAGATCTCCCGAAAAACCCTGGCGTTCTGTTCAATAATGGAAGTGTAGGGGATGACGTAGACCACCCGCCGCAGGCCGTGGGCCAGGGCGTGCCGCAGGGCAAAGCTCATGGACGAAAGGGTTTTGCCGCCGCCCGTGGGCACGGTCAGGCTGAACAGACCGGGCGCGAGGGCCGCCCCCTTGCGGCAGCTTTCCAGCACGGCGGCCCGCAGGACGTTGACCCGCCCTGTGGGGCTGAAGCCCGCGCAGTGCGCGTCCAGGGCGGTGGCCAGGGCTTCCAGCGGCGGCGCGCCAGACGCGCCTTTTTGCCGCTCCGCCGCCTTTGCCGGTTGGGTAAAGGCTTCAGTATCCGTATAGTCCGCATCCACCAGGGCGGAAAACAGCAGCCGCGTAAAAAAACTCAGGCCAAACGGCGTGGGCGCAAAGGGCGGCTGCAGCACGCGCACAAGGTCCGCATCCGGAGTGGCGACCTCCGGCAAGGGTACGGCCCGGGCGCAAAGCTGCCGCAAGGAGGCCGCCCCGTCCCGGCCGCTGTTGTGAAAATCCGGCAGGCCGCCGTGGTGTCCGGCCACGCAGTAGGCCAGCAACAGGCCCGGCGCCTCGCCGTGCTCCAAGAGCCAGCGCGCGCCGGGGCCCTTGTGGTCCACCAGGCGGCGCAACGTGCCCAAAAGCCGCTGCTGAAAATCGGGCAGAGCCTTGCCCGCATCGTGTGACAGACCACATTGCCGGCCCCAGTCCGCCGCGCCGAAAACGGCAGCCCTGGACGACGCCCCGGCCGCCACCTTTTGTAAATGCTCGGCCAGGGGCTGCCATTGGTCGGGCGGGCGACCTTCCAACGTGTGCGCGTAGAGCATACACACCCCCAAAAAACCATCGCGTCCTGTGCAGACGAGGCATTTCGTTATTTTTATTCATTGGCTTATCAAAATGCGCTTGCCGCAGCAAGCGCGGCAGAACAAAAAATGCCCGGCAGACGCGAAGCCGGGTTGCGGCTACCGCGCCTGCCGGGCGACAGGCTGTACAAAAACGGACAGGGTTACGGCATGGTGTATTCGCGCTTGGTGGCAAAGATATTGCCTTCGCGCTCCAGCCCCTGGGCAGCGGCCTTGCTGTACCACTGGGCGGCTGTGGTCGCGTCCTGCGTCGTGCCCACGCCATACTCGTAGCAGGCCCCCACATAGCGCTGAGCCTGGGCAAAGCCCTGGTCCGCCGCCAGCTTGGCCCAACGGAAGCTCTCTTCCGGATTTTTGGGGAAGCCGTACTTGCCCTGGCTGTAGTAGAGGGCCAGGTTGAAGCGGGCTTCGGCATTGCCGCTGTCGGCCGCGCGACGCATAAGGTCCGCCACGGCGGCCTCGTTGCGGGGCAGGCCCACGCCCAGTTCGTACTGATAGGCCAGCAGCACCTGCGCTTCGCTGTCGTTTTGGTCCGCCGCCAGGCGGAACCACTTGGCCGCGGTGCTCAGGTCCTGGTTCACGCCCAGGCCGTTTTCATAGCAACGGCCCAGCAGCACCTGCGCCCGCGGGTTGCCGTCCGAGGCCAGGGGCTGCACCATCTGGATAACCTGCTTGTATTGCCCTATGTTATAGGCCGTCCAGGCTTTTTCCAGAGTCTGCGCCGCAGTGGCGGCCGGCGCGGCCACCGCCGTCCCTGCAAGGCCGCAGGACAGAACCAAGGCCGCCAAAAGCGCCGGGAGGGATCGTTTCATGACAAAACTCCTTAGTATGGCGGGGCGGAATGGCCCCTGCCCGTGCATAAGAATAGTGTGCCGTCCGCCCCTTGGCAAGGGTTCCGCACGACCGCGCCGCATCCGTCATGGAGAGGCCGGGGCCGGTCCATCACCCGGTCCGGCCCCGGCCGTCTTCTGCACCCTGTCTTGACGCCCCGGCCCGCGCAGGGCACAACCAAGTGACCACATTGCCAGCCGGGTTCCCGAACCCGCTTTGAGGAGAACGTCATGCCCCAGTCCGACCAGCAGCCCCCCCGCACGCCGGGCGCAAACCCCGGCCGCAAAGCCCTGCCCGCGGGCAACGGCAGCTCCGTCACGGACGGCCCCAAGGTGGTGGAATACAACGCCCGCTTCGGCGACCCGGAAACCCAGCCCATCCTGTCCATGCTGGACACCGACCTGATGGATATTTTCCAGGCCTGCGTCAACGGTACCCTGGATCAGCTGGAGATCCGGTGGAAGGCAGGCGCAGCCTGCTGCATCGTCCTGGCCTCTGGCGGCTACCCAGTTCAGTATCAGAGCGGCTACCCCATCTCTGGTCTGGAGGAGGCCGGCAAGCTGGCCACCGTGTTCCATGCGGGCACCAAGGGTGACGGGAACGGCCGGATCCTCACCGCAGGCGGCCGGGTGCTGGGCGTCACCGCCGTGGGCGGCAGCCTGGAGAAGGCCATTGAAACGGCCTACGCCGCCTGCAAGCCCATCGCCTTCCAGGATATGCACTTCCGCACGGACATCGGTAAGGTATGAGCCGCTTCGACCTGGAGGGCGTGGTCTTTGACGTGGACGGGGTCCTGTTCGACACGGAGCGCCTGTCCCAGGAGACCTGGAACGCCGTCAGCACGGAGCTGAACTGGCCCCAGGTAGGGCGGGCCTATTTAGAATTCGTGGGGCAGAACCGGGCCGACATCCTCCAAAAGATGCTGGACCTGTTTGGGCCGGATTTTCCCCGGGAGACCTTTCTGCTCACCTGCTCCGCCCGCTCTCAGGCGCGGATGGAGCAGGAGGGCGTCCCGCTCAAGCCGGGCGTCCGGGAGATCCTGGAGTTTCTGACCGCCCGCGGTATTCCAGCTGCCCTGGCCACCTCCACCAATCGGGAGCGCACCCATCGGCGCATGGAGATGACCGGTCTGGGGCCCTGCTTCTCCGCCGTGGTCACCGGCGACCAGGTGGAGC
>ENA-UEYG01002687-UEYG01002687.1-human-gut-metagenome-genome-assembly--contig:-NODE-2687-length-10915-cov-4.294796_pt1 | contig 10915 bp, 19 predicted proteins | sample MGYA00242933_ERZ507934 | MGnify/ENA primary metagenome ERZ507934 (study PRJEB26167, sample SAMN06115527) | human gut metagenome | host: Homo sapiens | place: China:Zejiang | collected 2015-11-10... | reverse complement strand
TGCCAATAAGCGAAGCATATAATATTGATCGGATAGATTTCTTAAAGAAATTCCCGGATAACTTCTTTGACTTGTTCATAGATGATCCGCCATACGGAATTGGAGCAGATAATCCTTCGATCAAGACCAATACAATAAAACAGAAAAATGGAAATATATACCCTGTCAAACAATCCGTTTATCCGAAATCCGATTGGGATTCACGAGTTCCCACTCCAGAATATTTCGATGAAGTGAAAAGGGTTAGTAAGAATCAGATAATATGGGGAGTGAATTACTTCAAGTATGATTTTACCGGTGGACGCATTGTTTGGGATAAGCTAAACGGTAATACCGACCAATACGATTGTGAAATAGCTTACTGCAGCATGAACAATAGAACTGATCTTGTATATTGCATGTGGCGGGGAATGATTCAGGGAACCTATTGCGGTAAAGATTTATCCAAGGCAATTATCCAACAGGGAAATAAAAAATTGAATGAAAAACGCATTCATCCCTGTCAAAAGCCAGTAATCTTATACGCATGGTTACTCAATCAATATGCTAACTCTGGTTATAAGATCGGTGATGCCCACATGGGTAGCCAAAGTAGTAGAATAGCTGCATATAAGCTTGGATTCGATTTCTGGGGATGTGAAAAAGATAAGCTAATATGGGAAAAAGGAAATGATCGTTTCCGCCGTGAATGTTTTGGCGAGATAAAAACAGAGAAAGGAACTTTAGTACAAACAAGCCTATTTGGCGTATAACCAATAAGGGATGAGCAATATACAAATGTCAGAGAAGGAATTAAAGAGACTTCAAGAGCGTACAAATATAGCACGTAGGTTGTGGCTTTCAATGGAAACTATTTTACCAGAAATGCGAGTTAAGAATATCATTGAAGCAGTGTTCAATGCTGGTTTTAAACGTGGGTTTGAGGAAGCTCAAAGCATACTTAATGAGATTGGCTATGAGATAAAGAAGAAGGAATAATAATTCAAATCTATATCGAAATGAAGACAATTAAAAATTTGACTGTCAAGATGACTTATAGAGTTGGACTTGGCAATGTAGAAGTTCCAGATGATGTTTATGATTCTTTGGCAAAATGCTACGATGAGGGTGGAGATGTCCCAATGCCTAACGAAAGTGACGAAGACTCTGCGGAAGCATATGAATGGCTTTCTGATAATATCCGAGAAGCGGATGCAATGGATTGGGAATATGAGATTGAAGATTTTGAAGAATAATTCAATACTATATCGATATGAGTAAAATTGATTTGAACGCCCTTCGTGATAGGGCATATAAAATAGCCTGTGAACATGGTTTTCACGATGAAGAATTGAGTAACGAACATTGCTTTTGTCTTGTCATTAGCGAGTTAATGGAAGCTGTGGAAGCAGACCGAAAAAATAGACACTTTGATAAAGAAAAGTATAAAATCGGTGAATATGCCGAGTGCCAAGGGTGGCTAACGAATGAAGAAAAGTTTATCAACGTATTCAATAGATATATCAAAGATACCATTGAAGATGAGCTTTCCGATGCTGTTATCCGTCTACTGGACCTTGCTGGACTGCACAACATAGAATTATCCATAATGGATTTGAATAGCGATACTATTGACGATATGGCAGAAGCTTGCAAAGATGAATCGTTTACAGAAACAATGTATTCTATTTCTACGCTTCCTGTAAGGTATGATGGTTTGTACGACTTTACGACTATCATTAATGACATGGTAACTTTCATCTTCGGCTTTGCAAAACATCTTAATATTGATTTGCTCTGGCACGTTGAGCAGAAGATGAAGTATAACCAACTCCGTGAGAAAATGCACGGGAAGAAGTATTAACCTTCAATACTGAATAGAAATGAAGTTAAAAGACATAGTAAGCCAATTGGCTAATCGAATAAACCAACCTCATGTAATAGAGTGCTATTTGCGGAAAGTATATGCGAAAGGTTACGAAAATGGGAGAAAAGAATCCCCTTGGCATGAAGTCAGTGAGGAGCCGAAGAAAGGTGAGCATATATGTGTGCAAGTTGGTAGTGGGCACTTAACATCATGGTATGCTACATCTAATATCAGAAAGGATTTTGAAGATCATAATGCTATCAGATGGGCGTATGTTTCTGATTTAATCAAATAGTATGAATAATATTATAGTGTTTGTGATGTGGGTTCTCTGGTTGGTAGCCTCGGTAATTCTTGCAATTAGCATATTTGGTTGGCCGTTAGTATTTGGGGATGATTGGTCGGAGCTCGGTAGTGATTTGATTGGAAAAATGAAATAGTAATGAAACCTCAGACAGAAAGTCAGATTCAAAAAGATTGCGTAAGATGGTTCAGGCAGGTATATCCTGCTATTGAGCCACTCTTCTTTGCTGTGCCTAATGGTGGAGCAAGAAATGCGTGGACGGCTAAGATCATGAAGGATGAAGGTGTGCGGGCAGGTGTAGCGGATTTGCTTCTGTTATTACCCAGGTCTGGTGATGCGTTCCTGTGTATCGAGATGAAGAAGCCGGGAGGTATGCAGAGTGAGAGCCAGCAGGTATTCCAGAGATTAGTTGAGAGAGTGAAGGGAAAGTATGTCCTCTGCCATTCGTTGGAGGAGTTTGTGAAAGAGATAAGAGGATACATAGGATGAGTTATATTGACTTGATAAACCAGTTCTGGCGGATGAATAGGATTGATCCGTTCACTCCTACAGAGGTGTGATTGTATTTCTATTTATTAAGTCAATGGAATAAGTATAATAGAGAAGAAAAATTTGAGATTGGTACGAGAAGTTTGCTAAATGAATTAAGGATGACAGATAGGACTTTTTTCAGTGTTAGAGATTCATTAAGAGATAAAGGACTTATAAACTTTACAAAAGGTGAAAGAAGGTCTTCCTCTCCTGTTTACCAGATATTAGAGAATGTCGATATAGGCAGACCGATGAGGACAGCAGAGCCGGAGGCAGAAACGGAGATGCCGGAGGAAATCGAAGTAGATGAGATACCTTCCCCTGTCCCAACACCCGGCCCAGTGCCCGAAGATCAGAAGCCGGTACAGAAGCCCCCTAAGCGGAAGAAGATTGAAAAGCCATTAGATGAGTTGTTTAAAGCTCCAGAACCAGAGAAGAGAAAGAAAAAGGAGTTCGTACCCCCTACATTGCAGGAGGTTGAAGATTTCTTTTCTGGTCTTGGAGTAATAGATGCACTTGATAAGGCGCAACAATTCTATTTCCATTATGATAGTCTGGGATGGCATACATCATCGGGAGCCGCCATCTGGCGTTGGGATTCGTTAGCAAACAAATGGTTATTGAACGATAAACAGAAAGAGTATGAAAACAATCGGAACAGTAGCAAAAAGAGCGGTGAAGGAAATGGTTACAAGGAATCGCTCAATGAACGCTTTGCAGAGAGCGAGCGTAGGTTCAGAGAGGAGAACGGAAATCGTTAATACATACGGTGGTCCGGCAGAATTCGCTACTCGGTTTAACCCTACCATTCAATGGAGGTTACGCGAGCGGGCGGCTGATTATGTCTCATGTAGTCAAATGAATTATCCTACGATGTGGGAAATTCGTGAGGTGTACGGCGTTGAAACGCTGAGGGATTGGGTGGCGGTGATGGTTGAGAATCTGAATGATTTCTGCAATGTGAGGGATAAGATGAAACCTGAGCAAAAAGATGAAGCTGCGCATATTATCAGTTGTGAGTATGGGAACCTGAATATCGCGGAGGTTGCATTGTTCTTCCTGAAAGTTAAGTCCGGGACCTTCGGCGAATTCTACGGAATACTTGATACTGTCCGCTTGATGTCGATAATGAAAAAGTTCATGGCAGAGAGGCGCCAGATGTTGGCGTCCTATTATGATAAGAAAGAGAAGGAAGATAGAGAGATGGAGCGATTGAAAATGGAATCAGAGGCGATCCCACCTGAGACAGTCCAGCAGTGGATTAAGGAAGGGAAATTTTCTGAGACATTAGGTTTATTCCTGGGAGAAAGATTCAGGGTTTAACTAATTAGTTGGTTGATTAATGGAGAGCAAACGGATAGATGTGTATTAGCATCATTCTGTTTGCTCTTTATTGTTGTTTGCGTGCATTTACAAAAATTGAGATAATGAAAATTTATACGAGCTATTTTGGAAAGCTGAAGAAGTTGGAAGAGAAGAATATTCTTCCGGTATCGATTGCGGTCATGACTCCCCGATGGTTTCATGATCGTACCTACATAGAATTAGCCCCGCGAAGAGGTATGTTAGGGCTTGATGAGGATGAGTACCGTAAGGAGTTCACCGAGGTCTTACGAATGAATTCCCCGATGAAGGTGTACAAGGATTTGGAGATCATGTTGCGTAATGACAAGAAGGTAGCTATTGCATTATTGTGTTATGAGAGTCCGGAGAAATTCTGTCACCGTCACCTGGTTGCGGAGTGGTTCATGGAGAAGTTAGGAATTGAAGTGAGAGAGTTTGATTATGTGCCGAAGATCGAGGCGCCAGTACCAGAACAATTAAATTTATTCTAAATGAGTATGAAGAAGATTGATGAAGATTTCAATGTGGAGATCAAAGAATTGCCAATTGATTTATTGGTGGAGAATAAAGGTCAGATTCCCGGTGTACCGAAGAATCCGAGGAAAATTTCCAAGCGCCGGTTTGAGGAGTTGAAGATGAGCATTGAGCGCTCTCCAGAGATGAGAAAGCTCAGCGAGGTAAAGGTATACCCTTTCAATGGAAAGTATGTAATCCTGGGCGGGAATCAGCGCAAGAAAGCATATAAGGAGCTGGGATACAAAACCGTGTTGTGCAAGGTTCTTCCGGAAGATACTCCCCCGGAGAAACTCAGGGAGTATATCATTCAGGATAATAATGCTTTTGGCGAGAATGACCTGGATATTCTTGCAGAGAACTGGAAAGCGGATGAGTTGACAGAATGGTGTATCGGTCTGGAAATATATGAGAAGAAACCGGAGCCGGATGAGATAAAGGGAGATGTACCATTCACGGAGGTATTGAATGAAGAGCATAATTACCTGGTTCTCTACTTCGACAATGAAGTAGATTGGTTACAGGCAAAGACTCTCTTTGGTTTGAAGTCTGTGAGGTGTCTTTCTACCCGATCAGATGGAACCATATCCAAAGGACGGGAGAAGTATGCAGTGGGCCGGGTATTGTATGGCCCTAATGCGATCAATAATTTATTAATTCATAAGGAGGGAGAGAATGAGAATATCAGTCAACACACCGAGTTACAAAAGAGCGAGTGAAGTGATAACCCTGTCTTATCTCCCATTCTGCAAGGTCTGGGTGGATGAGGATGAAGCGGATGAGTATAAAAAGAATTATCCGGATGCGGAGATAGTATCATGTCCGAAAGGTATTCAGGGCAACGTAGCGAGGATAAGGAATTATATTCTTCACCAAGAGATGGCAGCCGGTTATGATGTAGTTTGTATTGTGGATGATGATTTGTATCGTCTGGAGCGATATGTGAAGCAAGATGATAGTTTATTCGGGTACATCAAAGAGAAAGTTGAGACAGATGATTTCCTGATGTTCGTGGAGAAGTATTCGATCATTGCGGAAGAGATCGGAGCAAAATTCTGGGGAGTGAATATTATCACTGATGCAATGGGATACCGTCATGCATCCCCGTTCTCTACAGTCTCCCCAGTGTTAGGTCCCTTCCAGTGTTTCATGAAGGGGAACAGGTGTTTCTATGATGAAGCCCTGCCATTGAAGGAAGATTATGATATGACACTTCAGCAATTGAATCTGGAGAGGGTGATATTGAGAGTGAACGCTTACCATTATGTATGCAAGCAGTCGGTAAATGAGGGAGGATGTGCATCATATCGAAACAGGGAGCGGGAGAAACAACAGATAGAAGCTCTACGCCAGAAGTGGGGTTCTGATATTGTGAAATTAGATACAACAAACAAGGGGCGTTCAAAGAAAAAGAAATTGGATGATTACAATCCTATTATCCATATCCCTATAAAGGGTATCTGAAAGGCTCTGTGAGATTTTCTTTTGTTGGATGAGTAAGTATAAGGATGGAGAGAAAGAACATGAAAAAGGAGAAAAGAATCGAAAATTTAAAGCCGTTTGAGAAAGGTAAAGTAAGCCGAGATCAAGCGGTGGAGGCTGGAAGGAAAGGAGGACTCGCATCAGTAGAAGCTAAGAAGAAGAAAAAGAAGTTGCGTGAGTTATGTGAGATATTCGGTGAGTTACCGATATATTCTGATAAGGCGAAGAAACTGATGGAAGAGATGGGTATCAGTCCGGAGGATATGACAAACAAGATGGCGGCAGTCGTCGGTGTCTTCAAGAAAGCGGCTGCCGGAGATGTTCAGGCATTCAATGCTATCCGAGATATTATAGGTGAGAAGCCGAAAGATGAAGTGGAATCAAAGGTTGCAACGAATGTGACGGTGAATTATGTGAAGTCTGGGGCGAAGTTTGCGAATTCAGAGGATGAGGTGAATGATGAACGAAAATGAGGTATTTGAGGTGTCTGATCTCTTTATGGCTAATAAGGAAGCCAAAGAACGTACGGTAGTCAATCAGGGAGGAACATCCTCAGGTAAGACCTATTCAATCATGCAGCTTCTTTTCGAGATGGCTATGAATGAGCCTGACCTTGTGGTTACAATCGTAGGTCAAGACATTCCCAACTTAAAGAAGGGTGCATACCGTGATGCGACGACTATTATTAACCGCTCCCCTATCTTACAGGCTTGGTTCCCGTATCTCAATGAGAGTGATAGAGTGATAAGGTGCATCAATGGTTCTGTATTGGAATTTACTTCATTCAAGGATGAACAGGATGCGAAGTCCGGTAAGCGTGATGTATTGTTCATTAACGAGTGCGATGGTATTGTTTACGGGATATATTGGCAACTTGACATGCGTACCCGTCGAAAGGTTTTTCTGGATTATAACCCCTCCGCCCGATTCTGGGTTCATGATAGCGTAATAGGACGGGATAATGTGAAGCTAATCATATCTGATCATCGGTGTAACCCTTTCCTTTCCAAAGAAGAGCATGAGAAGATAGAGAATATCGAGGATTATGAGCTTTGGAAAGTATATGCCCGTGGAAAGACAGGTAAGCTGAAAGGTTTGATCTTCCCAGAATTCCGTATAGTGGACCGGGTGCCGGAGGTATTGGATTGCAAGGGGAACTGGTATGGTCTGGATTTCGGTTTCAGTAATGACCCATCAGCCTTGGAGAATCTAAGACTTGCACATGGTGAGTTATGGATTGATGAACTGTTATTTGAGGCAGGATATGATAACCCTATGATCGCTAAGATAATGAAGTCTAACGGGATAACTAAGCGTGATGTGGTGATAGCTGATTGCGCAGAACCTAAGAGTATTGCAGAGATCAATAGTTTCGGATTCAGAGTTGAGCCGTCGTCGAAAGGTGCGGATAGTGTGAATAATGGTCTCCAGATATTACAGAGATACAAGATCAATGTAACCCGACGGAGTACAGGTATTATCCAGGAGATGAAGAGATATAAATGGAAGGTAGACAAAAATGGGGTTATGTTGAATGTCCCCATTGATGTCTGGAACCACGGAATAGATGCTATCCGGTATGTAGCTTTGAAGAAGTTGAGTGCCCACAGGGTTTCAAGTGGAGCGAAAGCTACCTATATGGAGGTCGATTGAGTTTACATAATGTCAGTTTTAACATCGAAAAATGAGAGTTGGTCATGAGTGAAGTATTGACAAAAAGAAAGAAGATGATGTTTTCGGAGTGGTTCAGGATTCTGCATCATGGGTATTTTGAAAAGCCGTTTCAGTTTGAGACGTTGAGTAAACCGAAGTTTGTTAGCGGAAAGGTAGTGCCGAATGATCTGAATGATCTAACTTTCGGTCAGGTGATAGAGCTTCAAGGTATTCAGGAGGTAGGCAGCATGTTCATAGTGCCTCTACGGGTGGTTATGGGAATGAGCGATGATGAAGTGATGGAAGCCAGCGCAACGGAGGTAGTCAGATTTGCGGCATGGGCTGCCAGGGAGATGGAGAGGATAAATAAACTCTTTGCTTCGACGAATCGGAAGCCTACCGATAAAGAAAGAAAGGCAGGTATTGAATTACTCAGATTCGGGGTATTTGGAACGGTGGATTATTATGCCCAACGCATGGGAATAAGAGATCATGAGGAAGTTATGGCTGTCCCTTGGATGAGAGTGTATAAGTGTTTGCAGATTGATTCAGAGAAAGCAAAGTATGAACTAAGATTAAGGAAGGTGTATGAGGATGAAAACAGTAGAAAGTAAATTAAAAGAGATCGTGGGAGAACAGTTCCCCGGGATGTCGTATGTGTTCGATGATTGGAAAGCGATTGATCGTAAATTATCTAAGGTATCATTACCTGCGATTATTTGCGTGATGCCAGTGTCTGGTGTGTTCACGTTCAGCCGTGGACGGGTGAAGGATAAACCAAACTGTTATGTGGTGTTCATGGATAAGGTACCTAAAGATGCAGATGGAGATGAGAACGAGGAAGTTTATTCACGAATGAAGGACATGGCGAAGAAGTTTGTTTCAGAGGTGAATAAATCAGGGTATTTTGAACCTGTCGAGGGAGACGTCCCCTATGATGTAATCACGGAAAAGATGTCTGATATATTATCTGGTATAGGGGTTCCATTGTCGTTGAGGGAGTCGGCTTATAGTTGCGTATGAGTAAAGAGAAACAGTTAGAGATAATCGGTGATGAATTGGATTCGCTCATGCAGAGAGTTATTGCCAATCATTTGCGAGCTGGGCAAAAGGCATCAGGGTGGACAATGCAGAGCATCAGGAAGCAAATTTCTGATACAGGTGGGGTATTATTCGGCAGGGCTTATTTCGGTAGCTTGGAGACGGGTAGAAAGCCCGGGCCGGTACCGAGAGGATTCCGGTTCGTGATATTGAAATGGATGAAGGATAAGGGAATCAGTGCTTCCCCTGTTCCGTATATTCGGAAGCCCAGTACCAGATGGAAGCCAAAGTATACTCCACAGGAAAGAGGCGATCTAAGCCTGGCCGGAGCGATTGCGTATCGTATCAGGAAAGAAGGTACAAACCTGTTCCGAAATGGAGGACGTGATGATATTTATTCAAATGAGATACCGAAGACGGTTGAGAATATTCTTGATCGTATAATGACGGTATTCGCTAAGGACGTAGAATCAATAAACATTAATAGTATCAATGAGGAAGGAAGTGATTAGCGGTATAACCGTAGAGTATCCGGATGAAATATCATTTTGTTTCAATCCGGTAGTTATAAATGTATCTGGATATACTGGAGCAAGTATAGGGATGGCCGTGATAGATGTGGCGACAGGGAACACTCATACGGAAAAGCGTGCTATGTTTAGTTCTTCTTGTTTCTTCGATGCCTCTTTCTATATGCAATCTGCCTTTGATTCGGTTGATTTCAAGGAGGTAGATTATTCAGAAGCTGGTGCCAAAGATAGCAAGGTAGGAAGGTTATTCAGGATTATATTGATTCTGTATGCGGCAGATGGCTCAACAGAAGGTGACTTCCAGTTTGAAACATTTGTCATTTGGGGAGCAATGAAGATTGGTGAAAGGTATAATGGTGAGAGAACACTAGTTTGTTTTAAGAACTTGCCTTTCACGGTTGGTATGTATTCATCTGGTGAGGATATTGCTAATGTCATTGTCAACGGAAAGCAAACGGCATCTTATAAGTTACCGGAACAGAAGGTGTGGAATATTGTGCTTGAATTGGCAAAAGCGAATGATGTAGTTATTGAGGTTCCAGGAAAAAAGGATGATTCGAGTGTATTTGATTATACATTTGATTATACCTTCCATAAAGCTCTGAATGCCCCATCAAGGGTAAAACTGATAATGGATGATTGCAAGGAGGGCATTTATCTGCGTTGGATAAACAGGCATGGATTTTATTGTTATTGGCTTTTTTGTAAGGGAGATGAAAGTCAGCAGGTAGCGGATGAAGGAGAGTTCATCCGGAACAATATGACTGATTACAATTATGTGAATGGTTATCATGGAGGAAGTGGAAGACAACAGAGGAAGACAGGAAGTAATACTTTGAATATATGTGCCCCGCTTGTGGATAGTGATACGTATGATTTTCTTTTCCAGCTTGCACTCTCTCCTATCATTGACATGTATATGGGGTTCGGTCCTGATGAGATAGACCGATGGATGGGAATTAATGTATCTGTTGGGACATACACGAAAACTCGGGCTGTTCTGCAGGATTTTGTTGCCGCTATTATTTTACCTGAAACAAGAGTACAAAGCTTATGAGAAATGATTTATTGTTTATTGATGGGGAATTGGTGGATTTGGATGATAGTACAAAGATTACGTTGAACTATAAGAGTAATTTGTTCACCGACCTCAGTAAGATCGTAAGCAATAATAGCTATACGATCAAGTTACCTAAGACGGTCAGGAATCAGAGGGTTATTAAGCATGCAGATTTGCCGGCATGCAGTACGGATTATCCGAGAAAATACCATGAAGCAAGGTATCCGTACAGTCTGTTTCGTATCCCCGGTATTTCCCGGTATCACGGATTTTGAAGCAATCTTTGAGCGGGTAAAGGATCAGTGCGATCTGTTCTGGCTCGAAAACCTTAATCTTCGGGGCGGCTTCAAAAAGACAATTATGGATTATATCGCCGAAAAACAGCCTGATCTTGTGCCACTTTACGATGAGATCTATAACAAGCATAACCGCAGCTACTTTGAAGCACTTGAAGTAAAAGCTGCGGAAATGGCTAAGAAGTATGATTGTCCCTTTGTGGATAATGAAATGCCTTATGGCAGAGTCCCGCAGGGGCATCCGGTGATCGTAGATTATTTCTATCATGAGGAAATCCGTGGGACAGAGAATACCGGAAAAAGAAATCGCTAACT
>ENA-UEYG01002682-UEYG01002682.1-human-gut-metagenome-genome-assembly--contig:-NODE-2682-length-10920-cov-8.654708_pt1 | contig 10920 bp, 15 predicted proteins | sample MGYA00242933_ERZ507934 | MGnify/ENA primary metagenome ERZ507934 (study PRJEB26167, sample SAMN06115527) | human gut metagenome | host: Homo sapiens | place: China:Zejiang | collected 2015-11-10... | reverse complement strand
TTCATTTGCCATTCAGGGGCCGTTCCTCGCCCCGCAAACCACACTTTCCCTTTTCCCGACTGGTTCAGTTCATCGAGTGTTTTCATTAACTTTTCACTGTTTTTACGGGGCTGGATTTCATCAAATAATCCCGGCTGCGCTATACCCGATGGTGTGAAATCAGCCAGCATGACTCCTGCCTTCATATAGCGGTACCCTTCACGCCAGACATGGTTTAAGGCTCTGCATGCGGCGGCAATAATGTCCCGGCTGTCCTGTGTGGGCAATGGAAGCTTTTCCACAGCGGCATTGCTGTAACAGGGTTCTTTTACTGCAAAGGGGGATGTCCGTACAAATGTCGTCACCTGCCGGCAATACTGAAGCTCCCCACGTAGTTTCTCTGCGGCCCGCTCTGCATACTGAACAACAGCCTGGTGCATGGCATCTTTGTCTGTGATTCGTTCACCAAAACTGCGACTACAGACAATCTGCTGTTTTGCCGGTGGTGCTTCTTCCAGGGATATGCAGGACTCGCCGTTGAGTTCGCGTACCGTACGCTCAAGAATGACGCTGAAGTTTTTCCGGATGAATGCCGTGTTAGCCTGCGCCAGCTGCAGTGCTGTGTTAATACCCAGTGCATTCAGCTTTTCCGTCAGTCTGCGTCCTACTCCCCAGACCTCACCAACTGGCTGCAGCCCCAGTAGCTTCAAGATCCGATTACGGTTTTCTGCCGTCAGCGCGACCACACCGGAAAACTGTGGCCATTGCTTTGTTGCCCACTGTGCACTTTTAGCCAGCGTTTTTGTAGGCGCAATGCCCACCCCCATGGTGAGTCCTGTCCAGCTCTTTACCTGTTCCCTGAGCTGATGACCAAAAACCTCCGGAGAGATGCAACGGTTCACCCCCCGCAAATCAATGAACATTTCATCAATTGAGTAGGGCTCAACTGCGGGAGAAAGCGACTCCAGAACAGCCATAACCCGTTGGCTCATGCTGTGGTACAGCGCATAATTGCTGGAAAATACATGTATTTTCTTCTCCAGGCGCATTTGTCTCACCTGAAACCAGGGCTGCCCCATTCTGATGCCAAGGGCTTTTGCCTCCGGGCTGCGCGCGATCACACAGCCATCGTTATTGCTGAGTACGATGACCGGTTCGTTGCGAAGGTCCGGGCGGAAAACTTTTTCACATGAGGCGTAGAAACTGTTGATATCAGCCAGTGCAAACATCAGCGTAACTCCCGCGTCCTGTGTATCACGTGAGTGACAACACCAAAAATACAGATGTTTTCCGGATACAGTGTGCGGAACTCCGGGCTGTCTGAAACCGGCTCCAGTGCCGGGCGTGGGCGCAACAGCAGTCGTTTGACGGTGAACTCACCGTCGATCTCAGCGATAACGATGTCCCCGTGTTGTGGTTTTTCGGCCCTGTCCACTACCAGCAGATCACCATTCTGCACGCCAGCCTGGTTCATCGATTCACCGCTGGCGCGCAGAAAGAAGGTGGCTGCAGGTCTGCTGATGCAATAGCTGTTCAGATCCAGTTCCTGCTCAGCATAATCAGTGGCAGGCGAAGGAAAACCGGCCTGGCAACGATCGGCAAACAACGGTCGCACGTAACTGTCATCGCCTGAAGGGTCAGCCGGACGGTGATAAACGGTACTCATGCTGCAGGCAGCCAGCTGTCGTCCTGCCAGATTTCTTCCAGCAGAGACAGGATACGTTCTTTATCCTTGTCGTTGCGGGCTCCTGTGACAGATACAGACGGGGCGCTGCCCTGGTCTATACGCAGCCAGATTTCCGGGTAGTGTGGTTTCAGACGTTGTTCGATTTCATTCTGTAGCGCCTGAAGTGTGCCTGATTTGAGGTTTTTTGTGCTCTGGCGGTCGAAAAGAATTTCAATGCGGATCATGTTCTCATCTCCCTTTTCTATTGCTGTATGTATATACAGTATTCTAATAACTGAATCCACACACAGTCAAATGTCATTATTGTGACTAAAAAACGCTCAATTCTCTGAGAGTGTGGCTGTATGCCTGCTGTGGACTGCTGTGTCCAGCTTATCCACAGCATTTTGCGCACGGTTCTGTGAATAAAATACCTGGTTACCCAGGCCGTGCCGGCACGTTAACCGGGCTGCATCCGATGCAAGTGTGTCGCTGTCGCCGGCCTCCTCACCCGGTCACGTTTCGTCGTTCCTCCTCCACGCGCTGCGGCTTCGGGGCCGCACCTGCATTCGTATGCGGTCGCCCGGTTACAGGTGCGGCACGGCCTGATGGAGGCCGCATGTGAGAGGAGAATTCCCATGCCAAACTGGTGCTCGAATCGTATGTATTTTTCTGGTGAACCGGCACAGATTGCTGAGATTAAACGACTGGCCAGCGGCGCAGTCACACCGCTTTATCGCCGCGCCACAAATGAAGGTATTCAGCTGTTTCTGGCCGGAAGTGCCGGACTTCTGCAGATCACTGAAAATATCCGCTCTGAGCAGTGCCCCGGAGTGACGGCTGCCGGACGTGGTGCTGTATCGCCGGAAAATATCGCGTTCACCCGCTGGCTGACACACCTGCAGAACGGTGTACTGCTGGATGAGCAAAACTGCCTGATGCTGCATAAACTCTGGCTGCAGAGCGGTACTGGACAGCGTCGCTGGGAAGGATTACCGGATGATGTCAGGGAAATCATCACTGTGCATTTCACCGCAAAAAGAGGTGACTGGTGTGACATCTGGGGTAACGAGGATGTATCGGTGTGGTGGAGCCGTCTGTGTGACAACGTACTGCCGGAAAAAACCATGCCGTTTGACCTGCTGACGGTTTTGCCGACCCGCCTGGATATTGAAGTGAATGGCTTTAACGGCGGTGTTCTGAACGGTGTTCCTTCTGCATATCACTGGTATACAGAACGGTATGGCGTGAAGTGGCCTTGTGGGTATGAGGTGAATATCAGTAGTCAGGGAGACAACTTCATTCAGGTTGATTTCGACACGCCGTGGTGTCAGCCGGAAAGCGACGTTATTGCAGAATTAAGCCGCCGTTTCAGCTGCACGCTGGAGCACTGGTATGCCGAACAGGGCTGTGATTTCTGTGGCTGGCAGTTGTATGAGCGCGGAGAGCTCGTTGATGTGCTGTGGGGGGAACTGGAATGGTCTTCCCCGACAGATGACGATGAGCTGCCGGAAGTCACCGGACCTGCGTGGATAGTCGACAATGTGGCGCATTATGGCGGATGAAGTATGACGGAGACGGGCGGGAAACCGCCCGTTTCTTTTCCGACAAAGGATGTCGCCGTGCTCCTCTTTTTACTGCGCCGGCTGACGCGGCGCGGCATAAACGCTGCCTGTGGTCAGTGTCCCGCGTCCGGCGGGCACGGGACGGGCGCTTTTACCGCTCCCGGCTGGCGTCGGTGACAGTGTACGCCAGCCCGTCGCCCTTTTCTGATGAACGCCCTTCAAGCCGCTTTCGCGGCATAACCTTGCCGTCAACAAGACGACGGCTGCGGTATTCCACGGTCGGCCTGACCCGTTACCGGACGCGGTGAACAGCCCACAGGCAGCGGGGAACGGGCACCACAGGGGTGCCCTCCCGGTGCCCTCTGTAAGAGAAGGAGTTTCGTATGTCCCGTTTTGTCCTCGGTAACTGCATCGATGTTATGGCCCGTATTCCTGATAACGCCATTGATTTCATCCTCACCGACCCGCCATATCTCGTCGGTTTCCGTGACCGTTCCGGGCGCACCATCGCCGGCGATAAAACCGATGAGTGGCTGCAACCGGCCTGTAATGAAATGTTCCGCGTGCTGAAAAAAGACGCGTTAATGGTGAGCTTCTACGGCTGGAACCGCGTCGATCGCTTTATGGCCGCCTGGAAAAATGCGGGATTCAGCGTTGTTGGTCACCTGGTCTTCACCAAAAACTACACATCGAAGGCCGCATATGTGGGCTATCGCCACGAATGCGCCTACATCCTGGCAAAAGGCCGTCCACGTCTGCCACAAAAACTGCTACCCGACGTGCTGGGCTGGAAATATTCAGGCAACCGCCATCACCCGACGGAAAAGCCCGTTACCAGCCTGCAACCGCTCATTGAGAGCTTCACACACCCGAACGCGATTGTGCTGGACCCGTTTGCAGGCAGCGGCTCAACCTGCATCGCCGCCCTCCAGTCCGGACGCCGGTATATCGGTATCGAGCTGCTTGAACAGTATCACCGTGCCGGACAGCAACGACTGGCCGCCGTGCAACGGGCCATGCAGCAGGGGGCCGCGAATGATAACTGGTTTGAACCGGAGGCTGCGTAAATGAACTATGCCGGACACGAAAAACTTCGCGCCGACGTGGCGGAGGTGGCCAACACCATGTGTGACCTTCGGGCCAGGCTGAACGATATGGAGCATCGCTGTCGCTTTGATTCCGATGTGCTTGTTGAACGCCTGACACGCCAGACGCTGTATCGCGCCAATCGCCTGTTTATGGAGGCGTATACCGAAATTCTGGAACTGGATTCCTGCTTCAAAGATTGAGAAGGAGACGAGAATGTACGGAACATGCGAAACGCTATGCCGGGAGCTGGCAGCAAAGTATCCGGGAGACGCGCCGCTGATGCTGGTTATCTGGTCCCCGGAAGAGATTCAGGCACTGGCTGACGGTATGGAAATTTCTCTGACCGATCATGAAATCAGGACCGTCCTGGCGCGCATGGAGGACATCCCGGAAGACCAGCGGACTGAATCCGGTATTTCTTCCGCCGCGGTGATGGAGATTATCAGCAACGTGAGCGAAAACCGCCAGGTGACCGTCCCGGCTGAACTGCTGGCGTCCCTGATTCAGACCGCTGAACAGGCACTGTGGAAACGTGAGTGGGCCGCCCGTGATAACGGCCTCGCCGTCCCGGAATGCGTTACCCGCCGTCAGGCGGTGGTTAATCAGGCCCGCACCCTGCTGAAAAACAACACACACGAAAACAACTGATGTTATCGCCGCCTGCCCTGCGGGCGGCGATACAGGGAGAACGCTTAATCATGAACGAAAACAGCACGCTGAACGCACTGATTTGTCGTCACGCCCGTAACCTGCTGCTGGCGCAGGGCTGGCCGGAAGAGACGGATGTTGACCAGCGAAATCCGAACTATCCGGGCTGGATCAGCATTTACGTGCGGCTGGATGCGCCCCGGCTGGCGACGTTACTTATCAACCGTCACGGCGGCGTACTGCCGCCGCTCCTGGCCTCCGCCATTCAGAGACTGACCGGAACCGGGGCGGAACTGGTACTGTCCGGCAGTCAGTGGCAGTCGCTGCCGGTACCTCCGGCAGACGGAACGCAGGTGTCTTTCCCGTATGCCGGAGAATGGCTGACCGAAGACGAAATCAGGGCTGTTCTTGATGCGGTGCACGATGCGGTACGAAGCATCTGTTACCAGGTGGCAGAAGATGCGCGGCGTATCCGTGCGGCGCTGACCACCACCGGTCAGACGTTGCTGACCCGCCAGACGCGCCGCTTTCGCCTGGTCGTGAAGGAAAGCGATCACCCCTGCTGGCTCGATGAAGATGACGAAAACCTGCCCGTGGTGCTCGATGCCATCGTGAACCGGGGAGCACGTTTTTCGTCGGTGGAAATGTACCTGGTCAGCGATTGTATTGAGCATATCCTGTCCAGTGGGCTGGCCTGCGATGTGCTGCGTATACCGGATGAACCGCCCCGCCGCTGGTTTGACCGTGGTGTTCTGCGGGAGGTGGTCCGGGAAGCCCGGACCGAAATCCGCAGCATGGCGGATGCCCTGGCAAAAATCCGGAAATGATGACACTGGCGGGGTAAATCCCCGCCTTTTTCCTGCCGGTCCCCGGACAGAGCACAAAGGAAGTCGCCGCCGGCTCCGCTTTACCCGGCCATGCAGGGCATGGCCTTGTGGTTTTTCAGTTATGTGGCCTCAGCGTCGTGTGCGGGCTGTGCCGTGCCTCCATCTTAGCCGGGCTGGCGTTGATGCAAGGGTACGCTTCGCCGCTGCGGTCACCCGGTCCCTCCTTCCCGTCTGCCGTGATTTTCCGGTCGTTCACCCGCTCAGATTTCGCGGTCTCACCCTCCAACTCCCGCCAGCCGTGTGCGTCAGGCTGCGGCTTCCCTTGCGCCCTGTGCATCCCCGCCTTATCGCCCGGCTTTTATGGAGGCACGGCACCGCCCGGTGTCGCGGAATATGTGAACAACGGAGGAAAACATCATGCAATATGCGAAACCTGTCACTCTGAATGTTGAAGAGTGCGACCGTCTCTCCTTTCTGCCGTATCTGTTTGGCAACGATTTTCTGTATGCCGAGGCGTATGTGTACGCGCTGGCGCAAAAAATGATGCCGGAATATCAGGGAGGCTTCTGGCACTTCATCCGCCTGCCGGACGGTGGCGGTTACATGATGCCGGATGGCGACCGTTTCCACATGGTGAACGGTGCAAACTGGTTTGACCGTACCGTGAGTGCTGATGCCGCAGGCATCATCCTGACCTCCCTTGTGATTAACCGCCAGTTGTGGCTGTACCACAACAGCGGGGATGCGGGACTGACACACCTGTACCGGATGCGCGATGCGCAGTTGTGGCGTCACATCGAATTTCACCCCGAATGTAACGCGATTTACGCGGCACTGGACTGATTAACGGACGGGGCGGCAATGCCGCCCCTGTAAAGGAGACGAGAACATGTACTGTACTGTTAAAGAAATTATCCGCGAAGTGCTGGATACAGGCGTGCCGGACAGTGAATGCGTTTTTGCCGTGGTGCTGACCCGTGGGGATGTGCGTCACATAGCCCAGGACTGGAGTCTGACAGACGATGAGCTGGAAACCGTCATGCAGCGGCTGGACGATGCCTTTGAGCATGGTGCGGATGTCAGCGTTGTTCACGACGTTGTTCGTGAACTGATGGAAGAAAAGCGCGCCAGCCGTCATGTGACAGTCCCGGCGGTGATGCTGGAAAAAGTGATGGCGCTGGCAGGCAGTGAAATGAAGCGCCTGTATGCTGTCGGGAGTGAGAACGGGGGCGACGGTGACGCATTCGTCAGGGAGGAACGCGAAGCAATGGACGTTGTGTTACAGGCGCTGGACGGGGAGACGATGTCATGAATATCAGCACAGAAACCCGCGAAATTCTGCGTAATTACAGGGCCGTGATTAATGCGCGGCGTCGTGAAATGGGGCAGAAACCGCTCACCACCGCGCAGATTGTTGATGAAATCTGCGATTTTGTGGCGAATCAGCAGGCTGTTTTCTTGGGTGGTCACTACATCTTACAGGGCAGCAGAAATAGGTGATACAGGGGCAGGCGGTGGAGGCCGCCTGTCAGCCCGCGCGAAAACCCCTGGCAGGCTGACGCCTGCCGGAAGGGAAGCGGGCCACGCTGACGCGTCGCCCGTTACCCTTCCCGTTTGTGATGTGTCCGGAATATTTTTTTCTGATGTTATTTTTCTGTGGTTACCGTGCCTGTTATTGTTCTTCTTCCTCTTCTTTCCGTTCCTCTCCTGTTTATAGCTTTTCCGGGCGTCCCCCTGGCGGGCGGGCTGTCGTGAACGGAGCCAGCGAAGCTGTCTCCGCCCTGGCGGGCTTCCGTCCCTGACGCGAAACCCTGGCTTGCAGCGACCGTTCCGGTCGCGCCGCCTCTGTCGCGCCATGGCCTGCGCTCCCGGCATCCCGGCAAAAGGCCGCCGGGATGTAAGGGGCAACGCCGTTTCGCGCACGCGCTCTCCGTCGTTGCGGCGGGTCCCTGCTCATTGCCTGCCGGGTGCCACACACCCGTATGAGTCCCTGTCGCCGGGGGCTGATACAGCCACAACCTGCCGCACTGACTGTCCAGGGTAAATGAACAGCACACAAAATTTTTTACCCAAAACCCGGTAAAAAATTTTGCGTTCTGCCCAGGACAGGTGCGTCAGGCCGTGGCAGTGATGCCCCTTGCGGCGAAGGTTCTCAAACGGGTGAAGTTCATACCACAGGGAATACAGCAGCAGGTTCCCGCGAAACGTCAAAACCGCGGCTCCCGAAACTCAACGGGTGATGTTCTTTAAAAATCAGGATTTATTTCAGGCTCCGGCAATACACATTTATGTGTTCTGTCAGTCATCCGGCTGGCAGGTAATGAGAACGCAGGAACAGAAGGAGGAAAACACCGGAGAACGTCAGACGCAGATATGAAAAAAGCAGGTCAGGGACCTGCTTAATCCACACCGCAAAAACTGTTCGCGCAGTTTCTGCGGTTCCATTCAACAGTCATAAGGATGCATTTATGACAGTAAGTATTGTTTCACCTTCCGCAGCGGCTGTAAAGCCCCGCCGTCATCCCCGTTTCAGACGCGAAGACATCCCCGCGCCGGAAATTGACCCCGTGCTGAAAGCCTTCGGGCGACACATTGCCCGGAGTTTTCACCGGGGGCGTGGTGTACACATCCCCGCCATGAAAAACACGGCCTTCGGGCAGGTGCTCCGCACACTCGAACTGAAACGCGCTTTTAACTGATGAGGTGAGCCGCCCCGCGAGGGGCGGCAACAGACGGAAGGAGAACATTTTATGACATTAGCAGCAATCACCATGACCGCCCCGGAAGCCGCCAGCCCTGTGCAGATGTACCGCGCGACCTACTCACCGGATGACAACAAACTGCGCCTGTATGCCGCGTCACGTCTTGACCCGGAAACGTATAAAAAAGTGCATGATGCCGGTTTCCGCTGGGCTCCCAAACAGGCGCTGTTTGTCGCGCCAGCCTGGACACCGGGCCGGGAAGACGTGCTCCTCTCACTTGCCGGAGAGATTGAGGATGAAGACAGCACGCTCGCTGAACGTCAGGAAGCACGGGCGGAGCGGTTTACCGGATACAGCGGAAAGCGGGCCAGTGAATCCGCACAGGCACTTGATGAAGTGGAAAGACTGGCCGCGATGATCCCGCCCGGTCAGCCCATTCTTGTGGGGCATCACAGCGAACGCCGCGCCCGTCGTGATGCGCAGCGTATTGAAAACGGCATGAAACGAGCCGTGATGCTCTTTGAACGTGCGGAATACTGGGAAGAGCGGGCGCGGTCGGCACTGCTTCACGCGAAGTATAAAGAACGTCCTGACGTTCGCTGGCGTCGCATCAAAAAAATCGAAGCTGATTTGCGCAAGGCTGAAAAGACCATCGCGCAGTCGCAGAAATATCTGACGATGTGGCGGGCTGAATCGCTGGATCTGAATATGGCAAAACTCATCAGCAGTCATGACCATATCAGCGCCTGTTTCCCGCTGGATACGTATCCGCGCCCGGCAGAAAAAAGCCAGTATGAAGGAAGTCGGTCGTTATGGTCGGCCCTGGATGATGACATCATCACCACGGAGCAGGCCCGCGAAATTGCGATCCGCTGTCATGAACGGCAGATTCAGCATCAGCAACGCTGGGTTAACCACTATCAGAACCGCCTGATCTATGAGCGTGCCATGCTGGACGAAAGCGGCGGCGTGGTTACCCGGACACAGGATTTTGAGCCGGGCGGACAGGTTTTCAGCCGGGGCGAGTGGCTGACCATCATCCGCGTGAACAAAAGCAACGGGGCGGTGAGTTCAGTCACAACGCCGAATTACAGTTTTCTCGGGTACAGCGGCACGATGAAAGTGACGCCCGATCGCATCACGGACTACAAAGCACCATCGGCAGAAGAGGCTGCCGTCGCCAGTCAGGCCGCGAAGCGTCCGCCGGTAGTCAACTATCCGGGGGAAGGTTTCCGGGAAATGACAAAGGCGCAGTGGGCCGCCCTGCCCCGGGACTGTAAGGCCGTGCGCAGTGTGGAAGAAGCAGAAGACCACGGGGCATACCGCTACCGCCGCACAATGGACAATAATTTCCGTCTGGTGAATGTGTATATCACCGACATGAAAATCACGGAAATCCCACAGAAATAAGGTATATCCCCCCGGGAAATCCCCGGGGGATGACGGAGATAATGACATGCACAGTCAGTTAAGAGAACGTATCCGGCTGCTGCGCGCAAGGCTGGATAACGCCGCGCCGGTTGCTGAAATCCGGGCTGAATCTCAGCTTTTTGTGACACCTGCCCCGGTCTGTGATCGCCTGGTGACGCTGGCGGAAATCAGCAATCGTGATCACATTCTGGAACCCTCTGCCGGCACCGGGGCCATACTGCGGGCGATTCGGGATACCGCGCCGGAGGCCATGTGTGATGCGGTGGAGAGCAACAGCGGGCTGGTCCGGTATCTGCGGGAAAATTTTAACGGTGTCAGGGTACAGTGTGGCGACTTCATGGAATGGCAGCCGGTGCAGTATTACAGCCGGATTATCATGAATCCGCCGTTCAGCCACGGGCAGGATATCCGGCATATCCTGCGGGCCTTTTCCCTGCTGCGTCCGGGTGGCGTTCTGGTCGCCGTCTGTCTCAACGGGCCACGCCAGCAGGAGAAGCTGTTACCGTTTTCTGACATCCGCGAGGAGCTGCCACGCGGCACGTTTGCTTATACCCATGTTCCGACGATGATTATTCGTCTGCGCGCCTGATGACACAGGGCAGGCGGGAGGATAAATGCCCGTCTGCCCGTGCCGGGAAAAAGACCGCGCGCCGGTGGCGCTGAAAGGGGCCGCGCTCACGCGCCGCCCCTTTCATTGCGCGGACGTTCTGCTGTGGGCTTCTGTCTTTTCAGACCTGTCATTTGTCTGTTACTGATGATGTGGTTGTTCCTGCTACTGCTACTGTTCTTCTTTTTTCTGCTGCTCTGATTACTGCCTGTTTTGTTGTTCTCCTGCTTATGCCTTTTCCGGGCGTCCCCCTGGCGGGGCGGGCTGTCGTGAACGGAGCCAGCGAAGCTGTCTCCGCTCTGACGGGCTTCCATCCCTGACGCGAAACTCCTGGCTTGCAGCGACCGTTCCGGTCGCGCCGCCTCTGTCGCGCCGTGGCCTGCGCTCCCTGCATCCCGGCAAAAGG
>ENA-UEYG01002680-UEYG01002680.1-human-gut-metagenome-genome-assembly--contig:-NODE-2680-length-10931-cov-3.336097_pt1 | contig 10931 bp, 9 predicted proteins | sample MGYA00242933_ERZ507934 | MGnify/ENA primary metagenome ERZ507934 (study PRJEB26167, sample SAMN06115527) | human gut metagenome | host: Homo sapiens | place: China:Zejiang | collected 2015-11-10... | reverse complement strand
CGGGGTAGCGGGATTCGAACCCACGACCCCCTGCTCCCAAAGCAGGTGCGCTAACCGGACTGCGCTACACCCCGAATACTTTACTTCTGAAAAGCGAGTGCAAAGGTAAAAACAATTCTGATACCAACCAAACATTTAGGCAAGTTTTATGCAATTAAAATTACATTTTCAGATAGAAATCTTTCGTTAAAGCTACATATTCAGGGGTAAACTCATTGTGATTCACCTCAATACAGAGTTTCTCTTCTCTACACTCTTTTGCTTCAAAACCAAAGTTCAGCAATACCCGTCTGCACGGTTTTCCGGGCTTGGTGAAGACTTGCACACGATGCAATGGAAACAACTTATGGTTCCAAGCTGTATCCACAACCGTTTTTTCAGCTTCCGCGGGAATAATGATGCTTACGACTCCTTGCTCTTCAAGCAAAGATGCCGAACGATGAAACAGTAAATCGTAATTCAAATTGCCCGCATGCCGTGCTGTGCACCTTTGTTCGTCAGGACATTTCAACGCATCTATAAAATAGGGAGGATTGGAAACGATGAGGTCAAATCTGTTTTCCGGCTGATAATCTCGGAAATCATGACATATGACCTCTACTCTATCGGCCCATGGAGAGTGAGATACATTTTCTGTGGCTTGTCCGGCTGCAGCCGCATCTATCTCGATTGCAGTAATCCGGGCATGCGGATTCCTTTGCGCTAACTGTAAGGCTATTAATCCGGTACCGGTTCCAACGTCCAGTATACGCTTTGCTTTGTCTGCCGGGGCCCATGCCCCAAGTAGTACACCATCTGTGCCGACCTTCATGGCGCATTTATCATGAAATATGGTAAATTGTTTAAACTTAAAAGATGATTTTGGCATGTTTATCTTCTTTAATTGGGCTCAAAAATAATCAAAGCCTGCATATTTGTCATAAAATTGGCACTGTTTTTGTCTTTTTAAAGGGTGAAGAACGTTTATTTATGAAGAAATAGCTTAACTTTGCAGGCGCTTTATTGGCCTGCCAATATGACATAAACTAAAAAGAATGAAATGAAGAAAAGAAATTACCTGAGTGATGTCGAAGATAGAAGCGGAAACGCTTTCTCTGTAATTGCTGATTTTGAGGGGAATGAAGAACAATTGATGGACATTGAGGTAGAAGAGGTTTTACCGATATTGCCTCTCCGAAATATGGTATTGTTCCCTGGGGTGTTTATGCCGGTATCTGTAGGAAGAAAATCTTCCCTCAAATTGGTGCGTGAAGCAGAAAAGAAAAATTCTTATATAGCTGTTGTATGCCAAAAGGTGGCTGAAACAGAGACACCTCTGTTTGAGGATTTACATACCATCGGTACAGTTGCCAAGATAGTACGTGTGCTTGAAATGCCAGACCAGACGACTACAGTCATTCTGCAAGGCTCCAAACGTATGGAACTGAAGGAGATTACGGATACGACTCCTTATCTGAAGGGACGGATAGCTACGCTGAATGAAGAACTTCCGGAGAAGAATGACAAGGAATTCCATGCATTGGTAGAGGCGTGTAAAGACTTGACAGTACGCTACATCAAGTCATCCGATATGTTTCCGCAGGATTCGGCATTTGCCATCAAGAACATTACCAATCCAATGTTTTTGGTAGACTTTATCTGTACGAACCTGCCACTCAAGAAAGACGAAAAGATAGAACTGCTCCGTATCGACTCTTTGCGGGCGCGTACCTACCGCCTGCTTGAGATTCTGAATCGTGAAGTGCAGCTTGCCGAAATCAAAGAGTCTATCCAGATGCGTGCACGTGAGGATATAGACCAGCAGCAGCGTGAGTATTTCCTGCAGCAGCAGATTAAAACCATTCAGGATGAGCTGGGTGGCGGCGGTCAAGAGCAGGAAATAGAGGAGATGCGTAAGAAGGCGGAGACCATCAAATGGAATGATGAGGTGAAGGCTACGTTCCTGAAAGAGGTGGATAAGTTGGAACGTACCCATCCCCAGTCTCCCGACTATAGCGTGCAGCTGAACTATCTGCAGACGATGCTTAGTTTGCCGTGGGGCATTTATACGACGGATAATCTGAGCCTTGTCAATGCAGAAAAGACACTGAACAAAGACCATTATGGTTTGGAGAAGGTGAAGGAACGCATTCTGGAACATCTTGCTGTATTAAAGCTGAAAGGCGATATGAAATCACCCATCATCTGCCTGTATGGCCCTCCGGGTGTGGGAAAAACCTCTTTGGGGCGTTCCATTGCTGCAGCCTTGAAGCGTAAGTATATCCGTATGTCGCTGGGAGGCGTGCATGATGAAGCTGAGATTCGCGGTCATCGTAAAACCTATATCGGTGCCATGCCGGGACGGATTATCAAGAATCTGATAAAGGCAGGCTCCTCCAATCCGGTATTTATTCTGGATGAAATAGACAAGGTGAGTGCCGACCGCCAGGGAGACCCCTCCTCTGCCCTCCTCGAAGTGCTCGACCCGGAACAGAATACTACATTCCATGATAACTTTCTGGATGTGGACTATGATTTGTCCAAAGTGATGTTCATCGCTACTGCCAATAATCTGAATACCATCCCCGGACCGTTGCTGGACCGTATGGAGCTGATTGAGGTAAGCGGCTATATCACGGAAGAAAAGATTGAGATTGCCCGCCGCCATCTGGTTCCGAAGGAATTGGAGGCAAACGGTATGAAAAAGAATGATATCAAGATTCCGAAGAACACACTGGAAGCCATTATAGAGAATTATACCCGTGAGAGCGGCGTGCGCGAACTGGAAAAGAAAATCGGAAAGATACTCCGTAAATCTGCACGCCAATATGCTACGGACGGTTATTTTGCGAAGACCGAAATAAAACCGGGAGACTTGTATGAATTCCTGGGTGCACCCGAATATACCCGGGACAAGTATCAGGGTAATGAGTATGCAGGGGTGGTGACCGGTCTGGCGTGGACTGCCGTAGGTGGTGAAATACTTTTCGTGGAAACCAGCCTGAGCCGTGGCAAGGGTGGACGTTTGACATTGACCGGCAATTTGGGTGATGTAATGAAAGAGTCGGCCATGCTGGCATTGGAATACATCAAGGCGCATGCCTCCCTGCTGAATCTTGACGAAGAGATTTTTGATAACTGGAACATCCATGTCCATGTGCCCGAAGGCGCCATTCCGAAAGACGGTCCGTCTGCCGGTATCACGATGGCTACCTCCCTCGCTTCTGCCCTCACCCAGAAAAAGGTGAAGGCCAATCTTGCCATGACGGGAGAGATAACACTTCGCGGTAAGGTACTTCCGGTAGGAGGCATCAAGGAGAAGATACTGGCTGCCAAGCGTGCCGGTATCAAGGAGATTATCTTGAGCGACGAGAACCGCAAGAATATAGAAGAGATACAGGATATATATCTGAAAGGACTGACTTTCCACTATGTGAAAGATATTAAGGAAGTGTTTGCCATTGCGCTGACTGATGAAAAAGTAGCCGATGCCATCGACTTGTCCGTAAAGAAAGAAAAGACCGAAAAGAAAGAGGAATGACATTCGAGTTACAATATACAGACAGCAAGACCAATGCACGTGCCGGACTGATTACTACTGACCACGGGCAGATTGAGACACCTATCTTTATGCCGGTAGGTACAGTGGGAACAGTGAAAGGCGTGCATCTGCCTGAGCTGAAAGAGGATATAAAGGCGCAGATTATATTGGGTAATACCTATCATCTTTATCTGCGTCCGGGACTGGAAGTGATAGAGAAAGCCGGTGGACTGCATAAGTTCAACGGCTTTGACCGTCCTATGCTGACAGACAGCGGCGGTTTCCAGGTATTCTCGTTGTCCGGTATCCGCAAGTTGCGCGAAGAAGGTGCGGAATTCCGTTCACACATCGACGGTAGCAAGCATATCTTTACACCGGAGAAGGTGATGGATATAGAACGGACTATCGGTGCAGACATCATGATGGCCTTTGATGAATGTCCTCCGGGGGATTCGGACTACGAATATGCCAAAAAATCACTGGGATTGACACATCGCTGGCTGGACCGCTGTATCAAGCGTTTCAATGAAACGGGACCTAAGTACGGCTACCAGCAATCCTTATTCCCTATTGTGCAGGGTTGTGTCTATCGCGACCTCCGTGAGCAGTCGGCAGAGTTTGTTGCCTCCAAAGGTGCTGACGGTAATGCCATTGGCGGTCTGGCTGTGGGCGAGCCCGTAGACAAGATGTACGAGATGATTGAGCTGGTGAACGGTATTCTTCCCAAAGACAAGCCTCGCTATCTGATGGGAGTCGGGACTCCGGTAAACATCCTGGAAGGCATTGAACGCGGTGTCGATATGTTCGACTGTGTGATGCCTACCCGAAACGGACGCAACGGGATGTTGTTTACCAAAGACGGCATCATGAACATGCGCAACAAGAAATGGGAGATGGATTTCTCTCCCATTGAAGCGGATGGCGCCTCCTACGTGGATACCATGTACAGCAAGGCGTATTTGCGCCATCTGTTCCATGCACAAGAGCTGCTTGCCATGCAGATAGCATCTATCCACAACTTGGCTTTCTATCTGTGGCTGGCAGGCGAGGCACGTAAGCATATCATTGCAGGCGACTTTGCTACCTGGAAACCGATGATGGTGAAACGCGTATCGACAAGATTATGAGAAAAATGAACTGGAGGATATGGAAGAATATAAAGCTGCCGAGAGGTAAATTCCTGAAGCGGCTGGACTGGTACATTATTAAGAAGTTCCTGGGTACATATGTCTTTGCCATCGCATTGATTATCTCCATTGCGGTGGTGTTCGACTTCAACGAGAAGATGGACCGCTTCATGTCTCATGAAGCGCCGTGGAATGCTATTGTCTTTGATTATTATCTGAACTTCATCCCCTACTTTGCCAATCTGTTCAGTCCGCTGTTTGTATTTATCGCCGTAATCTTCTTTACTTCCAAACTGGCGGAGAACTCGGAGATTATTGCCATGTTCTCTACGGGAATGAGTTTCAAGCGTATGTTGCGTCCTTATATGGTATCTGCGGCAATCATTGCGGTAGTGACGTTCTGCCTCGGGTCTTATGTCATTCCCAAAGGCAGTGTGACACGTATCAATTTTGAGGACAAGTACTACAAACCCCGTAAGGCGAATACGGCACGGAACATCCAGCTGGAAGTGGATTCGGGGGTAATTGCCTATATCGAACGTTTTGAAGACTACAGCAAGACCGGTTATCGCTTTTCTTTGGACAAGTTCAATGACAAGCAACTGGTCTCCCACCTTACAGCCCGTTCCATTACCTACGACACGACGGCCGTGCATAAGTGGAAAATCAAGGATTATATGATTCGCCAGATGGATGGCATGAAGGAGAGTATCACGAAGGGTGACCGCATAGACACTACCCTTTTTATGGAGCCTGCCGACTTCCTGATTATGAAGAACCAGCAGGAGATGTTGACCAGCCCTCAGCTAAGCGAGTACATCAACAGGCAGCGGCAACGCGGCTTTGCCAACATTAAGGAATTTGAGATAGAGTACCACAAACGCATTGCCATGTCGTTTGCCTCCTTTATCCTGACGCTGATTGGAGTGTCTTTGTCTTCCAAGAAAACGAAAGGTGGAATGGGATTGCATTTAGGTATCGGCTTGGCATTGAGTTTCTCTTATATTCTGTTTCAGACCATTGCTTCCACATTTGCCGTGAACGGCAACATGCCTCCGGTCATCGCTGTGTGGATACCGAATATAATGTATGCCTTCATTGCATTCTATCTATATAGGAAAGCGCCGAAATAAGCATTCTAAACCTCTACTTCAGCTTGCTCAAGTTGAGGTTTGGCGTACTAAAGCAGAGGTTTAGGATGTTTGTCTCTGGAAGCCCATTAAAATAAGAAGCCCCTCCCACTTTTGCGTTGTACAAGTGCGGGAGGGGCTTTTTGTTGTATTCATTTTCCTCTTTTGTTCTGTTCCCTTTTTTGCCGGAAAGAGACGTCGGTTTCCGGGGAACACCCTCACTTTCGTCTTACAGGTTCTTTAAGTTGCTGTTGCATGCACCGGGCATCAGCAAGCTTAATTCAAGTAAGCGGAAAGTTCTGCAGCAGAGATGTTTTTGGCAATAATTACACCATTATCATCCAGTAAATAGTTAGTGAATCCGCGACCCAAGCGATATTTCTTAAAGAGGCCGGAATATTCGCCTTTAGTTTCCACGAAACAAGTGGGCGTAACTATTTGATCCTTACGAATAGTTTCTTCAAAGATTGACTGATACTCATCGAATGAAACTGAAACCATCTTCACATTGTTGCGGGCAGTAGAGCGAAGCGCATTGCTCAAACTTGCGTTTTGCATCCGGGACTGCGCGTCGTAACTTGCCCAAAAACTGAGCAATACATACTTTCCTTTCAAGTCTGAAAGTTCGGTTTGGGATTGCTCTGCCGACATGGTTTGGATTTTGAAATCCGGGGCCATGTCACCCACATTCAAACCTCCGGTAGGTTTGTCTGTTTCTACAAAACAAGTCAAGGAACTCATTAGTAATACAACAAAAATCCATTTTACATGTCTCATGTAATTCGGTTTTGGTTAATACTATCCGGGACTGTCCTTCAACAGTGATTTCTTCCCGGAACATCGTCTTGTCAAAGCCTTGAATAGTGATAAATACACTGATAATCAAAGCTTTTAATTGTGAAATCGGGTGCAAAGGTAAGTAATTCCTAAACAAACTTCCAAATAAACAAGCATTTTTCTCACTTTTTAGAGGCATATTTTTATGTTATTTAGCATAAATAGTGGGAATTTTCCTTACTTTTGTAGCCTATTATTCTATCAAAAAGATGACTTATGCAACCATTGAACACTGAACTCATCCTAATACGTATTACGGGTGAAGACCGTCCGGGACTGACAGCTTCCGTGACGGAAATTCTGGCGAAATATGATGCTACCATTCTGGATATTGGCCAGGCAGATATTCACAATACTCTTTCGTTGGGCATTTTGTGCAAGACGGAAGAACAACACTCGGGGTTCATTATGAAGGAACTGCTTTTCAAGGCTTCCTCCCTGGGCGTGACTGTCCGTTTCTACCCCATTACTACCAAAGAGTACGAGGATTGGGTGAATATGCAGGGAAAGAACCGCTATATTCTTACTTTATTGGGGCGTAAGTTGTCTGCCCGTCAAATATCTGCCGTTACCCGTATTCTTGCAGAGCAAGGCATGAATATCGATGCCATCAAGCGCCTTACAGGACGTATCCCGCTGGACGAATGCGAATCGCGTACACGCGCCTGCATCGAATTTTCCGTTCGTGGCACTCCGAAAGACCGTATTGCCATGCAAGAACAGTTGATGAAACTGGCAACCGAACTGGAAATGGATTTCTCTTTCCAGTTGGACAATATGTACCGCCGGATGCGCCGCCTCATTTGCTTCGATATGGACTCTACGCTGATTGAAACAGAAGTGATTGATGAATTGGCCATACGTGCGGGTGTGGGCGACCAGGTAAAGACCATTACAGAACGCGCCATGCGTGGTGCGACAGCTTTCACTGAGAGCTTTCTCGAACGAGTGGCTTTATTGAAAGGATTGGATGAGTCCGTGATGCAGGAGATTGCAGAAAATCTTCCCATTACGGAAGGTGTGGATCGCCTGATGTATGTTTTGAAGAAATACGGTTACAAGATAGCTATTCTTTCGGGAGGGTTTACCTACTTCGGGCAGTACCTCCAGAAGAAGTACGGTATAGACTATGTGTATGCCAACGAGTTGGAAATAGAGGATGGCAAACTGACCGGCCGCTATCTCGGTGATGTAGTCGACGGTAAGCGTAAGGCAGAGTTGCTGCGTTTGATAGCTCAGGTGGAGAAAGTGGATATTGCGCAGACTATTGCTGTCGGCGACGGTGCCAACGACCTGCCCATGCTGGGAATTGCCGGCCTTGGAATCGCTTTCCATGCAAAGCCCAAAGTAGTTGCCAATGCCAAGCAATCCATCAATACCATCGGCTTAGATGGCGTACTTTACTTTCTGGGATTTAAGGATTCATACATTGATATTCCCCGTTGAAGGCAGATGCTTGAAACAAATTTGCAAGCCCTTGAGATAATTATTGTCCCAAGGGCTTATTTTTTTACTGTAAGAGTCTATTTTATAAGTCTTTTTCCTATCTTTGTACGCAAATTTAAAAGAGATACATGAAGTTTTCAGAACTACATTTAAATGGCAATGTACTGGAGGCACTGGATGCCATGCGCTTTGAAGAGTGCACCCCCATACAAGAAAAATCAATTCCCGTCATACTCGAAGGTCGAGATTTAATAGCAGTGGCACAAACCGGAACGGGAAAAACAGCCGCATATTTGTTGCCTATATTGAACAAGCTTTCAGAGGGCGGACACCCTGCCGATGCCATCAATTGCATTGTCATGGCTCCTACCCGCGAGTTGGCGCAACAGATAGACCAACAGATGGAAGGTTTCTCTTATTTCATGTCGGTTTCCAGCGTGGCCGTGTATGGCGGTAATGACGGAATACTATTCGAGCAGCAGAAAAGAGGGTTGACACTGGGTGCTGATGTCGTTATTGCTACCCCGGGGCGTTTGATAGCCCATCTTAGCCTTGGTTATGTAGATCTTTCCCGTGTCTCTTATTTTATTTTGGATGAAGCAGACCGTATGCTCGATATGGGATTTTATGACGATATTATGCAAATTGTCAAATTCCTTCCTAAAGAGCGGCAGACAATCATGTTCTCTGCCACCATGCCTGCTAAGATACAACAGTTGGCTGGTAACATTCTGAACAATCCTGCCGAGGTGAAGCTGGCTGTTTCCAAACCGGCAGAAAAGATTGTGCAGGCAGCCTACGTCTGCTACGAGAATCAGAAGCTGGGCATCATCCGTAGCCTCTTTGCAGAGGAGACGCCGGAACGCGTTATCATCTTTGCTTCTTCCAAACTGAAAGTGAAGGAAGTGACCAAAGCTTTGAAGCAGATGAAACTGAACGTTGGTGAAATGCACTCCGATTTAGAGCAGGCACAGCGCGAAGAAGTGATGTACGAATTCAAGGCAGGACGTATCAATATCCTGGTAGCTACAGATATCGTTGCGAGAGGTATTGATATCGATGACATCCGTCTGGTGATAAACTATGACGTTCCCCACGACAGTGAAGATTATGTGCACCGCATCGGACGTACGGCGCGTGCCAATAATGACGGCGTAGCCATCACCTTCGTTTCCGAAAAGGAGCAGGGGAACTTTAAGAATATCGAAAAATTGCTGGATAGGGACATCTATAAGATACCGGTTCCCGAAGAGCTGGGTGAAGCACCCGAATACAAGCCGAGAGCATTTGACGGAGGAGGAAGACGGGGCGGCCATGGAAACGGACGTAAGCCAGGAGGAAACAAGAACGGCCGTAACAACAATAAAGGCGGAAAGCCCAGGGCCAAACGTCCACAGAATGGCGGTGAGAAGAAATAAACACTGTGGTGAAGAAAAAGCGGATTTATTCCGCTTTTTCTATGTTCATTGTATTGTCAAAACCAATAATCATATTTACCAAATTGTATACGGAACTTTCGGGTATGCCGAGGGTTGCCTGATAATGGTACCCCTTACTATCCACACCCATGAAATTCATATCGGCAAGAATGGCCTGGTCCAGCATTTCGGCAGGGAATATATCCGCAAACATCTTTTTAGTGATGTCCTGGCCATAAAGCATCTTCTTCCCTTCGTATACACAGATGTGGATTACATTATCATAATACACAGTGTCAACACTGATTCCATTTTCAGAATAGGAAGTCTTGAAAACCTTCATCTTTGAAGGGTTGATATATACATATCCCCTATATCTTGTATTCTTGTATGTTACGATACTGTCTTTCTTTATCACTTCCGGAGTAGTAGAAATGACCTCCACTTCTCGACTGGTGAAAACCAAAGAATCTTCCGCATTCTCTGATTTATGCAGTTTAATTACTTCGTCGGCCAGCGAGTGGAACCAGAAGCTGTATTCCGTTTGACGGTCTATCTTATAGGCCACCGGTTCATTGCTGTATATGTAGATTGTATCGTGAACAACCTTGAAAGGTACGGGAGCGCTTTGCGGGTTGGCATAATATACCGTATCCCCTTCGATGCGCATCAACGGCATTTCTGTTTCATCGTTCACCCAGATGCCTTGCAACAGTTGTTTTGCAGTAAGGTCTTCCTTGACGGAAACCTCCCCGTTTTGTCTGTTGCTGCATGATGCCAATGAGACAACAAGTACAATGAGAATCGCACTTCTTTTTATTGTCATAACGTCCCTATTTATTTCTTTTCTTTTTTCTGCAACTTTATTTTCCGATGCAATGATATGTGAAACCTTGTTCTTCCATATCTTTCTTGTCGTAAATGTTACGTCCGTCCAATACCAACGGCTGTTCCATAGTTTTCTTGATGACTGCCCATGAAGGCAGGCGGAATTCTTTCCATTCGGTCACCAGCATCAGTGCATCTGCATCCAGCGCAGCATCATACATATCTGTCGCATAATAAATACTTTCTCCTATGCGGCGTCGGCATTCGTTCATGGCAGCCGGGTCGTAGGCACGTACTTTACAACCGGCCTTCAGCAACTCGTCAATCAATACCAGAGCCGGGGCTTCACGCATGTCATCTGTTTCGGGTTTAAAGGCCAGCCCCCAAATGGCAATGGTCTTTCCCTCCAAATCATTATTGAAATGCTTCTGCAACTTTTCGAATAAGATACTCTTCTGTTTCTCGTTCACCTCCTCTACTGCATGGAGTACACGCATCTTGTAGCCGCTCAGTTCAGCCGTTTTAATCAGTGCCTTTACATCCTTAGGGAAGCATGAACCGCCGTAACCTATCCCCGGATAGAGGAACTTGCGTCCGATACGGGTATCCGAACCGATACCACTGC
>ENA-UEYG01002677-UEYG01002677.1-human-gut-metagenome-genome-assembly--contig:-NODE-2677-length-10936-cov-4.474169_pt1 | contig 10936 bp, 8 predicted proteins | sample MGYA00242933_ERZ507934 | MGnify/ENA primary metagenome ERZ507934 (study PRJEB26167, sample SAMN06115527) | human gut metagenome | host: Homo sapiens | place: China:Zejiang | collected 2015-11-10... | reverse complement strand
TCCGAAATGACGGAAGCGGAGAAGAGCATTTATTTTATGACAATGATAGTGAATCATACACATATCAGTTTACTTACACTTATGATAGTAAATCCAGTACATTAATAATAAACTATGACGATGATGATACTGACAAATACACTATCAACATTAATGGCAATACTATGACAGCCAAGAATGAGTATGGTACAGAAATTACTTATAAGAAGAAATGATTATTGAATTTAATAGATTGTGATAATGAAGACATTAAGATTTATTGGTATGGCTATAGTAGCCATTATTATGAGTGTAAATTTCGTTGCTTGCAGCGATGACGATGATGACATTGATGTAAGCCAGTTAGAGGGAACTTGGGGATTAGTGCATGATACTGGTTGGGAGGAATCTGATGGAGATAAAGACTCTTGGGATGATACTCATACTCCTAATAATCCATGTTGTATGGATTGCTCTAAATTGGTTATTAAGAAGATATCAGATAATACATATTCTGTAGATTCATATTATTATAACCATTCTGATTGGACTTATGAGGGTAATCAAACCATATCAATAAATGGCAATACTGTAACGATAAATAAGACTAACACCGCTTCTGGCTTCTTTGAATCTGATGAGAATACTATTATAGAATATTTAACATCAGACAAATTGGCACTTCGCTTTAAGAATGAGAATACAGAAACAGAGAAATATAATTATGTAATGGAGTTCGTCAGAATGGAATAGAGGTACCATTATGAATTAATAAAGGCAGCATTTGAAGTAACATCCACTTGCTGCCTTATTAATTACCTCCTTCTCTTCTTAACTAATTTATGCTTATTCTTCTTAGCTGAATTTGAGAATAGTTGTTCTAACATTTCCCTTGTAATAGGTAGGTATGTTACTTCTGTGAGTTTGGTTTCTTTAATCTCTTGTGGTAAATAATGAATTGTGTTAGTCTTCTTTGGTGTTACTTGCATATTTGTGTAGCAATAAACAGGTTGGTAATTGATTTATCTACAGTAAAGATACTAAGAAGCAGGGGAAGAACATAATACATAGAGCGAAGTTTTAAATATTGCAGGGCAGGTACACATATAAATAAAATTCTGCATTTGGGTATAATAAGAAACAGTGATTTAATTCTTGATATGAGGAATTATTATTAACTTTGCAGAGTAAGTTCAATGTTGACCTATTGTTGACCTCTGAACTTGCATAGAGATAATTAACGTGTTAACAATCAACCTAATATAAGGTTAGTATTAGAGCCTCATAATCTGGAGGTCCCTGGTTCAAGCCCAGGCTGGTCCACACCTAACAGTTATTTAAGTACAAAAAGCCGCTAAAATTGCAGTTTTAGCGGCTTTTTTACGTTCAACAATATAGGCGGGCGGGGGTAACCCGGTACCACCCGTTAACCTGCTAGCAATTTGAGTACCAGCTGCCGTTCCTAGAAAAACTATCTGCCAGCAGCCTACCGCAGTTTGAGCACGAGATCCCGAGAGATCTGATAGCAAACCTTTCCTCCAGTTTGTCATTTACATGAATATCATACCGTTATGGGCTCTTCCTTAATAATAGAAATCCCCAGCGCCATTTCTATTTTAGAAAGCGTTTCCAGCGATAAGTTCTCACGTCCTTTTAGTACCTTAGAGATATACTGCGGACTACAATTCATCTTTTCTGCTAGTTGCTTTCTGTTCATTCCGAGCATATCCATTTTATCCAGCATTAGTAATGCTATGTGTTGTGAATAGCGCAACCACGTTTTGTTAGCACGACGGTATTCAGCTTCTTCACGCCATTTTGAAGGCGTTGTAGAAGCACGTTCCTTCAGCTTTTCAACAACTGTTTTCATCTTTTCTTCCATATCGTTTCTCCTTCCATTACCATTATTATATTAATCATTCAGATACTCCATAAATCCGATATCATCCGTAATGTTTTCTTCAAGTAAGTAGCGGTGTACCTTTTCCAATTTTGTCAGTTCGTTGCGGGTGTGCTCTCTTTCTTGCATAGTCGCTGTCAGCTTGATAGCTCCCCCCGTGATGATGTATACACCAGAAACTAATTTGATAGCATACAAGCGCAGCCATGACGAATGTCTCAATCTACGTTTCAGGCGAGCTTTTTCCTTCTGTAACATCACATCTGACGTCTCACTGTTACTCAACGGCCGAAAAAACATACTTAAATCAGCTTCCGGCGATAAATCCAAGAAAACACATTCCATCACTATCCTCAATGGTGTCTTTCACGGCTTGTGGAATATCCATTATTTTGAAATAGCTGCTAAGGTCGTCTATATTTTCAATGAAAAAAGAACGTAACCAATCCGTATCATTCCATTTCGCAAATAATTTAGAAAGCTCATTTTCCGGTTCTCCATTGAAGCGTACCGCCCACAACTTTCCATTTTCAGTAATATCGTCAAATGTCATATCTTCTTTGATTTACTGTAGAACAAAGATACGAATATTAAACGAAAAATGAAACTTATAGGTTTAGTTTTAATAGAAAAAATGTTTTATTCAGTTAGGTTGTGCTGCTGTATGGCAAATGGTAGTGTCTTTGTCCCAATTTCCTATATCTTGTCCCGGCAATATTTCTTCATTTTCCTGCACGCTATCCACTTCGTTGGATAGCTCCTAACATCAAATATCTACCCAATGTCCCCGCATTGTTGTTCTTTAATTGTTCCCAAACAGGTAAAAACAACAGCAACGGACAAAGCAGAAATGGCGAAGAATAAGCAATAGGGGAATAACACCTATAATATTAAGCTATAGAGTACCCAATATTAAATAATTCCAAAATGTTTCAGCGCTTTACAAAGCCCGTCATTCTCCACCGTATCAGTAACAAAATTGGCTGAAGCCTTGACTATCTCCGATGCATTTCCCATAGCCACTCCGATTCCGGCAACTTTCAACATAGGAATATCATTACCACCATCGCCGCAAGCCATTATTTCCGTCATTCCGATCCCATAATAATCAGCAAATACCGAAAGGCCGGTTGCTTTACTTATTCCTGCCACATTTACGTCAGCAAATAAAGGATGCCAGCGCGACAAGGAAAGATTAGGCAGAAACGACATCACTTTTTGTTCCATCTCATCATCGATATAAAAACAAAGCTGACAACACTCTTTCTTTTCAAACAGGTTTTCAATGTCTACAACGGTCGGGATAGGGTGTTCCACGATTTTAGCAATCTGTTCGACAGTCGGAGTCAGACGATTAACAAACACACCTTCATCCAATTCAATAGCGACTGCAAAATCAAAGGTCTTTGCTATTTCCATGGCTTTCTTAAAATCATCTTTCGGAATAAGGTGCTTTCTTATCACAGTGCCATCCCGCAAAACACAGTCGGCACCATTCAATGCAATAATTCCGTCATACGGAACATCAGCTATTTCATGAAGGTCGCCTGCCGCTCTACCGGTAGCAATGACTATTCGAATTCCACCGTCATGAATCTTCCTAAGGGCATCAACAGAGGATGGCAACACTTTATGAGTTTCAAAACTTACCAATGTTCCATCCACATCGAGCATGATCGCTTTTATCATAACACTTATATCTTTATTCATTCTTCGACAATTTAGAGAAGCAAATCGACTATCCTTGACTGATAAGTCAGAGCAGTCAATTAAACAGTGACAAAGTTACTGAAAAAATTCCCATAACAAATACAAACCTCCAACACATAAAATAAAAAAGGCAAAAGGAAACGAGATCCTTTTGCCCTATACCTATTGATACCAACTAAAAATTGATAGTAAACGTTTAGCGGAAGTCCTTTAATTCTTCCTGCAATTTCTGACGGGTAAAGAATATGCGGCTCTTTACAGTACCTAACGGAAGATTCAGCTTTTCTGCGATCTCACGGTACTTGAATCCTGAAACGTGCATAGCAAACGGAACTCTGTATTCTTTCGGCAGAGCATTGACTACACGGTGCATTTCTTTTAAATCGTAAGCTCTTTCCGTACTTTCAAAACCTGAATCTTGCGGCAGGTTTAAGTGATAGAGGTTTTCAGTCTGATCGACAAATGTCTGATCGCGCACTACTTTGCGGTAATTATTAATAAAGATGTTCCGCATTATAGTATACATCCATCCTTTGAAATTTGTGTCGGGGGTATATTTGTCTTCGTTATCCAATGCTTTTAATGAGGTTTCCTGTAACAAATCGTTTGCTTCTTCACGATCGGTTGTCAGTTTATATGCAAAACGGAGTAATTCATCCTGTACTCCTATCAGATCTTTCCTGAAGCTTAAACTTTTCATATACGTTATTTTTAAATTGTGAGTATTCGTTATCATCATTTTGATGTTGCAAGTTTACGGGTTTTCAACAAATGTGGCAGGTGAAGAACAGACATTGTTTAGGGGAAAATCTATCCACTGATAGAATTTAGGTCATTTTTGATAGTATTCAGGTGGTTTTGAGACTGTCTTTATAGCGAAAATCCCATTTTGAAGTCACACCTGACTCAAAATGGGATAACACAAACAAAACAAACAATATTAGCGATTTTCACAAACAGCTGTCTTTTTCATCTTTAAAAATTCATAAGACTTAATTTAGAATCTGTTACTAAAACATTCTAATTATGGGAACAAAAGTATTATTTTCCGGCAAAAAGGAACGTAGAAATTAAGAATAGTTATAAATAATAGTTGTTTTATGTATAAAAAATTGTGCCTGACTATAAAGAATTGTATTTAATATTTGCTGCCAAAAGAGGCATAAATGCTTCATTTGACGATATTTTATAATATCAGTATTCCAAAGCGATGTAAATTCTCCTACTTCTTTTTTTCACTAAGAATTAATTTCTATATTTGGAGAATATACAACCAAATTCAGATTTACTATCTATGACTGATACCATCTCTTACCAATATGCAGCTCCTTCCGCACTGCAACGGTCAGCCGATCAGGACGAACTGTTTCTTGCCAAATACAGCGAAATAGAAAAGAAAGAAACACCCTGTTTCTTTTGGGGAAAGTTGACACAACCCTACATGACAGCACGCTGCCTCATCGCATTATCCAATGTTGTGCAGTCCAGTTTTAATCTGACACCGTCACAGCTTTCCATGCTGAAAGATCCGATTGTAACCGCAGGAAATGACCGCCTGCGTTTTGAAGGATTCTCTAATTGTGCAGGTGTATATGCCAGAGTCGACGTGCTTCCTGACGGACACGACGGAGAATTTCTGGAAAATGGGACAACAAACGTAGATTTTAATCCCGGAATGATTTCTGCCTTAGGAGGAATAGGCAGACAGGAGAATATGGTAATGTCGGTCGGTCCCAAAGAGGTGGGACTTTATCATAAAGGTGAGAAAGTGATAGAACGAAAAGTACCTCTTCCCGTGAAATGGATAAAAGGGCTGACTACAGTACAGATTTATCAATCCGTTGCGGAACAGCTCTACTCCTTCAATCGCATACAAACCTTGCAACTCTTCCAGACTCTTCCGAAAAGTAGTGTGAAATGCGACTATTATTTAGTGATGCGCGGTCAAAAACCCGCCTTTTCACCGGTGAAAAGCATGAATGCCGTCTGCATTGGAGGACTTCATCGCTTACGTCTGCTCGAGCCCTTGCTTCCATTTGCCGATGAGCTGAAAGTCTTTGCGCATCCCACCATGCAATCTACCATTTGGCAACTTTATTTCGGTCCGGTACGCTTCAGCCTTTCTCTTTCCCGCGAATGTTGGAGAGGATTTTCCGGAGAAGGCGCCGCACTGGAATCTCTGCTCGAAGATGTCCCCGAAAGATGGATAGAAGCAATGGATAAATACAGTTATGCCAACCAACAGTTCAACCCCACTCTTTTTGCCATAGAGGAACATATTGACCTGGAGAAGGTAGATTCCCTCGCGGCACGGCTGGCAGCCATGGGGTTATTAGGATTCGATTTGGATGAAAACAGCTTCTTCTACCGTCGCCTGCCTTTCAAAACCGAACGTATTTTAAGTCTCAATCCTCGAATGATAGCTGCAGAAAAACTACTGGAAGAAGAAAAAGTAGAAATCATATCGAATGACGAGAAACGGACAGAAGCACGCGTGGCAGGAAGCGGAGGTGTCAGACATACGGTCATTCTCGACAGAGAAAGTGAGAAGGAGCGTTGCACTTGCACCTGGTTCAGCAGCAATCAAGGAGAACGGGGAGCTTGCAAACATATTCTGGCAGTAAAGAAACTAGTACAATGGAAGAACTAAAAAAAGAACTCGAGAAATTATCCAAGGCTTATGTGGATACTCCGGAGAATGAAGAGAAGATATTAATCCCTTTTGTCAAGAGATTACTGGAGTTACCAATGAAAGAAAGGCGGAAGCTGCTGCCGGTTATCCGGGATTTACAATGGATAAAAAGTAAGTTTGCCGGTTTCAGTAGTGAGACAACCTGCAGTGCGGCACGGGCACATTTTCTATCCGCTGTTCAGTTTGTCTGCGCCAACAAACGAGAGATGGATATGGCATATCATGTAAAGTTTGATATGCTTTGCAAACTACTCCCACTTTACTACCCCACCTGGCTGATGGATTTTATCAATGATGACAAAACTTGGTTTAATTTCAATCTCAATTACGAACAGCTGATGCAGCTCATGGATATGGGATACCTCAAAGAAATTGCTCCAAGCCGCATTGCACATGTACTCCCCTGGATTACCCGCATCAGAAATAAGGAACCTAAAGGAAACGATACTTTCAACAGTGAGTTATTACTCAAGCGTGACATCACCCTGAAAGAACATATCTGGACGATTTTCGAATACGAATCGTCCATCGGCTATCAAGATAATTGCGCCAAAGAGGCTTATAAAAAAGGAGTTACCGCACGGGATGAAAGTATCAGTGCCGCTCTCTACCGCTTTTCGCTGGACGGCCATCTGGATAGAGAACGCCTATTAAAAGCCACACTCGCCACCTTCCACCGGAGTTTCAAAAAAGATATGGCAGGATGGTTTGCCGGATTCTTCGAAACTCTGCAACCAACTACCGGAGAACTGTTATCCTTGCAAGAAGAGATGATGCAAATATTCACCTCTTCCTATACCAAACCGGTGAACGTGATGTTGCAACAGTTGAAAAATATTGCATCCGAAGAAGGATTCCGTTATCAGGAATTCATCGAACGTGCAACCACCCTTTTCTTCTCCAGCCCCAAAAACTCGCTGCTTACCATTTACGCCCTCTTTGAAAAGATCGTCGCACAACATCCCGAGATGAAAGAGCCCTGCTGCATCACTCTCTGCCAACTCTTCTTGAAGAAAGACGAAAGCCTTCAAAAGAAAGCCGCTAATTTTATATCAAAATATGGAGACGTCTCTTCATCCAATCTCCAGGAAACACTGCAATCTTATCAACCGGAGATGTTTCAAAGCGTGCATGCGATACTCTCTTCTTTCAAACCGCAGCCTACAGAAGAACCCCATGAGCCCGATGCAAGTGTGGGAGAAACGGTACACATCTGCAGGGAAGACAACCCTATTCCCTTCCCCGCCAACAAAGAAGATTTCCTGTTCCAGCTTAGTCGTTTGTTCGACATGGAGGAAAGTTGGGAGATAGAAACAACCATCGCCGCCATCATTGCTTTCCATCCCCAATTGGACAAAGAAGATCTCAACCGGATGGAACCTGTTTTCCAACGGGCTGCCACTATCGTTGCCAATAGCTGGGAGCCATACGAAGATCTTCTCGCTACCTTCCTACTGGAATATCAACGCTTATGGGCACAGAAAGATACCTCCAACACAGGATTTTTGAGAAATATGTTCACCCGACTGGAAGAAAGGCTGAAAGGAATAGATGAAAACAGAGGAGCTTATGACGAGCGCTCTTTCAAACGACTTGCCGACTGGAAACCCGGCTACAGCAACGCAACCTGTTTCACACCCATCAAACATTTATGGCTAAATGTGATCCGTAAAATAAAAGGAGGCAATGCCTTCCCCCTACTTTCTACTCCCACCCATACCCCGGCATACGTACAGGCTACCGAACTGGTACGCCGGCTTGCCGTATATCAGAAAGCAGAAACGAAACCCTGTCCATGGGATTTCCAGCTAGCTATTGCCCGATGTGCCATGGAAGACAAAGAAGAAGCCATCGCCACCGCCCGGCAACTGTTGCAAGATGAATACCTGCATCTCTCTCTGTTCCTGTTGGATGAAAACACGCTACCCGAACCGCCCTACAATCATCCGACTGCCTGGGTGGCCGCCGGACTGGTAAAAGCACCGGAGACGGAATTCGAAGCATTCAAATCTTTCGCCTGTAACACATTACCACACAACTATCTGACAGGAGACTACGAGTGGAAAGAGGTAAAACCCAAAGAGAAATCATACGAAACAGACAGGCGTCTGCTCCAACTCGAGTTCTACAAATGGCATACATATGCCGAATGCAACAGCCACCAGTTATGGCAGGAACATCTGATTATCAACAGTAAATATAACATGGATGATTCCCGTTACATGGAACCTTTGTTATGCTGCTTTCCCAACCGCCCGGAACCATTAATAGCCCAGATTATCACTTGCTACATGACTTTCGGCACTCCGCAGGAAGACAGCAAACGCACCCTCGCCTGTGCCTTGCGCATGTTGTTGTCTTTCCACTGCCCGCTCAAAGAGATGAGTTTGCTCCTACTAAGTGGTTCGCTGCTTTTTGTAGACAAAACAGTCCGTTCCTATGCAGCCGAATTATGGGTAGAAGGAATATCCACAGGAAGAATAAACAATCACTGGGTAGGAGAAATCCTGGCCCGCCTCATCCAGATGGAACTTGCTCCGCTAAAACGCTTCACCACACAAGTGTACGAAAGCATGTACAAACGAAGTACTTTCCACAACCAGCAACTGGAAGCACTGCTCACAGAATTTATAGGCGGATTGCCAGACAAACCCGTTACCGGACTCAAACAACTGCTCGAACTTTATCTGGAGCTATTGACCATCAACCACAGCAAGGTTACAGACGAACAAATCCTGCAACGCCTACAAGAATGGGGCACAAACAGCAACCTGAAAAAAGTGACGACTTCACTCAACAACCTATAACAAATTCATGATTATGACCATAGAAGAACGCCTCAACGAGATAGTAGAAAAAGGACAAGGCGATGCCATCATCCCTTTTCTGCAAGGATTAACGCAGGAAGAACGAAAAACGCTTGTTCCCTGCCTTAACAAATTGGAAGAACACTACAATAAATTCGTGCAACTTAACGAGAACACATACGGTACACGCGGAACTCCCGAACAGCATCGTATCATCAATCTTACCGCTCTCGTCATCTATTCGCTAAAAGAATTCCGCAAACACGAATGGGGAATCTATACGGAACAACTGAATGAATTGATCCCATGGTACATTCCTTCCTGGATCGACAGTTTCTTCAAAGAGGGTGAAAGCAGGGAATTCGGCGGTTTCTATGGAATGAATTACGAAACTCTGATGGATTGGATAGAACAGGGAGTACTCACCCTAACACCCTCTCCACAAACCATCGCCGGTTATCTGGTGAACTACATGAACAATACCGATTTCCTGCAAAAGCGGGCAATCACACTCAAAGAACATATCTGGTATCTGTTCCAATACGATTGCGGACAAAACTGGACGGATAATCGTACAAGCGGACAGCCTTATTTCTCTTTCAGATACTTCGTAGAACACGGTCAACTAGATCGTATGCGTGTATTAAAAGAATCTCTGCTTGCCGTCAACCGGAATCTGAACAAAAACCTAAGTAGTTGGTTTGCAGGCATGTTTACCGCACTTAACCCCAGCACAGAAGAACAACTGACACTACAACCGGAAATATTTGCCGTTCTGTCCGCCCCTCACAGCCGTCCGGTAAATATCATACTCGGACTGCTGAAGAACTTATGCACTCACCCACAATTCCAGGTTGAAGAGTTTCTAAGTCAGACTTCCGTGCTTTTTGCTTCGGACGTGAAAGCGATTCACCAAAACACACTGGCAATACTCCATAAGCTGGCAAAAGAAAGAAAAGAACATCGCGACACTATCTGTTGTGCAGCCGCACAAGGACTGACGAGCCAGGAAGAATCCACCCAAAGTAAGATAGTCAAACTTATTCAGACGTATGGAGAGACGGCATCTACTACATTAAAAGAGATACTTTCCATATATACGGAAACCATGTTGGCTAATACTAAAAAGGAGCTGAAAGCGTATTTGGAGAATAATGAGCCGGAAGATTCCGCCTCTTTCACGTATGAGCCAATACTCCCTATCATCCGTGAAGACAACCGGATACAGGAAATCACTTCCACTGAAGACCTGATATTTCTAGCCAGCCAAGTGCTCGACGTGAACGAGATCTATCACTTCGACCTGTTACTCGGAGCCTTAGTGAAATGGGACCGGCAACAGGAAGCAAAACAAATCTCTCAATGGACCCCTATTCTCCAACGTGCCTACAAATTGCTGATGAGCGGAGGAAGTTCCCGAAATGGTATATTAGACCAGTTAATGGCCACCTTCCTCCTTGACTATGCCAAACTGCTGATTAAACGTTTCCCTGAAGAAGCCCAAGAGTTAAACAACTTACATCTGAAAATGGTACAAAAAGACGAACTTCAAAAAGGCAAATGGGGGTATCGTAATCTGCAAAAACTCACCATTCGTGAAAAGACGAACAAAAAAATAAAGTTCCCCGTTCATAAGCAACTGTTATGCCGGACATTAGACCTTCTGGAAAGCAAGGAGAAACCTTTGCCCCTATTGTCCACTCCCACTCATACACCGATGTTTATCGCTCCGGAAACCCTGATAGAAAGGTTAAAACAATATCAGCAGACAAATGCCTACACCGGAATCGGCTACCGATATGACCAACTGTTTCTTTGTTTCATCCACCGTCACGGAAAAAGTCACTT
>ENA-UEYG01002673-UEYG01002673.1-human-gut-metagenome-genome-assembly--contig:-NODE-2673-length-10952-cov-3.459402_pt1 | contig 10952 bp, 10 predicted proteins | sample MGYA00242933_ERZ507934 | MGnify/ENA primary metagenome ERZ507934 (study PRJEB26167, sample SAMN06115527) | human gut metagenome | host: Homo sapiens | place: China:Zejiang | collected 2015-11-10... | reverse complement strand
GGGGAAGGGCGCCGGGAGGCGCCCTTCATTTTAGGGCTTTCAGGCCCGCTTTTTGTTCCTCGTCTCTAAAATTGACCGACTATGAAATTGAGTAACGCAAGCTTGCGGGTCTGGGACTACGGCAAGTGTTTCCGTTTTTATGCTTGTGAAGCCCTTGCCGCAAAGGGTGTCGGGTTTGTCGATCGCCCGTCCGACATGCCCGGTTTTGGAATAATCCCATGACACGGATACGGATCAAACGGGTTTACGAAGCGCCGGCGCCGGACGACGGCTGCCGCGTGCTGGTCGACAGGCTCTGGCCGCGGGGCGTACGCAGAGACGCCCTGCATTGCGACGTCTGGGCCAGGGACCTTGCGCCTTCGGCCGGACTGCGCAGCTGGTATCACGCCGATCCCGGGGACCGCTGGGAGGAGTTCCGCCGCCGGTACGCCGACGAGCTGCGTGCGTCGCAGGCCGTGCGGGAGTTCGTCCGCGGAATCGAAGGTGCGGACACGGTGACGCTGCTCTACGCCTCGAAAAATGCGGCGGAGAACCATGCGCTCATCCTGCAGGAGTATTTGCAGAGAGCTGCCGGAGGGGCTACAACCGCGTGATCTTCGCGATTTTCGCCTCGCCCTGCCTCGGCAGCGGCTGGAAGACGATGATTTCGGCCTCGTAGGTTTCGGGGCCGGGCGTCGCGGTTTTCGCCGTGCAGATGAAGCGGTAGTTGGTTCCTGCCACGACCTGCGTGGCGACGCTCTCCGGGGTGTAGCTTACGCCGGTCATGCCGGCCGTCGCCCGGCGGAACAGTTCGCGATCGGACGCTTCGAGGGGCCGCTGCCCGGTATAGCTGCCGCACAAAATCGTTTTTTCCTGTTGCTTTTCGGTCCGTTTTTTCGGACTTCCGCATGCGGTCAGCAGCATGGCCGCAAGTGCTGCAATCGTTAATTTCAACATCGCCAGGGCGTTTTAGGTGCGAAAATTACTGATTTTCCGCCGAAAAGCCAAATAAACCGCGTGCAGGTGCCCGGACGCCGCGGTTCCGGGCCTGGGCGTTTCGGTGTTTTAAGGTTCGGTGTGTTATATATGATACATGTATTTTTGTGTTTTATGTCCAATTTTGCACCGTTAATTGTCTGAAATGGCGACGGGAACAGACTTTTGGGCCGGTTCGGACATGTGCAAACACGAATCAATTTGTGTGTCTATGAATATGAATAAGAAGATCCTTCCGGCGCTTCTTTTGGCCGTGTGCTGCTGGGCCGGAGCGTCGGCGCAGCAGGTGGCTGTGAAGACCAATCTGCTTTACTGGGCTGCCGCGACTCCGAATGTCGGGGCCGAGGTGGCCGTCGGGAAGCATTCCACGCTGGGATTCTCGGCCAACTACAACCCCTGGACCATCGGTTCGGACAATAAGATCCAGCATTGGTTCATCCGCCCCGAGTACCGTTACTGGGTGACCGAGAAATATACGCGCCTCTTTTTCGGGGTGCACGCCATCGGCGGCAAGTTCGAGGTCGGCGGCTTCAAGCTTCCGTTCATCGGCGACAAGGTATTCAAGGGGTTGCAGACCAACTATTACAAAGGTTCGTTCGTCGGCGCAGGCATCAGCATCGGTTACCAGTTTTACGTCAGCCCCCACTGGAACCTCGAACTTTCGGCCGGCGCCGGACTGGCTCGCCTGAGCTACCATGCCGAGCCGGTCAGCGGCCCGAAGCGCAGTTCCTACGTCGACTCCAAGCGTTTCCTGCCGATCCCCACCGAGATCGGCGTAACGTTCGTCTACCTGTTCAACTCCAAGAAATAACCGATGCGTCCCATGAAAAAATACTGCTTCCTTTTCGTATTTCTCGTTGCGGCGCTTTCGCTCCGCGCCCAGATCGTGGGCGATGTCGCCGTGACGCGCAAGGTGCTGGCCGAACGCGGCGGCGAGCTGCACATGGTGCTGGAAATATCGGTGTCGCGCAAGGCCGTGACCCGCTCGCAGAGCTGGACGATCCTGCCCGAGCTGAGCACCCCCGACCGCAAGTCGGTGAAACTCTTTCCCCACATCCTCATCAACGGCCGCTATCAGCAGCACATGCAGGAGCGCCGCCGCCGTCTTTCCGGCGCCTACTGGGCCGAGCGGCAGCCCTATATGACGATCAATGCCGATAAAAAGACCGATCAGGTGTTCCGTTACGAGATGAAGGTGCCCTACGAGAGCTGGATGGCCGGCGCCACGCTGGTGCTGCGCCAGGTTCAGACCTCGCCCGGCGGCGTCAGGCGGGTCTTTACGGTCGATGTGAACGGTGCGGTGGACGTTTCCCGCAAGTAAATGCCTGCCCGGATGATGAAACAGCGCGAATGGATGGGGTATGCGGCGGCCGTTCTTGCCGCGGGCGCATTCCTGACCGGGTGCGGAAATATCCGCAAACTGGCCAAGAGCGATCCCGAAGTGGGGGTGCACCTCCCGGCCCGGTCGGCACAGAACCCCGTGGCGCAGGCCGCCGATACGGCCCGCACCCAGAAGATCATTACCTACCGCAAGCAGGACGGCACGGAGCTTTTCATTACGCCCGTGGACGTCGATTCGCTGTCGGGCGAGAAGATGATGTCGGTGGCCATCGACGAGGTGGTCATTTCGGCCTCGAACCGCCGCAACCTGGTGGAGCGCAACGGCAAGATCAACGTCGAGTTCGTCGTGTCGGTCCCGCAGGAATTGCAGGCCCGGAACTGGCAGCTGGTCGTCGATCCGCAGCTGCTCAAGGGGGCGGACACGCTGGCGTTCGATCCGCTGGTTTACAGCGGCGACCGCTTCAGGACGATGCAGCGGCGCGAATATGCGCGTTACGACGACTACCTCGGGCGGATCGTCGACAGCGCGGATTACTTCGAGCGGTTCGGCGATAAGAGAGCCTATTCCCGCTATATGGACCGCGTGGCGGAGCAGCGGACGAAGTATGCCGACGCCGAAGCCCGTCTGGAACGGATGACGCCCGAGGAGGCGATGTTCGACAGGCAGGTGGGATGGACGACGCGCGGGGAGCGTCGCCGGCAGTACGCCCGGCTGCGCCGCTACGTCACGGCGACCGACCGCAAGGTGCGGGAACGGACCTCCTACACGCCGGATGCCAGCGACAAGTTCGACCATCTGAACGACTATTTTGCGCCGCGTTACCGGCATGCCTATACGGGCGACGACGTGCTGCCCGGCGGCGGGATCTACACCCGCGTGCAGGGCGAATACCCGGTCGACGGGGGCCGTGAACGCGAGGCTTACATCCGTTCGCTGACGGAGAATCCGGGGCGCGTTTACGGCGAGGTCTATACGGCCGACGATGCCGGGATACGCACGCTGGCGGGCCGGCGGCTCGCCTACACGGGGCTGCGCCGTCCGGAGGTCGAAGGGCTGCTGCGCGAAACCGGAGACAGCGCCGCCCGTGAGAATTACCGCATCCGCAAGGAGTATGCCGCCGACCGTCTGGCGGCGCTGAACGCCCTCGATACGGCGGAGGTGCGGCGCGGCATGCTGCGCGAAGGAGAGCTGCGGCGCAATTACGAGCGGGCCGTGAACAGCTCTGCGGCTTTCGCGCGCCTGGTGCGCCATCCCTATTATGCCGACGCACGGCTCGACACGGTGATCTGCCGGCCCGACGGGCGGATCGACTATTATTACACCGAGCAGGTGCAGGCCGACGAAAACACGTCGAAACTCTATCTCTGTCTGGCCGGGGAGGTCGAGGACCGGAGCGGCCGCACGTATAGGATCACCCGGTCGGACACGCTGACCTACAACGTGGCCTCGATGACCACGTTCCTCGACGAAACGACGCGCTACATGCAGCGCATCGTGCTGCGCGACGCCGAGGCCAACGCGCGCTTCTTCTTCACCTTCCCGTCGGGCAAATCGACCCTTGTGGACACGCTGACCGCAAATCGCCGTCAGATCGCCGCCGTGCGTTCGCTGACGCGCGGCCTGATGACCGATCCGGTCTACATCATCGACAGCATCACGCTCCGCGCCACGGCTTCGCCCGAGGGAACCTGGCAGGTCAACGAGCGGCTGGCCCGCGAACGCGCCGAGGCGCTGCGGCGTGTGCTCGTGTCGGAGTTCCGCACGCTGTACGACTCGCTTCGGGTGTCGGGCAGCTATACGCTCGACGAGAACGGAAGGCAGGTGCTCGACAGGTCTGCCGGGGAGCAGCTTCCCGACCTGCCGAACCTGCTGCGCACGAAGTGGCTGGCCGAGGACTGGGACGAACTCTGCCGGCTGGTAGCTGCCGACTCGCTGATCGCCGACAAGCAGGAGGTGTTGGCCATGATGAAGTGGGAGGGCAATCCCGACACCCGCGAATGGCGTATCCGGATGAAATATCCCAAGGCTTACGAGCGTATGCGCCGGGTGATCTACCCGCAGATGCGCGCCGTGGATTTCCGGTTCAACCTTCACCGCCGCGGCATGAAGCAGGACACGGTCTACACGACCGAGGTCGATGCCGAGTACATGCATGCCGTGGAGCTGCTCAAAAAGCGGCGGTATGAGGAGGCGCTCACGATCCTGCGTCCCTACGAGGACCGCAATACGGCGCTGGCCTACATGTCGCTGGGGTACGATGCCGCGGCGTACCGCATTCTGCGCGCCGAGCCGGACGCCGCTTCGACGCCCGACATCCAGTACATGCTGGCCATCCTTGCGTCGCGTCTGGGCGACGAGGAGCAGGCCGTGACCTATTTCCTGCGCTCGGTGGAACTGCGCGAGAGCCTGAAGTTCCGCGGCAATCTCGATCCCGAAATCTCCCGTCTGATCCGCAAATACGGGTTGTTCCGGGAGGATTTCGAATAGATGCCGCCGGAGAGATGAAAACCGGGACGCTCCCACGAGGGAGCGTCCCGGTTTTTTCGTCGCCGGACGTGTCAGCGGCCGCTGTGGAGGCAGTGGTGGGCGTTGCGGAGCTGGAGGGCCAGCGAGAAGGCCGTGATGCCGGCCAGGAGCAGCGTGATGCCGACCCAGACGATGACGGCCGTCGTGCCGATGACCAGCGGCTGGAACAGAATCCACAGCGAGCAGAGCAGCAGCAGCACGCCCGTGAAGATGGTCCAGCCCGAACCGGCGATCTCCAGGGCGCTCATGTCGCCGCCCAGTCCGATGGCGCTGAAACCGCGCATCATCAGCCAGAACCCGAGGAAGATGGGCAGCGTGGCGGCCGAAAGCCCGACGTTGAAGATCAGGATGATGCCGAGGATGATCTCGATGATCCCTCCGGCCATCATCCAGCCGCGGCCCGTGATGAAGTGTTTGTTGGCCGAGGAGAGCACGACCTCCAGGATGCCCGAAATCAGCATCAGCCATCCGAAGACGAGCGACATGCCCAGGTAGCTCTGGGCAGGGTAGACGAAAATCAGCACGCCGACCGCGAAGAGTGCGATGCCGATGATCAACAGCAGCCACCAGTAGCGGACGGCCTGTTTCGAATTTTCGATCAGTGAGGAAAAGTTGTTCATGGTATGAGGAATTTCTTCCTCTCGGAGCAATTTGCGTACCAGAGCCGTCGGGCCGTATACGCGGAAAAGGCCGGACAATCAGCCGGATGCCGGGCGGGGAAGCCGCGGGGCGCAGGGACGGGTTTCGGATTGACGCGGCGGGGCGGCGGTCGAGGTGGTCCCAATGGTCGTGGGCGATGATCAGGTAGTCGATGTCGGGCACGTTCTCGGACAGTAGAGGCCCGCGCCCCGGAACGGGCGGTTGAAGAAGGAGAGGTGTGCGATGCTCAAGAGAGCTGGGTCGACGAGCACCTGCTGCCCGTAGCGAGTGCACGGAAGATGTTGGAAATTCTGTAAAATGATGATATACAGTCGGTTTTCCTTCTTTTGCGCCGGACAGGCAACAAAAAGGAGCCTCGGAAAAAAGGCTCCTTTGTGCGGATAAAGGGACTCGAACCCCCACGCCGTAAGGCATCAGATCCTAAGTCTGACGTGGCTACCAATTACACCATATCCGCTCGGTATGTGCAAAGGTATATAAAAATTCACAAATCGCAATCCGGGGTGGGGATTATAAGGCTTTTTTATTTACTTTTGTAGATAATTTTACCCGATTATGCCGCAGAATATCACACTCGTCCTGACACCCCGGCAGGCTGCCGATGCGAAGTATTACACGTCGCTCGCCGCACGTCGTTTGGGCATGCCGGAGCAGGATATCGCTTTGGTGCGGGTCGTCAAACGGTCGATCGACGCCCGGCAGCGGCAGCCCAAGGTGAACCTGTCGCTGGAGGTCTATGCAGACCGCGAACCCCGGCCTGCGCCCGTGCATTTCGACTATCCGTCGGTCGCGGGGAGGACCGAAGTGGTGATCGTCGGGTCGGGTCCGGCTGGGCTTTTCGCCGCTTTGCGGCTGATCGAGCTGGGCCTGCGGCCCGTAATTCTGGAACGGGGCCGCGACGTCTCGGCCCGCAAGGTCGATATCGCGCAGATCAACCGCAACGGCGATGTTGATCCCGATTCGAACTACGCCTTCGGCGAGGGCGGCGCGGGGACCTTCTCCGACGGGAAGCTCTTTACGCGCAGCAAGAAGCGCGGCGACTATAACAAGGCGCTGCAGACGCTCGTCTTCCACGGCGCGACGCCTGAAATCCTTTACGAGGCCCATCCGCATATCGGCACCGACAAACTGCCGCGTATCATGCAGCGCATCCGGCAGACGATCCTCGATGCCGGCGGCGGGTTCGTTTTCAACAGCCGGGTGACGGACCTCGAAATCAAAGGCGGCCGGGTGCGGGGCGTATGGTGCGGCGCGACGCTCGTCGAAGGTGCGGCCGTGGTGCTGGCTACGGGACATTCGGCCCGTGATATTTACGAACTGCTGCACCGGAAAGGCGTGCGCCTTGAAGCCAAGGCTTTCGCCATGGGCGTGCGTATCGAGCATCCGCAGGCGCTGATCGACTCGATCCAGTATCATTGCGAAACCCGCGGCGAATACCTTCCTGCGGCGGCCTATTCGCTCGTGAGTCAGGAGAACGGCCGCGGCGTCTATTCGTTCTGCATGTGCCCCGGCGGATTCATCGTCCCCGCCATGACCGATGCCGCCCAGTCGGTGGTAAACGGCATGTCGCCCAGCGGCCGCACGTCGCCCTATGCCAATTCGGGGCTGGTGACCGAAGTGCGGCCGGCGGATTTCGAACACCTGCGCGCCGAATGGGGCGAGCTGGCCGGGCTGAAATTCCAGCAGCAGTTCGAGGAGCTGGCGCGGCGGTACGGCGGCGACCGTCAGATCGCTCCGGCGCAGCGCGTCGCCGATTTCGTCGCGGGGCGTGCGAGCGCGTCGCTTGCCAGAACTTCCTATATTCCGGGGATCATCCCTTCGCGGCTCGACCGGTGGATGCCCGGATTCATCGCGCAGGGACTGCGGCAGGGACTTGCGACCTTCGGCCGCCGGATGCGCGGCTTCGTCACCAACGAAGCCGTCGTGGTCGGCGTGGAGTCGCGGACCTCTTCGCCCGTGCGCATTCCGCGCGATCCTGCGACGCTGATGCACCCCGAAACGGCCGGGCTTTTCCCGGCGGGTGAAGGCGCCGGATATGCCGGCGGCATCATCTCGGCGGCTCTCGACGGCGAGCGGATTGCCGAAGCGGTGAAGAATTACATAGCTTGAGGATATCTAAAAACCATATGACCGATGGAACCTAAAAAGTACCTTTTGTTCGTTACCCTGCCTTATGCCTACTCGATCCTGCGGCCGCTGGAGCATGAAATCCGCCGCCGCGGCGATTCTGCGGCGTGGTTTATCGAAGCGGATTGTCCGGTTGCGCTGGAAGAGGGCGAAGTGCATCTGAAAACGATCCGCGAAGCCGTCGATTACAATCCCGTCGCGGTTTTCGCACCGGGCAACTACATTCCGGATTTCTTTCCGGGCGTGAAGGTGGCGCTTTTCCACGGTTATGCCATTCAGAAACGCATCGAGGCGATCGACGACCATTTCACCGTGCGCGGCTGGTTCGACATCTACTGCACGCAAGGTCCCAGCAGTACGCCTTATTTCAAGGAGCTGGAGCGGCAATACGGGTTTTTCCGGGTCTACGAGACCGGCTGGCCCAAAGCCGACACCTATTTTTCACCCGAAACGCAGCTCAGGCCCCGCAACGACCGGCCCGTCATTCTCTATCCGCCGACCTTTACGCGCAATGTATGTTCTGCGCCCCATCTGATGAAGGAGATCGAGCTGCTGGCCAAAACCAAGCCGTGGGACTGGATCATCACCTTCCATCCGAAGCTGACCGATCCCGATATCATCGCCGGATACAAGCGCATCGCCGCCGAAAACGACAACGTGACCTTTTTCGAGGGACCCGATAAGATGCCGCTCCTGCAGCGAGCCGACGCGATGTTGTGCGACAGTTCGTCGATCATTCTGGAGTTCATGTTCCTCGACAAACCCGTCGTCACCTTCCGCAATTCGCATCCCGGCCCCCATCTGATCGACGTGGACCGTCCTGAAAAGGTCGGTCCGGCGCTGGAGCGGGCGCTCTCCCGGCCCGAAGAGCTGATGCGCGAGATTCGCGCCTATACGATGCACCATGAGCCGCACCGCGACTGCCGCTGTTCGGCGCGCGTGCTGGATGCCGTCGACGACTATATCGCCCGCGGCCATGCGGGACTGAAGCGCAAGCCCCTGAATCTGATCCGGAAGTGGAAGCTTCGCCGTCAGATGCGCTATTATCCGCTGCTGGAGATGTTCCGCCGCTGATTGCGTGCGAAAAACGAAACGCCGCATCCGAAGGATGCGGCGTTTGCCGTTTGTATATGTTATATGTGCAGTCCCTTGATGACCAGCTTGACCCATAGCCGGGAGTTTATCATGCAGCTCAGCCGGGCGATCCACAGGGCTTTCGTGTCGTAGAATCCCTTGCGGAATTCCGAACGGACGTAGGCGCGGTAGAACTTCCAGTTGTCCAGTATGCCCTGCGCCAACTCGTTGGCCAGCTCTGCGTTCCAGCCTTTGGTCCTGCGCAGTTCGCGGCGCAGGCGCGAAAACTGCGTCCGGGTCGTGAGGTAGAGTATCTCGTCGCAGTAGCCCAGCGACTTGTACTGTTCGTGGATGTAGCGGCGTATGCGCATCAGCATCATCGGGTCTATCTTTCCGCGCAGCAGACTCGTGGGGACGTACCGGTAATGGTATGTGGGATTGCTGTTGCTGACGAGGTGGGTGATATGGGCGCAGTACTGGGCCGTGAATATCTCGTCTTCGGCGTATCGGATGCTGCGGTCGAAGCGCAGGCCGTGCCGTTCGATCGTGGCGCGCGAGAACATTTTGTTGCAGGTCCAGCCGAGGCAGTGTCTGCGCAGCAGCTGCGCCAGTACGGGCATGCAGGCATCCCGGCCACCCGTGACCCGGCAATCCGGTATCGCATAAATCCGGGTGTGTCCGTTGGGGTACCTGCCGCTTGCGGGACGCTCTTCGAACAGGTTTGTGAAGGCGACTCCGTCCTCTCCGATATTGCTGTCGGCGAGTTGTTGGAGATGGTCCGGAGTGACCCGGTCGTCGGAGTCCACGAAGACCACGAATTCGCCCCGTGCGTTGTCCAGTCCGAGATTTCGGGCCGCGCTGACGCCGCCGTTGGGGATATGGAATACGCGGATGCGTTTGTCCTTTTCAGCGTAACGGTCGCAGATTGCGCCCGAACCGTCGGTCGATCCGTCGTCGATGAGCAGCAGCTCGAAATCGGTCATGCTCTGCGAGAGAATGCTCCCAATGCATTCATCGAGGTATTTCTCTGTATTGTAGACGGGGGTGATGACTGAAACAAGCATATGGAATCTGAAAATTGTCGGAATTCGGTCAGCTGCCTGCGCCTGCGGGGACGGCAGTCTCGGTGTTGGTATATACGATCCGCTCCGATGCGGGCAGGTGCCGGTCGAGTCCGCACCGGCAGCGGGTGCGGTGTTCGAAGAGGCTTTGTTTGTAGCGTTCCTCGTTGGCTGACTGCCGGTCGCGGTCGCATTTGCCGTGGTAGAGGTGGAAGACGATGCCGCGGAATTTCATGCACCGCTGTCTCACGCCGCTGTTGTTGAGCCGGGTTGCCAGTTCCGAATCTTCTCCGCCCCAGCCCCGGAATTCTTCGTCGTAACCGTTTACGCGGATCAGGTCGCTGCGCCAGAAGGCCATGTTGCACCCCTTGACGAAGCGGGAGGGACCCAGCGTCCGGTAGAGATAGGCCATCAGCGGAATCCGGACGACGTTGTTGCTGTTGCGGACGCCCTTCATCAGCGGGGTCAGCGAGGTGATCTCGCCCCGCAGCACCTGATTGGTGAGCATCTCGGTAATGATGCCGCGCGATCCGGTGACGAAGCAGCCGGGCTGCGCGAAAATCATGTGGTCCTGAATGAAATGACGTTGCAGGATCAGGTCGCCGTCGATCTGGATGACGTATTCTCCGCGGCTGGCCGCAATGGCCTTGTTGCGGATTTCCGCCAGCCGGAATCCGTCGTCCTCGTGCCAGATATGGCGTACCGGTACGGGCGAAACCGCTTCGAAGTGGCGGACTACGTCGCGTGTGGCGATGCCCGAACCGTCGTCGGCGATGATGATTTCCGAAGGCATGACAGTCTGCTGCATTACGCTGTCGAGGCACAGATAGAGGGCTCTGGGCCAATTGTAAGTGGAGATGATCAACGATACAGTCATTACAGTAACATGTTTTTAGGATGCCTTACCGGTACGGCCGCATACGGCACGACGCAATATCTTTGCCGTTGTGCCTTCGTTCCGTTGTTCCGGTTTCCGGTATGTTGTATAATGCCTACCGCTTTGTTCATTGCGCAAAGGTAGTGATTTATTCCCGTCTTCCATCGGCGACGGCCCTTCAATATAGGGAGTCACTATGTATAAACGCGCGTTTGCAGCAAATACTGCATGGAGAGCGGAAAAAAATATTGCGAGTTGCAAATATTTTCCCGGATTAGTTATGTGATTTAGAATCAATATTTTACTGTAT
>ENA-UEYG01002672-UEYG01002672.1-human-gut-metagenome-genome-assembly--contig:-NODE-2672-length-10958-cov-5.420733_pt1 | contig 10958 bp, 8 predicted proteins | sample MGYA00242933_ERZ507934 | MGnify/ENA primary metagenome ERZ507934 (study PRJEB26167, sample SAMN06115527) | human gut metagenome | host: Homo sapiens | place: China:Zejiang | collected 2015-11-10... | reverse complement strand
TGTTTTACTTCTATTTCTTCGTAAGATTCGATAATATCGCCTACCTTGATATCGTTGCAGTTCGTCAGGCTGATACCACACTCGAAGTTGGTACCTACTTCCTTCACGTCATCCTTGAAACGTTTCAACGCATTGATAGAACCGGTAAAGATTACGATACCGTCACGGATCAAACGAGCCTTGTCGCTTCGCTTTACTTTTCCGGTCTTCACTACCGCACCGGCTACAAGGCCTACCTTGGTAATATTGAACACTTCGCGTACCTCAATAGTTGCGGTTACCTGCTCCTTCACTTCCGGTGCCAACATACCTTCCATAGCAGCCTTCACCTCTTCGATAGCATCGTAGATCACTGAGTACTTGCGGATATCCACACCTTCGTTCTCTGCCATCTTCGCGGCGGCATTCGACGGACGTACCTGGAAACCGATGATAATGGCATCCGAAGCGGCAGCCAATGATACATCGGACTCGGAGATAGCTCCAACGCCTTTGTGGATTACATTCACCTGTACCTGTTCGGTAGACAGCTTGATCAGTGAGTCGCTCAACGCCTCAACAGAACCGTCCACGTCACCCTTAACGATAATATTCAGTTCGTGGAAGTCACCCAATGCCAGACGGCGGCCAACTTCGTCCAAAGTAAGCATCTTCTGAGTACGCAGACCCTGCTCACGTTGCAACTGTTCACGCTTGTTAGCGATTTCACGTGCTTCCTGTTCCGTATCGATTACGTGGAATGTATCACCGGCAGCAGGTGCACCGTTCAATCCCAGAATCAATACCGGTTCAGAAGGTCCGGCCTCTTTCAGGCGCTGGTTACGTTCGTTGAACATAGCTTTCACTTTACCATACGCTGTACCTGCCAGTACGATATCGCCTACGCGCAGCGTACCGTTCGATACCAGCATGGTAGCTACATAACCACGTCCCTTGTCCAATGAAGACTCGATGATGGAACCTGTAGCCTTACGGTTCGGATTTGCTTTCAGATCCAGCATTTCTGCTTCCAGCAATACCTTCTCCAGCAAATCGTTCACACCCAATCCTTTCTTTGCAGAGATATCTTGCGACTGATACTTACCGCCCCATTCTTCAACAAGGAAATTCATCGCTGCCAGTTCTTCCTTGATCTTGTCAGCGTTGGCAGTCGGTTTATCAATCTTATTAATAGCAAATACGATAGGTACACCAGCAGCCATAGCATGGTTGATAGCTTCCTTCGTCTGCGGCATCACATTATCATCGGCAGCAACAATAATGATAACCACGTCTGTCACCTTTGCACCACGGGCACGCATAGCGGTAAATGCTTCGTGCCCCGGAGTATCGAGGAACGTAATCTTACGTCCGTCTTCCAGTTTCACGTTGTAAGCACCGATGTGCTGCGTGATACCACCGGCTTCACCGGCAATTACGTTCGCCTTACGAATATAGTCGAGCAATGATGTTTTACCGTGGTCTACGTGACCCATGACGGTAACAATCGGCGCACGCGGTTCCAGATCTTCTTCGGCATCTTCTTCCTCTACAATGGCCTGTGCCACTTCCGCACTGACATATTCAGTCTTGTATCCGAATTCTTCCGCCACCAGATTAATGGTTTCAGCATCCAGACGCTGATTGATAGACACCATGATACCGATACTCATACAAGTAGCAATAACCTGCGTTACGGAAACATCCATCATGCTTGCCAATTCGTTGGCAGTCACAAATTCCGTTATCTTCAGTACTTTGCTATCCGCCATTTCGCGGTCTTCCTGTTCCTGCATACGGCTGTTCGCCATTTCGCGCTTGTCCTTACGGTATTTGGAAGTCTTGCTCTTACCTTTGAAAGTGAGGCGTGCCAAGGTTTCTTTTACCTGCTTAGCTACATCTTCCTCACTAACCTCCTGTTTGATGATCGGATTACTTTTTGTCTTTTTTGTTGTCAAGTAGCTGTGATAATTCTTCCTCCACTTCCTCGATACTTGGCAAGGCGGATTTCAGATTTTCTGTGATGTTTTCCAGATAGTATTTGTCTTCGGTGTTGATGAGGTAGGAGAAGGTGTAAGTACGGGTATTTCCTGCCATATCCTGACTGGTACAAGTGGTGGCATAACCTTTGTCATTCAGCGTGTAGGTTGATACTGTACCTGCTTCGTCGGTTATCACGGCTTGATGGTCCTTGTATTCGACAGTAGTGGTATTCTCTATCTCGAAGAGTTCGTCTCCTGCTGTAAAGCTCTGTTTGCCGGTGTAGCTGGTCAGCCTGCCTGCACTGTTGTAAAGGTAGGTGTGGGTGGCAGTAACCGGTTGCGCATCGCTCTCTATCACTTCTTTGAGTTCGATTTTGGAGAAAGGAGTGGTGGGGTAGGTTGACGGCTCCGGTTCTGGCGTATCATTGCCATTGTTATCATCGCTGCAAGCTGCCAGTCCGCCGAGCAACAGCAGGCTGAACATGATTCCCGAAAATCGGGTGATGATTGTAACTCTTCTGTTTAGTTTCATCCTATTGGTCTTTTTATTTGATGCGTACGGCATGGCTTGCCCGACGTTCAATGGAGTTTGCGAGAGTGGTCACTCTTAAAGAACGGGTATCTTCTTGTGCGGGCGGTTGTATGCTTCCGTCGATGGCGCCGAGTGCAGTGCTCAATAAGGCTTCGTTGGTATCTCCAAAGGGCAGGAAACGTGACATGTCGCTCATCTCATTCACTACATATCCCGAGTAGGCCGGTTGGAATCCGGATTCATAATCAGATTTCCCTTCCGAATTGTATATCTTGCAGACGATGGGATTCATCGTTATCATCAGTTCGGGGCTGGAGAAATTCCTGGAACCTACATTCTTGCCTACGGTAGTACCGCCGATGATGACAACATCCATATACGGGTCGAGGCAGTTAATCACCATTTCGGAGGCGGAGGCAGTCTGGCTGCTGGTAAGTACGTAGAGAGTATTCAGGTTTAGGTTTGCTCCGTTTCCGATGAGTCCGGAGTTCAGGGTGAACGGTACTATCTGCGGATTGAAGCGGTTGTTGAATTCCAGGTACCCCAACTCTTGTCCCAAGGCGGAGGAAGGTGCAAGCATGGTACACAGCAATTCTGCGCAACTCAGTAATCCACCGTTGTTGTAGCGCAAGTCAAGGATGAATTCGTTGACTTGCTGTGATGCGAAATATTGGAATGCGCTGCGCAGGTCGTTGTCATATTCATTACTGTTGTCCGTGGGGCCGGAACTGAAGTGGTTGTAGACCAGATAACCTATTTTCTTGCTGCCTGATGTATATACATTCTTATAGTGCACCGGGTTGTCGTTGACGGGACGCGCCGATGCTATCTGTCTGGGTTTGTCGTAAGCAACGATGGCATTTTTCTCCACGTCGTAATAACCTACTGTAAGTTCCATGGCACTACTTCCATACAGTTTCTTATAATTCTGTTCAGTAATAAAGTTCCCGTCCATCTTCATAATCCAGTCACCCCGTTTCAGCCCGATTTCCGAGGCCGGGCTTCCGTCGGCAACGTAAAGAATCTGTGCAACAATGGCATTCTCTTCTCCTTCTACTTCTATCTGGTTGGTAGTGAACTGGAATCCGTAGCTGTAATCCGTATAGGGGATGCTGCGGGTAGTGGTGACGCTGACCAGACTGTCGATGGTGGAGAATTTGTCTTCTTCGGATTTGAGCGAGGCAAAGAAAGTGAAAGGGGCTTGAAAATAGTTCAGGTCGTTGGTATGGGGGATAGCGTCTACCCAATAGTACCACACACGCATGGTATCGTCAATCCAGCGGTCTGTCTGGGTCTGTCCGGCATACTCTTTCCAGCGGTCCACCCCGCAGGAAGTCAGATAAATGGGAAGAATCAGGGTTCCCAATATGAGTATCAGTATATTTCTTGCTTTCATGGGGGCAAAGATAGTGCAAATTGAGTGCAGAACTTTCATGCTTGCATGAAAAAGTTTTGCCGAAATGCAGTCTATCTTATCTAAAGATAGAAAATTGCTTGCTTATCTACCACAATTGTGGTATAAAATTCCCTAATCTGTGTCATTGTCTGCCCCGGCTTATCGCTCTATCTTTGCAACATCCGAATGAGAAACGGTTTATTCACCTAAAATACAAACGACAATGGAAACAAAGAAATTGCACTTTGAGACTCTACAACTTCACGTTGGACAAGAACAACCCGACCCGGCAACTGATGCCCGCGCCGTACCTATCTATCAGACAACTTCGTATGTATTTCGTAATTCGGCCCATGCGGCAGCCCGCTTTGGCTTGCAGGACCCGGGGAATATTTACGGGCGGTTGACGAATTCCACCCAGGATGTGTTCGAGAAACGTGTGGCGGCTCTGGAAGGCGGTGTTGCCGGATTGGCCGTAGCCTCGGGTGCGGCAGCCATCACTTATGCCTTTGAGAATATCACCCGTGCAGGCGACCATATCGTGGCAGCTAAGACCATCTACGGCGGAACGTATAATCTGCTGGCCCACACATTGCCTGCCTACGGGGTTACCACTACTTTTGTGGACCCGGGCAATCTGGACAATTTCGAGAAAGCGATTCAGGAGAATACCAAGGCAGTATTCATTGAAACGCTGGGAAATCCGAATTGCAACATCATTGACATTGATGCCGTTGCTGAAATAGCACACCGTCACCGGATTCCTCTGATTATAGATAACACCTTCGGTACTCCTTACCTGATTCGTCCCATAGAGCATGGGGCAGATATTGTAGTCCATTCGGCAACGAAGTTCATCGGAGGGCATGGTACGTCCTTGGGTGGTGTTATTGTAGATAGCGGCAAGTTCGACTGGGTGGCCTCGGGGAAGTTTCCCCAACTGACGGAACCGGACCCGAGTTATCATGGAGTACGTTTCGTTGACGTTGCCGGTCCTGCTGCCTATGCCATCCGTATCCGTGCCGTATTGTTGCGTGATACCGGTGCCACAATCAGTCCTTTCAATGCTTTCATTCTGTTGCAAGGATTGGAGACGTTGTCGCTTCGCGTGGAACGTCATGTGGAGAATGCCTTGAAAGTGGTTGAATTCTTGAAGAAGCATCCCAAAGTGGTTGCCGTGAACCACCCGTCCCTGCCCGAGCATCCTGACCACGCGCTTTACGGGAAATACTTTCCGAATGGAGGCGGTTCTATCTTTACGTTTGAGGTGCGGGGCGGTGTGAAGGAAGCGCAGACGTTTATTGACAGTTTACAGATATTCTCGTTGCTTGCCAATGTGGCTGATGTGAAATCCCTGGTTATCCATCCTGCCACCACTACCCATTCCCAATTGAGTGCACGGGAATTGGAAGAACAAGGCATCAAACCGGGCACGGTCCGCCTCTCCATCGGGACAGAACATATCGATGATTTGCTGGACGACTTGTCCCAGGCATTTGACAGAATTTAAAAGAATAACAGTATACGATAGAATGAATATTGCTGTATTATTGTCGGGAGGTGTAGACAGCTCCGTGGTGGTACATCTCCTTTGCGAACAAGGTTACCGTCCTTCTCTATTTTATATCAAAATAGGGAGGGACGATGCCGATTATATGGACTGCTCTGCGGAAGAGGATATGGAGATGGCTTCTGCCATTGCCCGGCGTTATGGATTATCGTTGGAAGTAGTGGACCTGCACCGGGAGTATTGGGACCAGGTGGCGGCTTATGCCATTGATAAAATAAGACGTGGCTTGACTCCCAATCCGGATGTGATGTGCAACAAGCTGATAAAGTTCGGGTGCTTTGAGCAACGTGTGGGGAAGGATTTCGATGTCACGGCAACCGGGCACTACGCCACTACGGTGTTGAGGGATGGAAAGACATGGCTCGGTACCGCTGCCGATTCCGTGAAAGACCAGACCGACTTTCTGGCACAGATAGATTATCTGCAAGTTTCCAAACTGATGTTTCCATTGGGCAGACTGATGAAGAATGAGGTTCGTGACATAGCCCTGCGTGCCGGATTGCCCAGCGCCAGACGTCGTGACAGTCAGGGCATCTGCTTTCTGGGAAAGATTGATTATAATGATTTTGTGCGCCGTTTCCTTGGCGAAAGGGAAGGGGATATTGTGGAGTTGGAAACGGGTAGAAAGTTGGGCAAGCATCGGGGCTATTGGTTTCATACCATCGGCCAGCGTAAAGGATTGGGGTTGGGTGGAGGACCGTGGTTTGTTGTCCGCAAGGATGTGGAGGAGAATGTGATTTACGTGTCCCGCGGATGTGATACGGCATTGCAATACGGCTATGAATTCCGTATGTACGATTTTCATTTCATTACGGATAATCCCTGGAAGGGAGCGCAGGAAGAGGTGGAGGTGACTTTCAAGATACGCCATACGCCGGAGTTTGTCAAAGGCAGGTTGCAAAAGGAGGCGGAGGGTTACCGCATTGTTTCGGAAGAAAAGCTGCAAGGCATTGCTCCGGGCCAGTTCGGAGTGGTGTATGATGCTGATGCCCGGCTGTGTGTCGGGAGCGGGGAGATTTATATATAATATTCCACCAAGTCTACGATGCCTGCCTTCATGGCATATTTGGTGGCTTCGTGCGCATTGTTTACACCCAGTTTCCGGAAGATATTCTTCCGGTGGCTGTTTACCGTATGGAAGCTGAGGTTTCGTTCGGCAGCTATTTCTTTGGTTGTTTTCCCCAGGGCTATCTCTTTTAGGATGCTCCGTTCGGCAGTAGTCAGTAAATCATCTTTGATGGTAGGATGAGTGGGGGAGGAGGAACCGTTGCCTGCGAGCAGCAGGTTACTGACGTGATTACAGATGAATCGCTCCTTGCGTGAGGCGCATTGTAGTGCGGTCAGTATCTCTTCTTTGGAATTATCCTTCAGCGCTACGCCGAATGCCATGCTGCTGAACAATACCTGGCGCAGGAACGGTAGGCTCAATTCGTCGGAAAAGAGTAGCCAATCGGCTTCCTTGAAGCGTTCGTGAAGTACCATTAGCTCTTCAGCTCCCGAAAAATCAAAAAGGGTATAGTCCAGAATGACAACGGCGGTGGGATGCAGGCGTAGTTGCTGTATCAGTTCTGCCTTGTTGTCGGCTTCCAGCAGCAGGGAGGTGTCTTTCTGTCTGCCCAATAGGAACATCATGCCTGCTTTGGTGATATCTTGATTGTCTGCAATGATAAATTCTCTCATGACATTGGTATATAAAAAACTCCGCTACAAATGTACACTTTTTAGTGTGATTTGTGGCGGAGTGGGAATATATATATTTATATAAGGGTTTTACCAGGAACGTCCCTTGAATATGTTGGATTGTTCCAGCGGAACCAGGTTCCCGCTCAAAGTCATGGTGTTGGAGTTGAAGTTCGGGCTGATGGTTACGGTTGCGTTGTTCCCGCCATCGGTCAGCGTAAGGAATATCTGGGCGGAAATGCCGATACCCTGGATGCTGAAGTTACAATTCACGTTGCCCCGTTTGTCGGTAGTCATTTGGATGTCCGATACGGTTCCGTCTACTGTTACACCGCCAATGCCGTTAGGACCTGGGTATACGGTGTTGAAGGCTACCTGCACGGTGCCACGTCCTTGGTTGACCAATACGAAGTTGGTGTTGGAGTTTACAAATGCGGTCTGTCCGTTGCGGAACATCACTTGGTCTGCCTCCATTACGAACTGGTGAGCTTTCAAGGCCGCCATTGCGTCATCGTACGAAATGGCATCCTGTGCTTGTTCTTCAGCTTTCAGGCGTGCACGTTCTGCGTCTCTTTGGGCTTTACGGTCTGCGCGCTTTTCAGCTCTACTCTCTTGTGCATACATGGTCGTTGTTGCCATGCTTACCAATACTACTGCTGCTAATGCAATAAACTTTTTCATAATCGAATCTTTTTTTGTTTAGGTTTAAATAAATTGTTCGTTATAAGTTTATTGCAAGAACAATGCCTATCCAGGATTGTTCACCGGTTTTTTAATTATTTTATATCCGATAGCAGCAATAAAGATACTCATTACCGGACTGATAAGGTTGAAGAAGCAATAGGGAAGGTAGGTCAGTGTGGGTACACTCAAAATGGTGGCTTGCGTCATGCCGCAGGTGTTCCATGGGATAAGCGGGGAGGTGACGGTAACGGCATCTTCCGTGGTACGGCTAAGTAGCCGGCTTTCGTAGCCTTTCTTTGCGTAAACGTTGCTGAACATGTTTCCGGTGAGGATAATGCTGATGTACTGGTCTGCCGTGGCAAGGTTCAGGAACAATCCGGAACATACGGTGGATGCTACCATGCTGGCTGTATTCTTCATGAAGCGGACGAATAGGGAAGTGATGCTTCCTAGCATGCCGCTTGCCGTCATGGCTCCACCGAAACACATGGCGCAGATGATGAGCCAGATGGTATTCATCATTCCTGCCATACCTCGTGTGGCAATCAGTTCTGTCAACATGTCACTGTCAGTTTGTAGACTGGTACTGCCATAGAATGTCATCATTATCCCTTTGAACATATTCCCACCTTCCGCTATCTCATTCAGTAGTCCCGGTTGGAAGATGAAGGCGAATATCCCTGCCAGCAGAGTGGAGAGAAAGAGTGTGATGACGGAAGGCACTCTCCGGGCAATCAGTATTCCCGTAATCACGGGAACAGCCAGTAACCAGGGAGTAATGTTGAATTTGGCGTCCAATGCTGCCGTAAATTCCGCGATCTGTTGTGTATTGTTCGTTTCGTGTGTGAGTCCCATTACTGTAAAGATGACAAGGGTGATGAGGAGAGAGGGGACGGTGGTGATCATCATATAGCGGATATGGCTGAATAACGGTGTTTCCGTTACGGATGAGGCAAGGACCGTGGTATCCGATAACGGTGAAATTTTGTCTCCGAAATAGGCTCCCGAAATGATGGCACCGGCTATCCATCCCTCTTCAAAACCTTGTGCCTTACCTATGCCCAAAAGGGCGATACCGATGGTGGCGATAGTGGTCCATGAACTTCCCGTCATTACTGATACCAATGCACAAATAATGCAGGTAGAAGCAAGGAAAAAATTCGGATGGATAATCTGCATACCATAATATATAAGGGTAGGTACCACCCCACTTATCATCCATGTGCCGCTCAAAGCACCGATAATCAATAGAATAATGATAGCTGTGGCAACACCTGAAATGTTGTTGGTGATGGCAAGTTCATAATCTTTCCAAGGGATGCGGTAGAAAGCCATGCCGATAAAGACACACATACCAGTGGTGGCAAGCAGGGAAATCTGGCTTCCTCCACTCAAGGCGTCACTTCCGAAAGTATGGATGGTGGCGAACAGCATTCCTACGAGAAAAGCGATGGGAAATAGAGAAACGAGTGGAGAGGGTATTTTCTTTGCTGAATTCATAGGGTTGTTTTTGACTATGCTTGGTTGACGAATCTATTATCAATCTGTCGTTTATAGTTTGATGCGACAAAGGTATAACAATTCTGTTCAATATCTTCCTTATCCTTTGCATGACAAATAAAAATTATCAAATCTTTGCGTTTGCTTGGAAAAATGATAGTATCCTTGTTATTTCTTGCTGTAAAGGGTGATAGACAACGATATTATTGTTAAAATAACGCCGGTGCCGACCACGCCACTCCATCCCCAAGTCTGCCAACTGCTTCCTGCAAGGAAGGTACCCAAAGAGCCGCCGATGAAGTAAGTGGTCATGAAAATCGTATTTACCCGATTGGAGGCAGACGGGTAGATGTCGAAAATACTGGTCTGGTTGCTGAGTTGGATACATTGCATGCCTATGTCTATAAGAATGACACCGGTAATGATACCTGCATAGTTGTTTCCGCAGAAAAAGAGCGAGGCCCATGCAAGCAGAATCATTCCGCAACCGATAAAGTTGAAATTGCGTATGCCTACCTTTTTTACATATTTTCCTACAAAAGATGCGGTTAAGGCTCCGGCAATGCCGCAGAGCCCTAGTATGCCGATGACATCGCTGGATGCATGGAACGGGGCTTCTCCCATTTTGAATGCAAGGCAGGACCACATGGCAAGGAATGAGCCAAAGGCCAGTCCTGCACGTATCGAGTAGATTCGTAGAGAGGGGTATTCTCTTACTAATGAGAAAAGAGACTTCATCAGCCCGGAATATTTGCCTTGGAAAGTCGGTTGTATGTCCGGTAGTACCTTTAATACAACGATAGCGCATAGTAACATCATTCCAGCGGCGATGAAGTACATTTCACGCCAGCCAAGCACTTCACCCACAAATCCGCTGACAACACGTGATGCAAGTATTCCAGTCAGTAATCCTGAGATGACGACACCTACATTCCGTCCCTTGTTTTCGGGGCGTGAGAATTGCGAGGCAATCGGTACAAATATTTGGGGTATCATGGAGCAGATGCCGGTAATGAGTGATGCTGCCCAGATGATGTAGATGTTCGGTGCCATGGCAATGGCTAGAAGGGAAAATATGAGTAGGAAGAAATTCGTTAGGATGATATTCTTGCGTCGATAGAGGTCTCCTAATGGGACGATGAACAATAATCCCAGCGCATATCCGATTTGTGTAATCATGGCAATGAGGTTCGTTTTGAATTCAGAAACTTCCAATTCATGCCGCATGATATTAAGCAGGGGTTGATTGTAATACAAGTTGGCTACGGACACGCCAGCTACGATAGCAAGTGTCCAGAGTATATGTGCCGGTAATCCTCCGTTTTCTTTCAGTTCTTGTTTCATGCTGCAAAGATAATGTCTTTCTGTTTCATGCGCAAGATATGTGAGTATGATAAGAATATGTGTGAAGTGGTATCATCTTTTTAGCCTTTCCGTTTGTTATACTATTATTTTGTTTGAGAATAATTGATTGGAGCTATCTTGGATAAGCGGAATGTTGTATTGATATTTAAAGATACGTTGGGCATGGGAAATGAATGGTTTAGAGAGTTGCTGGGTAATGTGAATCTTTATACAGAACAGAATGCATTGGTACTTTTCACAGGCGACTTCGAAGCATATCCTATCATCGAC
>ENA-UEYG01002669-UEYG01002669.1-human-gut-metagenome-genome-assembly--contig:-NODE-2669-length-10965-cov-5.984754_pt1 | contig 10965 bp, 4 predicted proteins | sample MGYA00242933_ERZ507934 | MGnify/ENA primary metagenome ERZ507934 (study PRJEB26167, sample SAMN06115527) | human gut metagenome | host: Homo sapiens | place: China:Zejiang | collected 2015-11-10... | reverse complement strand
ATGCCTGGATCAATTTCTTGAATTTATGCTGCGGCTCGATATAGAACCAACTTTCCTGATAACCCATAATTTCCTCCAATTTCTATTGATTTTACCGCTCCAACTGCGGTCTGCGGCGCTCCGGCGGCCTTTGATCCTCGTCCGGCTCGGCGTCTACGATCTCCGGCTCCTTGTGGTCTAAATTCAGCAGGGAATTCAGTTCCTCCAGCCGTGCCGTTTTGGTCGTAAGTTCCTCCTCGCGGGGAAACGGCTTTTGTACCTCTGCCTTTGCGGTTTCCAACTGCGTTTGCAGGTTGGACAACTGCTCGCGACAGGTTTGCTCCTTGATGGGCAGTCCCTCCAGCGCATTGTCCATGCGCTGCAAATTGCCGAACACATCAGTGCCCATTGTGACTGTGTGGCGGAGCTGCCCGATCATGGTCAGGCGGTATTCCCGCGCAAAGGTATCGAACGCCAGCTCCAGCGTCAGACCGCGATAGCTGCCGATCTGTGTCGCCGCTGGGGAGAGCATCGTCTGGCACATGGTCAGCAGCGCCGCGCCCGCCTCTTTCTTGTCAGCGTAGGTAACGCCTGCCAGCGTAAGCGGAGAGAAACCGTCCGCGTTTGGGTGGGTGTTTCCCTTGACCGTGGCAATATCCGCGCCATACCCGGCGATCCGTGCCTGCGTTTCCGCGATTTGCTTCGGAAAGCCCTTGCTGATGGCGTCCTCCAGCGCGTATTTCTGAGAAAGATGGTTGGCTTTCAGCAGTTTCAGCTTGGACACCTCAATGTCAAGATCCATCTTTTCCTTGATCATGGGGTTGCCGCTGGCCAGTGCCTTGATCTCGGCATAAGAAAGCGCCTGCTCATCCACATCTTCGGCGGAGCGGACAGGCGATTTGCTGGTCATGATTTGGCTGATAAATTTCTGCTTGCTCTCCACAAGCTGGTAAAGATAGGCGTCGAAGGTGCCTTCGGTGACGTAGCTGTAAATGTCCACTTCCTTATTTTCATTGCCCTGACGAATGATGCGCCCTTCGCGCTGCTGGAGATCAGACGGACGCCACGGGCAATCCAGATGGTGCAGGGCGATGAGTTTTTGCTGACAGTTGGTGCCAGCGCCCATGCGCTGGGTGCTGCCCAGCAGGATACGCACCTGACCGCTCCGTACTTTGCCAAACAGATCTTTCTTCTGCACCTCGCTTTTGGCGTTGTGAATGTAGGCGATCTCGTTTTCGGGAATACCCAATTCCAGCAATTTCGCGCGAATATCATCATAAACGCTGAATGTGCCGTCATCCTTCGGGGTGGACAGGTCGCAAAAAATCATTTGCGTGGAGTGCTGGTCTGCGGTGCGCCGCCAGATCTCAAACACATTTTCCGCGCACTTGGCGGCTTTGCTGTTGGGGTCGCTGGGTAGCATGGGGTTGACGAGCCGCTGATCCAGCGCCAGCTTGCGGCCATCATTGGTGATGAGCAGCATATTGTCCTCGGTGCTGTCTACCATTCTGTTACGGACTTTTTCGGCGCGCTCCGCCAGCGACGCCACGATCTCTTTCTGATACTCGGAGGGTTTCAGGGCGATGTTGTGGTAACGCGCCTCCGGCACGGGCAGCTTGAGCATATCCGCCGTCTGGATGTCCGCCACATTTTTGAATACGCTCATCAGCTCCGGTAGGTTATAAAACTTGGCAAACCGCGTCTTGGCCCGGTAGCCGGTGCCCTCGGGAGACAGCTCGATGGCGGTGACGGTCTCTCCGTAGTTCGCCGCCCATGCGTCAAAGAGCTGCAAGCCCTGCTCCTGCAAGGCGTTCATCTGCAAGTATCGTTGGATGGTGTAAAGCTCCACCATGCTGTTGGAAATGGGGGTGCCGGTGGCAAAGACAATGCCGCGTCCCCCGGTAATCTCATCGAGGTAGCGGCACTTCATAAAGAGGTCTGAGCTTTTCTGCGCCTCGGTCTGGGCAATACCGCCCACATTCCGCATTTTCGTGTAGAGAAAGAGGTTTTTGAAATAATGTGACTCGTCAATGAAAATACGGTCAACGCCCAGTTCCTCAAAGGTGACCACATCGTCCTTGCGGCTCTGGTCATTCAGCTTGTCGATCTTGGCTTGCAGGCCCTTTTGGGTTTTCATCATCTGTTTGATGGTGAAGTTCTCTGCTTTTTCTCGCTTGGCTTCGGAAATGCCCATCATGATCTCGTCGATCTGCTGCTCCAGAATGGCCCGCTGGCGCTCTACGCTCATAGGGATCTTCTCGAACTGCGAATGCCCGATAATAATGGCATCGTAGTCGCCGGTGGCGATCCTACCACAGAATTTCTTGCGGTTTTTGGTTTCAAAATCCTTGCGGGTGGCAACGAGGATATTTGCCGCCGGATAAAGCTGCAAAAACTCAGTGGCCCACTGCTCTGTCAGGTGGTTGGGCACCACAAAAAGAGATTTCTGACACAGGCCCAGCCGCTTTGACTCCATCGCCGCCGCTACCATTTCGAAGGTCTTGCCCGCGCCCACCACATGGGCAAGCAAGGTATTTCCACCGTACAAAATGTGCGCGATGGCGTTGACCTGGTGCTTGCGGAGCGTGATCTCCGGGTTCATGCCTGAAAAGCTGATGTGACTGCCATCATACTCACGGGGGCGGTTGCTGTTGAACAGAATATTATAGGTCTTACAGATGGCTTCGCGCCGGTCAGGGTCTTTCCAGATCCACTCAGCAAAAGCGTCTTTAATGAGTTCCTGCTTGCTCTGGGCGATGGCGGTTTCCTTCTTGTTGAGGACAGCGGTTTTCCTGCCATCGGCATCGTACACATAATCAAAAATGCGGACATCCTTCAGGTTAAGTGTCGTTTCGATGATCTCATAGGCGTTGATGCGCTTGGTGCCGTAGGTACTGATGGCCTTGACATTGCCGCGATCCGTGCTTTTACCTTCAATGCGCCACTCACCGGTGATGCCGGAATAGTGGACCTTCATACTCCATTGTGCGCTGCGGGGTGTCCCCAGCGTTTCGAAGATAAACCGGCGGACATATTCGGTGTCCAGCCATGTAGCGCCCAGCCGGACGGAGATCTCGCTGGCGGTGAGGTCGGTGGGCTGCACCTGTGCGAGTGCATCAGCGTTGATCTGATACTGCGGGTCCTGTTCTGCCTTACCTTGGGCAACCGCCAATTTCTGACGCACATTGCCGGAGAGGTATTCATCTGCGGGCAGGTATTTCTCATGCCCATCGTTTTCGCCGGTGTAAGCGGGGTTCAAAAAAATCACGCCCTTGAGATCAGAAAACAGCGTTTCTTCGTCCTTGCCGGTGAGCCTGCCCATATAGTCCATATCCACATGGGCTTTCTCCCCGATGGACAGGGCCAGGGCCTCCACTGCCGTGTCTACCTTTTCGGCGGGCTTGTGGCTGCGGATGGTGCGCTTGGTGAACAGGTCCGCCTTCCTTTTCAGGTTCCGGTCCTCGTCCAGAATTTCTAATGAACACAGCAGAAAATAGGAGCTGTCCTGATCGAAGGCGATGGCGTTACCGCGGGAATTGATGAGTCCGTATTTCCGGGTAAAGGCATCGTAGAGGGCATTCAGCTTGGCTTGCTGCGCCTTGATTTCTTCATCGGGATAGTCCTCGGTCTGGTATTCCAACAGCGTCCGCACACAGTCCCGCAGTTCAATCATGCCGCGTATTCTGCTCTCCGCCGTCTTGGATACCTCCACGGGGTTCATGCGGCTGTTTTCTCGGTAGTAGATCTGGCCCGCTACCAGCGTATAGGAGAAATTGCGGACGGCAGGGTCAGCCTCAATGGAATGATCCTCGCCCTCCAGTTCTTCCTCCCGGTCATAAGTGGTGATCTCGCCGTGGATATTCTGAACGGCCTCCGCCAGCAGTGCTTCCAACGGCTGCTCCGGGTACGATTCACAGGTGGGCGTGGGGCCGAACGGTCCGGACACCATCTTCATCTCGCCCAAAATCATATCCGGGTGGTCGATGAAGTAGCTGTTCATCTGGATGCCGTCCTCGTTGGTGGCAAGATGCACCCATTCCGGTTCGATGTCCACCATGCGCTCGCGCTTTTGGAGGAACAGAATGTCTGAAACCACCTCGGTGCCCGCCGCGGCCTTGAACGCATTGTTGGGCAGGCGAATCGCCCCCAGCAACTCCGCTCGCTGCGCGATGTATTTTCGCGCGCTGGCGGTGCGCTTGTCCATGGTGTAGCTGGAGGTCACAACGGCGATGACGCCGCCCGGTCTGACCTGATCCAGCGCTTTGGCCACGAAATACTCGTGGATGGGGAAATTCAGCCGGTCATACCGCTTATCCGGCACACGAAACTGGCCGAACGGCACATTGCCGATGGCAACATCGAAAAAGTTATCTGGGAAGGAAGTCTTCTCATAGCCCTGCACTGCAATACTGCTTTTCTGATAAAGCTGGCGGGCGATGCGTCCGGAGAGATCGTCCAGCTCCACACCGTAGAGCTTGCTGCCGCTCATGCTTTCCGGCAGCATACCGAGGAAATTGCCGATGCCGCAGGCGGGTTCCAGAATGTTGCCCTGCGTGAAGCCCATCTGCCCCAAGGCGGCATAGATGCCGCGGATGACCACAGGCGGCGTGTAGAACGCCGTAAGCGTGGATTCACGGGCGGCGGCGTATTCGGCATCGGTAAGCAGTTCTTTCAGTTCAGCGTAACGAGGATTTTTCTCGTCAAAGAAGTCCGCCAGACCGCCCCAGCCCACATACTGTGCCAGCACAGCCTGTTCCTCCGCTGTGGCGGCTCGGTTCTCTGCCTCCACGGTTTTCAGGGTACGGATCGCGTCCAGATTGCGCTGAAAGCGCTCCAGTGGTGCGCCCTCTCCGATGTGGTCATCGGTGATGCGGTAGTTCCGGCCATCCGCGTCCAGCGGATAGGCAAGCGCGTTTTGCTTTTCCTTTTTCGGCGAGGTAAGCGCCGCAGGCGGCTCGTCCGTCTGCGGTGCTGTGGTTTCCCGCGCTATGTCCGGCTGCTCCATGTGAGCGCGGACATAGTCGATGGATTCCTTTCGGAAGATGGGAAAGCCCGTCCCGCCTTCAAAGGTCACATCCCGCAGCGATACATTTTGCGTATGATCGTCTACGCTGTCCACTTCAAACTGCCGTCCATCTATGGTCAGGCGTGTACCGATGGAGAGCGGTTCGGGGACTTCCGGTTCCATGGGCATTACGGGCTCCGGTGGCGTTGGCATGGTTTCCTCGGAGGGTGCCGCAACTTCCCGCACCAACGCCGCTGTCGGCTCATCGGGTACGGTCGGTGTCAGTTGCCCATCGTGCCGGTGGTTGAACAGGCTGAAAGTGCCGTCCACATATTCGGAAAGCTGCTCCTTTGCGCGCCGAACGGAGCCATAATAGCGATCATCCTCCGGCAAGCCGTCCAGCCGGGAAGTCAGCGCCGCCAGCATATCCGCAGTCTTGCCCTTATCTTGCAGCTGCTCCTCGATCATGGGAAGCGCATCGTAATAATCCGCACCCTTGGGATAGGGACGCGGAACATCGTCCGGCGCATTGTAAAAACCGTTGTAGACGGTTCGAGCCAACTGCCCACGCTCATATTCCGGGATTTTGGCGATAGCATCCTCGCCGGGGAATCGTTTCTGTGCGATCAGGCGCTCATACTCCTTGACCACATTGGGGATCGTCAGATGGACGGTATCATATTTCTTGAAATTATAGTCCCGTTCATAGTCCAGCCCCTTTCCGGTTTTCGTGTGCTGGTATCCGGCACGACCGCCGCCGCTGTACTCGCCAAAGCAGGCTTTGATGAATTTCTGGTGTTCCTCCGATGTATGGGAATAGCAGAAATGGGAGTAGATCGTCAGGCGGCTTTCCGTGCCTTCATTCAAAAAGTGCTGGTCAATCTCGTCCTGCGTGATGAACATTTTGCATTGCCGCAGGAAGCTGGGCTGAGCATCAAAGTGCCGTTCCTCGTATGGAAGGTCGTTGAGGATGATGCCGATGCGGTGGGTGTTATACGCTGAAAGACGGTAACGCAGAATGGATGGATCATCATAATAAGCGTCAAGGAAAGTGTGATATTCCTGTGCCAGCGTTTGCAGACCACCCTCGGCCTTTGCAAAGGCCACCATATCCTCGTCCAGCTCCGGGTAGCCCTTGTGCTGATCATGGATGGCCAAAGTCTGCGGGAAAAGGCCCTGCGCGCGGCCTTCTTCGTTCAGGTCACGAGCGGTCATCAAAAGCGCGTCCATCGCTTCGTGCAGCACCTTGTCAGGGGCCTGTGTCAGTTCGGTGGTGGAGAGATATATCCCGGCCCGCAGCAGCCCCAAGATGCGGCCCGCCGCCAATCCCCATGAGACCACGGTTTTGCTGTACCCAGTGCGGATGCTGTCCCCTTGGGCAAGATGGATGCCGTCCTCCAGAAACCACACGGCATATTTGCGGCCCTCGTATTCGATGCCGCGCCCATTTTCCGTGCCAAACTCCCGACGCAGAAACGCTATATTTTCCTGTTCAGAATGCTCCCGCATATAGAACACTGCAATGCGTTCGGCGCTGCCGGGTTCGTTTCCGGCTGTGTAAAGCGCCTGGTCAATGACCTCCTGCGGAACCGTGCGCGCCGGGGCCAGAATGCCGGAGGGCGCATCTGCCGGAGCCTCGTACACCGGGGCGTCGCCGCCCATGTCGAATAGGGCAAGCTGCTCAACCATGACCGGGGCGTTTTGCAGGCCCAGCTTGATTTTATACTCGCCGCGCTCGATCAGGCCCTCGGTCATTTCGGTGATGACCGGCCATGAAAAAACGGACTCCGAAGTGCGGGAGAGGTAGCTGCCTTCCCACATCAAAAGTCCGTCTTTCTCGGCATGGTAGCCTGTCCGAACGCCGTCGGTCAGGACTTCCACCCATATATCGTTGTAGCTGTTTTTTAAGAACTCCGTGCGTTCCGCAAGGCTCTTGTGCGCTTGAAAGTATTCAAAAATCTCCTGTCGCTTGTGCTTGCGCCCACCGTCGTCCAGCAGATTCGCTTCAATGAGGTGCATATCCAAAAAGGCGGGCAGCTCTGCGGTATTTTGCTGCGCGGTGTCGTGCTCCAGCGCAAAGGCTGCTGCCTGTTCCTGCGCCTTTTCGTCCGGGTAATCACCGTAGACACGGAGGCATTGGCGCGTTTCGGCGTCATAGACGGCAGCGCCGTCGTATGCAAAACCATCTTCCTCCATCGTACCGGCAACATAGCCCTGCGCTGCGGCCTCCGCTTCCTCCAGCGTTTGATAGTCCAGCTTATCGTCAAAGCCGTTTTCAAAATGGTGATAGGCAGCGACCTGATACGCTCTTGTGAGCGTACGTCGGGTCTTTGGCTCGATCCGGAGCATTTCAATTTCTTCTCCGGGCTGCTTGTCCGCCAAAATAACGGGCTTATGCAAGGCGTCCAGCTGTGTAAGCTGATCTTCCATCTCAACATGAGGGATAAAGCAGACGGAGATCCGATTAGGCGTTCCTATCCGCTCCCGCTGCGTCACCTTGACATTTGAAAATGTTTCCAACAGCCGCGCATCCTCTTGAAATGAGAGGTATCCATCTCGCAGCTTCGTAAATATGATCGCGTCTGGATGTTGCCGCTTTACTTCACGGTACAGCGTATAAAATTCCCCAATGGCCGGAAGGGTTTCCGCAAGATTGCCGCCGTCCGTATCAGATCCGATTGCGGCAAAGGCAGGAAGCTCATCACTTCCTGCCTCTGTGGGTTCTTCGGTTGTCAGGCGTAGATCAGGTCGATGAGCACCAGTTCCTCCGCGCTGTGCCGGAGATTGTTCATCAGGCCCGTCCAGCGCAGGGGATCGGTCGCTTTCAGTGCCTCCGTCACGCCCTCGGCTCTCGCCATCTGCGCCACGGTCTGCTCCACCATCTTCCGCGCGGTCTGCTCGATCTCCGCCAGATGCTCCGTCAGATTGCCGCTGGTCTTGAGGTTGGTGTAAAGCACTCTGCGGCGCTTCTTCAGGTACTCCCTCCGCAGCTCCGCGTACTTGCCCAGATGCACCTCCGGCGTCTGCGGCATCAGCAGGTTCGGCACCTGAAAGCCATCCTGCATCCTGTAAGTGATCTCCATACTGTTTGCTCCTTTCTCGGTCTGTTTCGTGTTGTTCTGTGTGGTCATCATATCTGCTTTTTTCACGGTTTGCAAAAAATTGATCCCGCTGCGCCTGCATGACTGTGCGGCTGATCTCCCGCAATCCCATCTCTGCGATGTCGCTGGTGGCGATGCCCAGGGCGTTGATGGTGGGCGGTGTGTTGAATTCGTACACATGGGCGAACTCATCGGGCGAAAAATACTCGTCTGCCGGTAGGCCGAGGCGGGTCATCAGCATATAGGCCACGCTGACCTCCAGCGCGTCCCGATAGAACACCTCTAAATTGAGGTCATCCAGTTCCTCCAACAGGCTGTCCTCGCGGCAGTCGCGGAGATCTTGCAGGTAGTCTGTGATGTTATCTGCCACGGCATTGTGGCAGGCAGAGCGCACGGCGTCCGCCAGATTTTCTTTTTCGGCCAGGTTGCCGAAGGTGGCTTCTAAGGTTTCGATGACCTCCGGCTCAAAGGCCGGGTGCATCGTCCAGATGGGCAGCGGACGGGCAAAACGGGACGCATGGGTATCCGACACGTCGAAGTAGAGCTTCAGGCAGTTTTGACCGTCATCACCAAATACGGCAATGCTCTTGGCCCCGCGATTCACCCAGCGGCCAAACTGACGATTCCAGCGTTCCATCTCAAGGACCGCCGTGGCGTCCGGACGCTGGGCGTAGATCAGAATTTGATCATCGAAGGGGCATTTGTAGTTATAGCAGGCCGCGCGGAGAAAGCCCGTCCAGCTTTGATAGCTGCCGGTGACGCTCTGCACAGTCTGGTCATATAGCTCCGTAATAAGCTGAAATTTAGTAGGCAAGTTGGCACCTCCTATCTCTCCGGCTCCGCCCGCTTTTTTACTGCAAGCCGGTCATTCTTTTGCTGTTCTTTTTGGGCCTTTTCAAATGGCTTCCGCTGATAGCAATAAATATAAAACTGGTAATCACCTTTAACTGGCGTACAGCGGAGCATATACACATACCGCTGTGTTTTCGCCATGAATCCGCAAGAGGGAAGCAACGCACCCTTGATGGCGCAGATCTGCTCATACCGGTTGCAGTAGCGTTTCATGCTGTCAAAGTCCCGCAGTGGGGAATCCGGCTGCTCCCGCAGCCAGTTCACGGTGCGGTCAATATCGGCCTTAAACTCCGGCGTGTTCAGCGTGTTATGCTGGTGGGGCCACCATGTTGTATAAAACTGCTTGCCGCTGCCAAAATCACCCCGCAGGTGTCCCACGCAACCTACGGTCTTGTCCTGTTCCTCACTGCGGGAGAAATAGAGAGCGTGCAGCGCAGGCTCATTGACGCTGTAAAAGTCAATGACATCTTTCTCGCTGGCGGGATACTTCTGCTGAAATTCCGCAAGGGTGCGACACTCACCATCCAGAAAGGAAAGGCTGTCATTCTCCATTGGAATCCACCCATCAATGGGAAGCTGGAACGGCTCACGGGTAAGGACAGTACCATAGTAATTGACCACAATGTTTCGGGACAATTCTACTGGCTCACCCCAATCCTCATCCCCATGGCGCAGCTCGTAGCGATATACGCCCTCCGGCACAGTGGCTCGGTCAATGCGGCATTCCGTAAACAATGCCGGTCGGTCAAAAATCGTGACCTCCTGGTAGGTCACCTTCCGCGCGTCATAGTTCATCTGGCTTCACCTCGTTCCTTGTGTTTCTTTTGCGCTCTCTGTTGTGCCAAAAACTCCGGGGCCTTCTTGAAGCCGATGGTATCTGCGTAGTAGGCAGTTTTCCTTCCCCCCTGCGTCAGTACCACGATGTCGCTTACGGACATGGAACGCATCCGATGGGCGAAGGGGCGGGAATCCCTATTGTGCTTTGCCCACAGATCCTCCAGCGAATTTCCCTTTGCGTACATACCGGCGTAAGAACGCTGATAATCAGCACTCCGAAGTTTCCCCTTCGCCGCTTCATAAGACCGGAAACAGTAGTCTGCGTCAGCGGTTGCGGGAATCTGATAGATTTCATAGGTGCCGATCTCGTCGCTGATTTTCGGCGCAGCAGGAACATAGATATTGCCATTGCGCTCCTGCATTTCTGCAAACTCGCAGATATGATAGGCAGAATTACCGATGCAGACATGGCAATCGTCAATGTACTTGCAAGGGAAAACCATCTTTTCACCGTCAAAGCGGGTAATGACGATGCTTTCCCCGTCCTTGATGGTAAAGAGCGTGTGGTATTCGCTGTCGATGAAGCGGATCACGCGCTCATCCTTGTTGGGGTTTGGAAAGGCGATAACGCCCATGATGTCTACCGGCTCACGGTCACTCATCGTGCTTCACCTCGCTCTTTTGTAGATTTGCGGGCCTGCGGCTCCGGTATGGGAATAACTGTCAGATGCCCATTCAAATTAAGAAAGGCTTCGGGACTGTGAAATAATTTTTCGTATTTCTCCATCAGTGCAGGTGTTAAGGATGCAAATTCAGATTCCCCAAGCCCAACAACCAGAAAAGTCCCGGCCACAATATCATAAATATCGTTATCCTCATCCCGGAGCGCACGGTTCAACGGTAAGCCGTTCAGTTTTCCTTCTTCATTCCAGACGTTATGTGGTTCACCACATAAAATCTGTAATGCGTAGTTTTTTGTAATGTGTAGCAAATTTGATATCTCCTTATAAGCGCTTGATTTACAATGTTTTTCTGTTTACGGATAAAAAATAACTCTCCATAATATTGGTACAGCGTAAGCTGAATCATAAAATGGAGGTCATATGGTGTTTGAGACGAAACCCGTCCGTATTACGGAATTGGCAAAAGAAACCGAACAATATCTCTTGCAGAAAGGATGCAAAAAAAGCACACTGGGTGTTTACAAGGCGACATGGCACAAATTCATGGCATTTTCGAGTTCGGATGTTT
>ENA-UEYG01002661-UEYG01002661.1-human-gut-metagenome-genome-assembly--contig:-NODE-2661-length-10991-cov-3.679403_pt1 | contig 10991 bp, 7 predicted proteins | sample MGYA00242933_ERZ507934 | MGnify/ENA primary metagenome ERZ507934 (study PRJEB26167, sample SAMN06115527) | human gut metagenome | host: Homo sapiens | place: China:Zejiang | collected 2015-11-10... | reverse complement strand
TAACGGCTCCAGGCTTGGTTCCGCACCGCGGAAATTCTTATAAAGTATCATCGGATCTTCGCTGTCTCCCTTCTCCAATACGTTGTAGCGGAAGAGGTCGGCAGTGTTTTTATCAAAGATTCCATGTTCTTTGAAGGCTTCAAAGGCATCATTGTCAAGTACATTCGCCCAAAGGTAACTGTAGTATCCGGCAGCGTATCCGCCAATGATATGATTGAAGTAAGTGACGCGGTAACGGGGGGCAATTTCGGGGATCAGACCGAGCTCGTCCATGGCTTCTTTTTCGAAAGCAAGCATATCCAGATTCTTTACATCTGTTATCATGTGAAGGTTCATGTCGAGGATGGCGGCAGCCAGTAACTCAGTGGTCATGAATCCTTGGTTGAACGTTTTCTGTTTCAGAATCTTTTCGATGATTTCATCGGGGATTACTTCTCCCGTCTGATAGTGTTTGGCATACATTTTCAGCACTTCCGGTTCGGTAGCCCAATGTTCGTTGATCTGAGAAGGAAGTTCAACGAAATCGCGTACGACATTGGTGCCGGAGGTCCCTTTGTATTCGCATTTTGTCAATAAGCCGTGCAGAGCGTGCCCGAATTCGTGGAACAGGGTTTCTACTTCGTCCATAGTCAGCAGGGAAGGGGTGTTTCCGACCGGTTTGGTGAAACTGCATACGTTGCATATCAAGGGGCGGATTGCTCCCTGCTGTTCGCGGTAATTGCTCATCCATGCGCCACCGCTTTTTCCGGAACGCGGGAAATAGTCTACATAGAATATACCCAGTTGGGAGCCGTCAGCGTCTTTTACTTCGAAGACTTCTACATCCGGATGATAGGTCGGGATACCTTCCAGTTTGCTTAGCGTGATACCATATAGTTTGTTGGCGACTGCGAAAGCTCCTTCGCGTACATTCTCCAGTTTGAAGTAAGGTTTGGTGTCTTCTTCGGAGAGGTTGTATTTCTCTTTGCGGAGTTTTTCTGTGTAGTACCACCAGTCCCATGCTTCCAGTTTCTCGCCTTTACCTTCTTTGTCCATTAACTGTTGAAGTTCTGCGGCTTCGGCTTTCGCTTTCGGGAGGGCATAGCTCCAAAGGTTGTTCAGCAAACTCATTACGTTGCCGTCATTCTTTGCCATTGTCTCATCCAGTACGAAGTTGGCGTAGTTGTTGAAGCCCAATAGGTTTGCTTTTTCCAGACGGAGGGAGACGATCTTGCGGATCGTTTCTTTGTTGTCATTCTTGTCATTGTTATTGCCGCGGTTGATGTATGCTTTGTACATTTTCTCACGGAGAGGGCGGTTCTCAGAGTATTGCAGGAATGGAAGGCGGCTGGCGTTGTGCAGGGTGAACAGCCATTTCCCCGGTTGTCCGGCAGCTTTGGCTTCTTCGGCTGCGCTTTGGCAGAACCATTCGGGCAATCCTGCTAAATCTTCTTTCTTGTCTACGAAAAGCTGGAAAGCATTGTTTTCATTCAGTACATTATTGCTGAATGTGATGCCTAGAGTAGAAAGTTCTTTGTTGATTTCACGCAGACGTGCCTGTTTCTCTGCGTCCAGATTGGCACCTGAACGGACAAATCCTTTGTAAGTTTTGTCCAGCAGGCGTTGCTGTTCCGTGGTCAGATTCATGGAATCTTTTTGTTGATATACAGCGTTTACACGTTTGAAAAGTTCCTGATTCAGGGAGATGTTATCTTCGTGCTCGGAAAGGACCGGTGCCATTTTGATAGAGAGCTCGGTCAGTTCATCGGTTGTTTCCGCATCCGTCATATTGAAGAAAATGGCACTTACACGGTCCAGAATGGGTGCGCTGTTGTCCAAAGCTACAATCGTGTTGTCGAAGGTAGGTACTTCCGGGCTTGCGATAATGGCTTGGATATTCTGATTCTGCTCTTCAATGCCTTTCAGAAAGGCGGGTTCGTAATGTTCCAGTTTGATTTTATCGAAGGAAGGAACACCATACTCTGTTTGAAATTCAGTGAAGAAAGGGTTGCTTTCTGTTTTTGTTCCACAGGAGTACATCATACAACTTGCTGCTAAAATGGTTAAAGTTTTTCTAATCATCATGGTATTTATTAAAGTTTTTTCTGTTTTATTGCTTGCCTATATAGCACCAGATCGGGTAATGGTCCGAATCTTTGATCGAACGGTCTACGGTACAGTTATAGGCTTTCTGATTGGGGCTGATCAGAATATTGTCTATCCGGAAATAGAATTTATTCAGATTATAGGAGATGCCCAGTCCCCTGCCGGATTGTGTAAAGGCGTCATCCAGTTGTTGAGTCAGGATACGATGGGTATACGAAATGGAAGCGTCGTTGAAATCGCCACAGGTAATAATAGTCGGGTATTTGCTGTTTGCGATGGCGACGGCTACCGAATCCGCTTGCGAAGAACGGATGGCCGACGCTTCTGCCAGTTTCTTTATTAATTGCCGGAGTCCCGTTTTTACCTTCTTCGCGTTCGGGTCTTTAATCATATCTTCATAAATCACCTTGTCTTCTTTCGTCAGTTTGTTGGATTCCAGATGGTTGTTTATGAGGGTGATAGTGTCCTCGTTAACTTTCAGGGTGTACTGCATCGAACCGTTGTAAGTGCTTTCATACTTGATGGGACGTGCTGAAAGTATGGGGAATTTGGAGAAACAGGCCAACTGACTGCCTCCTTTTTCCGGATTGTGAATGGAACGGTAGGGATATGCTTTCAATGCTTTTCTGATGTCTTCGTCTGTCAGATATTTCTTGTTTTTGGTTGAATTGTACTCCTGGAGACAGATTATGTCAGCCTCACTGTCAGCCAGATAGGATAATATCGGATTCTTTCCTTCCTTTTTCTCCAGATTGTTAAATCCCATCACATTGTAAGAGAGGAATTTGATGCTGCCATCCGGTATCGTTTCTACTGTAGAATTGATGGGAATATAGGTTCGTATCTGTGGAATACATACCAGAAAACCGATGACCGGTAATAAGGCATAGCGGTAGCTGATGATTACCCAAAAGAGGGTGAAACAGATGTTGACAGCAAGGAAGATGGGGAAGGCAAGCCCCAGGCAAGAAGCTATCGGGTGTATTTTCGGTTGAAGATACGGGCTATAGGCACTCAGAATCAACATCCCTACAAAGAGTGCGTTGACTGCCAATATCAAATACAGGACAAATTTGCCAATGTGTTCCATTCTTTATCTTTTGCTTGCGTCGAACAAGCTCTTTTTCTCTTCCGTCGTCAGGCTTTCATAACCGGATTTTTTCAGCTTTTCCAGAATGCGGTCTACTTCATCCGATTGTGCTTTCTTACGGGCGTTATAATCGTAATCTTTCTCGCGACTTGTATCGCTTCCATAATGTACTTTCATTTTTGGTTTGCGTTTCCATGTCTTTTTCTGAAACAGGGAAGCGAAGCCGTCAAGGAACCAGTTGATCCAGTAAGTCACGTCTTTGCCTTTGCTCAGACTGGCTGCAAACCAGAGCCCGGCAAGTGCGCCGCCTAAGTGGGCGATGTGTCCTCCGGCATTGTTGGATGTAATAAAGAGCAGGTCCGTTCCGATAACGATTAGTGCGAGATATTTCAAACGGACGGCGCCGAAAAGGAAAAGCTGTACCCGATAGTTCGGTTCTCTGTAGGCGGTGGCAGCTACGATGGCCAGCACGGAAGCGGAAGCCCCGACGAGTGTGGAGAACGGCAATGTCTGGCTGAAATAAGGGAAGATGTTATAGGCTATCATGTAGAACAATCCTCCGCAGATACCTCCCAATACATACAATCCCCGTAAATGCTTTCCCGAAAAGAAATAGAGAAACAAACTTCCGAACCAGTACAGCCAGAGCATATTGAACAACAAGTGTAGAAACCCGAACTGGGTGAACATATTGGTAATTATCGTCCACGGCGTGTAAAGCAGACGTTCCGGTAGTGCGGGAACACCCACGTAAGGCAACAGGAGTTGTTCAAATCCCCGTTGTCCGGCCAGTACGAAGAATACTTCCAGAATCTTGATGATGAGGAAAACGCCAATGTTGATATAGATCAGGCGGGTAAGTGCCGTTCCTTGTTTGAAGGAGTTCTTTATCCCATTCCAGATTCCACCTGAAAAATTCGATCCATACGCCCTGTTGTACATAACCTATCTTTTTCTAGTAAAACTTTTTGCTGTGTTTTCGCCAGTAAAGAATCAGGAAGAAACCGAAAAGCATACCACCCAAGTGTGCAAAGTGAGCCACGTTGTCACCTACCGAGTTCTGTAAACCGAAGAACAATTCAGCGGCACCGTACAAAAGTACGAAATACTTCGCTTTGATGGGAATCGGAATGAACATCAAGTATAACTCCGTATTCGGGAATAACATTCCGAATGCCAACAATATACCGAAGACAGCCCCAGAAGCCCCGATCGTCGGGGCATTGGCGTAGGCTTGAATTATACCTTGCATGTAATATTCTGCCTGTCCGGCAAACTGAGCACTGGCAGGTGCGGCATTCCAAGCATCGACAAATTGCATGAGTTCCGAAAGTAATCTAGGATTACTTACGTGAGAGCGCACGAATTCTGCAAAGACTCCCGCATCGGGAGTACTTTGGAATGCGTAGAATTGTTCCTGCATATTGTGCAGACCGTACAAGCTTACCAGTGAGTGGAGTGCGGCAGCGCCTAATCCGGTAACAAAATAATAAATAATAAAACGTTTGGTACCCCATACCGATTCCAGTATCCGGCCGAACATGAACACGGCAAACATGTTAAAGAAAAGGTGAGTAAGCTCTTTTTGCGTGAACATGTGCGTGATATACTGGTAGATCTGGAAATACTGGGATTGCGGCAAGTGCATTCCAAGTATATTGACAAGATCAACGTTCGCCCGCTGGCCAATCATGTTAATGGCCAGGAAAACAAGCACGTTGATAATAATGATGATCTTTACAGCCGGGGTGATCCCGGCGAAGGGTCTATAATTGTTCATTGTTCAGCAGGTTTATTATTTTCCTTGTTGTCCGGTTTGTTGTTTTTGTCTTGTTTACGCAACACTTTCGGGCCGTCCGGGCGATTGGCCGGTTTTTCGTTGGAACGATTACCCTGTTGGTTATTATTCCGGTTTTCGGGGCGGTGTTTGGGTCTGTTGCCTTGCCTGTTTTCGTTTCTGTTTTCAGGTTTATTTCCCGTGCCGTTTCCCGGATTTTCCTTGGGTTTGTTCTCGTTATTCGTGTTGTTGTTCTCTTTCTGGTTACTTTTTCGGTTATTACGATTTCTGGAGTGATTTCGTTTGCCTTGATTTTGTTTTTTCTCGTCAAAACGATTTAAACTTTCTTCACCAACCCCGTCCGTGTAGCCGATATTCACTTGTTCCTCTTTTTCGGAATCGATGGCTTTTGCAGGGATTTGTCCCCGTTTGTTCATGGCAATGATCTCTTTTACGCGGGCAACGGATAATTTAATCAGCGTACTGCGTCCTTCTTTGTCGAAAGAGTAGGACATATTGCGACCGAAAATATCTGTTTTTTGGTGATAAAGCATACCTTCGCCCGTGTTCAGCCAGATATTGGTGGACGGGAAATCTTTTTGCTCGTCAATATAAGCATCGACCTCGTAATTCAGACAACATTTCAGCTTACCGCATTGTCCTGCCAGTTTTTGCGGGTTCAAGGAAATGTCCTGATAACGGGCGGCAGAAGTGGAAACGGAAATAAAGTTCGTGATGAACGTGGAACAGCATAATTTACGTCCGCACGACCCGATACCCCCGATCCGTCCCGCTTCTTGACGGGCCCCGATCTGTTTCATCTCGATCCGGATGTGGAATGTTTCTGCCAGAATCTTGATTAGTTTCCGGAAATCCACGCGGTCATTGGCTATGTAGTAGAAAATGGCTTTTGTCTTGTCCCCCTGGTACTCCACGTCCCCGATTTTCATGTCGAGGCCGAGATCGGCTGCGATGACGCGTGAACGGATCATCGTGTCGTGCTCCAAGGCGATGGCCTGTTGCCATTTCTCGATATCGTGGGGTTTTGCCTTACGGTATATCTTTTTCAAGGGATTACGTTCCAAGTCGACTTTTTTCAGTCTCATCTGTTCCCGCACGAGTTCTCCCGTGAGGGATACGATCCCGATGTCATGTCCAAGAGCTGCCTCCACGGCCACGATGTCCCCTATATCCAGTTTCAGGTTACTGTTGTTTAAATAAAAACCTTTCCTTGTATTTTTAAACCGAACTTCCACGATTTCAGAAGGAGTGCATCCTTCCGGGGTATTTTCCATCCAGTTATAAACAGTGAGTTTTCCTGCCAGCAGGCGGTGGTCAATCACGGGGACAACCTGTGGTTGTTGCTTTATATTTTTGTTTTCGGAGTTATTCTGTACTTCTTCTTCGTTTATCTCACTCATACTGTATTAATTGAAAATTGAAAATTGAAAATTGAAAATGGTGTGATATTTATTTTCGGTTTTCAATGGTTCAATTTTTAGTTTATATCTTTTAGTTCTTCATGTTTTTCACGGTCTGATATTTTGCATTACTTTGATGCAGAGATCCGTGAAAATTATTTTCCCGTTCCCGTTCCGGATGATGTCGCTATATGCGCGTTCAAATTCATCGAAAAGGGGAATAATATTGCCTTCATGAACGTAGGGAGAGAATCTTGTGGAGAAAGTTTTCTCCCGTTCAGTCATGTATACTATTTTTTCAATACCAAAGTTTCTGACAAAGTTTTCCCGTAACATACGGATGCAATGCATCAGAAAACTTTTTTGCTTTTCTCTTCCGAGAGAAGCAAGTTCATTGACAAATTCGTTAACGGGGAGCATTTTCCGTTCCCAGCAGAGACGCATCATCTGCACGAATTTCTCTTGATTGTAAACAGATTCGTCGGTCTCGTTCAGCATACGGAGGGCTCTCAGCCAGCTACCGGATGCCACGTGAGCGACTTGATCGGCCGAGTCCCGGACCAGGTGTTTTTGAAGAACCAGTTGTTCTGCGATGTTTTCTTGGGTCAGAGGGGATACCTTGATCCGTTGGGTCCGCGAGAGAATCGTGGTAATGATTTCCTCTGCGTGTTCGGTGACCAGCAGGAATAACGTGTTTGGATAAGGTTCTTCCAATATCTTTAAAAGTTTGTTGGAACATTCCGTTTTCATCTTTTCGGGTAACCAGATGATCATGACCTTGTAGTCCGATTCGAAGGATTTCAGGTTGAGTTTTCGGAGGATGTTCCCGCTTTCTTCCGTGTATATCAAGGCTTGAGCGTTCTCGTCTGCACCCATGGCTCCCAGCCATTCTTCCATGTCTATGTATGGACTTTTGAGTAGAAGATTGCGCCACTCGTTGATATACTCGTCACTGATCGGTGTTTTTATCTTGGCTGATTTCACCACGGGAAAGACGAAGTGTAAATCCGGGTGAATCAGTTTCTGCATCTTTTTGCACTCCGGGCAGACCCCGCAAGCATCTTCATGTTTATCGCCCGTGCAGAAAAGATACTGCGTGAAAGCTAACGCCAAGGCCAGTGAACCCGCTCCCGTATCACCGGAAAAGAGTTGGGCATGACTGATTCTTCCCGTTTGCAGGGAAGTAATCAGTCTTTGCTTTATTTCTTCATGTCCTATGACGTCTTTAAAAAACACCTTGTTAATTTTAGATTTAATGATTTTAGATTTAAGATTCCAGCCGCACGAATCAACGCTTTTTTTGACAGGAATCATAAATTCATTCATTTTCAATTGTCAATTTTCCATTTTCAATTGAATTCCCAGTTCCTTGAATTGCTCCGGAGAGATTTCAGAAGGGGAGTCAATCATCACGTCACGCCCGGAGTTGTTCTTCGGAAAGGCAATCACGTCGCGGATAGAATCCAACCCGGCGAACATAGAGGCTAACCGGTCGAAACCGAACGCGATACCACCGTGAGGAGGAGCCCCGAATTTGAATGCTCCCATAAGGAATCCGAACTGAGCCTGTGCGGCCTCGTGCGTGAAACCTAGACAATCGAACATTTTGGATTGCAATGCCGAATCGTGAATACGGATAGAACCACCACCAACTTCCACGCCGTTAATGACCATGTCGTAAGCATTGGCACGTACTTTACCCGGGTCGGTATCCATTAATGGAATATCCTCCGGCTTGGGAGAAGTGAACGGGTGGTGCATCGCGTAGAAACGTTGGGTTTCCTCGTCCCATTCCAGCAAAGGGAAGTCTACTACCCACAACGGTTTGAAGACATCCTTATCCCGTAATCCCAGACGATTACCCATCTCTAAACGTAACTCGCACAATTGGGGGAGGGTTTTGAATTTCGGACCTACTAGAATCAGAATTAGGTCTCCCGGTTCTGCCTTGCAGGTTTCTGCCCATACTTTCAAGTCGCTTTCCGTGTAGAATTTATCAACAGAGGATTTGAATGTCCCGTCCTCGTTGTATTTCACGTAAACCAATCCTTTGGCCCCGATCTGTGAACGTTTCACGAATTCTGTCAACTCGTCCAGTTGTTTACGGGTATATCCGGCACATTTAGGTGCGCAGATAGCCCCGATATATTCAGCATCGTTGAACACGGCGAAATCTTTCCCTTTGGCAACGGCAGTCAAATCCATGATTTTCATCCCGAAACGAAGGTCCGGTTTATCACATCCGTATTGCTCCATGGCATCCATCCAGGTCATTTTTTCCAGTTTGGGAATATCCACGCCACGAACTTCTTTGAACAGGTGACTGATCAAACCTTCGAAAACTTCCAACACGTCTTCTTGTTCCACGAATGACATTTCGCAGTCGATCTGTGTGAATTCGGGTTGACGGTCAGCCCGTAAATCCTCGTCTCGGAAACATTTCACGATCTGGAAATAACGGTCGAAACCGGAAACCATCAGCAATTGCTTGAAGGTCTGCGGACTTTGTGGCAAGGCGTAGAATTGGCCTTGGTTCATACGGGAAGGTACCACGAAATCGCGGGCCCCTTCGGGTGTACTTTTGATTAATACCGGGGTCTCTACCTCGATAAAGTTTAAGTTACTCAAATAGTTCCGGGTCAATTGTGCCATGCGGTGGCGTAATTCCAGATTTTTGCGAACACAGGAACGACGTAAATCCAAGTAACGGTATTTCATCCGGATTTCATCCCCCCCGTCGGTTTGATCCTCGATCGTGAAAGGCGGTACTTCCGATTCGCTCAGAACATTCAATTCATTCACGATAATCTCGATGTCGCCTGTCGGTATTTTATTGTTTTTGCAAGTAGTATGGGAGGTATGATGACTTTAATCGGTACTCCGCCGAACCTTGTGATACAAAATACGTTGACTTCTGCCGGACTTGAACCGCTTTCCTTCTTCTCTTTCCTGCCTGTCGGCATTGTCTGTGTGATTGTCGGTACGCTGGTATTGATGCCACTTAGCAAATGGTTTCTTTCTAAAAAAGGCCAGAAAGATGATAATAAACGTTCGGGTAAGTCACTGAAACAGTTGGTAAATGAATATGGGCTTTCTAGCAATCTGTTTCGTTTGCAGGTAATAAAAGATTCCCGGCTTTTGGGCAAGACGATTATTGACTTGGATATTCGTCGCAAATATGGTTTGAATATCATGGAAGTGCGTCGTGGTGATGCATCGCAACATCGTTTTCTGAAAACGATTACCCAGAAGTTTGCTGCACCGGACACGATGTTGCAAGCCGAGGATATTTTGTATGTGACAGGAGAATTTGATAAGGTACAGCTTTTTGCAGAAGATTTCCTGCTAGAGATTTTAGGTGACCATGCAACGGAAGAAACTCAAAGCGCAACTAACTCTCTGGATTTTTATGACATCGGTATTGCTGAAATAGTGTTGATGCCAGCTTCTAATTTGATAAACCAAACAATTAAGGAAGCCGGTTTTCGTGATAAGTTTAATGTGAACGTATTAGGAATCCGTCGTAAAAAGGAATACTTGTTGCAGGATTTGGGAAATGAGCGGATTCATAGTGGTGATGTGCTTCTGGTTCAGGGAACGTGGAATAATATAGCTCGTCTTAGCAAGGAAGATTCTGATTGGGTTGTTTTGGGACAACCTTTGGCGGAAGCGGCTAAAGTTACATTAGATTATAAAGCTCCGGTAGCGGCTGCTATTATGGTATTAATGGTAGTAATGATGGTATTCGATTTTATTCCGGTTGCTCCGGTTACAGCCGTTATGATAGCGGGTATATTGATGGTATTAACCGGATGTTTCCGTAATGTAGAAGCAGCTTATAAAACGATCAACTGGGAGAGTATTGTATTGATTGCAGCTATGCTTCCTATGTCTCTGGCATTGGAGAAAACGGGAGCTTCGGAATACATTTCCAATACGCTGGTTAACGGCTTGGGATCATACGGACCTGTTGCGTTGATGGCAGGTATTTACTTTACGACTTCGTTGATGACGATGTTTATCAGCAATACAGCTACGGCTGTCTTACTCGCACCGATTGCTCTGCAAAGTGCCATACAGATCGGAGTAAGTCCGGTTCCCTTCTTGTTTGCTGTGACGGTAGGTGCAAGTATGTGTTTCGCTTCTCCATTCTCTACACCGCCTAACGCCCTGGTGATGCCTGCCGGTCAATATACTTTTATGGATTATGTAAAAGTAGGATTGCCGTTGCAGATTATTATGGGAATCGTGATGATTTTTGTATTACCATTGATTTTCCCCTTTTAGTTTTTAATTTTTATCCTTTTAATAAGGAGATGAAAGAGCTCGGTATTTTGTAGTTGTAGTGCTTTGTAACACTGGATCTTTGTCGTTTAATTGAGAGTTGTATAAAATATGCAACTTTGGTTTTTTTGCTGCATTCTGCAGTGTTTATACTTCTAAGTTTTTTATATTCAATGATGTATCCGCCTATCTTTCAATGGAAATAAATAGATTTTGCCTTTTAAAAGATGTTAACTGTATGTCGAAAATACAACAAAAACCATGGGCAATATCTCAACCAGCTCGAAGAAATACTCCTTATCAGCCATTATCTTGCCAAATTCCGTGGAAAACC
>ENA-UEYG01002659-UEYG01002659.1-human-gut-metagenome-genome-assembly--contig:-NODE-2659-length-10998-cov-3.299698_pt1 | contig 10998 bp, 4 predicted proteins | sample MGYA00242933_ERZ507934 | MGnify/ENA primary metagenome ERZ507934 (study PRJEB26167, sample SAMN06115527) | human gut metagenome | host: Homo sapiens | place: China:Zejiang | collected 2015-11-10... | reverse complement strand
TTTTAGTGCGGGCCCGTGTTATTCCGGTATAAATCAACTCTCTCGACAGTACTCTCGATGGTTCTGACGGCAGCAAAAGCATAACGGAATCGAATTCCGATCCCTGTGACTGGTGAACCGTCATCGCAAACGACGTTTCGAAGTCACTGATCCGTGATGGCGGAACAGACCTGAAAGAACCATCCTCGTTCGGAAAATAAACGGCCAGGTTTCCTGATGCATCGGGTAGAACAATACCGACATCGCCATTGAACAGTTTGAGAACATAATCGTTACGTCTGACCATGACCGGTTGTCCGGCGAACCAGTTGACGCGACCGGTCTTTCCCGGAAGTCTTTCACCCGCCTGCGTTTGTGACATCGCATTGGCAAGCAACCGGTTGATGGCCTTCACCCCATACGAACCGTCCCGAACCGCGCACAGGATGCGGGACCGGTTGAAAATGTCGAAAACAAGCCTGATGTTGGATGCGTCGTTCCTGACGGCATTGACGTAATCATCAAACTGGCCCAGGACAGTTTTCCCGAATCCGGACAGGATGCCGGGATCGTCCATATCCAGCCACTGGACGAGCGAATCGTTTTTTTCACGCAGAAAACGGATCGCTTCCACGATGCGTTTATCCCGGATATCGGATGCCAGCTTGCCGATGCCGGACGTTTCGGAGAAACGGTAGTTTTTCATGAGCCAGACAACACTGTCGGCAAGCGGGGCGGTGGATTCATTGCCTGCCGTTTCCGGCAGGTCGCGATCCGAAAGCGGGTATCCGGTCAGTTCTTCAAGCTCATGACGACAGGTGTCAGACAGTATAAAACGGGATGAGAGTTCCGAAAAAACCGAACCGGCTTCCACGGCCGCCAGCTGGTCCTTGTCGCCCAGAAGAATCACTCTGGCGTTTTCAGGCAGGGCGTCAAACAGTTTTGAGGCCATCGCCAGATCCAGCATCGACGCTTCGTCAACGATCAGCGTATCGCAGGGAAGAGGATTGCCTGAATGGTAACGGGCGTTCGCCAGATCGGTTGTAATGCCGAGCAGGCGGTGAATGGTGAAAGCCTCTTTCGGTATGGACGGTTGCATGTGCAATGGAAAAAGATCTGTCCGTTCCGAAATGGAATCCAGCATTCGTCTGGCGGCTTTGCCAGTCGGTGCTGCCAGCATGATCCGGTTGCCGGGAGCCGTTTCCAGAAGACATGCCAGAAGACTGGCAACCGTCGTCGTTTTGCCCGTTCCTGGGCCACCGCTGATAATCAGCAGGGATTGCCTTAACGCCAGTGCCGCCGCCATTTTCTGCCAGTCGGGCAATTTTCCGGTTTTGCCTTGTAAAAAAAGTGAATCGAGAAGGGGACGCAATATTCTTGCATCAATGGCACGAGGCTGGCACATCCTGACAAGGCATTGAGCCAAAGTCCGTTCATAGCCGAAATACCGGTGCAGATAAAGCCGGTTTGACCCATCCAGAACAAGCGGACAGTTCCCGGTCTTCTCCGGCGTTCCGACGACACCGGAATCCAGGAGCTTTTGCCGGATAATACCGACATCCCCTTCAATGCCGTTTTCCACGATATCGTCCAGTAACAGGCAGGAATCGCCCGACGAAACCGCCATGCTTACGTGCCATGCCATCTTGTGCAGAGTCTCGAGAACTGAATCGTCCGGATTGCGCGTCTGTCTGGCCCAGGATACGATATGCTCGGCAAATGCACGTGCAAGCGACTGCTCTGGCGAATCGGTAAAAAACGGCTTTCTCATGGCAACTCCTTCCCGCCTTTCATTTCAGACGGTTTCAGGAGACTGTCGATCGCTTCGATAACAAAGCGATCAGGCTTGTCGAAAAATACGCCGGATGGCGTTCCGTCGTCGTTACGCCAGTCGGGGCGAACCCCACGAATAAACAGGTAAAGCGCGCCACCCACATGCCGGTCGTAGTCGTAGTCAGGCAAGCGCAAAGACAGGAAACGGTGGAGGGCGACCGTATAAAGCAGGTACTGCCAGTGATATCCATGCTCCGCCATCGCTTCCGCTACAGAAGCGGGGCCGGAATCTTCCTTTTTGGTGCCGGGGACATTCGATTGCCAGTCCAGAACGTAAAAACGGCCTTCATGCTCGAACACCAGATCGATGAAACCGTTCAGAAAAGCGTTCATATCGTCGAAAACCAGTTGTGGAACCGGATAGGAAAAACGTTTGAACAGGGCATTCAGGCTTTTTGCGGATACCGGTGCCTCCGACAGGCAAAAAGGCAGTTCCGTCAGGCGTTTTCCGTTCGGAATGGAAGAGAGGACAATCCCACCCGTCAAGGACGTATTCAGCACGTCTTCCATCATCCGGTTTGCCATTGCCTTCAGATCGGGAACGACGTTTTTCCCATTTTCACCGGTGACAGCTTCCACCGGTTGGGGAAATTGCTGCAAGGCGTTTTCAATCGCCGCGTTCCAGCTTTGCGGATTGGTAAAATCGGCGTTCTCGAACATGGCGTGCAGGCAGCTTCCGGCAAAGGTTCCTTTCGGAAACAGAAGAATGTCGTCCGCGGCAATAACGGACAATTCCGTATGGGCGGCTTCCATCCCTGTGGAACCGTCCGGTTCAGACGCGACATATTCGTCATGGTCACCCGACTCGTCCAGTTCGACGGCGTTGCGCATCAAACCACTGAAACTGTTCATCCGCCAGCGGGAAGCGATGAAGCCATCAAATATGTGAGCCGTCAGCGTGTCATGCCCGCTTTCCGTTTGAGCCAATGCCAGCCCCCGATTTTCCGGCAAGTCTGACAACAAGATATCCCGGCAACGTGTTTCAAGAGTTTTCCAGCCCTGTTCAATTGACGCTCTTCCGGTGGCAAGTTCATCTGTTTTTTTACGGCTGTCGCCACCAAGCCATTCATCGGGTGAAACCCCGTCCCCCGCAACCAGCCAGTTCAGCAGGCTTTTTTGAGATTCCGCCGTTTTCCATTTTGCATTCGACCGGCTGTAACACCCCGCGACAAGATAACAGCGATAAACCGCACGGGTCAATGCGACATAAATCAGGCGCAGGCTCTCGGCAGCCATCTCGATCACCTGTTCGTTTTTGATGATCTCAGACGTTACCCTGTCCATTTCCGTAAAGTCGATCACGAGACTCCCGTTATCGTGATACTCGACACCTTCCAGTGTATTCGGTAGCCGTCGGGAATAAGCGTCCCAGAGCAAAGGGCAGAAAACGAAAGCGAATTCCAGTCCCTTGGAACGGTGAACCGTCATGATCTGGACCAGATTGCGATCCGTTTCGAGCCGCAATTCTTCCTCTTCGCCCGTTTTGTCGCTCTCACGCTTTTGCGCCAGATAGCGGAGCAGGGCATCCGGCGCGTCGTTGTTTTCACTTTCACGATTCAACAGTTCAGCCAGATGCATCAGGTTCGTCATGCGCCGTTCGCCATCCGGCAAGGCCAGAAGCAGCTTCACCACGCCTTCCTGATCCATCAGAAAACGCAGGGCATAGCCGATACCGTTTGAAATCCAGCTGTTCCTGTATTGTTCAAACCGGTCGAACCAGCCCGACAAACGGGCATCATCATTGGAAAGGGTCTCCATTGCAGCCGCATCGAGCCCGAGCATTTCAGTCGATAAAGCAGCTTTCAGAAGCGATTCATGCCCGGGAGACAAAAGGGCTGCCAGAACACTTTCCAGTTCCTGCGCTTCCCTTGATGCGAAGACACTCTCATGAGACAGCGAAACACTGCCGATCCCCCTTCGCGAAAGCGCACCCCGCACCATCGCCGCCTCCCGGTGGCTTCGAACCAGAACAGCCATGTCCCCTGCACAAACCGGCTTCCCGCCGATCGCCAGTTTCCCTTCTGCACTGGCATTCAACAGACGCGCGATTTCATCCGCTGTCACGTCGACTGACCGTTCTTTTGCCAGTGAACGTTCGATCCATTCGCCGTTTTCGTCCGGCAAACGCCATATCGTCAGACTGGCTGACGATGGCTGTTCCGATAAATCCAGCAGTTCAGGGCGTTCGCGATTACCGCTTCTGACCGGCAGGAAATCGAGGCCGGATTGCATAAATGCCCGCGAATTGGCTGAAAACACAGTATTGCAGGCATCGATCAGGCCAGCGGTCGACCGGTGATTTTCAGGCAGGGTATAGTGATGATCGACCTCGGCGCGGGCTGCAAAATAGGTATGCAAATCCGCATTGCGGAAACTGTAAATCGCCTGCTTCGGGTCGCCTACCATGAAAACCGGCAAGTCCGAGTCGGCATAAATCGAACGGAAAATCGCATACTGCAAAGGGTCGGTATCCTGAAATTCGTCGATCAGGGCGGCAGGGAATTGCTGGCGGAGTACGTCAGGCAACCAGGGCAGGTCGGGATTGTGCAAGGCCTTGTACAGATCGATCAGCATATCATCGAAAGCCACCACCCGTTTTTCCTGTTTTTTCGCCTTCAGCAAGGCGACCGTTTCTTCGAGAAACCGCTTTAACAATCGCATCCAGGCCATTGAAAGATCAGCCTCTGTCTGCTTGCATTCCACGATCAGGGTTTCTGCCAGTCCAAAGAAAAGATGTTCCGGTGTCGACCTGTCTTTTTTGGTCGCGGCAAGCAGTTTCGACGTCGTCAGCAGTTCCGTTTTACCGACACTGTCAACCATTCCCAGCGGATCGCCGGTCGCAAACAGACGGTCAAAAGCGCCGAATGCACTTTCAATGGCCGAAGGCTTGTAGCGCTGCTGATTCAGTCCGGCAGAAGAAGACACCATAATTTCCAGCACTTCTTCACGACAGGAGTCCCAACACCTTCTGGCTTCATGAAACGCGCTCACCAGTGTTTCAGCCCCGGGATTCTCATCCTGATTTCGGGAACTGCCGATTTCTTCCGGCCACCGGACTTTCGCCAGCGGCTTTCTCAAATGCCTGCGCAAAAGCTGCATCAGCTTTTCGGGTGTTACCCGTTTCTTTTCCAGCCATGCCGAAAAAGCGGGGGAGAGATGCCCATTGGCGATATGTCGCCGCCAGAAATCCTGTACAGCCTCGAGTACCATTTCCCCGTCGTCCGTTTCAGTTCTGACGGTAAAGGCGACCCCGGCAGAAAACGCCGTCGTCGCCAGCGCGCGCTGGCAAAAGCTGTGAATCGTGAAAATCGACGCCTGATCGAACGACTCGAACGCCAGTTGCAGGCGGCTGGTCAATTCAGTGTGCGAAACGCCCCCTTCAAGCTGCCTGCCGATCAGCTCGAGAAGGAAAGGATCCTCTGCCAGATCATCGACACCGTTCAGGTAAGAGAGCGCTTTTTCGATCCTGCCCCGGATACGGTCCCGCAATTCTGCCGTTGCCGCCCGGGTGAACGTCACGACAAGGATTTGCTTCACTTCAAGCTGCTTTTCCAGCAGCAAACGCAGGTACAGGCCGCCGATATTCCAGGTTTTTCCTGTACCAGCCGATGCCTCGACCAGAACACGACCTTGCAAAGGGCAGGTGAAAATATCGAATTCTTCAGGAGACCTCATGACGTTTCTCCTGACAGGTGACCATAAAGCGGCGAAAATACCCGTTTCGACAATTCAATGAATTCCGTATTCAGCGGATTGTCCATACCGCGCATCGCCAATTGCGTGTAGCGCTCGGCATGTTCGCCGCCATTGGCGTTCTGTGCATGAACCCATACGCCTGTTGCCTTGTTTATATTGTCGTCCGACGCGACGTATTCCCATGACGACCGGGGGAAGAAATGGATGGGGACCGTCAATCCTGCCCGATAAATGTCAAGCAATTCGCCGAGCCGGGATTTCGCCTCCCCATACGCCTCCAGACGGAGGCTTTCATTTTGGTAATGCCAGACCGAATGCGGCAGAACACTATCCGGCGCGAGGGCATTCAAAAACAGGTGTTCAATCCAGCCTGCCAGATAATCCCATGCACTGCCGTTGTCGTAACGAAGCCGGACAAGACCGTTTGGCCGTAATTCCGTCAGTGCCCCCGACAGGCACCATTTTTCTCCGTCGATCATGAATTCAAGACGGCCTGTGACAGGAGGCAGCAGATCGGGCTGCAAATCGGCCATTGCCGTCTTCGCAAAAGCGGCCAGTTCCATCAGTTCCTGTTCCAGCCAGTTTTTGCCCATTTCCCCAGGTGGAAATTCATTGCCGGCCATCGCTGCCAGCCGGATCGAGTCCGTGTCACGCCCGTCGAGAAAAAGCGGCAACAGCCTTTGGGCGAGCTGGCGGCGATTTTGGCGGTCAACCGTGAACGGTTCGGCCGAAGGCAATTCCTCATCCTTCGACGGGAAGCGGATACCCAGACGCTGCTGAAGCAGATAACGGCCCGGATGGCTGAAAAAACGGATCAACTGTTCAAGATCGACCTCCTGCCAGAGTCGTTCGGGCTTTAAAAGAGGGCGGGTAAAAAAAGGCAGGGACATATCTGCCGCCGACTCGTCGTCACTATCCTCCATAAACCTGTTGGACAGACCGGCAAAAGTCTCGCTGTCTTCCTGAATTGCCTGCTGTCTTTCCTGTCGTATCCTGAGTGCTTCACAAAGATCGGTGCGAAAGCTGGCCAGCCGGTGATCACCCCTGCCATTGAAATAATCGGCGGAAAAAGCCGCAAGAGGGTGTTCGATAACCAGCATCCTTTCCGCTGCGGCAAGGCCGTCCGGATCATTCGATATGGCAAGAGCGGGTTTCAGCGCCTTGATAAGTTCGGATACCAGAATGGAAGGAGGCCGGTCGGAATTGTCACGGATATTTTTGCCGGTATAACTCAGGTAAAGACTCTTTCTGGCCGACAGTACCAGATCGAGAAAAACGTTTCTGTCCGATTCCCGCGGCAGCTTGTCGCTTTTGCGCGGTGCAAGACCGATCAGATCGAACTCGTCAGGATGCCTGTCACTCGGGAAAACACCATCGTCCAGCCCGATGACGGCAATATGGTCGAAAGGAAGGTTACGCAAACTGTCCATCGGCGCGAACGTCACCGTCCCCACAGGAACGCTTCCCTGGCCAGACCCTTCGAGCGCCCGTTCCAGTGCATGGCGTGCGATCGCGAATCCGGCTTCCAGTTCAGGACTGCCTTCCGCCATCGCGGCATGCCAGTCACGGATGCACGAGCGGACTTCACGTTCGCTGTCGATCATCTCTGTTGACACCGTCATGAACGATTCAAGCACATCGGAAAACGTCTGCATCCACCCATCCGCCGTCTTCGGTATCGACAGTTCCCGTTTCAGGTGACGCAACTGTTCAATAAATTGCCAGAGCTGGCCGAGAGCGACGGCCTGCGATCCGGACGGATTTCCGGCCGGAAGGCGATTGGCAAGCGGCGTCTGTTCGCCGTCCGGCAAGGCGTAAGCCAGAAACAGGCGATGCATCCCGTCGTGAAAACTGTGGCTGTCTTCTTCCGGCAAATCGAAATCCGTTTTGTGCGAGCCGTCCAGCCCCCAGCAAATCCCTGCATCGGCAAACCAGTTCCGCAAGGTTTTCAGGTCGCCCTCGAAACCGAAAGTCCTGCCGATAACCGGTTGCATCAGCACATCGATCACGTCCGTCGCTGTAAAACGGGAAGACGCCAGCGCCAGCAAATCAAGCAGGGCACGTGCCACCGGATTGATACGGTTGCCTGAGCGGCCGGTGATCACATACGGGATTCGTGCGCCAGAGCTGTTGTGGCTGGAAAACACAGCCTCGATCATCGGTGCGGCTGCATCCAGATCGGGGGCAACCACCAGAACCCTGTCCGCCGTCGGCGGATCGTCCGACGCAAAAAGAAGAAGCAGCTGATCGTGAAGGATTTCGATTTCCCGGGTCAGGGAATGGGCGACATGAATCCGGATACTGCCATCATCTCCCAGATGGGACAACGAAGCCGGTTCCAGTTCCCGCAAATCCAGAATGGCGTCCTGCAAATGCGAGAGCAGTGTTTCGGGAACGCCGAGCTGTGCATTCGATATGAATTCCCCGTTTTCCTCTTCAATCATGTCAAGCCGGTCATGCAGGGATTCAAGTGAAGCTTTTGTCTGCTTGCCCCACGCGGCGAGCAGGGCATTTCCCGTTTCGTGGTACAAATCTTTTTGCCGGTTGGCCAGATACGCCAGCCGCCTGGAATCGACAATGTCGAACCAGTATTCCCTGCAGGGATTCAGGACATACAGCTCAATATCGATCAGGTGTGACAGCTTCTCCAGCATGTCGATATACTGTGGTGCGATAGACGGTTCACAAAACAGGTGAATGCGCGCGTCGAGAACGGATGCCGCTTTGGCCGGGTCGCCGGACAATGCCTCGAAGAAAAGCTCGACCGGCTGTTTTTCCTGCGTACCGGTCTCTTCGGCAATGCGTCGCCACAAGGCCGCCTGCCAGCGCTGGTCGCTTTCGACGGTCCCGAATTTTTTGTGATCGGCAGGGACGATATTCACATGTTCGCCTCTGGCCCATGCCGACAGCCAGTCAGGACGGTAAATGACGTATTGCTCCATCAACGCGGCCAGCCTGGAAGCCAGATCGTAGCGCATGATGTCGTCGCTGGACGACAGATACGCCACAAGCCGCGGGAAAGGATCGGCGAAGCCGGGTTCCCCGAGCAGCCGGAGAATCCGCCAGACCAGCACCGTTGAAGAAAAGGGCGAGGTTTTCTGGACAGGGACAAGGTGGCCGACCTGCCGCCAGAGCCATTGGGCCAGAAAGGAAAACTCCACATTGGCACAGACGCCGAACGTATCGGCAATCGCCATCGTCAGGCAGCGCTTTACTGCCGCGCTTGGCATGATGATCCGTTCCGGCTCGAACACCGAAGCCGGCGAAAAATGAAGGTTCTTCAACAGCGCCGCCAGAAGATCCTCGAAGCGATTGGACAGATTCAGATTCAGCATGCGATAGCGTAAGCGGCCTTTCATTGAAAAATCATCGCCGCCAGACATGAAAACAGGAGTATGCTGTCGGCCTTGACATACAAATCCATACCGGATTGTACAACCTCATGCCGTCATATCGTACAATTGACGCAAAAGCGAACGGTTTCTTCCACAAAAAGATGCCGTTTATCAAACTCTGACCAGGAGCGACTATGAAAACAAAACCTGTACTGACTCTGGACGATGCCAGAAAAATGGCCTGTGCCGCTGAAAAGGAAGCCGTAAAAAACGGCTGGATCGTATCTATTGCCGTCGTCGATGACGGAGGGCACCCCCTTTATTTCCAGCGCATGGACAATGCCGCGCCCCTGTCAGCCCATATATGCGCTGCCAAGGCGAAAACCGCCGCACTGGGTGGCAGGGAAAGCAAGGTTTTTGAAGACATGATCAACGGGGGACGGACGGCCTTTTTGTCCGTTCCGGCAATCGACGGCATGCTCGAAGGCGGCATCCCGGTCATGGTGGACGGAATCTGTATCGGCGCAGTCGGCGTATCGGGTGTCAAGGCCGCAGAAGATGCACAGATTGCAAAAGCAGGTGTCGCCGCCCTGACAGCCTGAATGTTCAACTGAATGGAAAAGCCACCTTCGGGTGGCTTTATGTTTTACCCGAATTATATGCTTGCCATCGCCAATATCGTTTTGCCCGTTTTTGCGCTCATCATCGCAGGCTACGTCCTGCGCAGGCGAAACGTCCTGTCGGATAACGCCTGTACCGAACTGAACCGCTTTGTCGTTTATCTCGCGTTGCCAGCCCTCATGATCGATGTCATGGTCAACAGCACCTGGAGCGAGCTGTACCAGCCTGAATTCTTTTACGCATTCGAGCTCGGCGTTTTCATCATCTTTTTCGCCGTACTGGCCTTTCACTGGCTCAAAACGAAAAACCTGGCCTCGGCCACCATTGACGCAACCTCGGCATCCTACGCCAATACCGGTTACATCGGCCTGCCGCTTTGTGCGCTGACATTCGGTGCCGACAAGCTCGGTCCCGCCATGGTCGCCGCCATCCTGACCGTCTCGGCCAACTTCGCCGTGTCCATCGTCTTCATCGAAGCCAGCTCCCAGTCAGGCAAAAGCGTCTTGACGACCCTCAAAAACGTCGGTATCTCGCTCTGCAGGAACCCGCTCATCGCCGCGCCTGTCATCGCCGGAGCCTTCTGCGCAACAGGATGGCACTTGCCGCATGGCGTACTCCAGTCGGTCAAACTCCTTGGCGGTGCCGCCAGCCCGTGCGCACTCGTTGCCACCGGCCTGTTCCTTGCCCAGCGGCAGGAAAGCTCCAGTTCCGCCGTCGCCATCGAACTCGTCATCCTGAAACTGATCGCACAGCCCCTGATCGCGTGGTATTTCGCTTTCCACGTCTTCAACATGCCGCCGCTCTGGGCCAAATCCGCCGTCATCCTCTCGGCACTGCCGACCGGCACTGGCCCCTTCATGCTGGCGGAACTTTACGGCAAGGGAGGGGGAATCGCCTCACGGACCATTTTCCTGACGACCATATTGGGTATCCTGACCCTGTCCGTCTGGCTGACCATTCTCTGACATCATGAAACTGGAAAAGCTCACCGGCCACGCCGCCATGTTCGGGGCCAATGCCATGTGGGGCATCATGTCACCGGTCGCCAAAATGGTCATGGCAGCCGGTGTCATCAGCCCGATAGTCATGACCGATTTCCGGATACTGGGCGCCGCCATCCTGTTCTGGACGATTTCCTTTTTCCGGAAGAAGGAGCCTGTCAGCTGGCGCGATCTCGGCCTCTTTTTTCTCGCCTCGCAAATTGCCATCGTCTTCAATCAGGGTTCCTTCATCTTCGGTGTTTCCATGACCTCGCCGATCGATGCCTCCATCATCACGACAAGCCTGCCGATCCTGACCCTGATCATCGCCGCCTTTTACCTGAAAGAACCCGTTACCGGCAGGAAAATCACCGGCATCATCTTTGGCGCGACAGGAGCCATCCTGCTTGTCATGAGCGGGCAACAACCCGACAACGGCAACGCCAGTAACCTCTGGGGCGACCTTCTGTGCCTGACGGCACAGCTCTGTTTTTCCAATCTCCTCATGGTCAAAAAGCGCTATGATGTTTATTCCATCAGCTCTGTTTCCATCC
>ENA-UEYG01002658-UEYG01002658.1-human-gut-metagenome-genome-assembly--contig:-NODE-2658-length-11006-cov-4.234331_pt1 | contig 11006 bp, 9 predicted proteins | sample MGYA00242933_ERZ507934 | MGnify/ENA primary metagenome ERZ507934 (study PRJEB26167, sample SAMN06115527) | human gut metagenome | host: Homo sapiens | place: China:Zejiang | collected 2015-11-10... | reverse complement strand
CAGATTGATATTGAAGGAAGCGATAAATGTTATGGTGTAGCTGCTAATGAAAAGTTTATTGCTGTATATAAATATGGTTGTAATGGCGAAAATGCAGAACTTGTACTATGGAAAAAAATATAATTTCAATAAAACAGGGAACGGTTCCTTGTTCTAAGACGGGGTGCTGCCCTTGTACCCATGGGGCAGATCCCCTGTACTACACAATAGAAACTTAACCAGAGGCGACGGTATGTACAAACCGATTTCTACCTACACCGGGCGGCATTTTGACCCGTACCACGCGGTGGCGGCGGATCTGGATGTGCGGGATATTGCCCACGCCCAGTCTCTGATGACCCGCGCCAACGGCCATTTCCCGGCATTTTACTCCGTGGGGCAGCACTCTTTGGCTTGCGCCCGAGAGGCGCTGGTGCGTGGTGAAGCGAACCAAACGGCACTGTTTTGCCTGCTCCATGACGGCGCAGAGGCGTATATGAGCGATGTAACCCGGCCGGTGAAGGCCCGGCTGCCGGAATTTGTCCGGGCAGAGGAGCGGCTGCTGGCGCTTCTGTTTGACACCTTGGTAGAGGCTCGGCCTACTCCGGCGCAGTGGCAGACGGTCACGGAGATTGACAACGCCATGCTGTCGGCGGAATTTTTGCATTTTACCGGCGAGGTGATCCCCACGAATGCCCCGCCCCTGCAACGCGCCCCGGATTGGACGCAGCTGCCCTTTGATCGGGTGGAGCAGGATTTTCTCCATCTGTACGCCCGTCTGCGCGGCTGAAAAGGCGCGCTTTCGGTAATACATAACATAAAAGGAAAAAGGAGCATTCCATTGTTGGATCGCTCCTCTTTGTAGATGAATGTGCCTTATCGCAGTGCGGGCGGCAGATTGCCGCCCCTACGAAGACGCTATTGTAACCGGTTGACCGTAGGGGCGGATAGTATCCGCCCGCGCAAATCACAACAACACAAAAAAGCACCGTTCCAACGAACGGTGCCTTTTGCTTATTTTTCTATTGTGCTCACTTGACCCGCACGGCGCGGGCAGTGGTGTAGCTGCCGTAGTAGCGGGTGTTGCTTACGGTAGTGTAGGGGCGCAGGCGCACATAATAGGTGCGGCCGCCCTTGGCGGTTTTAATATTCCCGGTGGCCTTGCCGCTGCTTACATACAGGGTCTTTTTGTCGCCGGAAAAGTTCTTCTTGGTGGAGTATTGGACTGCGTAGCCGTTGCATTTCACTTTATTCCAGCGCACGGTAATCTGCTGCTTTTTGGCGGATTTGGCGGCGGTGCATTTGGTGGCAGTGGGTCGGGTGGTGGTCGCCAGTCGGGTGCCCTTGGCGCCTTCCTTGGTCTTGGAGTCTACCGTGTAGGGCGCCACATAAAAATAGTATTTGGTGCCCGGCTTGGCGCCGCTGCCCTTGAACACAAAGCTGCGGGCGGTGGTGGTGGCCAAGCGCTTTGTCTGCTTCTTGGCGGCAATATATTGGTACACCACATAGCCGTCGGCGCCGGGCTTTTTGTTCCACTCCAGGGTAATGGAGCCGGTGGCGGTCTTTTGCGTTTTCAGCCCGGTGACGGTGCCCGGCAGGGCGTGCTTGGCGTTCACCTTGGAATAGGGACCTCGGTAAGCGGTGTTGCCCCGATAAGCCGCCACCTGCACCTCGTACAGCTGGGTGTCTGTTAAATCGGTCAGATCCACTCGGGTGGTGCTTACTGCCTTGTCAAAGCCTTTGCCGGTGGTGCGGTTGATGACCTTCACCAAGTAGGCGTTGGCGCCGGGGGTGGCGTTCCAAATGTAGGTGAGCCGTGTTTTGCTGCGGCTCTCCAGGGTCAGACCGGTGACCTTGGCAGGCAGGATCTTAAAGCGATAGTACCACCGCCGCCCGGTGTAAGTACCCAGCCCCTGGGCGGTAATGGTGGCCATGCCCACCGCTTTGTTATTGATATAGGTCAGGGTGTAATCCTTGTCCGCTTTCAGCGGTTGGCCGTCCTCGCCGGTGACGGTGGGGGCGGGCGTGATGGCCTTGCCGGTGTAGGTCTTGCTTTTTAGCAGGGTGGCAGAGCCGGGCAAACTGTTTTTATTGCCATACAGAAAGTCCATATCCGTGTTGCCGTTGACCCCGTCCACCTTGCCGTTGTCTGCGTACTGCCACATCAGGTAATCGCCGTCGTACTTGCAGGTCTTGGAGCCGTATTCTGCCACCCACAGGGCGTAGCGGCCCCGGGTCTCCTTCTCAATGTAGTCCAGCAGCGGGCTGCGGCTCATATACAGCCCCGGGGTGTGCCCGGCAGCGGCAATGATGCTGCAAAAGTGCTCTACCAGCTGGGTACAAAAGGCCTTGCCCTTGTTCAGCTGGCTGCTCTCCTCTAAGTCATAAAACACCGGCAGATCCAGGGTGCGGTTGCCCAGTACTTGCAGGCACAGGCGCGCCTCTTTTTCCACATCCGCCACGCTCTTGGCATAAGAATACCAGTAAATACCCACCGGCAGCCCGGCGGCAGTGGCGTTTTTAAAGTTGGTGGCAAAGTAGGCGTCCTCCTGGCTGGCGTTCTTGCCGTATCCGGCGCGTAGAATGGCAAAGTCAATGCCGTCGTTCTTTATCTTTTTCCAATTCACTTTTTCTTGCCAAGCGGAAATGTCTACACCGTTTAGCACCTCCAGCTTGTTAAATCGGGCGTTGTGGGTGTAGCTTTTGCCGGTGTATTTGGATCTCATGGTGGCGGCCTGGGCTGCGCCCGCCGTAGGCAGTAGCGCCGTTAAGGCCACCAGCACCGCCAGCAGTATGGCGGTGACAGAAAAGAATCTCTTTTTTGCTTTTTGCATTAGGAACCTCCCAGATACCAGCGGTTCAGGTCAATGTACTTGCTGCCGTTGCCTTTGATCTTACCGATTTTGGAATATTGCCAAATATCAAAATCCCCGGTGTAGGTGACGGCGCTGTTGTAGTCCGCCACCCAGCGCAGAGTGCCCTTGGGCAGGGAGGCGGCGTCGAATTTAGAAATGTAAAAGTGTGAGTTGGCGTACACCCCTGCGGTGTAGCCGTCGGCGGTCACGGTGTCACAAAAGGCGGTGAGCAGCCGGGTGGTGTCCTTTTTGCTCACATTGGCGTCATACAGCCGACCGGCGTGCTCTCCGGCGGCGTTGTAGCCGTATTCATAGTCTATGATCAGCGGCAGCTCCACTTTGGCAAAGCGCACGGCTTCCAGCACAAAGCGGGCTTCCTCTTGGGCTTCTTTCTCCGTGGTGGCTTGAGAGAAGAAATATACACCCACCGGCATCCCGGCCTTGCGGGCAGCTTTTAAGTTCTCTTTTGCCATTTTGTCTGCATGGAGCGCACCGTCGTTGTAGCCCCGGTAGCCTACCCGGATAAAGGCAAATTTGGCGCTTTTTGCCAGGGTAGTCCAGTCCACGGTGCCGTTGTGTTCGGAGATGTCTACCCCCTCCACAAAGGGGGCGTCGGTGCCAAAGTCATAGGTTACCCGCTGATGGCGGTTCCCCAGTGCCAGCACTGTGGCAACCAGCGCACCCACGATCAACAGCGCCAGCGCCGCCTGCACCCACCGGTTGGCAAACAGAGATTGGCCGTTGGTTTTGCGCCGCCCCTTGCGCCGAGTGGTGCCGGCGGGCTTTTTGCGGGTGGCTTTTTTACGGGTGCTTGTCCGCCGTGAGGTTGACCGACTGTGGGTATTCTTTTTTGCAGGTTTTTTTCGTTCGTTTGCCATGCTTTGCTCCGCTTTACCTGTAAATGATCCTTTTAATAGTAATACAAAGCAGGGAGCGGGTCAAGGGCAGCGGGCCAAAATTTACAATTCCCCCGGTATTCCACTGTTGTGGTAATTTAAAGCGCTTTCTTGACAAGTGATTCCGGGCAGTATAATATAATAGGTATCACAGTATAGAAATCAGGTAAAGCCCATGCAGAATTTTGATAAAATGGATCATATGCACTTTATTCGCAAGCTGCCCATTCCCCAGGAGCTGAAAAAAGAGATGCCCCTGACGCCGGAGCTGGCTGCCTACAAGGACAAGCGGGATCAGGAGATCGCCGCCATTATCCGCAGCGAGAGTGACAAGCTGCTGTTGGTGATCGGCCCTTGCTCGGCGGACCGGGAGGATGCGGTGATTGACTATATCCACCGCCTGGCAGAGGTGCAAAAGCAGGTGGCGGACAAAATTTTGATCGTTCCCCGCATTTATACCGGCAAGCCCCGCACCACCGGCGCCGGGTATAAGGGTATGCTCCACCAGCCGGACCCGGGTAAAAAGCCGGATATGTACGAGGGTATTCGCGCCATTCGCCATATTCACCTGCGTGCCTTGCAGGAGACCGGGCTGTCTTGTGCAGACGAGATGCTGTACCCGGAGAATCACCGGTATTTAAGCGACCTGCTGAGCTATGTGGCCGTCGGTGCCCGCAGCGTAGAGAACCAGGAGCACCGGCTGATCTCCAGTGGACTGGATATTCCTGTGGGTATGAAGAATCCCATGAGCGGAGATCTGTCTGTGATGATCAATGCCATTAAGGCCGCCCACGGCGATCATTCCTTTATTTATCGCGGCTGGGAGGTAGAGAGCCAGGGCAACCCCTTGTCCCACGCTATTTTGCGGGGCAGTGTGGACCGCCACGGCATCAACCACGCCAATTATCATTACGAGAATTTGCGTATTCTCCACGATCTGTATGTGGAGAGCGGCATTGCCAACCCGGCGGTGCTTATTGACACCAACCACTCCAATTCCTCCAAGCAGTACCTGCAACAGGTGCGTATTGCAAATGAGGTGCTCCATTCCATGCGCCACTCGGCGGATATTCGCCGGCTGGTAAAGGGCTTTATGATTGAGTCTTACATTGAGGACGGCGCCCAAAAGTGGGAGGACGGCATTTACGGCAAGTCCATCACCGACCCCTGCCTGGGTTGGGACAAGACCCGGGACCTGATTTTCTCCTTGGCAGACCAGCTGTAAACGGAAAAGCATATACTGCGCCCCGGCAGATCGTTTTCGGTCCCGCCGGGGCGTTTATTTTTCCAACCCCTGTCCGTTATTGCGATTTTGGGCATTTTTTTGTTCCAACGGTGTTGACAAATGGCGCAAAAGTGCTATATTGGTAGTACAAATTCAACAGTCAAATGCAACGAACAGGACAGGACGAACCGCATCACCGCTTACAGAAAGCCGTCGGTTGTGGAAGACGGCAGCAAGGCGCGGTCCTCGTTATCCCCTGCAAGCAGCACCTGTGAGCGGCCCTCGGGCTTCGTAATCGGTGCCGGTACTCCCCGTTATCGGAGCGTGCTATCCGCCTTGGCGGGCAGCGCATGAGCGGTCGGCAGCTTTGCCGGCAAGCAGAGTGGTAACGCGTGGGTTTCTGATTTTTACCTTCGTCTTTGCACAGCAGCATTGGCTGTGCCGGGACGAAGGTTTTTTGTTTTTTGTATTTGACTGGGAAAAGAAGAATGAAAGGAGTCTTTCAAATGAACACATTGGTTATTGTACTGATTGCCATTGTTGTGTTAGGTGCGGGCTATGTGCTGTATGGTCGCCATATTGCCAAGTCCTGGGGTATTGATCCCAAGGCAGAGACCCCCGCAGTGAAGTACAACGACGGCAAAGACTTTGTACCGACCAACGGCTGGACGGTGTTCAGCCATCAATTTTCCTCTATCGCAGGTGCAGGCCCGGTTACCGGCGCCATTCAGGCGGCGGTTTTCGGCTGGGTACCGGTGCTGCTGTGGATCCTGATCGGCGGCGTTTTCTTCGGCGCCGTTACGGACTTCGGCGCCCTGTACGCTTCTGTGAAGAACGAGGGCAAGAGCATGGGTATGCTGATTGAAAAGTACATCGGCAAGCTGGGCCGCAAATTGTTTACCATCTTTTGCTGGCTGTTCTCCGTGCTGATCATCGCCGTATTTGCGGATATGGTTACCGGCACATTCTCTGCCTTTGATGCGGAGACTCTGCAAAAGCTGCCGACTGCCGGGGTCAACGGCTCCGCCGGTATGGTGTCTATTATGTTTATGGTGTTTGCCGTGGTGTTCGGCCTGATCCAGAAGAAGTGGAACCTGACCGGGTGGAAAGAGTTTATTGTGGGCGTTATCTTTATCGTTGCGTCCTTTGCCGTCGGCATTAAAGTGCCCATCATCATGGGCAAGACCCAATGGGCTGCCGTGGTGTTCGCTTATATTTTCCTGGCGGCCATTATGCCCATTTGGCTGATGAAGCAGCCTCGGGACTATATGACCACCATTATGTTTGTGTGCATGATCGCCGGTGCCATCATCGGTTTGGTTATCGGCCACCCCACCATGGAGCTGCCTGCCTTTACCGGGTTTAATAACGAGAAGCTGGGCACCATGTTCCCCATTCTGTTTGTGACCGTGGCCTGCGGCGCTGTGTCCGGGTTCCATAGCCTGGTGTCCTCCGGCACTTCGTCTAAGACCATCGCCAATGAGAAGGATATGCTGAAAGTTGGCTACGGCGCCATGATTTTGGAGAGCGTGCTGGCTGTATTGGCGCTGTGCGTGGCCGGTGCCGCCGCCAAGAACGGCGTGGCTGCCGAGGGCACCCCGTTCCAGATCTTCTCCCGCGGCGTTGCCGGGTTCTTTGAGAAAATGGGCGTGCCGGTGCAGGTAGCCACCGTGTTTATGACTATGTGTGTGTCCGCTTTGGCGCTGACCACGCTGGACGCTGTGGCTCGGATCGGTAAAATGTCTTTCCAGGAGATCTTCAGCGTAGACGATATGAAGCACGCAGCTCTGTGGCGCAAGGTGGTGTGCAATCCGTATTTTGCTACCATCATCACCCTGCTTTGCGGCTATGTGCTTACCAAGGTGGGCTACCAGCAGATTTGGCCGCTGTTTGGCTCTGCCAACCAGTTGCTCAGCGCACTGGTACTGATTACGCTGTGCGTGTTCCTGAAGGTTACAGGCAGAAAGAACAAGATCCTGTTCCCGCCTATGATCATTATGCTGTGCGTTACCTTTACTGCATTGGTGCAGCGGCTGATCGCCATGATCAAGGCCGTTCAGCAGGCTGCCGCAGTGGAGATCCCTGCCGGACAGACCAGCTGGGGCGCTGTGTTTATTGCCAACGGTTTGCAGCTGATCATCGCCGTGCTGCTGATTGTACTGGGCTTGACCATTGTGGTCAACAGTGCCAAGAGCTATGTGAAGAGCAAAAAAGGCAGCGAGACCGAAGAGGTCGCCAAGGCATAACGGCGTGCGTATAATATTGATATAAACCATGAACCGTCTGCGTATTTCTGCGCAGACGGTTTTGTGTTTGTATTTGGTTGCAATAAGGGAAGGCAAATCGCAACCGATTCTTCTAAAATATGGAGCATATTTCGATTAATGACGGTACAGATTTTCAAATGTGCCAAATAAAGAACCGGACAGTTGTCAAATGTGCGGCTGCGTGTTATAATACTGGACGCAAAACAAAACTAAATCTGGAAAAGGGGATTTTTCATGTCTGACAAAACGGAAAAAAAGTACATGAAGAAGTCAGAGATCGTTACCTTTGGTATCGGTCTGTTCGGCGTGGCTCTGATGACCGGCTGGATGCCGGACTACACCGCTACCTTCTTCGCTGACTTCGCGTTCAAAGGCAAGGGATTTGACTCCGCCACCATGGCAAACGCCATCTCTATGGTGTTCTTGGTGGCCGGTATCATCGGCGCCGTGTGCGAGCTGGTGATCGGCTATTTGGTGGATAACACCCGCACCAAGCTGGGTAAGGTAAAGCCCTGGGTGGGCTTCGGCGTGGTGCCGCTGGCCGTGGTGGCTATGCTGGTATTTATTGCACCCAACACCTCCAACCAAACCTTGGCGATCGTGTGGATGTTTGTGATCTACTCCTTGTATACCGCCTTTAGCTGTGCGGTAGAAAGCCCGTCTAACTGCTTCGGCTCCCTGTGCTCGCCCAATCCGGCAGAGCGCTCCACCGCCATCTCCATCGCTTCGTTCCTGCGCAGCGTGGGCCAGTCCGGCGGTATGGTAGTCGTGATGGTGGTGGGCCTGGTGATGAAGGCCTTGATGGGCAAGCAGCAATATAAGAACGCCGAGGGCCAGGGCCTTGACCTGGTGATCTCCACGGCGGTGTGCGCCCTGGGTCTGATCCTCTTTGTGATGATCTTCTTTACCAATAACAAAGAGCGTGTGCCTTTCACGCAGGAGAAGGTGAGCCTGAAAGACGCCGTCAAGGTGGTCTTTACATACAAGAACCTGCTGATGGTGTCCTTGACCAAGCTGTGCGGCTTTGGCCGCGGCGTGTACGGCACTGTGTCTTTGTACATTGCCATTTACCTGCTGGGCTCTAAGGACCTGAAGCTGGCGCTGCTGCTGCCCATGGGTATCGGTACCGCTGTGGGCACCTTGCTGGTGAACTTTGTGCTGAAGAAGTTCTCCACCAAAAAGACCTTTATTCTTTTCTGCGTGTACGGTGCGTCTTCCATGGCGATCCTGTTCCTGGTATCTAAGGGTATCGGCTTTAACAGCACCCTGATTGTGCCGTTCCTGATCCTGAATTTCTTCTGCGGTTTGCAGCACGGCAACACCAATGTAACCCCCAATATTATGATCGCTGATTGCGTGGACGAGATCGAGTGGAAAACCGGCCAGCGCAAGGACGGTCTGGCGTATGCCGGTTACGGCCTGTTCTCCAAGATCGCTTCCGCCTTCACCAAGGCGCTGGGTCCCTGGCTGCTGTACACCTGGTCCGGCTATGCCGTATCTCGTGACGCCAATGTGGCTTATGCCGCCCAGACGGATTCTACTTTGAACAAGATCTTAATGATCTACACCATCATTCCCGCCGTGTTCGTTGTGCTCCAGGCGGTGCCTATTTTCTTCTACGATATGGTCGGTGAGAAGAAGGCGCGCATTACCCGCGAGCTGATGGAGCGCCGTGAGGCCGCCGGCTTGGTTGCCGGTGAGGGCGAAGAGACTGCCGATGCGGCAGCAGCCGAGTAAGGGGGCGACGAGAATGGCAAAACAGGAAAAGACTTTTAATACCAAGTTGTATGCGCTGGTGGTATTTTTGTTGGTTGCAGCCATTTTGGCTGTGTCCACCGTGGCCACCTTTAGCAGCAAGTATATTGCATTTAAGCCGGAGAAGGTCGCTCAGGCGTATGCGGATACCATTGCGCAGACCGGTGACGGCTACAATGCCAACAAGTATGCGCTGGTGAGCAAAAGCGAGAAATACGGCGATTTTATCCGCAAGTATTATATGTACCCGGTGATCTATAAGGACGCCGGTTACAAGCCCGGCGACGATACCAAGAACTTAAAGGGCTTGAACGACGACAGCTACAAGTCCGATAAGACTAAGAACGACGACGGTACGCTTACCGGCCGGGTGACCGATGCCATGTATCCCTACTATGTGGAGCTGCTGGGTCAGTACGGCTGGGACGATGCAGACGCTATGTTCACCAATTACTTTGCCAAGTACCAGCAGGTGCGGGGGCAGGTGTTTGGCGACCAGTATCTGGACGACGAGGGTATGTTCACTGCGCTGGAGGCCAATGTAAAGACCTACGGCGAGAGTCTGACCGGTACGGAAGAGACCTACGACAAGAACACCAAGGTGAAGCTGACGGATAAGACCATCGGCGCTTACCAAAAGGCACTGGGCGAGGATTACAAGCTGACCACCACCGTGACCGATGTGCAGTCGGTGGAGGATGTAAAGGCTTATACCGCCAAGATGAATACCCAGCTGCTGGCGAATTATGAAGTCAGCGCCGACGACATCAGTGCCGTTTCCACCTGCACCGTGCAGGTAACGGACGCTAAGGGTACCCAGTTGGCCACCTGCAACCTGACCGTGGTGCAGATCGGCCATACCTGGTATGTAGACAATACCACCGCAGATACCTCTGCGTTGTATCAAATCGGCAAATGATCTTTCGCTTGCCGTAAGAGAGGGAACCGCCCGGACCGTAAGGCCCGGGCGGTTTTTTTGTGTGTGAGGGATAAGATCCGTTTGGCTTTTATTTCTTTGTAGGGGCGGCAATCTGCCGCCCGCGGTGCGATAATGTGGCTCCCCGCACTGCGAGCAGGTAGAGGGATTGCACGCCCTGCAACTCGCCGCCGGTTTCCATCCTAAAAAAACTCCGCGTTCTTTGGCAACCCACTATGCAGGAATGCAAAAATATGGTATAATTCTTACGAGACAGTGTGCATTATCCGACAGCTGTCTGCTGGTGTTGGGGATCAAAAAATCGTAGAGCATTTCTTTGATTTGATGGAGGAGAGCATCGACCTGTTGATCGAGGAAGCGTAAGACTTTCACAGAATCGGTTTGGATTTATCATTCTTTACAAAAAAAATAAGGCCCCTGCCATTGCAGGGGCTTTGTGCGTATCAATCATCGTATGGATTACCGTATTTTGCGCAGCTGCGCGGTGAGCACGGCAGTCAGCTTTTCCCGGTCAAAGGCGGGCAGCGGCTCCAGAATCACATCAATACAGCCGCCTACGGCGTAGATCACATTGGTTACCTGGTGATAATTTTTCTCCATGGTGAAGTTGTTGTGGGAGCAAATGGCCTCGGTCATCTGCTGTTTGAGCATGCGCAGGGCGGGGGCGCACATACGGCTGTTTTTGAATTTGGTCAGCCGCTCAATGTTGTTGTTGCGCTCAATCTCGTTGAGCATACTGTTAATTATATCCGTGGGATCCCGCTGGATTTGATCGTAGTTGATGCCCTTGGCGATCTCCACAATGCCGTTGGTGATGGTCTCAAAGCAGAATTGAATGCACGCGCCCATGCTCTTAAAGTGCAGATAAAAGGTGCTTTTGTTAATGTCTGCTTTTTTGCACAGCTCCAATACGGTGATCTTGTCCGTTTCTTTTTCAATCATCAGCGCGATCATAGCGTTAAAGACCGCCGCCTTGGTGCGCTTTACCCGTCTGTCCATTTCTTAGAAAAATCCCCCTCAAATTGCTTTGTAATGGACACCTGTCCAATAGCAAATACTATGATACCATAAATGAAAGAAAGGTTGCAAGCA
>ENA-UEYG01002652-UEYG01002652.1-human-gut-metagenome-genome-assembly--contig:-NODE-2652-length-11024-cov-3.652142_pt1 | contig 11024 bp, 8 predicted proteins | sample MGYA00242933_ERZ507934 | MGnify/ENA primary metagenome ERZ507934 (study PRJEB26167, sample SAMN06115527) | human gut metagenome | host: Homo sapiens | place: China:Zejiang | collected 2015-11-10... | reverse complement strand
TTTAAAGAGGGCGGTATACCTTCTATCATCAATAACCTTTTGACCTGACTTGCAAATATAAATAATTGAAATTACCAGATTACAGGTTGTGAAGTATTCAGGATAGTAAGTCTATTTTGCAACATCTCCCCATCAGGAAACACCAACTCCGGCGCGATCTCAAACAGCGGCCACAGCATAAATCCACGATTCTTCATATCGTAGTGCGGAACGGTCAGGCGTTCAGTATTTATCACTTCATTACCAAACAGCATGATGTCGAGATCCAGCGTGCGCGGTCCCCAGCGTTCAGCTTTACGGACGCGACCTTGCTGCAATTCGATACGCTGTGTGTGATTGAGTAGCTCTTCAGGTGCAAGAGAGGTTTCCAGCGCCACGGCTGCGTTTAAGTAATCGGGTTGATCTTGCGGCCCCAGCGGTGGGGTGCGGTAAAACGAAGAAACGGTAAGAATGTGGCTTTCAGGGATATCGCCTAATGCTTTCAGGGCAGCATTGACCTGCTCCAGCGGAGAGGCCAGATTGCTGCCTATGGCAATATACGCCACTGTCATGCGGTACCCTCACGACGCGGTGCGCGTTTGCGTGGACGACGAGAACGGCGACGCGGTGACGGCTCTTCATCCAGCTCGTTGAGCATCCCTTTTTGATCTGGTGGCGCGGAAACCTGGAACTCCCCCCACCATTTCACAAGACGCTGCAGTTCAGCGTTACGTTCAACTTCAGCTCGCAAGGCCAACAGGTCATAAGCAGCACGGAACTTAGGATGCTCCAGCAGTTTCCAGGCGCGTTTACCCTGACGTCGGGACATACGCAACTGCAACTGCCAGATATCGCGGGTTAACGTCGTCAGACGTTTCGGGATCGCCAGAGAACGGCAGGCTTCGTCCAGCACGTCGTTCATCGCCAGCGCGAAAGCGTCGTGATAGGTCAGGCCGCTTTCCTGGGCGATCTTCTGTGCCGTCTCCAGCAGTGGGTACCAGAACATGGCGGCAAACAGGAACGCCGGGTTCACGCGCATATCGTTATGGATACGCGTATCGGTATTCTTCAGCACCTGTTCAATGATCCGCTCCATCGGGCTGTCGCCATTTTCCGTGAAGTAGCGGGTAATGGTCGGGAACAGCGGCTGGAACAGGTGATATTCACACAGCAGATTATAGGTTTCGTAACCGTAGCCCGCTTGCAGCAGTTTCAAAGATTCTTCAAACAGACGTGCCGGTGGAATATCGTTCAGCAGGGTAGCGAGGCGAGGGATCGGTTCTGCGGTTTCAGGACTGATACGCATACCCAATTTGGCGGCAAAACGTACCGCGCGCAGCATCCGTACCGGATCTTCACGGTAGCGCGTTTCCGGGTTACCAATCAGACGGATAACGCCGTCTTTCAGATCCTTCATGCCGCCAACGTAATCACGGACGGTAAAATCCGCTACGCTGTAATACAGGCTGTTGATAGTGAAATCGCGGCGCTGGGCGTCTTCTTCGATGGAGCCGAAAATGTTGTCGCGCAGCAACATACCGTTTTGCCCGCGTTGGGAGGTCGTGCGGTCGCTGACGTTACCTTCGTGATGTCCACGGAAGGTCGCAACTTCGATAATCTCCGGGCCAAACATCACATGAGCCAGACGGAAACGGCGACCCACCAGGCGGCAGTTACGGAACAGTTTGCGCACCTGCTCAGGCGTGGCGTTAGTGGTTACGTCAAAATCTTTCGGCTTTTTGCCAAGTAACAGGTCGCGCACGCCGCCGCCAACCAGCCAGGCTTCGTATCCCGCTTTATTGAGCCTGTACATTACCTTCAGGGCATTTTCACTGATATCTTTGCGGGAAATAGCATGCTGCTCACGCGGGATCACCGTCACCTGTGGACGGGCGACTGCCTGTTCAGCCTCGCTTTCCTCGCGGCTTAGCACCTTGCGGCAAAAATTAGCGACTCGGGTAAAAATAGTACACCTCGGTAGTGTCAAACATCATTCAGGACAAAAAAATAGCGGCTAATCATAGCTCAGCATGACGCATTTGAGAATGTTGAATTTACAATTGCCGACTCAGGCACTGCGGTGAGCCGCCAGTTTTTGACGGCTGACTGAAGGATTTGCTCGACGCTGAAATCCTGCCAGTGTGCTTCTGCCTGCTGACCCAGAAATTGAAGTGCCGCGATTAGTACCGGGCGTGGATCGCTTTTCGGCAACGCAGGCGCATGATTCTGCTTGGAAAGTTTAGCGCCTTGTGGATTAAGCGCCAGCGGCAGATGAATGTAATCTGGCACTTTCCAGCCAAAAAGCTGGTACAGCGAGATTTGCCGCACTGTCGGTTCGATCAAATCTGCCCCGCGGACAATTTCGCTCACGCCCTGGAAGTGATCATCCACCACCACCGCCAGGTTATAGGCAAACAAACCATCACGGCGATGAATAATAAAATCTTCCCGTGCCAGTTTTTCGTCGGCGTGAATAATGCCGCGCAGCTGGTCAGTAAATTGCGTGACCGGATGCTGCTGGCGGATACGCACTGCGGCGTTGTCTGGTCCATGATGCAATTCCCGGCAATGGCCGTCGTAAATACCGCCAATGCTTTGAATACGCGCACGCGTGCAGGTGCAGTAATAACTTAATCCTTGCTCATGTAACCAGGCGAGTGCTTCGCGATAGGCGTGGTGACGTTGCGATTGCCAGAGAACATCGCCGTCCCAGTGCAGACCGTAATGTTCCAGCTGGCGCAGGATAGTTTCTGCGGCACCGGGAACTTCACGAGGCGGGTCGATATCTTCAATGCGTACCAGCCAGCGACCGTGCCGGGCGCGAGCCTGTAAATAGCTGCCAAGCGCGGCAATCAGAGAGCCAAAATGAAGCTCGCCGGAAGGAGAGGGGGCAAAGCGGCCAATATAGTGTGTGTCTGTCATCTCGTTGAACAAAAAATAAGGCGGGAGCATTTCCCGCCTGTGGTAAACGTGATGGAACGGCTGTAATTAGCCAGCCATCTGTTTTTCGCGAATTTCAGCCAGCGTTTTGCAGTCGATGCACAGATCGGCTGTCGGGCGCGCTTCCAGACGGCGAATACCAATTTCAACACCGCAGGATTCGCAGTAGCCGAAATCTTCGTCTTCCACTTTTTTCAGCGTTTTCTCGATCTTTTTGATCAGCTTACGCTCGCGATCGCGGTTACGCAGTTCGAGGCTGAACTCTTCTTCCTGGGCTGCACGGTCTACCGGGTCCGGGAAGTTGGCTGCTTCATCCTGCATATGTGTAACGGTGCGATCGACTTCATCCCTGAGTTGATTACGCCATGCTTCCAGAATACGACGGAAGTGCGCCAGCTGGGCTTCATTCATATACTCTTCGCCCGGCTTCTCCTGATATGGTTCCACCCCAGCGATGGCGAGAATACTCAGGGACGATGTTTTACGGTTTTGCCCTTCTTGCATGTTGCTTCTCCTTAACACGCACTATCGATCCCCATGTTCGGGGGAAAAATGAGGCCGCTATAAATAGCAGATGCTTTTCCGGATAGCAATTATCTAAACGTAACACTTGACAACTGTGTGAGGAAAAGCGTATTTGCGCACGCGACCAGAATGTAAATTAACCAGTTACTTACTCTACTACAATGTAACCGGTAGTGATTTTTTAAGAGCCATGCCTTCGGCAGAAAGTTCCGCTTTGTAAGCCAGAATTTCTACCCCCCTCTGTTGAGCTTCTGACAATAGTTGCGCGTATTTCTCATCGATGTGGCGCGCGGGTGAAAACCGTGTAATGGCTGAATGCAGCACGGCAAAAAAGATAACCGCACGCTGGCCTTCAGCCGCTACGCTCATCAACTCCCGAAGGTGTTTCTGACCTCGTTCAGTGACCGCATCGGGAAAATATCCCTGTTCGTTTTCCGCTAACGTAACCGATTTCACTTCAATATAGCAGTCTGGACGCGAATCCGCCTGCAACATAAAGTCAATACGGCTGCGTTCTGCGCCGTATTTAACTTCGCTTTTCAGCGAGCTATAGCCTGACAGTTCTGAAATTGATTCATTAAGGATAGCCTCTTTCGTCAACCTGTTAGCCCAAAGCGTATTGACGCAAATAATTGCGCCGCTCTGGCTTTGAGTCAATTCCCAGGTGTGTGGGTATTTCCGTTTGGTGTTGTCTGAAGTCGAATACCAGACGGTATCGCCAGGCGTTGCACAACCGGTCATCGCACCCGTATTCGGGCAGTGTAGCGTTAATTCGCGACCATCGGGTGTGATCACATCGGCTAAAAAACGTTTGTAACGCTGAATTAGCGTCGCGCGCTGTAGAGGGGGAGAAAATTCCATTGCGACAATCCTTGTTATTGCGTTAGCGCCCAGCGTTTTAGCGGCGTGTAGCGTGTGCGTCCACGGGCAAACGAGGAGGCGTAAAGGGTGAACTCCGTCACCGTATACGACCAGTTAAAACCTGGCGGCGGGATTGTCACCGCCTCGCTGGCGTCGCGCAATAAGGTAATATGTGGATGAAACGGACGATTGCTTTGAAAACAACCGCTGCGGGCAGCCTGTGAACGGAGCATATTCGCCAGCTGGATTAAGCCGCGTGGAGGCTGACGCATCCCTAACCACACCACACGCGAACGCAGCCATTGTCCGGCGTCATCAAGCGTGAGTGTGAAACCAGATTGACGAATCCGTCCGGCTAAAAGAGAAAGCGCCTTCTCTTTCTCGGCGCTCACTTCGCCTAAAAATGCCAGAGTCAGATGCAAATTATCGGCGGCGACCGGACGTCCCGCCTCAGGTGGGAAGTGTGTGGCGCGCCAGTGGATAATCTGTTCGCGGATTTCTGCAGGTAAGTCGATAGCAAAGAACAGCCGTTGCGGTTCAGACATGTGAGGCACTCGGTTATGAATTACCGCGATGCTACAATGTGGCGCGAAGAATGTTAACCCTCTGGAGCGTTTTGTGTCGTCGTTGCCCGTTGCTGCCGTCTTACCTGAATTACTTACCGCTCTCGATTGTGCGCCGCAGGTATTATTAAGTGCGCCGACCGGGGCCGGGAAATCAACCTGGCTGCCGCTGCAACTGCTGGCGCATCCCGGCATTAACGGGAAAATTATCCTCCTGGAGCCGCGTCGTTTGGCGGCGCGTAACGTTGCGCAACGGCTGGCGGAGCTGCTTAACGAAAAGCCAGGCGATACCGTTGGCTACCGGATGCGTGCGCAAAACTGCGTCGGGCCGAATACCCGCCTGGAAGTGGTTACCGAAGGCGTGCTGACGCGCATGATCCAGCGTGACCCGGAACTGAGCGGTGTTGGACTGGTGATCCTTGATGAATTTCATGAGCGCAGCTTGCAGGCGGATTTGGCGTTGGCGCTGTTACTCGATGTGCAACAAGGTCTGCGTGATGACCTTAAACTGCTGATTATGTCGGCTACGCTGGACAACGACCGCTTGCAGCAAATGCTGCCAGAAGCGCCCGTCATCATCTCAGAAGGGCGCTCGTTTCCGGTTGAACGCCGTTATTTACCACTGCCCACGCATCAGCGTTTTGACGAAGCCGTTGCGGTAGCCACCGCCGAAATGCTGCGTCAGGAAAGCGGATCATTACTGTTATTTTTACCTGGCGTCGGAGAAATTCAGCGTGTGCAGGAACAACTGGCTTCGCGCATCGGCAGTGATGTGTTGCTCTGCCCGCTGTATGGCGCGTTGTCGCTGAACGATCAGCGAAAAGCGATCCTTCCGGCACCGCAAGGAATGCGCAAAGTGGTGCTGGCGACCAATATTGCTGAAACCAGTTTAACCATCGAAGGTATTCGTCTGGTGGTGGATTGTGCCCAGGAGCGTGTGGCGCGTTTTGATCCGCGCACGGGGCTTACGCGGTTGATTACTCAACGCGTTAGTCAGGCATCCATGACGCAGCGTGCCGGGCGCGCCGGGCGTCTGGAGCCGGGTATCTGCCTGCATTTAATCGCCAAAGAACAAGCAGAACGCGCTGCCGCGCAAAGTGAACCGGAGATATTACAAAGCGATCTTTCCGGTTTGCTGATGGAATTACTGCAATGGGGATGCAGCGATCCGGCGCAGATGAGCTGGCTGGATCAACCGCCAACGGTGAATCTACTGGCCGCGAAACGCCTGTTACGGATGCTGGGGGCGCTGGACGGTGAACGGCTTAGTGCGCAAGGGCAAAAAATGGCAGCGCTGGGTAACGATCCGCGTTTAGCGGCAATGCTGGTTAGCGCGAAGAGCGACGACGAAGCTGCTACCGCGGCAAAAATTGCCGCCATTCTCGAAGAGCCGCCACGGATGGGCAATAGTGACCTGGGCGTGGCGTTTTCGCGCAATCAACCAGCCTGGCAGCAACGTAGTCAGCAACTGTTAAAACGCTTAAACGTACGCGGCGGTGAGGCAGACAGTTCGCTTATCGCGCCGCTACTTGCCGGGGCGTTTGCCGATCGCATTGCTCGCCGCCGTGGGCAAGATGGACGCTATCAACTGGCAAACGGCATGGGAGCGATGCTCGATGCCGACGACGCGCTAAGCCGCCACGAATGGTTGATCGCACCGTTATTATTGCAGGGCAGCGCCTCGCCGGATGCGCGGATTTTACTGGCGCTACCGGTCGATATTGATGAATTAGTGCGACGCTGTCCGCAGCTGGTGCAGCAATCTGACACCGTGGAATGGGATGACGCGCAAGGTACGCTGAAAGCCTGGCGTCGGCTGCAAATCGGTCAGTTGACGGTGAAAGTGCAGCCACTGGCGAAACCGTCAGAAGACGAGTTGCATCAGGCGATGCTTAACGGCATTCGTGATAAAGGTTTAAGCGTGCTCAACTGGACGGCGGAAGCGGAACAGCTACGCTTGCGTTTGTTATGCGCCGCAAAGTGGTTGCCGGAATATGACTGGCCAGCGGTTGATGATGAGAGTTTGTTGGCGACGCTGGAAACGTGGCTACTGCCGCATATGAGCGGCGTGCATTCACTACGCGGCCTGAAATCACTCGACATTTATCAGGCACTACGCGGATTACTTGATTGGGGAATGCAGCAACGTCTGGATAGTGAATTGCCTGCGCATTACACTGTGCCGACGGGAAGCCGGATCGCCATTCGTTATCATGAAGATAATCCGCCCGCGCTGGCGGTGAGAATGCAGGAGATGTTTGGTGAGGCCACCAATCCGACGATCGCCCAGGGGCGCGTGCCGCTGGTGCTGGAGTTGCTTTCCCCTGCCCAAAGGCCATTACAAATCACACGAGATTTGAGCGCCTTCTGGAAAGGAGCGTACCGTGAGGTGCAAAAAGAGATGAAAGGGCGTTATCCCAAACATGTCTGGCCGGACGACCCGGCAAACACAGCACCAACGCGACGAACGAAAAAGTATTCGTGAAGATCAAAGTAAATTTGAGAGATATCTTCTTCTGTCTTGTAACAGAAGAACAGAAAATCGGGCTTTTGCGCCTGAATATTGCGGAGAAAAAGCATGGCCGGGAATGACCGCGAGCCAATTGGACGCAAAGGGAAACCGACGCGTCCGGTCAAACAAAAGGTAAGCCGTCGTCGTTACGAAGATGACGATGATTACGACGATTATGATGACTATGAGGATGAAGAACCGATGCCGCGCAAAGGTAAGGGCAAAGGCAAAGGGCGTAAGCCTCGTGGCAAACGCGGCTGGCTATGGCTACTGCTAAAACTGGCTATCGTTTTTGCCGTGCTGATCGCCATTTACGGCGTTTATCTCGATCAAAAAATTCGTAGCCGTATTGATGGCAAGGTCTGGCAACTGCCTGCGGCAGTTTATGGCCGAATGGTCAATCTTGAGCCAGACATGACCATCAGCAAGAACGAGATGGTGAAGCTGCTGGAGGCGACCCAGTATCGTCAGGTGTCGAAAATGACCCGTCCTGGCGAATTTACCGTGCAGGCTAACAGCATTGAGATGATCCGCCGTCCGTTTGATTTCCCGGACAGCAAAGAAGGGCAGGTGCGTGCGCGTTTGACCTTTGATGGCGATCATCTGGCGACCATCGTCAATATGGCGAACAACCGTCAGTTCGGCTTCTTCCGTCTTGATCCGCGCCTGATCACCATGATCTCCTCGCCAAACGGTGAACAACGTCTGTTTGTGCCGCGCAGTGGTTTCCCTGATTTGCTGGTGGATACTTTGCTGGCGACAGAAGACCGTCATTTTTACGAGCATGACGGCATCAGCCTCTACTCCATCGGACGTGCGGTGCTGGCAAACCTGACCGCAGGTCGCACGGTGCAGGGTGCGAGTACGCTGACGCAACAGCTGGTGAAAAACCTGTTCCTCTCCAGCGAGCGCTCTTACTGGCGTAAAGCGAACGAAGCCTATATGGCGTTGATCATGGATGCGCGTTACAGCAAAGATCGCATTCTTGAGCTGTATATGAATGAGGTGTATCTCGGTCAGAGCGGCGACAACGAAATCCGCGGCTTCCCGCTGGCGAGCTTGTATTACTTTGGTCGCCCGGTAGAAGAGCTAAGCCTCGACCAGCAGGCGCTGTTAGTCGGTATGGTGAAAGGGGCGTCCATCTACAACCCGTGGCGTAACCCGAAACTGGCGCTGGAGCGACGTAATCTGGTGCTGCGTCTGCTGCAACAGCAACAGATTATTGATCAAGAACTCTATGACATGTTGAGTGCACGTCCGCTGGGTGTTCAGCCGCGCGGTGGGGTAATCTCTCCACAGCCAGCCTTTATGCAACTGGTGCGTCAGGAGTTGCAGGCGAAATTAGGCGATAAGGTAAAAGATCTCTCCGGCGTGAAGATCTTCACTACCTTTGACTCGGTGGCCCAGGACGCGGCAGAAAAAGCCGCCGTGGAAGGCATTCCGGCACTGAAGAAACAGCGTAAGCTGAGCGATCTGGAAACCGCGATTGTGGTCGTCGACCGCTTTAGTGGTGAAGTTCGTGCGATGGTCGGAGGTTCTGAGCCGCAGTTTGCGGGCTACAACCGTGCGATGCAGGCGCGTCGTTCGATTGGTTCCCTTGCAAAACCAGCGACTTATCTGACGGCCTTAAGCCAGCCGAAAATCTATCGCCTGAACACGTGGATTGCGGATGCGCCAATCGCGCTGCGTCAGCCGAATGGCCAGGTCTGGTCACCGCAGAACGATGATCGTCGTTATAGCGAAAGTGGCAGAGTGATGCTGGTGGATGCGTTGACCCGTTCGATGAACGTGCCGACGGTAAATCTGGGGATGGCACTGGGGCTGCCTGCGGTTACGGAGACCTGGATCAAACTGGGCGTGCCGAAAGATCAGCTGCATCCGGTTCCGGCGATGCTGCTGGGGGCGTTGAACTTAACGCCAATCGAAGTGGCGCAGGCATTCCAGACCATCGCCAGCGGTGGTAACCGTGCACCGCTTTCTGCGCTGCGTTCGGTAATCGCGGAAGATGGCAAAGTGCTGTATCAGAGCTTCCCGCAGGCGGAACGCGCTGTTCCGGCGCAGGCGGCGTATCTGACACTATGGACCATGCAGCAGGTTGTACAACGCGGTACGGGTCGTCAGCTTGGGGCGAAATACCCGAACCTGCATCTGGCAGGGAAAACAGGGACTACTAACAATAACGTAGATACCTGGTTTGCGGGCATTGACGGCAGCACGGTGACCATCACCTGGGTAGGCCGTGATAACAACCAGCCGACCAAACTGTATGGAGCCAGCGGGGCAATGTCGATTTATCAGCGTTATCTGGCTAACCAGACGCCAACACCGCTGAATCTTGTTCCGCCAGAAGATATTGCAGATATGGGCGTGGACTACGACGGCAACTTTGTTTGCAGCGGTGGCATGCGTGTCTTGCCGGTCTGGACCAGCGATCCGCAATCGCTGTGCCAGCAGAGTGAGATGCAGCAGCAGCCGTCAGGCAATCCGTTTGATCAGTCTTCTCAGCCGCAGCAACAGCCGCAACAGCAACCTGCTCAGCAAGAGCAGAAAGACAGCGACGGTGTAGCCGGTTGGATCAAGGATATGTTTGGTAGTAATTAACGTCTAAGCGTGAAATACCGGATGGCGAGTTGCCATCCGGTAAAATAACATCCCACCCAAAGTATTAACCCTTTCTTTTCATCTGGTTGTTTATTAACCCTTCAGGAACGCTCAGATTGCGTACCGCTTGCGAACCCGCCAGCGTTTCGAATATTATCTTATCTTTATAATAATCATTCTCGTTTACGTTATCATTCACTTTACATCAGAGATATACCAATGGCGCGTTCCAAAACTGCTCAGCCAAAACACTCACTGCGTAAAATCGCAGTTGTAGTAGCCACAGCGGTTAGCGGCATGTCTGTTTATGCACAGGCAGCGGTTGAACCGAAAGAAGACACTATCACCGTTACCGCTGCACCTGCGCCGCAAGAAAGCGCATGGGGGCCTGCTGCAACTATTGCGGCGCGACAGTCAGCTACCGGCACTAAAACCGATACGCCGATTCAAAAAGTGCCACAGTCTATTTCTGTTGTGACCGCCGAAGAGATGGCGCTGCATCAGCCGAAGTCGGTAAAAGAAGCGCTTAGCTACACGCCGGGTGTCTCTGTTGGTACGCGTGGCGCATCCAACACCTATGACCACCTGATCATTCGCGGTTTTGCGGCAGAAGGCATAACTCTCTGAATGGCCTGAAGTTGCAGGGCAACTTCTATAACGATGCGGTCATTGATCCGTATATGCTGGAACGCGCTGAAATTATGCGTGGCCCGGTTTCCGTGCTTTACGGTAAAAGCAGTCCTGGCGGTCTGTTGAATATGGTCAGCAAGCGTCCGACCACCGAACCGCTCAAAGAAGTTCAGTTTAAAGCCGGTACTGACAGCCTGTTCCAGACTGGTTTTGACTTTAGCGATGCGCTGGATGATGACGGCGTTTACTCTTATCGCCTGACCGGTCTTGCGCGTTCTGCCAATGCCCAGCAGAAAGGGTCAGAAGAGCAGCGTTATGCTATTGCACCGGCGTTCACCTGGCGTCCGGATGATAAAACCAATTTCACCTTCCTTTCTTACTTCCAGAACGAGCCGGAAACCGGTTATTACGGC
>ENA-UEYG01002649-UEYG01002649.1-human-gut-metagenome-genome-assembly--contig:-NODE-2649-length-11047-cov-2.605287_pt1 | contig 11047 bp, 10 predicted proteins | sample MGYA00242933_ERZ507934 | MGnify/ENA primary metagenome ERZ507934 (study PRJEB26167, sample SAMN06115527) | human gut metagenome | host: Homo sapiens | place: China:Zejiang | collected 2015-11-10... | reverse complement strand
CGAGGAGCATGGCGTAGGGGACGAGCGTAGAGAAGGGCGCTCGCCGCGGCATCAACAGATGGTACAGCTCCGCCAGCTCTGTCCGGCAGTCGAAGGCAGCCTCCGCCGCACGCATGGCGGCGGGGTATCCGCCGCGGCCGGGAGAGCTCATGGTGGCCATGGCGTTCCGCATGGCGTCCGCCACAGTCCGGGGCTTCTGGAAGGTGGTGGCCGCGCTGTCAAAATAGATCACGGTCTCACCTCCCGGAACGTCCCCCGCTGAGTCAAGAATATCTGAACAGGGTCCAAAGATTCCCTGTGAAGGGCCGTCAGGGCAGCCGTCAGGTCGGAGTCCGCGATCTGCACGGCGTAGGCGCAGCCCCGGTCCGTCAGGTCCCGGGGGGCCCGGAAGATCCGGCTTCGGATCCCCGACCGGGCCAGCGCCCGCTGCATCCGCTGGGCATAGGTCACCGAGCGGGCGATAATCAAATAGTGCTCCACAGACACTCCTCCTCTCTACCCATTCTATGGTCGGGAGGCGCGGACGTGCGAAAAGGACGCGCCCGAGGCACGTCCTTTTTTCAGGGGAGCCGTTCCAGCAGCGCCACCGCATGGGCCGCCATGCCGGAGCTGTCCCCGGTAAAGCCCAGATGCTCCTCTGTAGTGGCCTTCACATTCACCCGGTCCGCATCCGTCCCAAGAGCTGCGGAGAGGTTCGCCTCCATCTCCGGGCGGTAGGGGCCCACCTTGGGGGCCTGGGCGATGAGGGTGGCGTCGATGTTCACCACGGCCCATCCTCTCTCCTGCAGCAGCGCTGCCACCTGCCGCAGCAGCTCCAGGCTGGAAATACCGGCGTAGCGGGGATCGCTGTCCGGGAACAGCTTGCCGATGTCCCCCAGCTTGGCGGCGCCGCAGAGGGCGTCCATTACCGCGTGGGTCAGCACGTCCGCGTCGGAGTGGCCCAGCAGCCCACAGTCCCAGGGGATCTCCACGCCCCCCAGCACCAGCCGCCGCCTCTCCGTCAGCCGGTGGACGTCATATCCATGTCCGATCCGCAGATTCGTCATATCCGATCCTCCCTGGCCTGCAGAATAGCCTCCGCCAAAATCAGGTCTACCGGAGTGGTGATCTTCAGGTTTTCCTCGTCCCCCTCCACCAGATAGACCCGCTTGCCCAGCCGCTCCACGGCGGAGCAGTCATCCGTTATGGGAATACCCCCCTCAACAGCCGCCTGAAGCGCAGCTTTCAGCAGCGCATTCTCGAAGATCTGGGGTGTCTGCACAGCCCGCAGGGCCGCCCGGTCCAGCGTCTCCGCCACCGTGCCGTCGTCCCGGACGGCTTTGATGGTGTCCTTCACCGCCACCGCCGGGGCCGCCGCCCCGCAGCGGGCGGCCTGCTCCGCCACATCGTCGATGAGCTCCGGCGTCACCAGGGGGCGGGCGCCGTCCTGCACCGCCAGCAGCTCCATGCCCTCCCCGGCCTCCAGTGCTGCCAGAAGTACCGAGTGGGCCCGGCTCTCCCCGCCCCGGATCACCTTGGTGCATTTGGTGATGCCGTAGGTCCTGCACAGCTGGGAGATCTCCAGAAAGTCCTCCTCCCGGGCGGCTACCACGATCTCGTCGATCCGCCGGGCCATCTGCAGGGCCGTCAGTGTCCGGGCCAGTACAGGAATGCCGTCCAGGGGCTGCAGCAGCTTGTTCACCCCGCCCATGCGGGAAGAACTGCCTGCCGCCGCCACCAGCGCGGCGCAGCAAGGGCGCTGGGCATCCCGGAATTTTTTGAAAAATGCCATGATCCGACCTCCCTGGAAATTTCTCCTGAAACAGCAGAATGTTCGCGGACATGGTCCGCGAACACGTTATCTCTGGATCTCCGGTGTCTGGAGCATGGCCTGCTCCACACGCCGCTCCACCTCTTCATAGCCGCTGTCCTCTGCCAGCACCAGCTCCGACAGCAGGATCTGGCGGGCCGTATGAAGCATCTTCCGCTCCCCATTGGAGAGGCCCCGCTTCCGTTCCCGGAACATCAGCCCCTTAATCACACGTGCCACCTCGTACAGATCCCCGCTCTTCATCCGCAGCAGATTTTCCCGGTACCGCTTGTTCCAGTTGCTGCTCTCCTCCACCGCCAAAGACGGGATAGCGGCAATCAGGGCTTCCGCCTCCGGCCGCTGGATGACCGAGCGGACTCCAATCGTCTGGCTGTTGGCGGTGGGGATCTTCAACAGCAGTCCACCCACCGGCATTTTGAACACATAGTAGTCCTGTGTACTCCCCGCGACCTTTTCCTGAACGATGGCGTCGATCACGCCGGCCCCATGCATTGGATGAACGACCAGATCCCCAACGCTGAACATGGTAAACTCCTTCCCATTTCCGCCGGGCGGTGACTGGAACCCGCTCTCTCTATTTCCACTTTTCTGTTTTCATAAATTTCATTATACCGGCTTTTCAGCAGCTTTACAAGCTTATTTTGAAATTTTTTTACTATCTTTTCCAGTGCCTTACACTTTCCGCAGAGAATCATCCACCCGCGGCAAGGGCATCAGCTCCTCCAGACACAGGTCCCCCCTGTACAAAAGAGCCGGACGGCAGATATGCCGCCCGGCTCCGGAGGATTTTGTTATCTCTTGTTGGAACGGCGCCAGATGTGCATCTTCTCCGCCTCGGCGATCAGCTCCTCGCGGAACTGAGGATGGGCGATGGCAATCAGGCCCTCGGCCCGCTCCCAAGTGGACTTGCCCTTGGCGTTGAACTTGCCGTACTCCGTCACTACATAGTGGAGGTTGGTGCGGGTGGCGGTGACCACGGACCCCTCCAGCAGCGTGGGCCGGATACGGGACTTCAGCTGGCCGCTTTTTTTGTCCATGTAGGAGGAGGAGCAGCAGATGAAACTCTTGCCGCCCTTGGACAGGTACGCGCCCATGACGAAGTCCTGCTGGCCGCCGGCACCGGAGATATGGTGAATTCCAGAGGACTCAGAGGACACCTGGCCGTACAGGTCGATATCCACGGCGCCGTTGATGGAGATGAAGTTGTCGATCTGAGACACCCGGGCAATGTCGTTCACATAGCTGACGGGAGCAGCCATGCACTCAGGGTTGTTGTCGATGAAGTCATACAGCTTCTGTGTGCCCGCCGCGAAGGCATAGGTCTGCCGGCCCCGGTCAAAGGGCTTGCGCAGGCCCGTGATGCGACCGGCTATGGACATGTCCACGAAGGCGTCCACGTACATCTCGGTGTGCACGCCCAAATCCTTCAAGTCGCTCTCGGCGATCATCTTGCCGATGGCGTTGGGCATAGAGCCGATGCCCAACTGCAGGCAGGCACCGTCACAGATCTCCGGCACCACCAGTTTGGCCACCGCCATGTCCACCTCACTGGCGGCTCCGCCGCCGCCCAGCTCATCCAAAGCAGGGTTCTCTCCCTCCACGATCATGTCCACGTCGTCGATGTGGATGCAGTTCTCAAACCCGCCCAAGCACACGGGCATGTTCTTGTTGACCTCCACGATGACGGTCTTTGCGCACTCGCACACAGCCTTCAGGTGGGAGCCGCCGGGACCGAAATTGAACCAGCCGTGCTCGTCCATGGGGGCCACCTGGAACATGGCCACGTCCAGGCTCTTGATGCAGTTGCGGTAATACCCCGGCAGCTCAGAATACCGCAGGGGGATGTAATAGGAGAAGCCCTCGCTCACGGCCTTGCGCTCGATGCCGCCCATGTGCCAGGAGTTCCAGCAGAAATGCTCCGCCGCATTGGGCACATCGAAAATGGCGGGCTTGTGGGTCAGGATACCGCCCCGGATCTTCACGTCGGTCAGCTCGCCCATCCGCCGGGCCAGCGCCTTATCCAAGGCATCCGCCGAGCAGACGCTCCAGCCGTAATCCACCCAGTCGCCGGACTTGACGGCCTTGACCGCCTCGTCGGCCGTTGTCAGCTTCTGTTTGTACACTTCCTGGTAGCTCATGTTGATCTTCCTCCTGTAATTCCCGTTTGTTGTATGATGTCATCGGTGTTGTCTTACATTGATTGTCAAGAGTATAACATACCAGCCCTTGAAAAGCAATCCATACCGTGAAAAAAATCACAAAATTTTCAAAAAAAGGCAGGCCCCTCACCGGAGCCTGTCTTTTTTAGGTCTGGAAATCCGTGCGGATTACTCCTCCACAGGAGCTTCTTCCTCCTCAGCCTCATCAGCCGCGGGAGTCAGCAGGGCGCGGATGGACAGGGAGATCTTCTGCTTCTCCTCGTCGATGGCCGTGATCTTGGCGTCCACAATCTGGCCCTCGGAGAGGACATCCTCAGGCTTGTCGATGCGCCGGTCAGCAATCTGGGAAATATGGATCAGGCCGTCCACGCCGGGCACGACCTCGGCAAAGGCGCCGAAGGTCATCAGCTTGACGATGCGGACAGAGGCCACGTCGCCCACCTGGTACTTGTCCATGAACACCTGCCAGGGATCGATGCTGTGATCCTTCACGCCCAGGGAGATCTTCTTCTTCTCGGGATCGAAGGAGATGACGTACACGTCCATGGTATCGCCCACCTTGCAGACCTCGGCGGGGGTCTTGATCCGGCTCCAGCTGAGCTCGGAGATATGTACCATGCCGTCCACGCCGCCGATGTCCACGAACACGCCGTAGCTGGTCATGGACTTGACGGTGCCGGTGTAGTGCTTGCCCACTTCGATGTTGGCCCACACCTCCGCCTGGGCGGCCTTCCGGGCCTCCTCAGTGACGGAGCGGATGGAGCCCACCACGCGCCGGCGGGCGCGGTTGACCTCGGTGATTCGCAGCTGGACCTTCTGCTTCACCATGGCAGACAGATCGGCGCCGCGGGGCTGACCGCTCTGAGAGGCGGGGACGAATACCCGCACACCCTTGACGGACACCACGATGCCGCCCTTGTTCTCCTCGGTGACAGTGCCCTCCAGAACGGTCTTCTCCTCCACGGCCTGCTCGATGTTCTCCCAGACCTTGGCAGCGTCCAGACGCTTCTTGGACAGCTCTGCGTAGCCCTCCACGTCGTTGACGCGGACCACATAGGTCTCGATCTGGTCGCCCACGTGGATGATGTCCTCCGCCTTGACATTGGGGTCATCGCTCAGCTCACTGAGCTTGATGTAGGCCGCCTGCTTGGCGCCCACGTCCACCTGCACTTCGGTGGGGGTGATGGCGGTAACGATGCCGGTGACCCGGTCACCGTTATTTAAAGTTTTAAAAGACTGATTCAGTAATTCCTCGAAGGACTCCTCTTTGCCCTCGGCCGCCTTGATTTCTTCGCTCATCGTTGCATATACCTCCTTAATGATGCCCGCAGGCGTGGAGGCACCAGCCGTAAGGCCCGCAACAGTACAACCATTGAAAAAATCCGGCGAGAGCTCGTCCGCGCGTTCAATCTGGACCACGCGGGGGCATCTCCTCAGGCAAATTTCCGTCAGATGTTTGGTGTTGGCGCTTTTACGGTCTCCCACCACGACCATCACGTCTGCTTTGCCGGCGATTTCTGCCGCCTCAGACTGACGTTCATGCGTAGCATTACATATTGTATCAAAGATTTTTACGTTTGTACACTGTTTTTTTATGATTTTCCAAGAAGTTTCAAAAAGTTTTCGGATGCAGGTGGTCTGCGCTACTACGGTAACAGGGATTTCCCGACTTTTCTCATCCCCGTCCAGCCAGGCCTCCACGGCCTCCGGCCCGTCGAACACCAGGGGCTGGCGGCACCAGCTGGCCACCCCCATCACCTCCGGGTGCAGGGGTTCGCCGATGATCACCGGACGACGGCCCTCCGCCTCCGCCTGGGCCACTAGGCGCTGGATGCGGATCACATTGGGACAGGTGGCATTGACGCACCGGACGCCCCGGGCCTCCAGATCGTCCAGCACGGATTTCAATTCTCCATGGGATCGGATCACCACCGTGTCCCCCGCCGCCAGGCCAGCCGGGTCCTCGGTCTTCCGGACACCCCGGCGGGCCAGATCCTCCACCACGTGGGAGTTGTGGATCAGGTCTCCCAGCATCCAGCATCCGCCGGTCTCCTCCCCGGTCTTTGCCGCCAACTCCACCGCCCGCTTCACGCCGTAGCAGAATCCGGCGCTCTTGGCCAAAAGAACCTTCATCGCGCCTCCTTCCCCAGGGCGTAGGAGCGGCGGAGCACCTCGTCGGCGATGGCCTGGACCTCCTCCGGTGAAGGCCGACGGCTGGTGGCCTCCGGCCGGTATGCCTGGCCGAAGATGATGCGGGTCCGGCGAAAGAGGCGTTTGTTCCCCTCCACGCACCCCGGCACGAACTGCGCCCCGGAACGGATGCCGATGACGGCCACACCACCCTTGGCGGGCAGCGCCCCCTCGTGTTCCACCCGGGTTCCCTCCGGGAATATCAGCAGGTTGTCCCCGCTCTTGATAGCCTTCAGGGCGGTTTTCACCGCCTCGATGTCCCCCTCGCCCCGGTCAACAGGGAAGGCGCCCAGCTTCCGCAGTACCCAGTCAAAGACCTTGTTGCAGAACAGCTCCTTCTTGGCCATGATGTGGAGCCGGTAGTTCACGGGAACCTTCAGCGCCACCAGTACCGGGTCCCAGTTGCTGTTGTGGTTGGGACACAGCAGGGCGCCGTGCTCCGGCAGGTTCTCCCGCCCGATGATGGTGACCGGGTGAAGAATCCCCGCCACCAAGTTTACCAGATAGTAGATGCATACGAAAAATCCATTCAACGGCCTCTTTTCGCTCATAGTCCCGTCCTCTCCCGGATAATGTGCAGCAGCGCGTCCTCGCTCTGGACAAAATCCAGAGCCGTGGTGTCCAGCAGCACCGCGTCCTCCGCCTGACGCAGGGGTGCGGCGTCACGGTGGGTATCGTTCCAGTCCCGTTCCTGAATGGCGCGGAGGATAGCCGCATAAGGCTCCGGCGTCCCCCGCTCCTCCAGCTCCAGCATCCGGCGGCGGGCCCGCTCCTCCGCGGAAGCGGTGAGAAACACCTTCACCTCCGCATCCGGCAGCACCACCGTGCCGATATCCCGGCCGTCCATCACCACGCTGTTCTCCCGGGCCAGCTGGCGCTGCATCTCCAGCAGGTACGCCCGAACCTCCGGATAGGCGGATACCAGAGAGGCGTAGCGGGACACCTCCGGCAGGCGGATCTCCGCCGTCACATCCATTCCATTCAGCTCCATGTGCTGCAGGCCGTCCGTCCCATAGGTCAGGCAGATCTCCAGGTCCGGCAGCACCGCCACCACGGCAGAGCGGTCCCGGGGATCGATCCCCTTCCGCCACACGGCATAGCCGATGGTGCGGTAGATGGCACCTGTGTCCACGTATAAAAAGTTCAGTCTGGCGGCCACGCTCCTGGCCAGGGTGCTCTTCCCCGCGCCGGAGGGCCCGTCGATGGCCACGCGAATGTTCTCACTCATGCGTTCTCTTCCCCTTGTCTCAGCGCCTCCGCCGCAGCCTGTCCCGCCGCCCGGCCTGTGGCCCAGGCGATCTGCAGGTTGAATCCGCCGGTATAGGCGTCCACATCCATGATTTCTCCCGAAAAGTATAATCCCTTTACAAGTTTTGATTCCATTGTCTTTGGGTCAATTTCACTGATCTTTATGCCGCCGGAAGTGACGATAGCGTCCGTCACCGGGCAGGGTCCGGCAATCTCCACAGAAAAATGCTTGAGGCCCTGGACCAGTTCCCGCCTCTGCTCTCGCGTCAGGTCATGGACCTTTTGATGGGGCGGGATGCCCGACCGCTCCACTGCCACCGGAATCAGCTTCTGGGGCAGCAGATCGTCCAGCGCGTTGCAGAAGTCGTGGTTGGCGTACTTCTCAAAGTCCCGCAGCAGCCGCTTGTCCAGGGCCTGCTCATCCAGGGCGGGCTTCAAGTCAATCTCCAGCCGGTAGGTCTTTTTGCCGAAGTGCCGCATCTGGGCGGAGGCCGACAGCACCAGGGGCCCGCTGACACCGAAGTGGGTGAACAGCATCTCCCCGAAGTCCGTGTAGATCTCGTTCCGGTCCTCAAACACCGCCAGCCCCACATTCCGCAGGCTCAGGCCCTGGAGCTCCCGGCCCAGGCCGTAATCCCGCAGCGGCACCAAAGAGCCCTGAAGGTCCGTCACCGTATGCCCCGCTTCCCGGGCCATTCGGTGCCCCTCTCCTGTGGAGCCGGTGGCGGGGTAACTGACGCCGCCGGTGGCAAGGACTACCGCCCCGGCAGGGTATGTCCCCCGCTCTCCCCGGACACCTGTGACGGCGCCGGAGGTGATCTCCAGCTCCGTCGCCCGGTCCCGGACCAGAGAGACCTTCAGCGCCTTCAGCCGCCGCTCCAAAGCGGCGCTGACGTCAAAGGCCCGGTCACTGACGGGAAACACCCGATTCCCCCGCTCGGTCTTCAGCGGCACGCCGATGGACGCAAAGAACGCCATGGTGTCCCGGCCGTCGAACCGGGAAAAGGCGCTGTACAAAAACTTGCCGTTCCGGGGCACGTTGGCCAGCAAGGTCTGTACATCGGCGTTGTTGGTGACGTTGCACCGGCCCTTGCCGGTGATGTTCAGCTTCTTTCCCAGCCGCTCATTGGGCTCCAGCAGCGTCACCTGTGCGCCCCGCTCCGCCGCGGAGACAGCGGCCATCATCCCGGCGGCTCCCCCGCCGATCACTACCAGCCCCTTACTCATCGTCCATCTTCCCGAACACGCCGTAGGCGTTCCAGATGTCCTCCAGCTCCGCAAAGGTGCGGGACACGTCCGACCGCATCCGGGAGCCCACGGCGATCAGCAGCGCGTTGATGAGGGACAGAGGCGCCACCATGGAGTCCACAAAGGAGATCATCTCACTGGGAGCCAGCAGGGCAGCCTCCGCCATCTGGTAGACGGGGGACAGCTCATTGTCTGTAATAGCCACGATGGTAGCCCCCCGGTCCTGGGCAAACTTCACTGTGTTCATAGTGACCTTGGAGTACCGAGGGAAGCTGATGGCGATCATCACATCCCCGGGGCCGATCCGCAGCAGCTGCTCGAAGATCTCCCCTGCGGCGTTGGACTGCACCAGCGTCACGTTCTCGGACAGCAGGTGCAGGTAGAAGTTCAGATACCCCGCCACAAAGGAGGAGGTCCGCACCCCCAGGATGTACAGGTGCCCGGCGCCCAGGATCAGGTCCACCACCTTGTTGAACTCGGTCCTGTCCGCCTCTTCCGCCACCATCCGCAGCTTGTCCATATCGGACTGGATCACGGCGGACAGCACATCCTGTCCGCCGAACAGATTGTCCGCCGCCTGGATGCGCTGGGTGGAAGTGAGGCGGCTGCGGATCATCTCCTGCAGTGCCCGCTGCATACTGGGATAGCCGTCGTACCCCAGCTCCGATGCGAAGCGTACCACTGTGGACTCGCTGACGCCGGAGAGCTTCCCCAGCTTGCTGGCAGTCATGAAGGCGGCCTTGTCGTAATTCTGCAGGATGTAGTCGGCAATCCGCTTCTGTCCCTTGGAAAAGGTGGGCATATTGCGCTCGATGGTATGTAGGATGCTCTTAGCCACTGCTGTTTCCTCCGTCGGCCGCCTGCAGGGGGCCGTTCTTGATCTTGCCCGGCAGCTCCGCTGGCCCGCCGGACGTTCCGCGGTCTATTGTAGCACAGTTTTTTCAAAATTCAAACCGCTTTGCGGGATTTTTCCGTCTCGCCGCCGGAATGGAAAAGACGCCGCCCCATTCAGGGCGGCGCCTTCCGCTTTTCAGTCAGGGGGTGACTCCCAGCGCCCCTGCCTCGTCCTGTGTCAAATACCGCCACTTTCCCGGCGGCAGATCGCCCAGCTCCAGAGCTCCCTCCCGGACCCGGCGCAGCCGCTTCACCGTCAGGCCGCACTGGGCACACATCCGGCGGACCTGCCGGTTCTTCCCCTCATGAATGGTCACTGCCAGCACCGCGGTTCCGGGAGTTTCCCGCAGCACCTCCACCCGGGCGGGGCGGATGGGCTCCCCCTCCAGGTCGGTGACGGCTGCCAGCCGGGCCGCCGCGCCGGCCACCGGTCCGAATACGGAGACGTGATACGTCTTTTCCACCTCGTGCTTTGGATGCAGCAGGTGCTGGGCCCAGGCACCGTCGTTGGTCAGCAGCAGCAGGCCCTCGGAATCCAGGTCCAGCCGTCCCACGGGATAAACCCGGCTCCCGCAGTCCGCTACCAGCTCCGCCACTGTCCGCCGCCCCCGCTCGTCCGAGAGGGTAGAGACATAGCCCCGCGGCTTGTTCAGCAGGATGTACACGGCCTCCGCCCGGGGCGCCAGGGGATGGCCGTCCACCAGGATCTCGTCCCGATCCGGGTCTGCACGCTGGCCCAGATGGGCGGTCTGGCCGTTCACCGTCACCCTTCCGGCGATCAAATATGTCTCTGCCGTCCGCCGGGAGCAAACCCCCGCGGCGGACAGCAGCTTCTGCAGTCGTTCTTCCATGTTGTCCTCTCTCTATCCCGGCAACCCCTGCTTCAGAATGCTCAGGGCGCTCTCCATCCGGGGCGCCACGTCGGCGCCATACAGCAGCGCCACCCGGCCCACCTCTTTTCCATTGACCGAGAAAACCGCCTCCCCGGCCCGCCGGCCGGCCCGGATGGGGGCCCGCAGAGATCCGGACAGCTCCACGTCCAGCTCCAGGGACTCCCCCTCCGCCAGCGGCCAGGCGAAGCTGTCCGCCGCCACCAGGGGCACCGTGGCGCTCATGCCGTTTTCCACCTGGACCCGCTGGATTGTCTGGCCCAGAGAGGCCCCCAGCTTGGCGGGATAGGTGGAAAAACCGTAGTCATACAGCGCCGCGTGGTCCGCCCAGTCGTTGCCGTCCTGGAGAGTCACCGCCACCAGCCGCTGGCCGTTTCGCTCCACACAGCTCACCAGCGTCCGGCCTGCCGCCATGGTATAGCCGGTCTTCAGGCCGATACACCCCTCTATCTGGTTCAACAGCTTGTTGTGGTTGGTCATGGTCCGCCCGCCAATGGTGACGCTGCGGGTGGAGGCCATCCGTACCAGAGTCTCATTTTCCACCGCCGCGCAGGCAAGACGCGCCATGTCCCGGGCCGTGGAGTAATGGTCCTCATGGTCCAGCCCGT
>ENA-UEYG01002645-UEYG01002645.1-human-gut-metagenome-genome-assembly--contig:-NODE-2645-length-11071-cov-2.961252_pt1 | contig 11071 bp, 8 predicted proteins | sample MGYA00242933_ERZ507934 | MGnify/ENA primary metagenome ERZ507934 (study PRJEB26167, sample SAMN06115527) | human gut metagenome | host: Homo sapiens | place: China:Zejiang | collected 2015-11-10... | reverse complement strand
ACTATTCAAGAATGAGCCATTTTTTTATTTCCATCGCCAGCAAATGCCGTGTTTTGGCGCTTGTGTCCCTGAGCCTGTTTGTGTTTTCAACAGCTTCGGCCAACACCATAGAGGATTTTTTCATCGCAGTGAAAAATGACCGGGTGGGAGCGGTCAGGGAAAAGCTTGCCGAAGGGTTCAATCCCAACACACAGGAACCGGAAAGAGGGGATACGCCCCTGATCATGGCAATGCGTGAAAATTCGCTGGGCGTCATGGAAATTTTACTGGCAGACAAAAGAACTAATACTGACATTGAAGCGTTCAATGGGGACAATGCATTGATGATCGCTGCTTTCAACGGCAATGAAAAAGCCGTAAAAGCCTTGCTGGATCATGGAGCCAAAGTCAATAAGGATGGCTGGTCGCCACTTCATTATGCCGCTGCCAATGGCAATGAAAAGATCGTCAAAATGCTTCTGGACAAGGATGCGTTTGTCGATGCCGTTTCACCGAATGCCACCACGCCACTGATGATGGCGGCGCGAGGCGGCCATATCTATGCCGTCAAGCTGATCTACGATGCCGGTGCCGATCCGACGATCAAAAACCAGCGCGGCTATACTGCCAGCGATTTCGCCAGGGAAAACAAGAATTCCAAAATCGTCGAAGGACTCCGGTTCCTGATCGACAGGGAAGCCGAACTGGCGAAACGGCGGACCGTTATGCCACAGTTCCCGTTTTAAACGGGTTCAGGCGCGCACGCGTTTTTTGTTTGGTGTAAGGACGGTTGGCATCGCTTTCGGGAATGTGGTCGGGAAATCCGAATTGTAGTGAAGCCCCCGGCTTTCTTTTCTCAACAGAGCGCTGTCCACGATCATGGATGCGACATCCACCAGATTGCGCAACTCCAGCAGATTGTTGCTGATGATGAAGTTGGCATAGTACTCGTCGATTTCTTCTTTCAGCAACTGGATCCGGCGCTGGGCCCGTTCCAGACGTTTCGTCGTCCTGACGATACCGACGTAATTCCACATGAAACGACGCAATTCATCCCAGTTGTGGGAAATGACGACTTCTTCATTGGCGTTCGATACGCGGCTTTCATCCCATTGGGGCAGGATATGGAAAGGTTCTTCCGGCAGGCTGGCAATATGTTCTGCCGCAGTCTTGCCGATAACCAGACATTCGAGCAGTGAATTGCTGGCAAGACGGTTTGCACCGTGCAAGCCGGTACAGGCCGTTTCGCCGACAGCATACAGGTTTTTGATGTCGGTCCGTCCCTTCGTATCGGTGACGACGCCGCCGCAGGTGAAGTGGGTGGCCGGAACAACCGGAATCGGTTCTTTTGTGATGTCGATGCCGAGTTCGAGACAACGGGCGTAAATCGTCGGGAAGTGTTCTTTCAGAAATTGCGGGTCCTGATGGCTGATGTCCAGATGAACGTAATCCAGACCGCGTTTTTTCATTTCGAAGTCGATGGATCGGGCGACGATATCGCGAGGGGCCAGTTCGGCTCTCGGATCGTGTTCCGGCATGAAACGCGTACCACCATCCGCACCTGCATCAGGCGGCAGCTTCAGCAGGCCGCCTTCACCGCGAACGGATTCGGAAATCAGAAATGACTTGGCGTAAGGATGGTAAAGGCAGGTCGGATGGAACTGGACGAATTCCATGTTCGACACACGGGCACCGGCACGCCATGCCATGGCCACGCCGTCGCCGGTCGATGTATCCGGGTTGGTCGTATACAGGTAAACCTTGCCTGCGCCACCGGTTGCCAGCACGGTATGCCGGGCGGCAAACGTATGGACAACGCCTTCCTCTTCATTCAGGACATACAGGCCGTAACATTCGAGGGGTTGCTTGTCTTCATAGAGCTTGTCTGACGTGATCAGATCAACAGCAAAATGATTTTCGAACAGGTGGATATTCGGGCGGCTGCGGATGATCTTTTCCAGTGTCTGCTGGACGACATGTCCGGTAGCGTCTGCGGCATGAATGATGCGTCGCTGGCTGTGGCCGCCTTCACGTGTCAGATGATAGCCTGTCTGGGTGGAGTCGTCTCTGGAAAACGGAACGCCCTGACCGATCAGCCAGTCCACGGCTTCCCCGCCGTGTTCGACGATGAAACGGGTCGCTTCCTCATCACAGAGTCCGGCGCCGGCTGTCATGGTATCTGTCACGTGTTCTTCAATACTGTCCAGAACAGGGTCCAGCACGGCGGCAATTCCGCCCTGTGCAAAATTGCTGGCGCTTTCCCATAAGGTCCGTTTGCAAATCAGCGCGATCTTGTATGTTTTGGGCAATCTCAGGGCAACGGAAAGACCCGCCAGTCCACTGCCGACGATGACGACGTCAAAATTCATGGCTTTTTCACTGGATGAAGTTGTTCGGATAACGTCACACTATATTCCATTGAAAACGATTCGTCATGTGTTTTTGGGACTGAAAAGGCTGGCTTTGGCACCGGAAAGGCCCCGACGCTTCTTGACGGGTTCAGTTTCCGATTGAATTCGCTACGACGATCGCCTGCCGGACAGGATACCGAACAACAGCACGACGACCGCCCCGATCAGTAACAAATGCACAAAACCGCCCATGACATGGGTCGTCACCAGACCGAGCAGCCACAAGATAAACAGGATTACCGCTATGGTATAAAGCATCTTCGTCTCCCTGAAGATTGTAAAAAAAAAGACAAAAAACAATCGTTCCACAGGAAATACGACCGAATTGGACGAAAGCGGTTCCGGTATGAAAACAGTAAACGTAAAATGAAAGAAAATTGTCAATCATAAATGCTGTCAGGACATCATACTCTTGACGAAAGACAGTTTCATGGCCGGATCACTCCCGTTCATCAATGGCAGGGATGGACAAAACGGGGTTCGTTACGGTGTCGTGTACCTGCCGCGATAACCAGCAGATAACAGGAGGCTTTATGAAAAAATTGGGATTTATCGGTATGGGCAATATGGCATCAGCCATCCTGTTGGGTGCCGTCAAGTCCGGTTTTCTGAAGGGTGAAGATACCATCGCCTATGATACCAATGCCTTCAAACTGGACAATCTGAACAGGGAATGCAGCATGGCGAAAGCCGCTTCCGTACAGGAAGTGATTGAAAACAGCGAAATGATCCTGCTGGCCATCAAGCCGAAAATCGTCGAAGGGGTGCTCTCCGAAGCCCGTGAGGCCCTCAAGGGAAAAACCCTTTTATCGATTGCTGCGGGCTGGCAATACAGTCGCCTCCGCCGCCTTGTCGATACGTCCACACACATCTGCGCCATCATGCCGAATACACCGGCAATGGTCGGTGCGGGTATGACCATCATCGAGGCGACAAACGATTTGACACCGAAAGAGTTGATCTTTACCCGCAAACTGTTCAAGAGTCTTGGCGAGGTTGAGGAGCTTTCCAGCGACCTGATGGGCATAGGGGGCACCTTGTCGGGTTGTGGCCCGGCATGGATTTTCATGGTCATCGAGGCACTGGCGGACGGAGCCGTTTATCATGGCCTGCCACGCGATATCGCCTACAAACTGGCCAGCCAGACCGTTGTCGGTTCCGGAAAAATGGTGCTCGACACCAAACAACATCCCGGCAAACTCAAAGACGACGTCTGTTCACCGGGTGGCATCACCATCCGTGGCGTCAAGGCGCTGGAAGAAGGCGGTTTGCGTATTGCCATGATGAATGCGGTCGATGCAGCGTTCAAAAAACCGGATTGATCGATGAAATCGTTATGGAAAACGGCCGAAAGAGTTTTTTCGGCCGTTTTTTTGTTTGTGTCTGCGGTGTTTCAGGCAATCGGACCGGTAACTGTCTGAATATGCAATAACAAATAGTGATGAAATCATGACTGGCGCTAAACAATCTGAACACTTTAAACACTCAGACATGAAATTCTGGTTGACACTCATTTGTCGAATTGTTTAATGGAGTCCCGACTTTCAAAAAAGGGCGAAAAAGATTTCAAACCCCTTCCGAATGCTCCACAATCAGTTGCACACTCGTTCTGCCGTTGAATTCATTGGCGTCCAGCCGGTACGCCAGACGGGCACGACGGGGAAGGGCGACATTATTGCCGAACTGGATAGCAGTGTAATGGTAGCCGTTACGTTCCAGTTGCAGGCGCAGGTGTTTTTCTTTCAGGACGCGCTGGTTGAGAACTGTGAATTCATCGCAGAAAACCGGAGCGGGAAAGCCGTGTCCCCAAACCTGAGTATCAAGCAGGCCGATGAAATCGAGGGTAAAACAGTCGTCGTCCAGTGAACCGTCTGTTTCGATGATTCTTTCCAGCTGGGTCTGGGTCAGCCATTCTTTTGCCACTTTCTCAAACGCTTGTGTGAAGACGTCGAATCCGTCTGCCTGAAGGGTGAGACCAGCCGCCATGGCATGACCACCGAACTGGACGATCAGTCCGGGGTGGCGTTTTGCGACCAGATCGAGTGCATCGCGCAAGTGAAATTCGGGAATGGAACGGCCCGAACCACGTATTTTCCCATCCTTGTCCCGGGCGAATGCCATCGCTGGCCTGAAGTATTTTTCCTTGATGCGGGACGCCAGAATGCCGATGATCCCCTGATGCCAGTCTTCCGACAGGATGCTGATCGTGGCACGGTTTTCCGGATGGATTTTCGAGATCCGTTCGCGGGCTTCGATTCGCATGTCGGCCTCGATTTCGCGTCGTTCGACATTGATCCGGTTCAGTTCGTCCGCTATTTCAAGGGCTTTGCTGCGGTCGTCCGTCATCAGGCATTCGATACCCAGTGACATATCGGACAGGCGTCCGGCGGCATTTAGCCGTGGTCCGAGTGTAAACCCCAGATCGAAAGGGGAGGCTTTGCGGAAATCCCGGCCCGATACCTGAAACAGGGCAGCCATACCGGGTTGCATGTTCCCGGCGCGGATGCGTCTCAAACCCTGTGCGACCAGAATCCGGTTGTTGGCGTCGAGTTTGACGACGTCGGCAAAAGTACCGAGAGCGACGAGGTCAAGGAGCTGATCCAGATGCGGCTGGGTCTTTTCATCGACTATTTTGCGATTTCGCATTTCGGCACGCAGGGCCAGCAACACGTAAAACATGACGCCCACGCCAGCCAGATTCTTGCTCGGAAAAGAACAGTCGGGCTGGTTCGGATTGACGACAATGCAGTTTTGGGGGAGTTCGTCGCCTGGCAAATGGTGGTCGGTAACGAGTACCTGCATGCCCAGTGCCAGTGCTTCCCTGATGCCATTCAGACTGGCGATACCGTTATCGACCGTCAGGATAATATCCGTTTGATGGTTTTCTTTTGCCTGCCTGACAATTTCCGGAGTCAGTCCGTAGCCGTTGTCGAAACGGTTTGGAACCATATAATCGACGTTCCCACCCAGAAGACGGAGGCCCCGCAAGGCAACGGCGCAGGCCGTTGCACCGTCACAATCGTAATCGGCGATAACGGTTATCTTTTTGCCGTCAGCGATGGCGTCGGCCAGAAAAACGGCGGCATCCCCGATATGTGCCAGCCTGGCAGGCGAAATCATGCCCGACAGTCCTGTCGAGAGTTCTTCGGCCTGTGTAATGCCGCGCGCAGCGAATATGCGGGCGAGAACGGGGTGTATGCCTGTCTGGCACAACTGGCTGAAGGATTCCTCCGGGTATGGGCGAGTGGTGATGCGGGTCATGGATTCAATTTATCACAAACAGATGTGTAAAAGAAAAAAGAAAAGCGGGCACATCTGTACTTGAAACTTTACATTTTCTCATTGTTAATTGAACGAAGGCAATACTTTGACGTCTTTTTTAAAGCTGGCATGCCAAATGTCGGATGGCCGCCATTTTGGCAACAGGCTTCTGCGCGAGGGCAAATGAATCGCAATCAGGCCGTGACGGAGAGTGCCAATATGTGGCAAACTGTGCCATCTTCTCGGGAGTCTCACTTGAACATTTTTTCCAATTTGCCGTTTGAATGGCTGGTCGGCCTGCGTTATATCCGTTCGGGAAAACGCAGTGGCCGCAACCGCTTCATTTCGTTCATTTCGCTGATATCGATGAGCGGTATCGCGCTGGGCGTTGCCGCGCTGATCATCGTCATGTCCGTGATGAACGGTTTCCAGAAGGAAGTGCGTGACCGTATGTTGTCGGTGATTCCGCATATCGAGATACAGGATGTGTACGGGTCGCTGCCGGACTGGCAGAAAACGGCGGCTGAGGTCAGGAAAAATCCGGAAGTCACCGGTGCAGCCCCCTATGTCGTTGGTCAGGCGATGATTACCCGCAACGATATGGTTCGTGGCGTCATCGTGCGGGGTATCGATCCGAAAGAAGAAGCGGGCGTTTCCGATATTGCCCGCCAGTTCAAGGCAGGCAAGCTGGGCAGCCTGGAACCGGATTCATTCAACATCGCCATCGGCAGCGAGTTGGCCAGAAACCTGCGTATCGGTCCCGGAGACAAGCTGACTGTCATCGTTCCGCAGGGACAGGTAACCCCTGCCGGAGTGCTGCCGCGCCTGAAGCAATTTACAGTCGGCGGTATTTTCGAGGCTGGGCACTATGAGTTCGATTCGACTTTCGCTTTCATCAACATGAATGATGCAATGCGCCTCTTCAGGACAGATGCGCCTAGTGGATTACGCGTTCAAATCAAAGACATGCAGGAAGCTCCTCAGGTAGCACAGGAATTGTCCATGATGTTGCAAAACGACGATGTCATCGTTCGGGACTGGTCGAAACAGAACCGGAACTGGTTTGCTGCTGTCAAGACGGAAAAGAAAATGATGTTCCTGATCCTGATGCTGATCATTGCCGTTGCCGCGTTCAATCTGGTGTCGACACTGGTCATGACCGTGACGGAAAAGCAGGCCGATATCGCCATTTTGCGAACACTCGGCGCGTCGCCACGTTCGATTATGAAAATCTTCATGATTCAGGGAGCTTTGGCCGGAATTGCAGGGACGCTTGCCGGTGTCGGGGTCGGCGTGCTCGTTTCCGTCAATATCGATGTCATTGTTCCATTTATCGAGCGGCTATTCGGTATCCAGTTTCTCCCGAAGAGCATTTACCTGATCAGTTCACTGCCATCCGACCTGCACTGGGCTGATGTGCTGACGATCGGCGGGGCGTCCATCATCCTGTCATTTTTGGCGACCTTGTATCCAAGCTGGAGTGCGGCCAAGGTCAATCCTGCGGAGGCTTTGCGTTATGAGTGAGATCGTTTTGTCATGCAGTGGCCTCTCCAAGACATTCAGGCAGGGTGATTATGCTGTTGAGGTACTGAAAGACGTCAATTTCGAGGTCAGGGAAGGCGAGCGCGTTGCCATTGTCGGCGCTTCCGGTTCCGGAAAATCGACGTTCCTGCACTTGCTGGGTGGGCTTGATACGCCGACTGCCGGATCAGTTTCCTTACAGGGAAAACAGTTCGATACGCTTTCCGAATCCGAACGCGGCAGCCTGCGCAATCGTATTCTGGGCTTTGTTTACCAGTTTCATCACCTGTTGCCCGAATTTTCCGCGCTGGACAATGTGGCGATGCCGTTGATGATCCGTCGCATAAAACGCGAAAAAGCGCATGAGGCGGCAATGGACATCCTGACCCGTGTCGGTCTGGCTGAGAGGGTCAGTCACGTACCGGGTGAATTGTCCGGCGGTGAAAGGCAGCGGGTTGCGCTGGCCCGGGCACTCGTGACGCATCCGGCCTGTGTGCTGGCCGACGAGCCGACAGGCAATCTGGATGGTTCGACGGCGCAGCAGATTTTCGATATGATGCTCGATCTGTCCATGACACTCAAAACGGCATTCGTTATCGTGACTCACGATATGGAACTGGCCGGGCGTTGCGACCGGATTTATCGCATGTCCGAAAAAAGCCTGCAAAAAGTTCATGAATAAGCTACATTAAACTGATATTCTGGTTTTCATATCTGCAAGCCATGTGGATCGATACGCATTGTCATCTTGAGGCGGATGAATTCGCCGGACGCGAGGAATCGATTGCCGCTGTCGCGGCGCAAATGGATATCCGTCAAATAGTCATTCCTTCGGTTGACCGTTCCAGTTTCGAACGCGTCGCCAGACTGGCGCATGCAAGCGGCAACTGTTCCTACGCATTGGGTATCCATCCCATGTATGTTGCCCATGGCACGGAAAACGATCTTGCCGAATTGAAGCGGATTCTTGAACAAAATATCTCCGATCCCAAACTGGTCGCTATCGGTGAAATCGGGCTGGACTTTTACATTCCCGAATTGAACCAGCCACCCTTGAAGGAAAAACAGGAACATTTTTTATCCGAACAGCTGAAAATGGCAACGGAATTCGATTTGCCGGTCTTGTTGCATACACGCCGTTCGGTCGACAGGGTCTTGAAATATCTGCGCCGTCATAACGTCAGATCTGGCATTGCCCATGCGTTCAATGGCAGTTTCCAGCAGGCCAGGGCCTTTATCGATCAGGGCTTCATGCTCGGTTTTTGCGGCACCTCGACATATGAACGTGCGCAGCAATTGCGCAAGCTCGTCGCTGAACTGCCGGAAGAAGCTATCGTCATCGAAACGGATTCCCCGGATTTGCCACCTGTGTGGCTGCAGAAAAAAGAAAACAGCCCGCTTGAATTGCCGCGTATCGGTGAGATCATTGCCGACTTGCGTCACATTTCTCCGGAAGCACTGGCGCATGTCACGAGTCGAAACGCCATGAAGGCGATCCCCCGGCTCGTTTCATTACTCGGAAAGGATAAATGCTAAGTGCGATTGTCGGCTTCATTTCAGGCATAGCATGGCTCCACCAACAGGCAACACTTCCAAATAAAACAGCGCTTTACATCCTGACGGCCGCCCCGGTCATCCTGTTTCTCCTGTCGTTCATTCCTGCCGTTACAAATCGTTTTGCAATCATAAAATCCGTTTTGAGATTCACCGCTGGCCTGACTTTCGGAATCCTGTGGACTTCCGTTTTTGCGCTGTATTGCCTGAATCAGGATTTGCCGAAATCCCTGGAAAACCGTCATCTGGTCATTACCGGCACGGTAGATGGATTGCCACAGCCTTTTGAAGAGGGGACACGCTTTCAGTTCCATGTCGAAAAAGCGGCATTGGAAAAGCAAAGCGTATCGGTTCCGGAAAACCTCATGCTGACATGGGGAACCAAATATCATCGGACAAGCCTGTCCGGGGTTCCCGATATACAGCCGGGACAGAAGTGGCAATTGAATGTCAGGCTGAAACGCCCACACGGGAATGCCAATCCGGACGGCTTCGATTATGAGCTCTGGCTGTTCGAGCAGGGAATCCGGGCGACCGGTTACGTCAATAACGATCCACGTTTGCCTGATAAAAACGTCCTGACCGATTCATTCGTTTCCACACCGATGAACTGGGTCAACCGGGTGAGAAGCGTCTTTCGTGAACGAATATACCGCGCACTGCCAGATAGTGACTATGCCGGGGTCATCGTCGCTCTGGTCATCGGCGACCAGAAGGCGATTTCGCAATCGGACTGGGAAATATTCAACCGGACAGGCATCTCGCATCTGGTTGCCATATCCGGCTTGCACATCACCATGATTTCCAGCCTGTTTGCCCTGTTCGTCGGGGCGCTTTGGCGACGCTCGTTTTTCACCGGAAAAGAGTGGCCCCTGATTCTGCCTGCCCAGAAAGTGGCCGCCATTGCCGGGGTTGTCATGGCTTTGGCCTATGTCGCACTGGCAGGTTTCGGCGTCCCGGCCAGACGGACGCTTTGCATGATTATCATCGTTGCTATCGCCCTCTGGACAGGACGGCTGACCCGGTTTTCGCATACCTTGCTTGCCGCAGCCGGAATTGTCTGTCTTTTCGATCCGTGGGCACTCCTGCAACCGGGATTCTGGCTATCATTCGGAGCAGTCGGGATGATCCTGTATGCCTGCAGCGGAAGAACAGGGAGAACGGATGAAGACCTTTCGCGACTGAACCGGTTCAGACATTCCCTGTCGACGGCGGCGAGAACACAATGGGCGGTAACGATCGGGCTTGTCCCGCTGACGATGCTCTTTTTCGGACGCATTTCCATCATCGGTCCCGTTGCCAACGCGGTTGCCATCCCGCTGGTCAGTACAGTCGTCACGCCATTGGCGCTGATCGGCAGTATTTTGCCCGAACCGGTGAATGCGTATGTCCTGACAGTCGCCCATTTCCTCACAAAAATGCTGGCGATTTTCCTTGAATGGCTGAGTTCATTTTCTTTCGCCGTCTGGACGGCGCCGGCTTCATCGTTTTACCTCATTTTGTTTGCGGCGGCGGGAACGTTCTGGATGCTTGCACCCAAAGGCTGGCCGCACCGGTATCTGGGAGCCTTGTGCTGGTTGCCGCTTTTCTGTCTGACGTCCAGCCATCCCGATTATGGACAAGCGCACATTACCGTGCTGGATGTCGGGCAGGGCAGTTCAATCCTGATCGAAACGCAAAAGCACCGTATGCTTTTCGATACGGGACCGGTTTATTCCGGCGACTCGGATGCAGGTGACCGCGTCATCATCCCTTACCTGACATCACGCGGGATAGGTCTGGTCGATGCCATCGTGGTATCCCATGCCGATACCGATCATTCCGGTGGACTGTTGACCCTGACGAGAAAACTCCCGGTCAAGACCATTTATTCGTCCATCCCGCCGGATTCGACGCTGGGACAGACGCTTTCAGACAATCGTCCGTGTATAGCCGGACAAGAGTGGGAATGGGAGGGCGTCCATTTTGAAATGCTTCATCCTTCAAGTGATGATTACCTGAATGAAAACAATAAAACCAATGAGTTAAGCTGTGTTCTTAAGGTCAGTACCTCAAAATATTCCATGTTGTTGACGGGTGATATCGGAAAAAAGGAAGAAGAAAAATACGAAAAACGGTTGTAGCAGACAGATGAAACTGTTATAATAGATGAGGTATTTACAAATATTAAAAAAGTAAAATAATTGTAATTAACAGCTTCAAAAGAGCTGATAATTAAAATAAAGGTTGCCATAACAAAAATCCTGAAAACAGAATGTTTTCAAGGAAAAGCGGCATTTGTCTCGTTAGTTAAATGGATATAACAGGGTCCTCCTAAGCGGTAGATGGTTCGAGTCTAAATTTTG
>ENA-UEYG01002641-UEYG01002641.1-human-gut-metagenome-genome-assembly--contig:-NODE-2641-length-11086-cov-5.571896_pt1 | contig 11086 bp, 10 predicted proteins | sample MGYA00242933_ERZ507934 | MGnify/ENA primary metagenome ERZ507934 (study PRJEB26167, sample SAMN06115527) | human gut metagenome | host: Homo sapiens | place: China:Zejiang | collected 2015-11-10... | reverse complement strand
GAAGGAGATTATCTCTCGTTATTGTAATTTTCCAATCCAGTTTGCAGAAACTCGATATACTTGGGAATATCTTCATCATAAGCATACGACTTGTTCAACGGTTTTCCCTGATTATCCAGCAATACGTAGAAAGGCTGTGCATTGGCACCGAACTTCACACGTTGCAGATAACTCCATTTGTCACCGACAGTACGCAAGGTACGTTCTGTTCCGTTCTCGACAATCTTCACAGGTTCGGTCAGCGGAGTTTTATTATCTACATAGAGAGTTATCAATACATAATCGTTATTAATTAAGTCGCTCACCTTCGGGTCAGTCCAAACAGCAGCCTCCATTTTACGACAATTGACACAACCGTATCCGGTAAAGTCGAGCATTACAGGCTTACCATTCAAACGTGCATACTCCATTCCTAAATCATAATCGTCAAATTTGGCATGTACTTCATTCTTATACAAATTGAAATCCTGCGTCTGCATAGGCGGAGCAAACGCACTGACAGCTTTCAACGGTGCTCCCCATAGACCAGGAACCATATATACCGCAAATGCCAAAGAAACAAGTGCCATGAAGAAGCGGGTAACACCTACCTTATTATCATCATCATCATGCGGGAACTTGATCTTACCCAACAGATAAAATCCAAGTAAAGCAAAAATAACAATCCATAAAGCAAGGAAAGTTTCACGATCAAGCAGTCTCCAGCCATAAGCCAAATCGGCAACCGATAAGAATTTAAGTGCAAATGCAAGTTCAAGGAAACCCAGTGTTACCTTGATCACATTCATCCAACCTCCCGATTTCGGCATAGATTTCAGCCACGATGGAAATAAAGCGAAAAGAGTAAACGGCAACGCCAAAGCAATGGCGAATCCCAGCATTCCAATTGCCGGAGCTACTATACTTCCCGTTGTGGAAACCTGTACCAACAAAAACCCGATAATCGGACCTGTACAAGAGAAAGACACCAACGAAAGTGTAAATGCCATTAGGAAAATACTCAGTAATCCCGTAGTCGATTCCGCTTTACTATCTACCGCATTACTCCACTTCGAAGGCAATGTAATCTCAAATGCTCCGAAGAACGAAGCGGCAAAAACTACCAACATCAGGAAGAAGAGAATATTGAAAATTGCATTAGTAGATAAGGCATTCAACGCACTGGCACCGAAGATCAATGTTATAGCCAAGCCTAATGCCACATAAATCACAACAATAGACGCACCATAAGTCCACGCATCACGAATCCCTTTCTTCTTGTCCTTACTACGTTTCAGGAAGAAGCTGACCGTCATAGGAATAATCGGCCATACACACGGAGTAAACAAAGCTAATAGTCCGCCTAAGAAACCTGTCACAAAAATATAAATCCAGGACATATCTCCCTGCGTATGTTCTTCACCTAACGCTTGCAGTTCACTAATGACCGGTTTCCAGAGCTCACCGGATGCAACGGCAGGTTGAATCCCCGTAGATGCATCTGTTGTAGTGGCAGGAACCAGTTCCATCATAGCTACAGTATCCTTAGAAACAACAGGAGCCGCCTCTTCTTTTTTCTCAACTTCCTTTTTTTCCGGTTGTTCCGCTTTAGCTGCAGCAGCATTAGCTGTCTTCGCTACTCCGGAAAACTTAAACGGCACTTCAGTAGGAGGAAGACAACTTTCATCGTCACAAGCTCCATACTCCAGATAACCTTCTATTTCATAAGCTCCACCTGTGAGCTTCACCTTCTGAATGAATTTAGCCGTATTCTCAAAATAACGCACCTTCATTTCAAACAACTTGTCGAAAGTGGCGACCTCTTTGCCAACCGGTTTCAGTTTTCCCAGTAGCTCTATGCCAGACGTTTTATCAACATTAAACGTTGCAGAAATAGGTCCGCCATCTCCAAGTTCGGTAGAATACACATGCCACCCTTTATCAATGGCAGCGGTAAATACAATCTCCGCTTCCGTGTCAGAAAGAGTATTGAACTCAGTCTTGAACTTTACCGGATCTTTGATCTGCGCTTGCAAAACACATACAACAAAGCTTAAAAGCAGTGAAGAAATTAACTTTTTCATTTTCAATAATTAGGGGATTATAATTCATAATCTACACACGCACGGCTTTCCTTTGTCTCAGCCAAAATCCTTCCGGCTGCCACATGGTCGGGATGCGTCGCATAGTACTTCACATCTTCCAGCGTATCAAATTCACTATACAGCGCTATGTTCCACGTTTCTCCGGGATTCATATTCAATCCGACTTCGACCTTACGGATCACCGGAATTTTAGCCGGAAGCGCTTCTATTGCCTCCTTAAATTTATTCATGACTACAAGTTTCTCCTCTGCTGAAACTTCGTCTTTTAACTTAAATAATACAATGTGTTTTACCATTACGTTGTTATTTTAATGAATTGTTTCTATATTTGCCTGGTCAATGCACTGCATAAACAATGCAAATTTACTCTATTTGGTTTAAATATACACTTAAAGAGATGTTAATTATAGGAATAGCAGGCGGAACAGGCTCCGGAAAAACCACCGTCGTACGAAAAATTGTAGAAAGCCTTCCTGCAGGGGAGGTAGTATTGTTACCTCAGGATTCATACTACAAAGACAGTAGTCACGTCCCGGTGGAAGAACGCCAGAACATTAACTTCGATCATCCGGATGCCTTTGAGTGGAGTTTGCTCTCCAAACATGTCATGATGCTGAAAGAAGGAAAAAGCATCGAACAACCAACCTATTCCTATCTGACTTGTACCCGCCAGCCCGAAACAATTCATATTGAACCTCGCGAAGTAGTTATCATTGAAGGGATTCTTGCTTTATGCGATAAGAAACTACGCAACATAATGGATCTCAAAATATTTGTAGATGCCGACCCGGATGAACGCCTGATACGTGTTATTCAAAGAGACGTTATCGAACGGGGACGTACAGCAGAAGCTGTAATGGAACGTTACACACGCGTTCTCAAGCCCATGCACCTGCAATTTATCGAACCTTGCAAGCGCTATGCCGATCTTATCGTACCCGAAGGCGGAAGCAATAAAGTAGCCATTGATATACTGACAATGTACATCAAGAAGCACTTAAGGGGTTGAGAATGGTAAGTTGAAAATGAAAAGTAAAACGTCAAATATGAACGCCAAAAACCTGATTATCCCTCTACTCCTTGTGTTGTTCTGCTGCATGTTAGGTTGCCGAAATAAACAACATAACAAGGTGAATGAAAATGTACGCGATCTTTCGCAGATAAAAGATAGCGGAGAATTGGTTGTATTGACGCTTTACAGTTCAACTTCATATTTCAACTATCGTGGACAGGAAATGGGTTTTCAATATGAACTTAGTGAGCAATTCGCCAAAAGTATGGGATTGAAGCTCAGGATTGAAGTTGCCAACAGTGTGGATGAATTAATCCGCAAGTTATTGGCTGGCGAAGGAGATATGATTGCCTACAACCTGCCTATCACAAAAGAATGGAAAGACAGTATCCTCTATTGCGGGGAAGATATCATTACTCATCAAGTGATTGTGCAACAGGGAAAAAGCAAGTCTCTGAAAGATGTAACCGAGCTGGTAGGAAAAGACATATATGTTAAACCGGGGAAATATTACGACCGGCTTGTCAATCTGAATAATGAACTGGGAGGAGGTATTCATATCCACAAAGTTACCAGTGACAGTATTACTGTGGAAGACCTGATCACGCAAGTAGCACAAGGTAAAATTCCCTATACGGTAGCCGACAATGACTTAGCGAAACTGAACAAGACCTACTATCCTAATCTGAATATCGATTTGTCCGTCAGTTTCGACCAACGTTCTTCATGGGCTGTACGAAAAGACAGTCCCGAACTGGCAGCCGCAGCTACAAAATGGCATCAGGAGAACATGACTTCTCCGGCTTATACAGCAAGTATGAAACGTTATTTTGAAAACAGTAAAATGATGCCCCACTCTCCTATCCTTTCCTTAAAAGAAGGAAAAATATCCCATTATGACGATTTGTTCAGAAAATACTCCAAAGAAATCGGCTGGGATTGGCGTATGCTTGCATCATTAGCTTATACGGAATCCAATTTTGACACAACAGCTGTTTCATGGGCAGGAGCCAAAGGCTTAATGCAACTAATGCCTGCCACCGCCCGGGCTATGGGAGTACCTCCGGGAAAGGAACAGAATCCGGAAGAAAGCGTAAAGGCAGCTATCAAGTATATTGCCGCTACCGACCGCAGTTTCAGTATGATTCCCGATAAAGAAGAACGCCTCAATTTTATCCTCGCTTCTTACAATGCCGGTTTAGGACATATCTATGACGCCATGGCATTGGCAGAGAAATACGGAAAGAACAAACTGGTGTGGAAAGATAATGTAGAAAATTTCATCCTGCTTAAAAGCAATGAAGAATACTTCACTGATCCTGTCTGTAAAAACGGGTATTTCCGTGGTATAGAAACTTATAACTTCGTTCGTGACATTGTGTCACGGTACGAATCTTATAAGAAGAAAATTAAAGCCTAATACTTTTTGTAAGTCAACAGACTGATTCCGACAATAGCCAGGACTGATAAAGGTAATGCAAACAATATCGGGTCAATCACCGGGAACGGATATGTTTCTATCAGTACATCCCGTCCGAACAACGCCTTGCAGATACCCAATGCAGCCGATTCTTTCTGATGTAGAAATACCAGAGCAAAAAGACTTCCAAGAGTTCCTACCCAAAGACTCGCTATTACCCCTTGTTTCGTCGCCCGCTTCCAATAGAGCGCACAGAAATAGGCAGGGAGGAAAGCTGCCGCACAGATTCCCATAAAAATAGAAGTTCCACGGGCAATAATATCATGGGGCAACATATAGCAAATAATATAGCTGACCAAGATAGAGAATAACACTCCCAAACGAATCACATTCGTGAGTTTGCCACGGGAGCGAGGCTTATACGTACCATAAATATCCGAGCCGACCGACGCACCCATTGTATGAAACTGTGAACTCAACGTCGACATACTTGCCGAAAGGATGCACAGCATAAATAGTGCGGCAAACCAATCGGGCATTGCCTTATTAATAAAATATGGAATAATCTTATCAATATCCTGTACGACTTCCGTAGCAATCGCCCCTTCTGTTTTCAGAAAGAAAAGATTACTCAATGCTCCGGCATGATAAATAGCACCTACGGTTATAATCAAAAAGAAACAACCGATAAACACACCACGGTTCAACTGCTTGCTACTTTCCACCGTCATGAAACGGACTACTAGCTGCGGTTGCGCCAGACATCCGATTCCAACACCCAGAATAAGAGAAGTAACCAACGAATACCATTGTGGAGAACCCGTGACAGGCATCGCAGTCCACCCCTGATGTCCCAATGCCTTAAACTTTTCCGGAACCAGAGGAGCAATAGCAGTCAGTTCCTTATTAGCCTCCGTAAAGTTCATATCAAGCACCTGATACAAAGAGAAAAGCAGGAACAACATACAAGCAAACATAATGACTGCCTGCAAAGCGTCCGTATACATCACTCCCTTCATTCCTCCGGCAATCACATAAGCGGCAATCACCAGCGTGAAGATCAATAAAGAGATATTGAAGTCAATCTGAAAGATCTGTTCGATAAATACGGCTCCGCCCTTCATCACAACTGCGGCATAAAGCGGCATCCCTATAAAAATCACAGCAGCAATAAAGACTTGGATATTACGTGAGCGAAAATGACGTCCTAACAATTGCGGGAAAGTACTGACATTCAGTTTAGCCCCCATACGCCGGGTGCGCAAACCAAAAAAGATAAAAGCAATAACAACCCCGATAAACATATTGAGGAAACAGAGCCACTGGATACCCATACCGAAAGCGGCAGCCACTCCCCCGAAGCCCACAATAGCAGATGCGGAAATAAACGTGGCACCATAAGAAAGTGCCATAACGATAGGATTCATCTGACGCCCGCCTACCAGATAGTCACTGGTACTCGTTGTCTTTTTATACCCTAAAAAACCAAGATAAGCAAGTGATAGCAGATAGCCTATCACAATCAAACTGAGTGTAAATGTATTCATCGTGTTTCGTCTTTTTCGTCGTCCTTATTCCAGTATTTGAGCCCGAACCAGGCAGCAAAAATCACACATACTACCGAAAGCAGGTAAGGCAGAATTATAAAAGGGTCGTCTATTCCAAACATTTGCGTATCAGATTTTAATTAATTCAGACGCAAATGTAAGGAAATTATTGAAAAGACAAAACTTTTGTTTACTAATACTGATTATAATATATCTTTTTCTCGTCAAATTTCTGTTTCGGATTCTCTTTGGTAGCGGGATAACCGAACGGAATGACACAAAGCGGAAGGATATTCTCAGGCAGACCAGTATATTTACGCACCACCTGCATACGGTCTTCATAAGGATAAGCGGCTGTCCACACAGCACCAAGTCCCAGACTTTCGGCAGCCAAAAGGATGTTTTGGGCAGCAGCAGAGCAGTCCAGATACCAATAGGAAGATTTCACGGAATCACCGCAAACAATAATTGCATTACGAGCCTGCGTCAACATCTTGGCATACGGAAGTGCGGCAGCCATTGAATCCAGTTTGGCACGGTCGGACACAACGACAAATTCCCACGGACGGACGTCTTTACCCGAAGGGGCAGCCATTCCGGCACGAAGCAACAAATCAATCTTCTCTTTCTCCACTCCCTTATTCAGATAAGTGCGTACGCTTTTACGCTCAAAGATATTATCCAATGCAGCATTTCCGGTTCCGGACGTTCCTTTTTCTTCTTTTGCAGAAGAACATGAGCTCATTGCAACTATTGCCATGAAGAGGCATAAGAAAGAGAAAATCTTTTTCATTGTGACACTGTTTTAAAATAGGTTTAACTTATTTTTCTGTGCTTCTTCCAGTGAAACGGTTTCACGGCGCAGTAATCCGCTCTTTTCACGAAGTGCCTCATATTCCGCCTCCAGTTCATTTACCAATTCAGCCTTTAATTGCGGATTCAATAAACGGGAAGCGACACTTGCATTCTGGGAAGCATCTTTAAGGTGCACCACCGGAGCGTGATAGACCGGAGCTATTTTCAGCGCCGTGTGCATCTTAGACGTAGTAGCTCCACCAATCAGAAGAGGTATATCCAGTCCGGCTTTCTCCAGTTCGATAGCTACATGGGCCATTTCCTCCAGAGACGGAGTAATCAGACCACTAAGACCTATCATGTCTACTTTTTCCTCAATAGCGCGCTGAACGATAGTCTCTGCGGGAACCATTACTCCCAAGTCGACAATCTCATAGCCATTGCAAGCCATTACCACGGCAACAATATTCTTACCGATATCGTGTACATCACCTTTCACTGTGGCAAGCAATACCTTTCCGGCAGAAGTCATTCCTTCTACTTTTTCCGACTCGATAATCGGTTGCAGAATAGCAACAGCCTTCTTCATTGTACGGGCAGTCTTCACCACTTGAGGCAGGAACATCTTTCCTGCACCGAAAAGCTCGCCTACATAATTCATTCCGTCCATCAACGGACCTTCAATTACATTGACTGCTTTATCATAGAGTGGCAATGCTTCTGCCAAGTCTTGTTCGAGATAATCTCCGATACCTTTCATCAAAGCATATTTCAGACGTTCCTGAACGGATTCATCCCTCCATGCATCATGCTTCACAGCCTGTTGTCCGGCAGCTTCGTCAGAAGTTGCCTTTAAAGCTTCCGCCAGTTCAATCAGGCGTTCGGCAGCGTCGGGGCGACGATTCAAGACAACATCCTCTATCTTTTCAAAAATATCTACCGGTATATCACTATAAAGTACAGAAGTTCCCGGATTCACAATCCCCATATCCATTCCTTGCTGTATGGCATGGTAAAGGAACACAGCGTGCATGGCTTCACGGATATAATTGTTACCACGGAAAGAGAAAGAAAGGTTACTTACTCCCCCGCTGACATGCGCTCCGGGAAGGTTTTTCTTAATCCAACCGGTAGCTTCGATGAAGTCCACCGCATAGTTGTTATGCTCTTCGATACCCGTAGCTACGGCAAGCACATTCGGATCGAAAATAATATCGTGAGGGTTAAAACCTATTTCATCAACCAAAAGACGATAAGCACGCTCGCAAACTTCTATTTTACGCGCAGCAGTGTCAGCCTGTCCTTTTTCATCAAAAGCCATTACTACGGCCGCAGCTCCGTATTGCTTGATAATCCGGGCGTGTTCAAGGAATTTGTCTTCGCCTTCTTTCAGAGAAATAGAGTTAACGATCGATTTCCCCTGAAGGCATTTTAATCCGGCTTCGATAACTTCCCATTTAGAGGAATCGATCATCACAGGTACACGTGCAATCTCCGGCTCGGACATGATAAGATTGAGGAACGTTGTCATCTCTGCCTTAGCGTCCAGCAATCCATCATCCATATTGACGTCAATCACCAAAGCTCCGTCTTCTACCTGTTGACGGGCAATAGACAACGCTTCATCATATTTCTTTTCATTTATCAGACGAAGGAATTTACGCGAACCGGCCACATTACAGCGTTCTCCGACATTTACAAAGTTTATTTCCGGTTTCACTTCCAACAGCTCAAGGCCGGAAAGCCACATACAATCAGGTTTAGGAGCCGGTATATGCGGTCGGGCACCTTCTACCAGAGCCGGATATTCGGCAATATACGCATCCGTTGTTCCACAACAACCACCGATAATATTGATTAATCCTTCCTGGATATATTCTTTCACCTCATGGGCCATATCCGCAGGAGTTTGATCATACTTGCCGAGACTGTTCGGCAAACCCGCATTTGGATAAGCACTTATATAATAAGGTGCGCGGACAGCCAACTGTTCAAGGAAAGGCTTTAACTGTCGGGCCCCGAACGAGCAGTTCAAACCGACAGAAAAGATATTGGCGTGTTGCACAGAAGCAAGAAATGCATCCAGCGTCTGACCGGACAATGTTCTTCCGCCTACATCAGACACGGTAACAGATAACATGACCGGCACCTCAACACCTGTTACTTTCATTGCTTGTTCTGCAGCAAAAATAGCGGTCTTGGCATTCAACGTATCAAATATCGTCTCAATCAGAATGGCATCCACTCCACCTTCAAGCATAGCTTCCATTTGCTGTTGGTAAGCTGCCGCCAGTTCATCATAAGTCAAGGCACGATAAGCCGGGTTGTTCACATCCGGACTCATAGAGCAGGTCTTATTGGTAGGTCCAACGGAACCGGCTACAAAACGCGGTTTATCAGGATTCTTTGCAGTATATTCATCAGCCAGTTCACGCGCCAGTTTTACAGCTGCAAGATTTATTTCACGCACATATTCTTCCACGTGATAATCTGCCATAGAAACCGTAGTCGAACTGAATGTATTGGTTTCAATAATATCCGCACCTGCTTCCAGATACTTACGATGAATATCTTGAATTACATCGGGACGTGTCAGACACAATAAATCATTATTTCCTTTCAACTGTCCGGGAATATGCGCAAAACGCTCGCCACGAAAATCTTCTTCTGTGAGATTATATTGTTGGATCATTGTACCCATTGCCCCGTCCAAAATAAGAATGCGGTCGGATACAATCTGAGAAATTGTCTTTTTCATTACCCTATCATCATCTTTTAAACATACGAGCCATATCTCTACGGTCGTCTTTTTCTTTTATGGATTCCCGCTTATCATACTCCTTCTTACCTTTCGCCAAAGCAACGACCAGTTTCGCCAAACCTTTTTCGTTGATAAAAAGACGCACGGGCACAATTGTAAACCCGGGATTCTTCATTTCCCGTTGAAGTTTCTCCAGTTCTTTCCTACTAAGCAACAGCTTCCTGTCCCTGCGTGCCGTATGATTATTGTACGATCCGTAAAAGTACTCGGCGATATGCATATTCTTTACCCATAATTCGCCTTTCACAAAATAGCAAAACGTATCTACCAGACTCGCTTTTCCCAAACGAATGGATTTGATTTCCGTACCGGTCAATACGATACCTGCCGTATAGGTATCTATCAGTTCATAGTCGAACGTAGCACGTTTATTCTTAATATTTACAGGAGGTTGTTTCATTTTCACTTATTAATTAAGTATGGCCGTCAACTTATTAAACACAAATTGAATCACCGTCGGACATAGTATTAACAAAACGGACGATAAAAGGGTGTATTTCAACCGTTGTTTTTCTTCTACCTTCATCATTATAGGAGCACCTTCCCATACTACATAGACAATGTAGAACTGCAACAGCCAAGCAATAATTCTAAAATCAGGTAATAGTCCGGTGACAATCTGAAGCAGAAACGGTACAACAAGTGCATATCCTGCAAATTGTTGCACTAACGGCATATTAGCATGCATGCCAAACATCTTGGTTCCCATTTCATTTATGGCATAAGCTGCCAAAAAGTATCCTCCGAACAGGGCCACAGCTACGGCACAACAATTGGTCATAGCTATCTGAAAACTTTGCGGACCGCCCCAACCATTGGTCAATAGTGACCCGATAAAGACGGACAAGCCGCATAAACCAATCATAGGATAGACAAAAGCCATAAAAACTTTTCGCCTATCCTCTTCCATAGAAATTTCCTCCCAGGCCTTGGCCGGAGAGGAAATCAATTTCATTGCTATGTTAAATAGTTCCTTGTAGTTCAATGTTATTCTCTAAAAGTATAAGTCACAGGAGTTGTAGTTGTTGTCTTGGGGACATCATTATTGCTTGAATTCGCTTCTGATACAATCGTAATATTACTTGGATATCTTTCTTCATTTGCATTCTTATAAGCCTCTATAGCACTTCTTATATCAAAGACTCTATACGAAAAAGCTCTATAAGTTTCTTTAGCCTTTTCTTCTGTAGAAGTATGACGTAAAAACAGTTTTAAATCTGTTATACCTTTAAGCTCTTTTTCATCACTATAATATACCATAAAAAAAGTATGACTGGCTATTTTCTCAAAAGCAAAATATTGAATAGGAACAAGCAAGTTATAGTTATCAATCATAGCCGGAGTCAAATCCGTAATACTTATGACACCTCTATCTGAAACATAAGAAGGATGCTCTCCTTCATCTTC
>ENA-UEYG01002639-UEYG01002639.1-human-gut-metagenome-genome-assembly--contig:-NODE-2639-length-11096-cov-7.183955_pt1 | contig 11096 bp, 8 predicted proteins | sample MGYA00242933_ERZ507934 | MGnify/ENA primary metagenome ERZ507934 (study PRJEB26167, sample SAMN06115527) | human gut metagenome | host: Homo sapiens | place: China:Zejiang | collected 2015-11-10... | reverse complement strand
AACCTAAGATCATCAATCCGACGGCCTCCCAAACAAACTGATTCGGAGCGATATTCGCCTCAACCAACGGCTTGGTCTTTTATGGTCTCTCCACGGGCACTCAGTTCACTATTCCGGTTAATCAGGAACAGCGAAGGAACCTCCTTAACGTTATACATGCCGGCCACATTTGAGTAAATTCCATTGGCATCTCTTACACAAATCCAGGGCAGATTGTCAGCGGTTGTTTTCCAAAAATGTTCGTCTGCATCCAGTGAAACCTGATAAATCACCAGTCCCTGGTCCTTATATTTAGTATAAAGGTCATTCAACAAGAAATTATGGGGAGCAGAAGCTGCACTCTGGTAAATAGTAAAGTCAAGCAATACGACTTTGCCTTTCAGTTCACTCAGTTTATGAGTGTTACCTTTCATATCACGGAGAGCGATATCAATGATACCAGTTTCAGAAATCGCCTCTTCCGGCAACTCCAGAACTTTCTGTTGCGGCGTACGGGTATTCTTCATTCCCTTAATCACAATATTATAAAGGTTCTTAGAGCGTACAGCATGCGGATAATAGTTATTCAGGCTGGTTGCTACAGCAGCAAAGCACTTGATATCTTCTTTACTATTCAAAGGATCGAAAATAAGATAATTATTCAGCTTCTGGAATAAAGCGAAATAAGCAGCCGCCGTGTTGGGAGCAGAAAAGATATATTTTGTTTTCACTTCATCTTTATAGTCCTTCATCAAGGTAGCCAGTTTCTCTTCAAACACATCAGCACCTATCTGATGAGCTTGCATCTTCTTCACCAACTCATTCACCTCATTTTGCAACTGCACTTGTTTCAATGTCAGTTCTTTTATCTTGGTACTATTTGCCGATCCCTCCACCGTATAAGCAGTAGCAAAATCAGTATACGGAGCTTTCAATCCGATAGTTTCCGTAGAATCTACTGAGAAATTGATAACCTTGTCGTCCACACGAAGGCGGTAAAATTCCGGAGACTCCGGACGTGTTTGTTTGAAACTGAAAGAACCGTCACCCTTCAATTTAACAGAATCCAAGGGTACGATACCCTCCAAAGCAGCAGCTTCCAGATACAGCATTTTACCGTCGGCACCTGAAACTTCGCCTTCAACTTTGAATTTCGGTTCAGAATTACATGCGCTCAAAGCCAAAGCGGCAAGCGCAACAATACAGATCTTTTTCATATTTAGCTTCTTAATTTCTATTAGAACGAACGTGCAAATATAGCTCTTTTCAAGTTTAGTCAAAGCATTTTCATTGCATCTTCCACACGGAAACTCAAAAAAATAGTCAATTATAAACTTTTTTATCTCATTCCCACCTGATTACATGAATTAATATGTATCTTTGCACGAATTTTGAAAGAAAATATAGATAAAACATTTTTTATGATTAACCCAATTGTTAAGACGATCGAGCTTCCTGATGGCAGAACCATCACACTCGAAACGGGAAAGCTGGCAAAACAGGCAGACGGTTCTGTAATGCTTCGTATGGGTAACACCATGCTTCTTGCTACTGTTTGTGCCGCTAAGGACGCAGTTCCCGGAACAGATTTCATGCCGTTACAGGTAGAGTACAAAGAAAAATTCTCCGCATTCGGACGTTTTCCCGGCGGTTTCACCAAGCGTGAAGGACGCGCTTCGGATTATGAGATCCTGACTTGCCGCCTTGTAGACCGTGCTCTCCGCCCCTTATTCCCCGATAATTATCACGCAGAGGTATATGTAAACATCATCCTCTATTCTGCCGACGGCGTTGATATGCCTGATGCCTTGGCAGGACTTGCAGCTTCTGCTGCCCTCGCTGTTTCAGATATTCCTTTCAACGGACCGATTTCCGAAGTACGTGTAGCACGCATCAACGGAGAATTCGTTATCAACCCGACTTTCGATCAGTTGGAAAAAGCAGACATGGACCTTATGGTAGGTGCCACTTATGAAAACATCATGATGGTAGAAGGTGAAATGAGTGAAGTTTCCGAACTTGACTTGTTGAACGCCATGAAAGCAGCTCACGAAGCAATCAAAGTACAATGTCAAGCTCAGAAAGAATTGGCAGAAGCAGTGGGTTCTACCGTAAAACGCGAATATTGCCACGAAGTAAATGATGAAGAACTGCGTAAAGCCGTTCATGATGCTTGCTACGCAAAGGCTTATGCCATCGCAGCTTCCGGCAACAAAAATAAGCACGAACGCATGGACGCTTTCGATGCTATCCGCGAAGAATTCAAAGCACAGTTCAGCGAAGAAGAATTGAGCGAAAAAGCAGCACTGATCGACCGTTACTACCATGATGTAGAGAAAGAGGCTATGCGCCGTAGCATCTTGGACGAAGGCAAGCGCCTTGACGGACGTAAGACTGACGAAATCCGCCCTATCTGGAGCGAAATCAGCTACTTGCCCGGACCTCACGGTTCTGCAATCTTCACTCGTGGTGAAACTCAATCTCTGGCTACTGTTACCTTGGGTACCAAACTGGATGAGAAGATCATCGACGATGTACTGGAACATGGCAAAGAACGTTTCTTGCTTCACTATAACTTCCCTCCATTCTCTACCGGAGAAGCAAAAGCACAACGTGGCGTAGGCCGTCGTGAAATTGGTCACGGACACTTGGCATGGCGTGCACTGAAAGGTCAAATTCCAGCAGACTATCCGTATGTAGTACGCGTAGTATCCGATATTCTTGAATCTAACGGTTCTTCTTCCATGGCTACCGTATGTGCCGGAACACTGGCATTGATGGATGCAGGTGTGAAGATCAAACAACCGGTATCAGGTATCGCTATGGGATTGATTAAAAATCCGGGTGAAGACAAATATGCCGTATTGTCCGATATCCTTGGTGATGAAGACCACCTGGGCGACATGGACTTCAAAGTAACAGGAACCAAGAATGGTATCACCGCCACTCAAATGGATATTAAGGTAGACGGTCTGTCATTCGATATTCTGGAACGTGCCTTGAACCAAGCCAAAGAAGGACGTATGCACATCCTCGGTAAGATTCTGGAAACCATTCAGGAACCACGTGAAGAACTGAAACCTCATGCTCCACGTATTGAAACGATGACTATTCCTAAAGAATTCATTGGTGCGATAATCGGCCCTGGTGGAAAGATTATCCAAGGTATGCAGGAAGAAACAGGTGCTACAATCACTATCGAAGAGGTAGACAATATCGGAAGAATCGAAATCTCCGGAACCAACAAGAAGAGCATTGATGACGCTATGCGTCTGATTAAGGGCATTGTTGCTGTACCGGAAGTTGGCGAAGTATACAAAGGCAAGGTACGTTCCGTAATGCCTTATGGTGCTTTCGTAGAATTCCTCCCGGGTAAAGACGGTTTACTCCACATATCTGAAATCGACTGGAAACGTCTGGAAACAGTAGAAGAAGCCGGTATCAAAGAAGGTGACGAAATCGAAGTGAAATTACTCGATATCGACCCGAAGACCGGTAAGTTCAAGCTTTCCCGGAAAGTATTGCTTCCGAGACCGGAAAGACAGGAAAGACCTGAAAAGAAATAAGAAATTCCTTATTCTTTAGTATACAAAGCCCGACGGAAATCCGCCGGGCTTTCTTTTTGCAAAAAAGAAAGAGGGAAACCAGAAAAATCTTTTCATACTTTTGCGTATTCCGAAAAGATTATGTTACTTTACAATATTAACCTTAAATAAGAAAGAGAATATATAAAAATGCCTTTAGCTGGAAGCCTACATACTATGGATTTATTTTCTCGTTTCTTTCGGGAGAACCAGGAAAAATTCCTTGCCTTTGCCTACTCCTATACCAGAAGTTGGGCAGAAGCAGAGGATATTTTAATGGAATCCATGATCTCTCTGTGGGAATGTCGCGACCGTTGGGAAGAAGATAAAGGTTTGCATTCCCTGCTCCTTACCATTATCAAGAATAAAGCTCTCAACTACCTGGAACGTGAACAAACACGTCTACGTATTGAGGAAGATCTGCATTCGCACCGTCAGCGCGAACTGGACTTGCGCATTGCTACTTTAAAGGATTGCGAACCCGACAAAATATTCAGCACAGAAATACAGCACATCGTAAATAAAGCTCTGGAAAAGATGCCACCTCAAAGCCGCGAAATATTCATGCTCAGCCGTTATAGCAACCTACCGAATAAAAGAATAGCGGAACAACTGAACGTTTCCCTCAAAACAGTGGAGTTTCATATCACTAAAGCTTTACGTATTCTTCGTGTGGAACTAAAAGATTATCTGACTTCTATTCTTCTCTGATAAAACTCTTCTGCTTTTCTTTGATAATATAAATAAAAGGCATATGTTTGCAGCATCAGTAATATTGCTGGCTATTAAACATGGTAGTTATGAGATATATTGTAATAATATACTACGTGCTTATCGAGGGAGAACAAATTTTTGAAACCCTGAATGTCAACAAGAATATTGAAGCAAGTTCCCCGGAGGAAGCCATAGGCATTGCTTACAATCTATTTAAAGCCGAAGCTTCGGACGAATGCTACATTGTATCCATCATTCCCAACGCAGTAGATTGATGCAGTAAATAGCTTTATTATTTCATAAAACAAAAAAAAGTTTCATTTCCCGTTAGGGTAGTGACGAACTTACCTGTATTAATTATAGAAGGGCAGGAAAAACCTCCCTTATTTAATTAACCATTTAAGTACGTCATGAACCAAGAACTATTATATAAGTATTTTAGAGGAACTGCCACCATTGAAGAAGAAAAGCGCATCCTTGATTGGGTGGAAGCCTCGGAGGAAAACCGAGAAGCTTTCCTGAAAGAGCGTATGATATTTGATGTGGCCCTATTCTCTGACGAAAAACAGATGAACCGGAAAGATAGAAAAGCCCGGATCATCCCTATGCTGAGGTGGAGTGCACGTATTGCCGCCGTAGTCATTGTAGCTATCAGTTTCGGATTCTTGTTTAAGAACTATCAGTATGAAAAATCAGCCTGCCAACAAACCATAACAGTACCTGCCGGACAACGTGCACAAATCACACTGGCGGATGGAACCAAAGTATGGTTGAACTCCAAATCGACCTTAACCTATGCATCCAACTTCGGTCGTAAAGAAAGAAATGTAGAGCTGGATGGAGAAGCCTATTTTGAAGTAGCCAAGAATAAAAAAATACCATTCTTCGTCAATACGGAGATTAATCGGGTGAAAGTGGTAGGAACCCATTTCAATGTCTGCGCCTACAAAGGCAGCAACGAATTTGAAACCACTTTAATTGAGGGAATTGTCGACATCTATCCGATAGGGAGTGATCAGGTAATTACCCGGTTGACAAAAGACGAATTTTTCGGATCGTACAATGGAAAATATAAAAAGACCACTTTGCCTTCGTACGAATATCTGAGATGGAAAGAGGGATTATACTGTTTTGATGATGCACCCTTTAACAGCCTGCTCAACAAACTGGAAAAATATTATAATGTGAACATCAGCGTGAGAAACCTGAACATACTCAACTACCGTTGTACCGGTAAGTTTAAAGAACAGGATGGCATAGAACATATCCTGAAAGTTATTCAGAAAGATCATAAGTTCACCTATAGTATCAACGAAGAGAAAGACAGCATCATCATTGAATAGAAATAAGGAAAGAGCTCAATATAAACCTTAAATTAGTACGAACCATTAAAAACCAGATACGCATGAAAAAATAGAAAAGAAAGTCCATTATTCTCAAAAAAAGAGAATCGGAAAGTACCCCCATACTTTCCGATTCGAAACAGTCAAAAATCGACCTTAATCAATTTATTAACTTAACACGTTACAAAGATATGAGAAAAATTTCTTTGCCGAGGCATTTATGCCTAAAAAATTTTGTTTCAAAACAAATATTGTTAGCCATGAAGATCACTTTATTCCTTCTCTTTTTCGTAGCATTCCAAGCTTACAGTGAGAATGGATACTCTCAAAGCACTAAAATAAGCATACCGCGTTCTAGTCTGAAAGTAAGCGAATTACTATCAAAAATAGAATCTCAGACAGAGTACCTGTTCGTCTACAATAAAAAAAACGTAGACACCAGACGCTGGGTGAACGTGCAAGCCGATAACAAAGCTGTATCCGAAGTTCTCGACCAAGCATTCAAAGGTACCAACATTAAATATGTGATGGAAGGTAACAACATTGTTCTGACCAGAAACAATGATAATGCCATAACTGCACAACAGGACAGAGTAACCGTAAAAGGAGTTGTTACTGATCAGAATGGTGACCCCATCATAGGTGCCAATGTACTCGAGAAAGGTACTACCAATGGCTGCATCACCGATATGGAGGGTAATTTCACCCTCAATGTACCCAGTAACGCCACTCTTGCAATCACCTATATCGGTTATCAGCCACAAAATATCCAGGTGAACGGACGGCAGAGTTTCAACGTTAAACTGCAAGAGGAAGCCATGGCGCTGGAACAGGTAGTGGTAACCGCTATGGGTATCAAGAAGAAAGAAGCTTCCTTGACTTACTCAACCCAACAAGTGGGCGGTGACGAATTGACCCGTGCCAAAGATCCGAATATGATTAATGCCCTTGCCGGTAAAACAGCAGGTGTACAAATCACTAAAAGTTCATCCGGACTGGGTGGTTCGGCCAAAGTTTCCATTCGCGGTAGCCGTTCGATCAGTGGAAACAACCAGCCTCTGTATGTTATCGACGGTGTACCGATGCTGAACAATAGCAATGAACAAGCTTCCACAGCTATTGGTGGTACAGCCGATGCAGGTAACCGTGATGGCGGTGACGGTATCTCAAACTTAAACCCGGACGATATTGAAAGTATGAGTATCCTGAAAGGAGCCTCTGCAGCAGCTCTCTATGGCTCACAGGCTGCCAACGGTGTGATCTTAATTACCACAAAGAAAGGCAAAGCCGGTATCCAAAAAATCACTTTCTCTTCTAATCTGACTGTAGACCACGCCATTTGTTTGCCCGAATTCCAGAACAATTACGCCATGGACCCTGAAGCCAAAAACAGTTGGGGAAAGAATCAAACACTGAAAGATTATAATAACGCCGATAATTTCTTTCAGAATGGTGTAACAGCCATCAACTCCGTATCTTTTATGAACGGCAGCGAAAAGATGCAAACTTATTTCTCTTATGCCAATACTACAGCCAAAGGTATCGTTGAGAAAAATAAGATGCAAAAACACAACCTCAACTTCCGCGAAACGGCTAACTTCTTTAATGATTACCTGAAGCTGGATGCCAACGTGAACCTGATGACACAAACTATCAAAAACCGTCCCACCTCCGGTGGCTATTATATGAATCCGTTGGTAGGTCTCTACGGTTTCCCGAGAGGTGAAGATTTATCCGAATACAAGAATAATTTCGAAGTCTTCGATCCTGCCCGTAACATGAACGTACAGAATTGGTATACTTCTTATCAGGACATGGAACAAAATCCCTACTGGATCACCAACCGCATCAACAGTAATGATAAACGCACACGTGCGATCGCTTCACTAACAGCCAACGTAAAAATTACCGACTGGCTGAATATCCAGGCACGCGGTACAGCCGACTACACACACGACCAGTATCAACAGCGCATGTATGCCTCTACCGCTCCTGCCTTAGCGGGGCAAAACGGACGTTACATCGACCTGAATCATACTGAAACATTGTATTACGGCGACGTCATGGCTATGGTAAACAAAAAATGGAATGACTTTTCATTGAACGGAGCCATCGGCGGCAGTATCAACAGTACAAACGTAAACTCCCTGAGACTGGATTCTAAAACAGCTTCCCTGTACTATCCGAATGTATTTACGGTAGCCAACATTAAAATGACACAGGCTGCCTACATCGACGAACAAATGAATCAGAAGCGAGTGTTGCAGTCTTTGTTCGGAACCGCTCAATTGGGTTGGAAAGAGAGTCTGTACCTGGATGTTACCGCACGTAACGATTGGTCGTCGACACTGGCCTATACCAAGCACAGCAGTTTCTTCTATCCCTCGGTAGGTCTGTCATGGGTACTGAACAATACAGTGAAACTTCCCGAATGGATTTCTTTCGGTAAGATCAGAGGCTCTTGGTCTAAAGTTGGCAATGACCTTCCATTGTTCATCAGCAACACGATCCCTGGCAGCAATGATATCATCGGAGCAGGTGGTGCCATCGTGACTTACTCCAAAGCCCCCTTAAACGATCTGAAACCGGAAATGAGTACTTCTTATGAAATAGGTACCGAATGGAGATTCTTCAATTACCGGCTCGATTTCGATATTACTTATTACCGCACCAATACCAAAAATCAGTTATTCACATTGCCTTCATCAGCAGGTGCCGACTATAAATACTACATGGTAAATGCCGGTAATATACAAAACGAAGGTGTTGAAATCACTCTTGGAGCTACTCCGGTAATGAACGATGCTTTCCGTTGGAAAACCCAATTCAACTTCTCCACCAACAAAAACAAGATTATCAAGCTTCATCCGGATCTCAAGACATTCGTTTATGGTGACGAAAGCTTCTCTTCTTCTTACTCCATGCGTCTGGTAGAAGGAGGTTCATTCGGTGACATTTACGGTAAAGCATTCGAACGTGACGAAAATGGCAGAGTGGCATTTACTACAGATAAAGACGGAGACAAGATCCCGAACGTTATCGGTGGCGGCAATACAGAAAAAGTAGGCAACTGTAATCCGGACTTTATGTTAGGATGGAGCAATACATTCACTTACAAAGGGTTCTCACTCTACTTCTTGATCGACGGACGTTTTGGCGGCGATGTACTCTCACAGACTCAGGCCGAACTCGACCAAAGAGGTGTCAGCCTGAACAGCGGTAAAGCCCGAGATGCAGGATATATCAATATTGACGGAACACAAGTGAAGCCGAGAAAATTCTACACCGCAGTCAGTGGACGTGACGGATGTACGGAGTACTATATGTACGACGCTACCAATATTCGCCTCCGCGAACTCTCTTTGGGCTACTCACTCCCCCAAAGCTGGTTGGCTAAAGCCGGCGGTGCATTTAAAGATGTCCAGTTGTCATTTGTAGCCCGCAACCTGTTCTTCATCTCAAAGAAAGCTCCGTTCGATCCGGATGCCGTTCTTTCGACAGGTAACGATAATCAGGGTATTGACGTATTCGGCATGCCGACTACCCGTAGCTTAGGTTTCAATATTAAGTTCACATTCTAAAAGAGATTCATCATGAAAAACAATATCAAATATATAGCAGGCATACTCTTAGGAGGATTGATCGGATTTTCAGCTTGTACTGATTCTTTTGAGTCGTTCAACACCAACGAAGCAGGATTCGATAATGATAGTAAAAAACAGGATTTCAATTATTATGGCATCCCTTTGGGAATCATTCAGCAAGGAATCTACTTCAACTACGACTGGGGAAGCGGCAAGAACTGGCCTTTTCAGACCATGCAAAACCTGGGGGCAGATCTATTCTCGGGATATGTGCATGACTTCAATCCCTTCAACGAAGGAAAGAACAACAGCACTTACTACATGATGGACGGCTGGAACGGTTCTACATGGGATAACACCTATGGATACATTATGCCGGAAGTACAGAAATCAGAGACTATTAATGAAAAAGACAATATAGGATTCTACGGTATTACCAAGATACTGAAAGTGGAATTAATGCACCGCTTATCCGACCTGTATGGACCGATCGTCTATACTCAGTTCGGATCAAAAACGGGTTCTACACCCGATACGCAACAAGAAGCATACAAAGCTTTCTTCAATGACCTGGATACAGGTATTGCCAAGATACGTGAATATCAGAAAGCCAATCCGGACATTGAGAGTTTTGCAAAATTCGATATCCTGATGCCGCAGGGAAAACGCACATTCAGCGAATGGATACGGTTCGCAAATTCTCTCCGTCTGCGCCTGGCTGTCCGTATTGCCATGGCGGACTCTAAGCTGGCTGTGGCAGAAGCCCAAAAAGCACTTACGGATGAAGAAGGATTGCTGGAAGGCAATGATGAAGTCGTAGCCGTTTCTACCTCATCAGGTTATACTAATCCTTTCGGAGAAATCAATAAAGCATGGGGCGAAGTGTTTATGAACGCCAACATGGAGTCTCTATTAGTGGGTTACGAAGATCCCCGCATGGAAAAGTATTTTGATAAAGCAACCGGCTCTGATGCAACAAGCCTTATCGACTATAAAGGTACTTACAAAGGTATCCGCCAAGGAACAGGCTTTAGTCATAAAAACTACAACGGACATTCAAAAAGTACCATTACCCAACAGACAGACGCCGTACTGATGACTCCTGCCGAAGTATGGTTCCTGCGTGCCGAAGCAGCTCTGCGAGGCTGGAGCAGCGAATCGGTGAAGGATTGCTATGAAAAAGGCGTAAAAGCATCATTTGCACAATGGGGTGCTGCCGGTGCCGAAGCATATCTGGAGAGTGACAGAAAGCCATCCGACTATGTAGACGCTTTCAAAGCAGCCAATAATGTGAAAGCAGTCAACACACTGACCCCCAAATGGGACGATGCCGCCGGCAATGAAGACAAGCTGGGACGCATCATTACACAGAAATGGCTTGCCATGTTCCCTGAAGGAGGAGAAGCTTGGGCAGAACAACGTCGTACAGGCTATCCGAGACTATTCCCTGTATTGGTCAACCAAAGTGAAGGTACGGTAGATACCAACCTCGGACCACGTCGACTGAACTTCTTCGTAGGTATCAAAACGACCAATCCCGAGCAATATACCCAATTGGTAAATGCATTGGGCGGAATCGACAACTGCGGCACTCGCCTGTGGTGGGACACCGGAAGAAATTTCTGACACACAAAGGTATAAATTTTAATTAGTGGGTTTTCTTCGTATTAGTTGCGGGGAAAAGATTGGGAAGGGGCAAAGTCGAGGGGGACTTTGTCCCCTTTTTTATTAAAAACAGAATCAAAATAACAAAGAATGAAGAATCCAGATCATGATCTATAACAGATTAACAATAAGCACATTACTCACCACAAGACGTTTCAAAAGACGTTCGTCTGATGCAACAAAGATAAGATGCTTTTTTTACTTGTGCAAATCTTTTCGCATCGTTT
>ENA-UEYG01002638-UEYG01002638.1-human-gut-metagenome-genome-assembly--contig:-NODE-2638-length-11102-cov-4.109388_pt1 | contig 11102 bp, 8 predicted proteins | sample MGYA00242933_ERZ507934 | MGnify/ENA primary metagenome ERZ507934 (study PRJEB26167, sample SAMN06115527) | human gut metagenome | host: Homo sapiens | place: China:Zejiang | collected 2015-11-10... | reverse complement strand
TGAAAGTGGCTGCAGAAGAGATCGCTTTAAAGAAAGTAGCCAGCAAGGAAGCTTGGCAAAATCTGTTGCCGGAAGCCAGCATATCCGGGTCGGTGGACCATACCATTAAAGCGGCTGAGATGAAATTGAATGATATGTCCTTCAAGATGGGGCAAGACGGAACCAATACCGCCAATGCCGGATTGAACATAAACCTTCCTTTATTTGTGGTGGGAGTTTATCGCGCCATGTCGATGACGAAGACGGATATTGAACTTGCGGTAGAGAAATCCCGCGCTTCCAAACTGGATCTGGTGAATCAGGTGAGCAAGGCTTATTATCAGTTGATGCTTGCGCAGGACAGTTACGAGGTACTTCAAGGAAGCTATAAACTGGCGGAAGATAACTACAATGTTGTCAATGCCAAATATCAGCAGGGGACAGTGAGCGAATACGATAAGATTAGTGCGGAAGTGCAGATGCGGAGTATCAAGCCCAACTTGATATCGGCGGCCAACGCAGTGACTTTGGCTAAATTGCAGCTCAAAGTTTTGATGGGTATCACTGCCGATGTAGAGATTAAGATTAATGACAATCTGACTAACTATGAGACCTCCATGTTTGCCGAACAGCTGAAAGAAGAGGATGTGAATTTGGACAACAATACCACGATGAAGCAGTTGGACTTGAACATGAAGTTATTGGAGAAGAATGTTAAGTCATTGAAAACGAACTTTATACCGACCCTTTCAATGAGCTTCTCCTACAAATATCAATCTTTGTACAATCCGAACATCAACTTCTTTGATTACAGTTGGAGTAACAGTTCCAACCTGATGTTTAACATCAGCATACCTCTGTATAAGGCAAGCAACTTTACAAAAGTAAAATCCGCCCGTATACAAATGCGTCAGCTTGATTGGAACCGCATCGATACGGAAAGGAAGCTGAATATGCAGATTGTCAGTTGCCGTAACAATATGAGCGCGAGCACAGAGCAAGTGGTCAGCAATAAGGAAAATGTGATGCAGGCTAAGAAAGCGGTAGTGATTGCCGAGAAACGTTATGACGTAGGTAAAGGTACGGTGCTCGAACTGAACAGCTCTCAAGTATCATTGACGCAGGCACAACTCACCTACAATCAATCAATATACGATTACCTGGTTGCTAAGGCAGATCTCGATCAGGTGTTGGGAAAAGAATAAAGATAGACAACTAAAAAATTACAACTAAGGAATATGAAAAAAGGTATCCAATTAGTAGCCTTGCTGTTAGCAGCGTTCATGGGCTCGTGTACAGGTGGAAAAGACAAAGCAGCTGTGGCAGCACAAGCGGACGAGAAACCCATTGTGAAACTGGCAGATGTAAAAGCCCGTCCCGTAGATCAGATACAGGATTACACGGCAACGGTAGAAGCGGAAGTGAAAAACAATATAGCCCCTTCCTCTCCCGTGCGTATCGACCAGATCTTTGTAGAAGTGGGCGACCGTGTATCCAAAGGCCAGAAATTAGTGCAGATGGATGCGGCTAATCTGAAACAAACCAAGTTGCAACTGGATAATCAGGAAATCGAATTTAAGCGTATCGACGAACTTTATAAAGTGGGTGGCGCTTCCAAATCGGAATGGGATGCTTCGAAGATGCAGCTCGACGTGAAAAAGACGGCTTATAAGAATCTGTTGGAGAATACCGCTTTGCTAAGCCCCATCAATGGCGTGGTTACTGCACGCAACTATGATAACGGCGATATGTATAGTGGTGGAAACCCGGTATTGGTTGTAGAGCAGATCACTCCGGTGAAACTTCTTATCAATGTTTCCGAAACCTACTTTACCAAAGTGAAGAAAGGCGCGCCCGTAGATGTGAAGCTGGATGTATACGGCGACGAAGTATTCACCGGAAATATCAGTCTGATTTACCCTACGATAGACGCTGCTACCCGCACGTTCCAGGTAGAAATCAAGCTGGATAATAGAGACCAGCGTGTGCGTCCGGGAATGTTTGCCCGTGCTACATTAAACTTCGGCACAGCGGACAACGTGGTTGTTCCCGATCTGGCCATTGTTAAGCAGGCAGGTTCCGGCGACCGTTATGTCTTTGTATATAAAGATGGTAAAGTATCTTATAATAAGGTAGAGTTAGGTCGGCGTATGGGTACGGAATACGAGTTGAAATCCGGTGTGCCCGATAATTCTCAAGTTGTAGTTGCCGGTCAGTCGCGTTTGGTGAATGGCATGGAAGTGGCAGTTGAGAAATAAATCACTAACAAATTAATCCCTTACAAAAATGAGTTTATACGAAGGTGCGGTTAAGAAACCGATTATGACCTCCCTCTGCTTTCTGGCAGTGGTGATTTTTGGTCTTTTCTCTTTGTCCAAGTTACCTATCGACTTGTATCCGGACATTGACACGAATACAATCATGGTAATGACCGCTTATCCCGGAGCAAGTGCTTCGGATATAGAAAACAACGTTACTCGTCCGCTTGAGAATACCTTGAATGCGGTGAGCAACCTGAAACATATCACCTCCCGTTCTTCCGAAAATATGTCATTGATTACGCTGGAGTTCGAGTTCGGTAACGATATTGACGTTCTGACCAATGATGTGCGTGATAAGCTCGACATGGTAAGCTCGCAGCTTCCCGACGATGTCGAGAATCCGATCATCTTCAAGTTCAGTACGGATATGATTCCTATCGTGCTGCTTTCCGTACAGGCCAATGAGAGCCAGTCGGCGCTTTACAAAATATTGGACGACCGTGTAGTTAACCCCTTGGCACGTATTCCGGGAGTCGGAACCGTGTCCATCAGTGGTGCTCCGCAGCGTGAGATTCAGGTATATTGCGACCCTAACAAGTTGGAAGCATACAACCTGACCATCGAATCCATCAGCTCCATTATCGGAGCGGAGAACAAGAACATTCCCGGTGGTAACTTCGATATCGGTAGTGAAACCTACGCGTTGCGGGTGGAAGGAGAGTTCGATGATTCCCGGCAGTTGGCGGATGTCGTAGTAGGTACTCACAATGGAGCGAACGTCTTCTTGCGTGATGTGGCCCGGATAGTCGATACCGTAGAAGAACGCGCGCAGGAAACCTATAATAACGGTGTGCAAGGCGCCATGATTGTTGTTCAGAAACAATCCGGAGCCAATTCGGTAGAAATCTCCAAGAAAGTGGCCGAAGCGCTGCCGAGACTTCAGAAGAACCTGCCGAGCGATGTAAAGATCGGTGTCATTGTCGATACCTCCGACAACATCCTGAATACAATCGACAGTTTGACCGAAACCGTTGTCTACGCCTTGCTGTTCGTTGTCATCGTTGTGTTCCTCTTCTTGGGACGCTGGCGTGCGACGTTGATTATCTGTATCACCATTCCGCTTTCTTTGATAGCCTCGTTCATTTACCTGGCGATTAGCGGAAACACGATCAATATTATCTCGCTTTCGTCACTTTCCATCGCTATCGGTATGGTGGTGGACGATGCGATTGTGGTACTTGAGAACGTGACAACCCATATCGAGCGTGGTTCCGACCCCAAACAAGCCGCCGTGCATGGAACCAATGAGGTGGCGATTTCCGTAATTGCCTCTACCTTGACCATGATTGCCGTGTTCTTCCCGTTGACTATGGTGAGCGGTATGTCCGGTGTACTTTTCAAACAGCTCGGTTGGATGATGTGTGCCATCATGTTTATCTCTACGGTTGCTGCTTTGTCATTGACCCCCATGCTCTGTTCCCAGTTGCTTCGTTTGCAGAAAAAGCCGTCAAAGCTGTTCAAGCTCTTCTTCACTCCGATTGAAAAAGCGTTGGACGGACTCGACACTTGGTATGGCAAGATGTTGAATTGGGCGGTTCGCCATCGTCCGATAGTCATTACGGGATGTATCGCTTTCTTCGTTGTCAGCTTGCTGTGTGCAAAGGGGATTGGTACGGAGTTCTTCCCGGCACAAGATAATGCCCGTATCGCCGTACAGTTGGAATTGCCTATCGGAACACGAAAAGAGATAGCTCAGGAGCTTTCGCAGAAACTGACCAATCAATGGCTGACGAAGTATAAAGACATTATGAAAGTCTGCAACTATACCGTAGGGCAGGCCGATTCGGACAACACATGGGCTTCTATGCAGGACAACGGTTCGCATATCATCTCATTCAATATCAGTCTGGTGGATCCGGGTGATCGTGATATCACATTGGAAGCTGTCTGCGACGAGATGCGTGAAGACTTGAAAGCCTATCCGGAATTCAGCAAAGCGCAAGTTATACTCGGAGGTAGCAATACGGGTATGTCTGCTCAGGCCAGTGCCGATTTTGAGGTGTACGGATACGATATGGCTTTGACTGACAGCGTGTCAGCCCGTCTGAAACGTGAACTGTTGAAAGTGCCGGGAGTGACTGAGGTGAACATCAGCCGTAGCGATTATCAGCCGGAATATCAGGTGGACTTCGACCGTGAGAAACTGGCAATGCACGGACTGAACCTTTCGACAGCCGGTAACTATCTGCGTAACCGGATCAATGGTGCGGTTGCTTCGAAATATCGTGAAGACGGAGACGAGTATGACATTAAAGTGCGTTATGCGCCGGAATACCGTACAAGTCTGGAAAGTCTGGAGAACATCCTTATTTATAATGCGCAAGGACAATCTGTCCGTGTGAAAGATGTCGGAAAGGTAGTCGAGCGTTTTGCACCTCCTACTATCGAACGTAAAGACCGTGAACGTATCGTGACCGTTTCTGCTGTAATCTCCGGTGCGCCGTTGGGCAACGTAGTGGCTGCCGGTAACGAGATCATCGACAAGATGGACATACCGGGAGAAGTGACTATTCAGGTTGCCGGTTCGTTCGAAGACCAGCAGGATTCGTTCCGCGATTTGGGAACGCTTGGTATTCTGATAGTCATTCTTGTATTTATCGTGATGGCGGCGCAGTTCGAGTCGCTCACCTATCCGTTCATAATCATGTTCTCTCTGCCGTTTGCGTTTAGCGGTGTCTTGATGGCACTCTTCTTTACGGGCAGTACGTTGAGCGTCATGAGCCTGTTGGGAGGTATCATGCTGATTGGTATTGTGGTGAAGAACGGTATTGTGCTCATCGACTACATCACCCTTTGTCGGGAACGCGGGCTGGCAGTTGTAAATTCTGTGGTAACTTCCGGTAAGAGCCGTCTTCGTCCGGTATTGATGACCACAGCCACAACCGTTCTCGGTATGATTCCGATGGCTATCGGTGGTGGTCAGGGTTCTGAGATGTGGAGTCCGATGGCAATTGCCGTAATCGGTGGTTTGACAATATCGACCGTGTTGACATTGATTCTGATTCCTACTTTGTATTGTGTCTTTGCAGGAACCGGCATCAAGAACCAGCGTCGTAAGCTTCGTCGACAACGCGAATTGGACACTTACTTCCAGGAGCATAAAAATGATATTATTAAGAAATAACAAGAAAGAAATATGAAATCAGTATTGATAACATTCGACCAAGCCTATTACGAACGAATCATGTCATTGCTCGACCGTTTGGGATGTCGTGGCTTCACCTACCTTGAGAAGGTGCAGGGACGTGGTTCGAAGACGGGCGACCCGCATTTCGGAAGTCACGCCTGGCCAAGTATGTGCTCGGCCATCATCACGGTAGTCGAAGATCACAAAGTAGATCCATTGCTGGATACGCTGCATAAGATGGACCTGGAAACGGAGCAATTGGGTTTGCGCGCGTTTGTATGGAACATTGAGCGGACTATTTGATATCCGTCTACTTTCAGTTGACCAAGCGCGGATTAACACGGATTTATCGCAGATTGAATGTAATCATTGCGAAAATCTGTGTTAATCCGCGCTTAATTATTATTTCCGACACCGCTTTTTCTTACTGCTTTTATCTATCTTTGCGGTCGTTTGGGATTTAGATCATTATGGAGATAATAAAGAACTATTTGAAATATTCGTTGTGGTTTGTATTGATTGTCTTTGCAGCCTTATTGGGGCTTCATTGGCTTCCGGCCATTACCATCGACGGACATACGATGCGTCGCGTGGACTTGTTGAGCGACCTTCGTTATCCGGAACCGGAGTCCGTTGCTGCCGATTCGGACAGTATACCCTTGCCACCTGTGATAAAACCGGTTTTTGTAGATACCTGCCGTGCCGGAATGACTTGCATTGAAGATTACAGTGATTCCACTCATCGGGGCATGGCTCCTTTTTATGAAGCTCTCAATCGCCTTTCTTCCGGTTCCGAAGACGACAATCTGGTACGTATAGCTGTATTCGGCGACTCCTTTATAGAAGCTGATATCTTTACGGCCGATCTCCGCGAAATGCTTCAAAAACGGTTTGGAGGGTGCGGTGTCGGTTTCGTGACCATCACCTCCATGACAAGCGGTTACCGTCCTACGGTGCGGCATACATTTGGCGGATGGTCCAGCCATGCGGTGACGGACAGTGTCTATTTCGACAGGAAGAAGCAGGGGATTTCCGGACATTATTTCGTTCCCCGGAGTGGCGCATACGTGGAACTGCGTGGACAAGACAAATACGCTTCGTTGCTTGATACCTGTCAGCGTGCTTCCATCTTCTTTTACAATAAAGACTCCCTTCATCTTTCCGCCCGTGTGAACAAAGGAGAAAGCCGTAACTATTCGCTGTCCCCTTCGGGCGGTTTACAGGAAGTGCGGGTGGACGGACGCATCGGTTCCATACGTTGGACGGTGGACCGTGCCGACTCTACGCTCTTTTATGGATTGGCGATGGATGGAAAGCAAGGAATAATTCTCGATAACTTCTCGCTGCGCGGCAGTTCCGGACTTTCCCTGTGCGGCATTCCGCAGCAAATGTTGAAACAGTTTAACCGCCAGCGTCCTTACGACCTGATTATTCTTGAATATGGATTGAATGTCGCAACGGAACGCGGACGCAATTACGATAATTACCAGAAAGGGCTGCTGACAGCTATCGAACATCTCAAAACGTGTTTCCCGCAGGCGGGAATCCTGTTGTTGAGCGTGGGCGACCGTGATTACAAGAACGAAAACGGCGACCTCCGCACCATGCCGGGAGTCAAGAACCTGATTCGTTATCAGCAGAATATTGCCGCCGAAAGCGGTATCGCATTCTGGAATATGTTCGAGGCTATGGGAGGAGAAGGGAGTATGGCAAAACTTGTCCATGCCAAACCGTCTATGGCAAACTATGATTATACACATATCAACTTCCGTGGCGGCAAACATTTGGCGGGACTTCTCTATGAGACATTGATATATGGCAAAGAACAATACGACAGGAGGCGTGCTTATGAGAAAGAATAGTCTGTTGTCCTTCTTTGTGCTTGTTCTGGCAGGCATTTTGTTTGCTCCTTGTTCTCTTTCGAGGATGATGGCGCAAGACCGTATCCCCGTTTGTCCTCCATTGAACAAGGTGCAGAAAGGCGTCAAACCTTTGCGGGAAATGATTTGGGCGAATGATACCATCCCTGTGCAGACTTCCTTCCCGTCCGCTTTCCGTGAAACCGGGCGAAATGAAATTATCGACAGTATTGCCCTGCTGACACCTGTGCTCGAACGACTCCGTCAAGTACGTGCGGGACTGTCCGAAGATACGGTGCGTATCGTACATATTGGCGACAGCCATATTCGGGGGCATATCTATCCTCAAACCACCGGTATGCGGCTGGCCGAAACCTTCGGTGCTGTTTCCTATATAGATAAAGGAGTGAACGGCGCCACTTGCCTTACTTTCACCCATCCCGACCGCATCGCCGAGATAGCGGCGCTCAAACCCGAATTGCTGATTCTCTCTTTCGGAACCAATGAGAGTCATAACCGGCGTTACAATAGTAATGTGCATTACAACCAGATGGATGAACTTGTCAGACTCCTGCGTGCCGCACTCCCTGATGTGCCTATCCTGCTGACTACTCCGCCCGGTTCGTATGAAAGTTTCCGTCAAAGAAGGCGGAGACGTACGTATGCCGTCAATCCCCGCACGGCGACTGCGGTGGAAACCATTCGCCGCTATGCCGGAGACCATCGTCTGCTGGTGTGGGATATGTATGAGGTAGTCGGCGGCAAAAAACGTGCCTGTAAGAACTGGACGGAAGCGAAGCTGATGCGTCCCGATCATGTGCATTATCTTCCCGAAGGATATATCCTGCAAGGAAATTTATTATACCAAGCCCTTATCAAAGCATACAACGATTATGTTTCCCATTGATATAGATTTCAGTAGATTAAAAGAGGTGTTTACCTACGATCCGCAGGCACCGATGATATTCAGTAGTGGTATCTTTCTTTGGCTGTTTGCCGCTTTTATGGTGGTGTACGTATTGTTGCAACATAAATATACCGCCCGTATCTTGTTTGTCACCCTTTTTTCTTATTATTTCTACTATAAAAGTAGCGGTACTTACTTTTTCCTGCTTGCCATTGTCACGGTTTGCGACTTTCTGTTGGCGCAACTGATGTACCGCACCGAAGGATATTGGAAACGCAAAGGGCTGGTCACCTTGAGTCTGGGTGTCAACTTGGGACTTCTGGCTTACTTTAAATATACCAATTTCTTGGGAGGTGTCATCGCGTCCCTGATGGGGGGAGAGTTCACGGCCCTTGATATATTCCTGCCGGTCGGTATCTCTTTCTTCACGTTCCAGTCGCTGAGCTATACCATCGACGTCTACCGGAAAGAAATCCAGCCGCTGACGAGTCTGCTCGATTATGCCTTTTACGTATCATTCTTCCCGCAGTTGGTGGCAGGTCCTATTGTCCGTGCCCGCGATTTTATTCCGCAAATCAGGAAATCTCTTTTTGTCTCGCAGGAGATGTTCGGACGGGGTATCTTTCTGATTCTTTCCGGCCTGTTCAAGAAAGCCATTATTTCCGATTATATCAGTATTAACTTCGTAGAGCGTATTTTTGAAAATCCGACGCTCTATTCGGGTGTTGAGAATCTGATGGGAGTGTACGGCTATGCCTTGCAGATTTATTGCGACTTTTCCGGATATAGTGATATGGCTATCGGCATCGCACTGTTATTGGGCTTCCACTTCAACCTTAACTTTAATTCTCCTTACAAGTCGGCCTCCATCACCGAATTCTGGCGTCGTTGGCATATCTCTTTGTCCAGTTGGCTGAAAGATTACTTATACATCTCTTTGGGTGGAAACCGGAAAGGGAAGATCCGGCAATATCTGAACCTTATTATTACCATGTTTTTGGGAGGGTTGTGGCATGGAGCTTCCTGGAATTTTGTTCTTTGGGGCACATTTCACGGTGTTGCACTGGCGATGCATAAAATCTGGATGACGATAACCGGACGGAGGAAAGGAGAACAAAGTTACGGTTGGCGACGTGTGTTTGGCATTATCATTACCTTCCACTTTGTCTGTTTCTGCTGGATATTCTTCCGTAACGCCGATTTTCAGAATTCGATGGATATGCTGGGGCAGATATTTACGACTTTCCGTCCCCAACTGTTCCCTCAGTTACTTGAAGGCTATTGGAAAGTATTCGCGCTAATGCTGCTTGGCTTCCTGCTTCATTTTGCTCCCGATAGCTGGGAAAATGCAGTTTGCCGGGGAGTGATTCGCCTGCCGTTCGCAGGCAAAGCTGTGTTGATGGTGGCTTTGATTTATCTTGTTATTCAAATGAAGAGTTCGGAAATACAACCGTTCATTTATTTTCAGTTCTAATTCCGGCTATAGTTCTAATTGAAACCTATAAAAATATCGCCTTATGGAAAATTCTCTCAATTATCAGCCTGTTGCCGACCGTTACGAACGGATGCCTTATAAATATTGCGGCAAAAGTGGTCTGCAACTTCCTCTTATCTCTTTGGGATTGTGGCATAATTTCGGCAGTGTGGACAGTTTCGAGGTAGCGACCGACATGATTAAGTTTGCTTTTGATCATGGAATCACTCATTTTGATTTGGCAAACAATTACGGTCCTGTTCCCGGAAGTGCGGAATCCAATTTCGGCAGGATTCTGCAAGAGAACTTTCGTGGTTATCGGGATGAGATGATTATCTCTTCCAAGGCCGGACATGAAATGTGGGCGGGACCTTATGGCGGCAACAGCTCCCGTAAAAATCTGATGGCGAGCATTGACCAAAGTCTCCGTCGGACAGGTTTGGAGTATTTTGACATCTTTTATAGTCACCGTTATGACGGAGTGACTCCGGTAGAAGAAACCGTCCGGACATTGATTGACATTGTGAAGCAAGGGAAAGCGCTGTATATAGGAATCTCTAAATATCCCCCCGAACAAGCCCGTATCGCCTATGAGATGATGGCAAAAGCCGGTGTCCCTTGTCTTATCAGCCAATACCGGTATAGTATGTTCGACCGTGCGGTGGAGGCTGAATCACTTCCTTTGGCGGCGGAATATGGTTCTGGTTTCATCGCTTTTTCTCCTTTGGCGCAAGGATTGTTGACAGATAAATACCTGAACGGCATTCCGGAAGGTTCCCGTGCTGCACGTGCTTTCGGCTTCCTCCAGCGTTCGCAAGTAACTCCCGAAAAAGTAGAAGCCGCCCGGCAATTGAATGAGATTGCCCGTCGTCGTGGACAGACTTTGGCGGAAATGGCTTTGGCATGGGTACTGAAAGATGAACGAATGACATCGGTGATTGTAGGAGCAAGTTCCGTAAAGCAGTTGGCGGACAATCTGAAAACATTGGAGCATTTGGAGTTTGCAGAAGAAGAACTGCAAGAGATTGAACGAATATTATAAAAATTCCTATCTTTGTAAGAAAGGTATCTTTGTTATCATAAAGAAGAGAGTATGAGCAATAAAATTTGTCCGATCGGCATTCAGAACTTTGAGAAGATTCGTCAGGATGGTTATTTCTATATTGATAAAACGGCGTTAATGTATCAAATAATACATTGTATTCTCCTCCCTATGAGTTTGAATAGATAAATCATCTGCCATCCTACACCAACCGCACCTTATGTTGTTGAATACTAGTATATTAATGGTGTGTAGGATAGTGGTGTAGGATGGTTGCAGATGCGGTGTATCCTACACCTTTCCCTCGCTCATCATTACACTTTCCCTTACTTATCCCCACACTTTTCCTTGCCATCCTGCTTTTCGCCAATTGTTTCCTGCGTATGAAACTTT